>Ga0116228_10002850_pt1 | contig 15071 bp, 10 predicted proteins | sample S1TSphfallax_2_FD_89694 | JGI IMG/M metagenome (GOLD analysis project Ga0116228, IMG submission 89694) | Host-associated microbial communities from peat moss isolated from Minnesota, USA - S1T2_Fc - Sphagnum fallax MG | ecosystem: Host-associated > Plants > Peat moss > Unclassified | place...
AAGTGTTTTCTAGGATTTCCCATCTAGAAAATGCCTCATGGTTGCCAATTGTTTTTTAAAATTTCCCATCCATGAAACACCTAGCCATTAAGTGTTTTCTAGGATTCCCCATCTAAAAAATGTCTAGCAACCACCAAGGGTTTTCTAAGATTTCCCATCCAAAAAATGTTTGGTGGCCGCTAAGCATTTTTTAACATTTCCCATTAGGTGGTATAATAATGGTAGTGTATATTCTCCATTATGCAAAATCTCATGCCTTCATTTATTACTAAATGGATAGCTATGATTGTATATAGGAGAGGTGAAAAGAACCATACTTGAATGCTACTAAACACATCAATTTAAAGTTGTTTCATTTTCTTCCATTAAAAATTTGTCCTCATCGACTTGGGCAAGCTCAGGTTGTAATCCTTGGGGAAGGTTAACACCATAAACCTTCTTTGAAGCCACATCTTATGTAAGGGCCATCATTGCCTTTCTCGCCTCCTTTCGAGCATCTATAGTCATAAACAATTGTGACATCAAGTAGGTAAAAACAAGAATGTTCATGGAATGAAAACTACTTGTGGCCATTTTAGTCTTGTAGAATATTAGGAAGAAATTAGAAAATTGGTGGGTATTGCATGACCTACAATAAATGAAACCTTTATTTTAACAAATCAAGGTTTTCAATGTGTGGCTTGTATGGTTGAGTGGCATTCCTATTTCAATCCTTGACAAAAAAACATGACATCAAAAGTTAATTCATGCACCCATGTTCAAAAGAATTCCATGACTATGGTAGAAATTTGGGTCTTGATATAGGAAAAAATACCTGCAACAACAATCTTACTATTTTTTCCTTAACAACCACCAACTATTTAGATTGCTTGCAAAAATGCAAACTTAATGATCAAGATTTGAGTTCAATTGATGCATATAAGTGTGCCCTAAAACCACATGCAAATGCAACACAAAAAATATAAAAACAAAAGTTAATACAAAGGTTTGAAAATTACCTGGATCAAGATCTAATCATACCTGCATCATTTCTGCACCTATTCATTTCACAATTCCGACATGACCTAAATGCACATGATTTGACAATCTATAATTGCGCTGGGAAAAAGTTCCCTTCATGCAATCTTCATCATCTTTACAAGATAGATTTACAAATGAAAAATGACATGGAGTTGCAAGCTTGTTGTAATAAATGCTCAAGTCCAATTTGGATTGTTTGCAATATCCATCTTAGCGGGTAGAAAACAATGGTGGTTGAAGCTTGAAGGTGGGCTCAAATGCATCCATACTTGAATGGCATGCACCAAAAACTTTGGCGAGCACAATGGAACTTCAATGCAAGCTTTGTGAACTAGAAGAATGGTAGTAGCTCGTCAAATATGTAATAATGAGGCTCACAAAACGATGAGTTGAAAAACATTAATGCTATGTTGTTGTTTCAACCTTGAAATCAAATGAAAAGTTTACAAATGGGAACAATGGGGACTTGGGACATGCATTAAACTAACTTTAACTTCTAGTCAAATGATCTTATGATTTCATCAACATCCAACGTGATGTTGTAAAACAATATTGATTCCAAGTCTAATTGTTAAGATTCCGGAGTGGGTATTGGATTCATTTCATTTGATTTTTGACTAAACAAATAAATTTCTATTTCAAACCTTGAATCTTCATTCTACATTAGGTTCAATGCATTTATAATGTCAATTATGATATTCAATTTTTTCCCATGTAGTGTATACCCCAAATTTGCAACTAACTTGAAATTACATATAATTTTACATGAAAATGTAATCTTACCTTTCCTTAAACAAAAGAAAACATTTTGTCTTTAAGAAAGTTTTTACCTACCATCTACCTATCTATGTCCTACCAACCTACTTAACTACCATATATTTTCCTATGTTTTACCTACCTACCATCTATCTACCTATGTCCTACTGACCTACCTACCATCTATCTACCTATGTCCTACTGACCTACCTACCATCTATTTACCTATGTCCTACTAACCTATCTACATACCTATGTCCCACCTACCTACCTACTTACTTACCTACCATCTGCCTACCTATGTCCTACCTACCTACTATTAAATTACCTATTTATCTACCTACCTACCTACCTATATTCTATTTATTTATCTACCTACCTACAATCTACCTACATAATTTTTTGATTTACCTATAGTTTACATAAGTAAGTTATGAACATTTTTAAACATGTAGGTAGGTAGGCATGTGTACCTACCTATCTACCTAGTTAGGTCAATAGTAATTATTATGTAATTATCAAATATTTTACTAAATTGAATTCAAAAGCAATACTAAATTAAAAATAAGAAGTTACTTAATTTATCATTCAAGGATACACTAATCCTTGATAAATAATTGAAAGGTAGTAAAATACTTATTAAATGGTTTATATTTGAGATATTTACTTAATGTTTTTAGAGTTTAATGTATAGAACTTAGGTTTAGGGTTTATGGTTTAAAGATGAATTATAGGGTTTACTATTGAAAGTTGATTTATAAGGTTGAATAAATAGTTACATAGTTTATTCCATTACTATGGTAATATTTCATATTGGATTTTGCTTAAACATCATTGTTGTACTAATATGTCATAATTCATAATTTAAATGAAATTTGTATTTGAATCAACTAAATCATTGTAAATTATATGATATTTGTTTATTTATATGTAGTCTAAGTTGTTTCTATGTATAGATGTATGATTGTATATGTTTGTATATATATGTATGTGGATGTGTGTTGAAAATAATACATGAAGTTGTAAGTGTCATCACATGTACGTCATAGATATTTTGGTGTGTGGTACATACTTTAGTGTGTTTTCTTTGTGCGGGTGTGAATGTAAATGTTTATATTGTTTCATGTGGATGTTTCATGTGGATATTATGTTTGTATGTTTTTAAAAAAAAATTCAATATAGTTCAAATATGAATTTCAAACTAAAATAAATAGTCACAGTTTAATTAATTAATTGGTTTCTATGCGTCTATATATATGTTTGTCTTCAACACAAAAAAATGGAATGCAACAATATATACAATTTTTGTATGTATATTGTGTTGCATTTCATTTTTCTGTGTTGAAGGCATTTTACCTAATAGACATCACAATTGTTTGTTATAACTTGCATTTCTTATTGATTTTTTCAAAACTTTGTCTCTTTTTCAAATTAACCTCTTAATGGCCACCATGTCACAATTGTTTGTGTTGTTGTAGATGAATCATATTTTGGTTTGGATGTGGTGTACCATTCAACATATTTTTATTTTTTAGGGTTTAGGGGGTTTGAATTCAATATGGTTTAAGGTTTTGTGTTTAAGGTTGTAGATTCTTTCTTAAGAACAGCAACCTGACAACCTTGCACACGTGTTGCAATGATGACTAAAGATAAATTATAGATTGAACTGCATTATTGAGTTAAAAAAAAAAGAATCGTGCAAACGTTCTATTTTTCATAGTTGTTGTTGATTCTTTTTTACTAGCAACAATTTAGGAAAATAAAACATTTGCACAATTTCATTTGTTTTTAACTCAACATGTAGTTGAATCTATGATTTTTTCAACTGGCATTGCAACACCCGTGACATGTTATTTTCATCATCAAATTATTCATCATCATCATAAGCTCATGATTTCAACTTGTCCCCCCCAAAAAAAGTTAGCTCACAACTTTGAAGTTTTTTTTTCAAAGTTTGATATCATATAACACTAGACTTATTATACAATGTGACTTTTGCACTTTATTTTTCAAATCAGATCTTACTTTTGTTGCAATAAATCATGAGCAATAATCCTACATTTTTTTTTTTTGAACTTTATTTTTTCCTTCATGAATAGGTTTGAGCATATACCCATAAGGCTAATTTATTTTTATTTTTTAGAGCTTTTCTTTCTAGTCTTGGTGTCCACTAGGTGATTTATAATTGAAAGTTTGAATAAATATGACATTGTCAAGTTATTGTTTGGATTTTTGGACTTTTGTAAAGTCTTAAATTAATTAAATATGTGTTATTTCACTTGGATACCAAGAGACTAAAACAAACTAAATGGAAAAAGGACTAAAATTTGGCTTGAAAATTGGTGCACATAGTATTACCCTTCAATTTCAAAACTATGCAAATTTTATGGGATTTAGCAAAATGGTTATTATCATTAACATTTGCCCAAATCCTTGGTATGGAATACTTTCATATCTGATTTTTGGCTAGTTTAAATATTATAAAAATAATATTCCATTTAAATTAAGGGTCAACTAAATGGGGCATGTAATAGTTATGAAGAATATTTTCCAAGCCCTAAGGAACTTTCTGAAATTGTAATTTTTCTTCATTTTTACACATAAAACTTATCTAATATAATTGTGTAATAATATATTTCAACACATGTAAAATAAAATTTGCACTCCATGGTTATAATTTGATTCTATTTTGTGGTATATATTTTGTTAATGGAAATGTGACCATCAAAAAATGTCCATTATGATGCCACTACATAACAATGACATGGAAATTTACATGTGAATGATAGGGTCATACATGGTTGCCATGAAGGCCCAATGTCATGCACATGGCAACGGGCATGCCCTAATTACCCTTTTGTGCAGCTAGGTTTCATGAATTTTATGAAACTTCAAGAGCATATTAGCCCAAATTTGCTATAGTGCTAGTGACAAATCAATTACTTGACCTGAAATTAAATATATAATATATTTAATATATTTAAAGTCACCTTTTTTTGGGCTTGCTTTTGTCCTTTCATGTTAAGTTTTGAGCTAGTATCCTTAAAGTCGCTGAAGTAGAAGACCAACATTCCAAATTGAACACAAGATGGCAAACATCCCTCTTTATCCCTTCTCTCCCACATTGATGTTCTTTGAATGGAGTTTAACCTACATGGTTAATATTTCATTTTTTGATTCAATATTTTGATGTGAAAGCCCATTTAAATTCTAATAGCCTATCAATCATGGTTAATATATTGTTTTGATGTGGATGCCAAGTATTGTAGTGTGAATGCCCACTATTTTGGTGGGTGCCTTTTAATCCACAAATATTGGTCAAAAACAAAAAAAAATCATCTATAATCAAGTATTAAAAAACAATGAGTTTTAAATCCATTTTCATGCACATTGTGGTGTTAAATTAAATTTGAAAAAAATTGTAAATAAATTCCTTCAACTTAATATCCTTCAAAATGCAAGAACTCATTACAAATTTTCATTATTACAACTACTTTCAATGAAAAATGGTCCTTTACTTTCAACTCATTAGTTGTCTTAAACTCTTTCCATCCATTCCCAATGCTTATTCCAGGTGACCATTGATATTTTTGCCTTTAGTAACACACTTTCATGTGCTTGACTTCATTGTGTCTTCCTCACATTGTCACTTCCGTGCCAATCTTGCCACTATGCTTTATTAGGAGTCTATGGGGCAACTAGACCTAGAAAAGTGTTGTTGAAAAATGACATTTGGAATAAACCAATAAAAAAAGGTTTGGCCTTGAAGGTTAAACCCAAATAAAATAAGATTATCCCAACTAACCTACCTACCTATCTACTTAAGCTTAACTACTTACCTACCCAACCTAAAAAATGTAAGTAGTCACCTACCTATTGACCTAAACGTCACATGTCAACATTTTATCAGCCCTAAGTTGAATGATATAAATTTAATCAATAAAATATTAAATATTGAAATAAACTCAAAATTACCATATGTCCATTAATGATTTTTTAGCGCATCATTACCTATGTAGTTGCATAGTAATTGCAAGGTAATGACAAAGTAATTACAACATAGTGGCATGGTAATTGCAATGTATTGACATAATAGTTGTGAAGATTTAATTGCAACATAGTTGCACGAGTTACATATGTATGCAATTTCATATACAATGAATTGTGCCACTACACCTTTTGCAATTCATATGATAACATACGAACTATAAAAATATGTTGAGTTACAAATGTTCATTACAACTCAAAAGTACAACTAAAACCTAATTGCAATCTACTTCCAAAACACCTATTTTCTCATAGTGCTTGGAAAGAAGGAAAAACTTGTTTTGAGAGCATTTTCCCAAAGGAAAATTTTCATATTAATTCATTGTTGATTTATTTTCAAGTATGGTGTAATAGTTTTTTTGGTTTCTTTGTGAATATTGATTTTATTTTAAACTTTTGTGCCTTTAGATGTATGGGACAAATTTATAATGATTAAAAGTAATTTTTTAAAAATTTGTGATTTCTACAATGGTATTATTGTGTGCATTCATTACTATTTCACCCAAGGCATTGGACAATACCTCCTTGACAATTACATCTACAATAGCATACCATTGTCACTGGTAGTGCATAGCAACATGAAGCTCAAGTAGTTATTGCACATTGAATTAACAATCCCATTGGCCTAAAAAGAAAATCTTCAAACCTACCAACCTTATTATGTTAAACATTGAAAATAATGATCCATTTTTACCATTTCCATTGGTCCTTTCAAATTATTGCAAACCTGCCAATTTGTATCACACATTTAACCATTAGTTCACCCAAGATACTTTTTAAAACAAATTCAAACCACCAAATCTAGCAATTGCCCATAAGATTTTTTTCCCACGCCTACACACAACCCAACTAAATAATACCCTCTATATACTTGAGCTTTGAATTATTAATGAAATGATGAAATAAATGAGTTGATTATGTGGAAATTAAGTTCCATTTGAATGAAATCTCAATTGAAATTGTATGCAAATTAGATTGAATTGAATTCAAATTCAACCAAATCAAATTCAAATTCAATGGAAGAGAAGTGTGATGGAAATGGTGAACAAGGTATTGAAATATGTTCATAACTTCTAAGGTGTTGAAAAGAAAAGCAACTTTGAAAAAACACAAATCCAAATAAACACCTTTGAATTCCATTGAAAGCAAATTCCAAACTGAAATTTATTTTGCTAGGACAAAACTACTATTGAACCTTAAACCCATTTACCCTATACCAACTTTGATGCTACCATTTTCCTTGGAATTAATACATTAATATTATAACCCTCATCTATAAATACCCTATTTATTTATGGACAAATCCATCATTGATAGACAATATAACTTATTTGTCATTGTCTAGAAATAGATAGGGTACAAAAACAATGATAGATAAAATTATGTCATTGATATGTTAAGCATTGCATGCTCACACAAAAAATAAGAAATTTCAAAATGGGGAAGCATCATTAGTAATTGTTTTTTCCTTTTTCCCTTTCAATTATTTGATTTCACAAAAATGGAATTTTTTTGCTAGAAAAACACATTTTACAAGTTAAATTTTTTTGCCAATTTTCTCAATAGTGATTTTGCTAAAGAATGAAAAAAACTTACCACAAAATAAAAATTGATCAAAAGTTATTTCTTTTTATGACCCCAATTTGCTTCAATTACAAATTGCCATGTTGATTGACAATCAAAGATTTGCAAAAAAATTAGATATATATATATATAAAGGAAAAACACTTGGGTACATTCATAGTCAAAATAATCATTTAGTACAAGGTTCAAATGTTTTGAAAGGATTAGGATTTATCACATTCAAAACATGACTTACATATTTTGATTAGAGCTTGTTGTAAGATAATAATGTCAATTTCAAAAGTTTAATCCATGTATGTTTTCATAAATTTTCAAATCACATGTAATTAAATTATTTATTGAATGATAATTCTATAGATAAATCAAATGTGTGCATTTCAACAAAGTAAACATCTCAACATTTTAAATACATATTTGTGTTTAAAACCTTCAATGATGTATTATACATCAAGTTTATCAAGAATGAATTTCTTTAACATCATTCTAAATATAACAGTTCATATTCACCAAAAAAAACAAATAATCCCACATAACACATCCAATCTTCATGAAAACGCACCCTTGCCTTTACTTACACGACAAAAAACATTTTGTCTTGGAAGATGTCTTTCAAATTATGTAGTTTTAGTGGTCAAAAGCATGTTCAAATACTAAAAAAAGACTATAGTGAATAACCATATTAGAAGGTAAATTCAAAATTTTATCACTATTAGGCCTTCATAATCATTAATATATGGCCATCAATAATTTTTTAGAATTAATGATTTAAATTTACATAAGATAAAAGACGTTCAAAGTTTCAATTCCCATTCAAGATCTGACTGTGCATTGCTTATAATTGATTTTATGACCAATGAAACATGTTAGAATTACATTAAAAAAATTGAGATGAAAATTTAGAAATATAAAAATAGTATGCACTTGATTTCATTATATTTCAATCATTACAACTTTTTCAATGATTTTTGAAAGTTAGGAAGGTGTAAGATTTTACTACAATCAACACAATCCTTGGCTCCTTGTATCATGACTGCACCCACCTAACAAGGAACAAGAGAAGAAAAAAGAAAAAATCAAATCCAAACAAAAGACCACACTTGAAAACGCAAAATGCACAAAGGGGAGACCTAAGAAAAGTAATCAAGAAATCTAAGACCTAAACCCATCACCAGTAGCACAAAGCAAGTCATGCAAGAAGACGAGTGAAAAACTTGGAAAGACACCAAGCCTAGGAGAGGCCTCTCTTGTTACCACAACTGCCCGTCACAAGATAATGATTGCCTGAACTCTCTGAAGAGCCACCAATACCCTCTACCTATAAAATGAACATAAAATAGAAAAAGGAGGACCTTCATAGCCCTTCACCGACCATGCCATGTTGGCACATCGATGAAGACTGTGCTTATTGCCCCTAAGCATTGTTCAAATAATAATGATGTCCTTACTATGGAGTAAACCTAGGTTTACTAGATTCTGGAAATGACACTGACATGTAATGTTAACCAAGGAAGCAAATTACAGTTAAAGTTGGTTGCAAGTTTGTGAAGGGTAAGAGATCATGTACTTGTTGGGCTTTCTAGTAAAGCTGAACTGGACATTTCTTAAATAGGACTACATGGCCGAAGAAAATTCAACTGACTCTTTTGTTGGGAAAATATCATTGCTTACAAAAAAGTTCTGAATTTCTGTGTGACATTGTATCTAGAAATTAGTAGGAAAATGGAAGAGGTAACAAACTTGTGAGGTCTAAATCTCAACAAATTGGTCAACATGAATCAATACCATCATCAGTAAGAGAATTTCTCAGTACTTTACAATTTAAGACAAACTGAAAGAATTGAGAGATTACCATGTGATAAGGTTATGGATGTTTTCAACCTGAGAGCAGGCCAGCAACAATCAGCAAGCATGAAATAGAGTAAGCCCACACCCAAAGAAGAGAAAGCAAGACAACAAGACAGAGTTGAGGATTGGTTTGAGCAACAACAGCATTTGTCTTCCGCGTGTTCAGGGACCTTACAACAGCAATATGTACAGCATTGGCCACCAAATGTAACATCCCAACTGACTTCATCAGTTCCTGGCAAAGGGTGTAGTAGGTTAATGTCAAATGTTTAGGTCATACTGAGTTTCTATCACAAGACCAGCAGTAGTTGGGAAACTCAGCTGCCATGATACTCTGGGTTTTCAACATGAACCAACTTCAGCATCAGCATGTATTGTAGTGACAGCTATCATAACTGCTAATCATGTTAGAGTAATTTACCAAGAACAACATTGAACCCAAGAGACTTGGATATCTTGATAATCTCAAGATGAAGAGATGAATGTGATTAGGTAGGCGCATATGTTAATAACAGTTTCCTGTTCAAGTCAATCATCATATGCTCCAGGAGATGGTGCATGGTCACAGAGCCACAAGTGATTTAACAGAGGAATCACAGTCCATGCCATTGGTCTACTTGGAGGTCAACACCAATATGGTTGCTGAAGCATGGGTTGTATGGATAACAAGGCCAAATCTGTTCACATTGCACAATTAGCTTAAGCAAAAGAGAAAGTTCTGTCATGACGTTCTTGTCAAACCCACCATGCATGGTGAATGCCAGCTAGAATATGTACAAATATCACAAAAAGCTTTTAGTGGGTAGTTTACACCAACATGGTTCTGACTGAAGTATGACAGTCTAGACTCCAGAGCACTAACCAATTTCAAACTGACACACCACAGCTGTGGCATTTCTTATCATGAGCCTAAGTGAAAGTCACATTGATATTAACAACACCACAAAATATCACGTGTGAAAATGCACTAATGTCAATGCAAGCAATGGAGATGAAACAACACCAGGTTGTTTCATAACTGGACCTGCATATTTGCAAAGCCAGAACTGCATGATGCTGGCCATGGTGTGATGCTGTTGCATCAACTCCTCAACAAGGTCAGTGTCACATTTCACTTTAGACAGCATCTGCTCTGATGCTGTTGCATCAACTCCTCAACAATGTCAGTGTCACATTTCACTTTAGACACCATCTGCTCTGATGTTGTGCTACAACCTTTCTGCATATATATCCCCTGCAGCACAAACACACAAGATTTGTAAATAGTCATCAGGTAGGCACATATTTATTCTTGAAAAGTCATCAAAGCCACTAAGGAATAGAAAGATCAATGTTGAATCCATGGGAATGAATGACTATATCAAGCTAAACATCCACACTACCTTATGGATAATCAAAAGACACAAGGATCAATATACTCAAACAAATGAATTTTATATGCAGCCCGAAGGTCTTGACTCCAACTTTAATGGAGACATGATGCATTGGATACAGAAGCTGTCTCTGAGGAGCCATTGGAATAATCAGACATTTCCAACAAGTTACTGGGTACACAAGAGACAGGGCACCACAACTATGGCCAATGTACTTGGGGCAGCAGACAGTAGACTTCTGTGTGTGTTGGTAATTGCAGGCAGCTGAGGCATCTTTCACAAATTCAAAGAGCTGTGTGAGACTTCTCCTGAATTTCCTGATGTGGTGAGAAAGATTGTCCAACTCCCAAAGAACATATTTTGAAAACAAAAACAACATTTGCTCTGTCTGCTTGCCTGTTCAAACGGGGTCACCAGCTTTGGTATCCACTGGACTTCAGGGTTTAAGACACATTCACTTGTGGCAAATCTGAGATCTTTGAATTCCCAGGAGAGTCACACCTTTGCATAAGGATGCTGTAGGGTTTTAATTTGTCCCTCTTGCAGATGTTCATGCGTATGAAACCACTAGCAAGACCTCACATGTTACAGGTTGCTAGTAGGCTGTATTTGAGATCCAGCTGCTGGAGCTTGGTTATTTTGAAGTGCACCCAGAAGAATTGAGATTTTGGAGAATTTAAGGCGCACCTCAGATTAGGGTATTGTAGAAAATTTATCTCTCATGATAGATTGTCAATCGCTGCCATTCACCACAAAGGCAGTGGTCTGGTACTTTGTGCATAACATGCACAAGGTTATGATGGTGGTACTCATTCTTTTCATGTTTGTTTTGGTTTTGCTCAAACTGACATTCAACAGTTACTTTTGGACTGTGATTGTGGAGGTTTTTTCTGCAATGCAATCAATAAATAGTAAAAGTTGGGTTACATTCAAGCCTTCCAATGTCTTGTGTTTTTTGTCTTCCTGGTACCATGTATACCAACTGGTGATTCTCAAAAAGGATTCAGCAGCAATGAAACTTATGGGTGGCAACACAAGAATCTAGATGTCCTTGTGATTGGGTAAGCCTGGCAATAAGGCTTTGTTTGTGTATTGGTCAGGTCACTGATATGCATTTTCATTGGGTTTGGGAACACTTCAAAACAGCATGATGAGGTATCTGGTACAAGTGTTGTTCAGTTTGCAAGTCCACACAGGATGATGATGCTCATATGCCCTATACATATGATTGGTTAGAATGCTGAAGTATGAAGAGCAGAGCAAAAAGCAGTAGTACAAAACTGATGATTGACCTCAAGAAGTAAACAAACGGAGAAGTAACTTTTGATAAATACAGCAATCTCTCTGTGATTGAAAGTGTTATGTTTGCGCACTTCATCAGTTTTTGTGTGAGTTTGTGTATATTTTCAAATGCGTAACTATCCAACAGCATATCCAGCAAATGGGCAATTGTGAGTATTTGACAAGTAGCTCATCCACTGATTTTGGCCTATGAAGTTGGAGCAATCATATTGGAATTCTTATTGACAATATTGTTTCACTCCTCAAGTCAGCTGATGCACTTTAATGTGGGCAAGGTTGGTTGCCTATGTCAGTAGTGCTATGGTTGCAAATCACTTTTCAAGAAGCAAGCCAGGTCTCTCTTGTGAGCATGGAAGGGAGCTATGGTGGGCAATCTTGTTTATTGCAACTCGTAACCTGATGACTGGGTGTGGTGCAAAGAGCAGGTCACACATGCAATTGAGACTACAAATGCTGGGAATGGTGGAGAGGCTTATGTTTGACTTAAACAGTGGCCAAGGCAGTTCAACTAGCACTCCAAAGCACATGCTCATACAGCTCAGTAAAGGCACCTTGGAGCTGGGATTCATCCACAACCCATGATGGGCTCCGAATCGATCATTAGCTGGTGGCTGTTGAATCACTCTGACACATAAATTTGTGTACATGAATGAAACTTTTTGCACTTTTGTATCCCATCCCACAGTGAACAAGGACAATGATTCTGAGTATAATTTGGAGAACCATGCAATTAGCAACTTGGCAAGAAACTTCCATCTCTGGGGTTAGTTCTTTAATCAGTGGATAGCTGAACAGCCACCAGTACCATCTAGTTTTTATTTTGTTTTTGCTTTCTGTTTTTCTCTGTTTGGCATCCTCCTTTCTTCAAACTACACACTTTGTGCTAAAAGCATGATGAGAAAGGTTACTGAATTGTGGATGTAGACCTAACATTGTGCTGATTTCTTGAATTTGCTTCCCCCAAAAACCCAGAAGTTTGAACAACTGCCCTCCTTAAAGATATTGGAAAAAGATATTTATTAAAAGCACATCTTAAGAACTTCCACAAACCATTTGTCCAAATAGTAATCCAGAAAAAGGCAATAAACAAATGTATTATCTCAAATGTATTCCAAATTTTTTTGTAGTGTTCAGTATGTTCCAAATTTTTGGCAGTTTATACACTTATCTACACTGATCATCTTCACAGAGCTGATGAAGTCACAGGTAGTCAGTGTGCTCATCCATGCATGGTGATAGTATAATACATTGTGAACGACCCTTCAGAATTTAGGACTTCACTCACAGTCATGTCACCTTCAAAGTATTGTTGTGGACAACTCTCTGCAATATAATATGGTATACTAAAGACCAGTGTTGGTCGGTTGTTAGAAACAGGTCGGCAGTTATCAGCACGGTCCATAGGATTGATTCATAATTGTGAATCTCAAAAATCAAAGAACCAGTTTTGGTATATAATCACATTTCTGAAAATTGTAGAAAATATCAAAAGATTGGCCAGAAACCCATCAGTTCTTTGCAAGTTCTTCATGAAAATTGGAGGTTTTTCTTATGTTTTGAAATAACTAAGACCAATGGTTCTTTGATCCTAGTGGTATTGCTTTGGTGGGTGAGAATCACAAATTCTAGTTCTGGTTAGTAAGAATTGGATCCAAACTAGGACTAATTTTCAGAAGCAAAACACTGGAATTAGAACCAAAATTGAAATTTGTTTTTTTTTAAGAAAGAAACCCAAAACCAACTTCTCAGTTTTATTTACGTGTGAAATTGGAACTGGACTAGCAGCAGAATACATAATTGGGCGGAATAAGCAGATTAGTTTGACCCCTTGATTTCAAAGGGTTAAAATAGCCCCTCATGTTCACAAGAGCTTCTAATGTTGTTTGGCCAACATACTATCTTTCATGTGAGAACACTTGGAATAGTGGGCAGTAACCAAAAAACATTCAACCTATATAATCTACCTAAAATTATCAGGCACCATGAAAATTCTCAAACTGCCTGCAATTTTTCAAGCACCAGGATTTTTTTCAGAGTGCCCAAATGTTTGGGCAAAAGTGAAAATTTTCTTCAATTTTTTAGGTGCCCGAATTTTTCGGGCAGACTTAATGCCCACAATTTTGGAGCATCAGGATTTTTCCCAAGTGCCCAAAACTTTTGGGCAGAAATGAAAATTTCAAACCTTTATAATCTTTGTAGGCAGCCTAAAATTTTCAAAACTGCCCAAATATTTTCCAGCATCTGGAAAAAAAATCTCCTGAATATTTTTGAGCATCAGAATTTTCCAAGTTACCAAAATTTTTAGCAGAAATGAATTTTTTTTCAACCCATAGAACCTGACCGAAATTATCAGGCAGCAAAAAAATCCCAAAACTACCGAAATGTTCCTGAACATTCTGGAAAAGATTTCTCAGGAATTCTCCAGAGTACCTAATTTTTTGGGCAGCATGAAAAATTCATAATTTCTCCCAAGCTGCCCAAACACCTCAATGTGAACCATTCGACATAGGGTTAAATCAACCCCATTATACTGTTTTATCTATCCCTTTTTGTGTGAACAGCACAAAGTTTAGTTAACTCTTTCTTTTTTGTCATTTTAACCCCCAAATCAAAGAGAGGGTTAAATGGAATAAAAAAATCCCAATTAATCCTTGCTGTGAATCCAGAATAGTCCTTAACCACTACACCAAATTCTTTTAATTAAATATCATGTGATATCAATCATCCTGTAAGGAACCCTAATTGGAATTGTTTGTCATAGCTTGAATACTCTTTGAAGAATTTGAATGAATAGTCTCCTATTGGGCATTGCTAGTGGGCATGCATAATTCTTCATCACTTGAATGCTTTCAACCATGTTAGGTGATTTTTCTAGGATGTCACAACACATCTTATGTTATAATAATGGTAGACAATGTTTAACATGTCTTTTAAGGTTTAGAGTAAGTTTTTTCAAAACTAAGGTTCCAAATTATTTTACATAAGGTGAACACATTTTTATTTGAACATTACATTGAAACTAGTGGGTACCCGGTGCATAATGCACCCGTCGAGCTCCCCCCCCCCGGCCCGGTCCTTCCCATTGCCCACTCCGGTTCTTTACCCTGTCGACCCCCCCCTCCTTCGCATTTTCCACTCCGATTC
>Ga0116228_10002853_pt1 | contig 15065 bp, 8 predicted proteins | sample S1TSphfallax_2_FD_89694 | JGI IMG/M metagenome (GOLD analysis project Ga0116228, IMG submission 89694) | Host-associated microbial communities from peat moss isolated from Minnesota, USA - S1T2_Fc - Sphagnum fallax MG | ecosystem: Host-associated > Plants > Peat moss > Unclassified | place: USA...
CAACATTTTTTAAATAATTAAATATAAATGATTTAACATATTCTTAAATCACATTTATTAAGTGCATTATTTATATAAATAATGCAATTTAGTAATTCATATTATTGGTAATTTCATAAATTTTCAACTTATGAGTTGTTGACATGTGTCACTATTTAAATTAGGCTAAAAACCTAATTTAGGTAGCTAGGTAGGCCACTTAGGTAAGCACCTAGGTTAAGTAGCCTAACTATGTAGGGTACATATAGTCAACATACAATCAATGACCACATTTATGTCATTTGTGATGTTTCAATTTTAGACCCCAAGGATGGATATCGATTATTTTACCATCAAATGACCCCACTTGATGTGAAAATATAGTGGAATGCATTTTATTTGACCCATACTTCATTGTAAACATTGCACAAACATCAATATCCATATTTCATACTTTATTGATATTTGTCCAAATGGAAAAAATTTAAGTTGTTTTTAAAAGTACTTTCATTGACATACATGATTCAATATATTTTTCTTTAAAAAATGTACATTAATTTGAATAAATATTTTTTGAATTTTGTTAAATTGAATGACATTTCGTTGAATTTTTTTTCAAGTGCATGATTTATAAATGAAAAATATTATATGACTAATATTTAACAATAAATAGATAAATAATTTATCTCCCACATTTTAATCTTTCATTTCATTAAAAAACATATTATACAATGTGATTATAATACATTATAATTGTAATTAATTCACATATAATTTTTATAAATGGATAATATGTCTATCACATTTCAATTTATTTTTTTGAATATCAATCTTGTTTAGTATTGTTAGATAATTAGTGAATTTGATGGAGTTTTAAATTTTATCTAAAATTATAGTAAAAGCCTTATGATCAAATTAATGATATATATGTTAAACATCTTAAACTTCTATTTGATTAAAAATATATCAATTTAATTATGATTATATAATAAGTTGTAATTTTACAAATAAAATTAATTTAAAAGTATAAAATTAAATAAATAAATATTAGATTTACTATTGATAAATAAATCATAAATCAATTATATTTAATAAAAATGTAATAATTTATATTGGTGATGTCAATAAATAGTACAAAATACCAATAAACAATTAGACACAAGTTGATTATCAAATAAATATTGTAATTCGAAAGATGCCACATATGTTTTTATCATCAAAATATTGCAAATGGAAAAATTATTAACCCTAATTACTAAAACAACTATGACTAGTTGCAAAAAGAACTAAGTTTTCATGTGATGCACCTCAAAACTCCTTGAAAGACTCAAATGCAAGTCCAAAAGTGAAAACATCGGAAGAAAAAAAAGTTGGGTATGTTCTTTAACTCATAGCACTTTGGGGGTAAAAGGGGCGTGCTGGAGTTTTGGGATGGGGATTAAGAAAAGTGACAAGTAGGTCAATTACTCATATGAACTTGCACAAACCAACCAATAAGTTGGTTAGTGCATAGTTAAAACACTTTTGGTGCATGGACCAACCACGAACATACATGGATTCACAAGACTCATTACGGCCCAGACTTGGGGGAAGCCACCACTTTCCCCCTTCTAATATTTTCTGTGATTAGCCATGAGGGCTACACCCAAATGTCATTTTTCTTAGGACTCCCAAATTGGTAGTCTCGAAATTCCCAAAATTGGAACTCTTGTTACTTTGGATGCCCATAATTTCTTATACAAACCTCCGATTGGGGTGAGGTTTGAAACAAAGTTGTAGCCCTTGTCGAGGGCTTTCCAAAATTATGTGGCACATTGTTTGCACACACATAATACAAGGTGATTCCCAACTTTTAGTGGTTGGGAATCAAATTGACCTTTTAATTCTTAACCTTTTTGTCGGCCATGACTTGTGTTATAAGTACTTAAATGGATCATATGAACCCATTTTAGACATTTAAGTCTCAAGAATTTTGAATGGTATAAAAAAAATTCATTAATCTAATGAGTCTTCATCCTTGAAATTGTTTTTTGAACATTTGGGATTTCAAAAGGACTCCAATTCCCAAAATGGGAATCCACTTTAAAATGTGTGGGCTCATTTCCTCACATTCTTTTGCATTCCTGGGAGTGTGAATGTGACTCCCAAGTTGCACCTGTCCAAGCCCTTACATTGGTTTTGATCCCAAGGTTAAGGTCATGACATCATCCATCCAAAGGATTTATTCACAATATTGGATGAAAAAATGCATTTTCATTTATTTTTCCATCCAAGTTCATGTAGTCATCACAAATTATAATCGCATTTGCAACTTCATTTGATTATATCAACATAGTTGCATATATGACTACACACATTTACAATTAAAATGACATGTAGGATTAACTTAATTGTAGTTATAAAAGTAGTTGACTTGGACACTAGTCGCATCTACAGTAGTAACCATATGGTTGGAATGGACAAGATTTCTTCTAGTGACATGAAAGTAAGAGGAAAGTAAAAAAAGATATGCCAAAGTTCAACGTCAAAAAAAATGAATGGTACAATAGCAAGTCTTGTAAGCATAAGCAAAAACAAAATTATTTTTTTGTTAATGCACCTACCATTGTTTTATAATAGGTCAAGAAAGACACCCATTTGTACCTAGAGAGGAAGACAATCTAATTTACAACCTTGTTTCAAATCTTGGAAATTGGCCATCCTATGGTGGAATATGAGAAAAAGAAGTCTTTCTAATATTTGCTTAGTGTAAGTAAGAACCCTAAAATGCACTAATTTGATTTTTTTGGTTAGGTTGTGGTTGAATTCATGTATGCCAAAATGACAAACAAAATTAGGGGATTATTTTTGTAACTTCCAACTATGTGGCTTTGACATGTAATATGAACACCATTGATAACATGAAGTAGATTTCCATATGCTTTATGTGACGCAAAATTGGGTGAAACTTCCCATGATGATCTACATCTTGAAAGAGTTGTTGATAGAACAAAAGCCGACAACCTTGCTGTTGTCATCATGGCGGCCTTATAGAATGGTGGAAGTTTAATTTCTATTATTGTAGTTAAGAAGTTCCTTTGTTTTGTGGTTGATGGGGTAAGTACATTCCAAGGTATTAAAACTAGGGTCATTAAACAAATAAACATAAAATATGCACCTTTTTTTAATGGAGTTCATTGCATGGCTCATAGATGAAATCTTGCATTCAAGACATTGTCTACCCTAGGAATAGTTAGTAGCATTGAAGATTTGATATAGAGTTACCATGCATATTTTGCTCACAACAACCCAAAAAGGCACCATGGTCATTAAATTTACTTTAACATGATGGAAACAAAAGGGTTTAAAAATGTTTAAGAACATGAAAACCCATTGGATATTTCTACTAGATCCTCTAAAGAGAATTTTGTCAAAGTACAAGCCACTTTTGGCCAAGATGTTTATGGATAACAACAACAACCAAGCTGCCAAGGTAACTTTATACCCTAAACTTTATATGTTTACTACATTGTATGTTATTTGTTGCAATGTTTTTTGCATTTTCTATTTGATGGTTTGGTTGCATTTGCAAGCTAATCTAACCTTGTTGTTTTTTATTACATGTTGGGAATGTGTTGCATCTTACCTTTGTCCAAGAGCATTGATTTTTTTGTGCAATTTGCACAATAGTGTGATGTCTTCATATGTGATCTAGTGGGTGTAATAGTTTTTTTCCAAAAACAATTCTATTTTTTGTACAATGATGGCAATTCATCATTTTCCAACAATGAATTCTAGGCATTTAAAGGTTTGTTGGATTGTAACCATAACCACATCCACATGAAGTGGGTGGCAAACTTGAATGACTCTAATGAATAACTTGCCTTCATTGTGAATGGTGATAAACTTTGGGCCATGCATAATGACCCAATATCAAAGGTCAAGATAATTGTGACTTAGGACTCTTTTCAAGGTTTGATTTCACATGTGAAGTTAGAGTGTTTAGGTAAGTTTCTAACCCTATTTTCTTTTTTATTCATCTTGATGTGTTTTGGGTTTAGGGTTTTGTTTTCTTTCAATCTATGTTGTAGTTTTTTTTTTTTTAAAATTCTTTTTGTTGGTTTGTGGGTGTAGCTACCTTGTTTACTTTCAATGTGTTTTCTATTTATAGTTTTTTTTTCAATTGTGTTTATTAGTTTACAACTACAACTAGCCAATTGATCAAAGAGTTGGACAATTGCTTCCCCCCTTGTGCCTTGCTCAATGCCATGGGCATTGTATATCTAACTATGATGATACCAAGCATTTGGAAGTATTGAAAGCTTGGTACTATGAGCCAAAACTTTTGGGGTTTAAAAGTTCAAGCTCATTGGTTGCACCATTGTTTAATTGTTGGGGGTTGGATGTGTAGCAAGAGATGTTCAAGTTGTGTATGAAAAATAACTCTAAGGCCGCCATGGAACCACCTTTTGATTTGAATCCATTGACCTGAATTTCAAGGACAATTGATGCATCTCGGGGCCTCACACATTCTATCATGAATGTCTTAAATTGGCAAAGATGGCCATAGTCCATGTTCTAGGGAGTGTAGAAGATGAGAAATGTTTTTCATCTTTTGCATTTCTTAAGAGCAAGCTATGAGCTACTTTAGATCCTCACCTTCCTCTTGTTGTTGGCATGTATAACTCAAAGTTAGAAAGTTTTTGGTACGTTGCCACATTTGATGCTTAGATTGGAATAGTTGATCATTACAATTTTTGCATAGGACTTTCTTTTTCGACATTTTTAGAGTAGCCTAGTTGCTACCTTTGCATATTTATATGATTTTGCCCATCCTAGACCTTGGTAATAGATGACATTTTTGTAGAGATTTTTTAGAGTAAGGCAGTTTTTGCCTTTGCTTATTTTTATGGTTTTTCCCATCATGGTAACAACTGACATTTTGGTAGACATTTTTAGAAAAACAGAGTTGTTGCTTGCATACTTTTATGACTTTGTTCATCATGGCAGTAGTTTTATGTTCTTTGCTGCCCCAAGCCCTTTGTTTTCATCATTTTAATATACTTAATGAACCTCTTGCATTTGAGGATATGAAAATTTGTGGTCTTGGTTTCAAACTTGATTTTAAATGAGAGTTTTTTTCAGTGAAAATTGTGTTATAGCTAGTTTGCTTCTCACTTGTAAGACAATGGAGCCAGGAACATCTCATCCTAAAGTTAGACAGTAGTTTTAAGTCTGTTTTTAAATGATGATTGTCACCATTATTGGCATGTTTCAAATTCCCTCTTATAGCCACTGCCCTTCATCTGCAACACACAAATTATAGCCAATATCTTGAGCGCCACCTCCTTTACATAATATTTAGAAAAGTATCGCCACTTGGACTGTGGAGTCGAGGCCTCCTGTAGCCATGTGGGCACTTTCTGGAAAACCCCAAAAAAAAGGGCTGCACAACAGCAGACCCGACCTGGAAAGCCATAGGCAATGCCCAAAGTCAAGCTCAATGGCAGAGAGCCAGCAGGAGTTTCACCTACACACCACTGGGTTTGAAATAACTCACGTATGAAAAACATTAAACAGGCCAAAGGAAATGAATGCAGTCAGTACAAAAGTACTGCTGCGATTTTTTCCTCCAGTCTGCCCATTTGCCCGGTTTATTTTCACCTTCTCATGCCTAGGCTTGTTTTGAGTCCATGTTATACACGTCATGAACACACTAGGGGTATAAAGGGGTGTGTAACATATTACTTGGCATGTTATGTGAGGTTACAAGTGCAAAACATGCCTTGGTGTCACTTGAGAAAATATGGATGGGGCAAATTGCTGGTTCCCCCTAGCTCAATAATACTAAGGAGGAATACCTGAGTTATTTCAAACCCAATGGTGAGCAGGGGAAACTCCTGCTGGCCTTCTACCATTGAGCTTGACATTGATGGGCAGGGCAAATTGACTCTCACATTTGGATCAAGGTAAAAAACCCCAAAACCCATTTAAATAGCCATATTAGGCCCCCAATATTATAGATTTGGACTCATAGATCCTGATTAAGTGTATGGAGATGATATTTATAAATATTTAGAATATTTATTTATAAGAAATTTAAATGGGTTTTAGGGTTTTTACCATGATCTCATTGTGGCAATTCGCCTTGCCTGACTTTGGGGATTGCCAAGAACTTTCCAAGTTGAGCCCCCAGGTTATTTCAGTGACAAGTTGTTAATGGATAAGTGGTTTCGAAGGTGAAGGTACTGTCTATGTGCTGGTTCATCCTGGCTCAATAATGTTAGGAGGATTACTTGAGGGAAAATATCCCCCTCTGCTCATTCATCTTGTCTTTGAGGCCTTGCCAAAGGCTTTCCACAAAAATAAATAAAAATCATGGCCTATCTTTCGTACCTTTTCTGCTTTGCAATGGATTGTTTTCCATTTGTGCCAAAAAAAAATAAAAATCCCATATTATTGAGTTTCACCTGCCTCAATAATGCTAGGAGGATTGGCTGAGTTATATCAAACCTAGTGGTGTGCAGGGTAAACTGCTGCTGGCCCTCTGCCATTGAGCTTGATTGAGCTTGGCTTTTGTGACTGCCCCCGGACTTTCCACGTTCGGCCGCCACATGATTTCACCCACAAGTCATAAATGCGCCGTTGGTTTGAAGGTGAAAATAGGAGAAAATATTAAACAGGCCAAAGGAAATGAATGCAGTCGATAGAAAAGTGGTGCTGCAATTTTTTCCTCCAATCTGCCCGTTTGCCCGATCCATATTTTCTCAAGTGACACCCAGGCATGTTTTGCATTCATAACCTCATATGATACAGCATGTTTTGCACTTGTAACCTCACATTACATGCCAAGTAATATGTTACATGTCCCTTTATACCCCTAATGTGTTCATAACGTGCATAACATGGACTCAAAACGTGGGTAGGCATGACAAGGTGAAAATAAACCGGGCAAATGGGCAGACTGGAAGGAAAACATCGCAGCAGCACGTTTGTTCTGACTGCATTCATTTCCTTTGGCCTGTTTAATATTTTTCCATAAGAGGGTCAGCAGAAGTTTCACGTGCACACCTTTGGGGGCTTGAAACCCAGGACCTTTTTGGAGGTTCCAGTTTCCCAGAATGGGCTAATCAGTGAGTGAGTCTACATCAACCGGGCAGTGATGATCAGTCATTTTTTTAAATTGCCAAATTGCGAAGTGTGACAGTGAGCCTTCGAAATTAACTAAGAAGAGATTGAAAGGGCATCTCCAGCGGAGCACCTTTTTCACTGATCTTGTAGCCAATATCTCGTATTTAGTTAATGCTATGAATATTGTTGCAGCCATTTTTTGTCCCAATCTTTCTCTTATAGCCATAAAAGCACCAGATTTGCTTTAATGATTGCCATCTGTGCGATATTCATCATTTCCTTAAAAAATCCCTGGTGAGGGTAGGATGTTTTGGACGTTTACAAATCGGAAGTAAGTTGCATCTTGGAACCAAAAAATTTGGGCTGTTTATGAAGGTGTCAGTATAGATGCTGGTTCACCCATCATCATCCATGGCAAGTTGCTACATCTCAAGCAACCCAAGATACTTGTCAGTGTGCAAAAGGTCTACCATAGTACCTTCATCATTTTGGCATTAGTTTTTTTTAAATCGATAAATGCCCAATTTTTTCAACATTAGCTTCCCAAAATGCTGAAATTTTTAAAAGAAAATTGCAAGTGCCAAGAGTTGAAGGGATTAGGTTTTCTTATATTAGATATGTGCTCTCTCTGTCTTTGTCCTGCTTCTCCTCAGCTTCTTCCATGCATGATCCTCAATCATCTTGTCTTTTTCTTCATCCAGCTACTGCTACAGAAGATTCATCTAGATTTTGAACCTCTTTGCCTGCAATGTTTTCCTCTTAATCAACTTTGCAATGGGTCTCTTTGTGAACATTTTTGTCCATGGTAGACCAGTAGCTAGCAGGTGAGCATGAAGCTCCAGCTCCTGGAACTACAAATGCAGTTTTGTTTGGAAACTAGTAGCTAATGGGTATTCACGAAACTCATGCAGCTGAGCTTTGACAATCTTCCCATTTTCTTTTGCACTTGGTGAACCTGAAGCTGTTGATACTGTATTCTACATTGAGCATTTAATTGAGATGGAAATGGAGGAGGGGAAAGGAGGAGGAAGAAAGGGAAGAAGAAGAGTAGTAGCTAGGAACAAACCAAAGTTGCACTAAAAAGTTGGCAATGAATTGAGAGTAGGTAGCAACAATGTGGAAGGAGAGTGTAACGTTGCAAGCACAAGTAGCATTGATGATGCAAGTGCAACAAGTCAAAGCAACAACAACAACAACAATTGGGGTCCTTAGGCAATACTTGGGTACTATGTTTAATCATGACTTTTGTGACTAGGACACTAAATGACTATGTCCTCTATAATCATTTTTACTATGGACATGGACAAGGTTAATCATGAATACAATTGTATGAACATGAATAGAAAGTATAACCATTTTTAGTCATTTGTGTGACTTTAAAACTAAGATTATAATATCATAACTACTTAAGAATATGACAACACAAGGTGGTCCCCCAACAATATAAAATTATTTCAAACAACAGATCTAATATAAAATATTTGGGTATCAATTAATTACACCAAGAAAGTTTAACTAGTACATAATCTTGAGGTTTCGGGTTCGAATACTTAAATTCAAAAAACCAATGACAAAAATGGGAGGTTAAATATTATAATTTGGAAGGGGGTTCACGCTTGAGATGTGACAAGACCAAAGGGGTAGTGGAGGTTCTTAATGAAAGGATGGGCAATCCACGATTTGCTTGCATATGGATTACTTTCAAACCAAGTAATCCATGGTTATGAAGGATGTCTAATGTGGGCCAAACACAACTATTCATCATTCAAAAAAACTTGGAAAAACTACTTATGTCCATAACCATAAGTGGTTGTGACAAAACCACCCATATCAAAACAATGTTCATGATTTCAATGGGGAGTCTAGAAGAAGACTGCCCCCACCTATCATGTTAGGTTTTGATGTTCTTTTGCAAGCCAATTTGTTTGAGGCTTAAAAACTAAAAGGTGGGAAGGAGGAGGATAATCCTTCTCAACAAAATGGAATGAAACGCAAAAGATGTCTACATGATTTACCACTTTGGCATGTTAGTTTTGTTAACCTCGTTGGTCTGATTTGAATTTTTATTACATGGATGATGCTAGACCTACAAAATTTTGATTGGCCACTTTCAATATGTCTTACTCTATTGATTACAATGTCTTTTTTTCACTTGGTAATAACTAAGATGTCTAACAACCAAAACATGTGACCTAACATTTTTACTTGTTTTTCTTATAAATTCAAAAAAGATGAATGTCAACCCCAAGCCTAACTATTTTCCCATGCATGTTTTTTTTATTATAATATCAAATGTATGGTGATTTGATCATTATCAACACCAAGTGAAAAAAGAATGTCATTTGGTTAGGTAGGCAAAATAATAAGCCGTGAACCTACCTTACTCCTACCAATTCAATGGACATTTGCTAGTGGGTATAATACTAATCATAAAAGTACAATTCATGTAATGTTCCATGAATTGATAGGTTCGCTCTTGGGTGACCTTAAACTTACCAAGTTTGTTGTCACAAAGCACACCAAAGCTTCAATTATTTTGCAGGGTATGGCCTAGATAGTGGAGGTCACTAGGGGCTAACTTGCTTCCCTCATTTTTTGAAACGTGGCTACCATAAAACCTTTTAACACAAGGTGATTTTATAGTATGGGCAATATATATTTCCTATTTTGCATCTTTCTGCCTAATTCAATTATGTGGTATACTTGATTTTCATTTTTTTAGTTTCCATAAACCACTCATAGAAGTAGGTTCTTTTGTAAACTTTTCATAAGTCTAACTAGGACATCATAGTGTTCATTAAACAATTTTTAAGAAATGGAGGGCATTAGTTTTGTTATTATCATATTTCTTGGTTGCTACTATGATGGGTGGGCACAAGTCTTGTTGAAACCAATTGACATATGGGTCAAAACTTGTAACTAAAAGCCAAAAGGATTACTTTGAAAAAGGACTACAAATCCTTTCCCCTAAAAAAACTTTTACATGCAAATGAATTTTTGAATGAATTTTTTTGTAGCTTGTTCTAAAAACTATTTGAATATTCTCAAATGCATTAGTTTTTAGTCATTATTGAATAAATATGAATTTTTAAAAATGTGCAAATTTCTTACATATTCAATGTTTCATTTTGAAAAATGATCAAAATTTCAAGTCATCACCAAAAATTAAAATTTCACATTCTTTAATTTAATTATACTTTAAGCTCTAACTTTTTTTAATACATCATGTACATTATAACCCATTTATATGTGGTAAAAGGACTTTTGAAGCTCTAACATCCTTAAACAATTTTGAAACATTCTTTGAATTTTAAAAGTTTTAGAATTACACATTTAAAAAAGTATGGGTGTTTTTGAGTGTGGTTGATATGTTCATTTCATCTATAGTTTTTACTCAAAATTCTTTTATTATGTGAGTCCTTTTGATAGTCCTTTACAAAATTGACTGCATTTGACACAATAGGTGTCTATTTTCAAACACTTTAAGTTCAAACCAAAACTTAAAATCGGATCAAATGAATCTTTACTTTAAGTTCTTTGACATTCATACGAGGGAAAAAAGACTAATTTGCCATGATTACTATGGTTTTGAATGGTAATAGAAAATAAATGTCTGATTTTGACTTATTATGTTTATCATTTGATGCATTTTTTGGCTTCTAGTTACATGTTTTGACTCATATGTTTCACAAGTTGCACTTTGGGCATGTGTGATCTATTTTTTGTTTTTTCTTCATGTGAGTCTTATTTGATTTTGTGGTCTACTTGCAATGTTGGTTTGAATTTCTTGAGTTGGTTAACTAGACACTTCTCCACTATGCATTGGATATCTTTGTCTTGTGCTACCTTTTTTAACAAATGAACTTTATTGATGTTGTAAAACACTTTGGCAAACTCATCTTTTGTGATGGCTTAAACAACCATGTTAATGTTTTCTTTTGTTTCTATTGAGTACTCATAGGTACTAAACTAATAATAAACTATTTCCACTCGCACCATTTTCCACTCAATGTTTACCTTTGCTTTTAAATGTAATTAGCTCTTCTTGAAAATATATTGTTCTATAAAAATAGGTATAAAAAATGCTCCAATATGCATTTTGCACTTTCACTTTTTATTTTTTAATCTAATTGTAATTCCTAAATGTAGCAAACTTTTCAATGCAATTTTGCTCCATAAAATATATGTACCATGAATGTTACTAATTAAATTGAGCTCTTCAACACACCAACGTTACATTCTTGCATCCTATATTTCATTAAAATTAAAATTTTAAAAATGTGTAAAACAAAAAATGACCAAAAGATGGTCCAAAAATGTGATTATCTTGCCAAAAATGCACAAGAAAAAATGGGTTACAATGCATTTTGATGAAAAATAGTTGATGGTGGATGATCTTCATCATCGTCAAAATTTACATGTTAAATATAAATATAAGTAAAAATTGGGCATCAAATTAAATAATTTAATATTTGACAATGGATTGTTGAACTTATTGAGCCAAACAATACCTATTACATCCTTCAATGAGCAAAATAATTTGTTTTCGCATAATTAACTAATTATCCAATTAAAGAATGGTAGTTCTCAAATGAGAGGAATGAAATGGTGTGGACTAAGTAGATCATGTTGCGCATTACCATGTTGATGCTTACAATTATTGTTGTTTACACACACATCACAAATGACAAAACCAATTTAATAGTGCATCATCTCCAAACCAAAATATGATTCACTTGCAAACAAGCAAGAAGTCAAGCCCAAAACACAAAATGAAAAGCAACACAAAGACCATGTGCAAAGAAACTTGCATGAAACACAAAAATATTGCAAAATAAATAAGATTATGTGTTGTAAAATCTCAAATCACTGAAAGTGATTTGAAAACCCATATTTAATAAAAAGATTATATCACAAGAAATTTCAATTTTTCAAATAAACAAGTTAGGACATGATTATATCCCAAATATAATTGAAAGTTAAACTAGCTAGCTTAACTAATATTCCTAACAATGAAGTTCAAAGTGCCATAGGAATTTATAAATTAACATTAGGCTACAAACGAATGTGACAAATAAAAACCAAATGAATCAATGTTACTTTATCACCATGTTCTTCCTTCCAAAAACTTGAAATCACAAATTAAAAAAATATATCATTGAGAAACAAACAAAAAATTCAAATAATGTAACCAATTTGTTTTTTAAAAAATGGACATTTTAAAAATGAGAAAATGGATGTTTTAATTATTGGTTTCATGAATTTTGAAATTTTCATGGAACCTTTTGTAAAACCTTAAAATATGATTTTTGATAAATTCAAAATTACAAAAATAAAAATTCAATTAACTAAATATATTTCAACAATCAATGCCCAAAATTGATCGAAGGTACATGTATTTACTTGTGCACAAAAAAATGTGAATATATAAATTAGAAAAATCAAGCATTGGGGGCTAATATTAAACATGTGAAATGAAGTAAATGTGACATTGGGTTTGATGTGATTGCAAGAGAATGCATAATAGGAAAAATGTTTTTCAATTTTTTTATTAACGGACCTGAACTGTGATTAGCATTTGAATTATCTTTCTTGCACAATATTTTCAAGAAAAGATAATTGGAAAAATGGTTTAAATTCCCCTTTATCCCAAATGTCAAAGATTCAATCAATTTTCCCAAATTATCCTTTTGTTCCATGAAAAGAATGGATGAATAAAAAATCCACTAAACAATTTTTTTAAGCAAATTAATGTGGGGATCAACTTCTTTTGAGAAAAATGGACTAAGTGATAGTCCCAATGAAGTCTTGGGGGAATGATTTTGTTAATGAAAAAATGTTTTTCCCTAGGAAGAAGCAACTAAGTGATAGACCTAACCAAGTTTTTCAAAGATCAACTTCTTTGGGGGAGAAGGGGAGTTCCCTTTAAGGAAAAGGGACTTGAAGTGTCTTGCATGTTTGGAACAAAAATGTAAGGATAAACATTGTTTAAATCAAATGCTTTTATATCATTAGAAAGCTTTCAATATGTGAATATCAAAAATGCACTTGCATTTTTCAAAAATAAATCATGAGTTAAAAGTTAAGGCTAGAGGAATTGGAAAAACCACCCAAATTGCCCTTAGAATCATGTTTTGAATTAAATTCCCCAATAAACATATGGTTCCTATAACTTTGTGAGTTTTCATATGAGCTCTAATTGACAAACTTTTAATTACGAAGTTGTAGCCCTCAACAAGATTTTTTCAACATTGTGTCACATGTTTTTTTATTGGAGATTACTTTATTCTTATTTTTTGAATTTTAGTGGTTGAAAGTCAAATTGCCAATTTGATTTCCAACCATTTTTTTCATCATAATTTGTATCTCATAGTTGAAATGAAGAATGCAAGTTCACTTTCAACATGTACACTTTGACACATAAAATAAATAATTTTTGATTTCATCAATGTTTAGCCCTTGTATTTTTGTTCCAAAAATTTAAGATACTCCAAGCCCCTTTTTACGTGGGGCAGCTTGGTCCATTTCTCCTCAAGGAAGTTGCTCCTTAAGGAAAGTATATTTCTCCTTGAAAAAGTTGCTTCTCAAGAAAAATACTTTTCTCCTTCTGAAAGTTGCTTCATGTGAAACTTAATTGGGGTTACAACTTAGTTTCATACTTGATTGGGGCTACAACTTAATTCATTTTCCAGTGAGACCAACTTGGTTTGGGCTACCACTTTGTCCCCTTCTACTTGAAGAAATCACTTGATGTTTATTTTGTTTTTGTTTCACATGTTTTGTCCATGGAAAAACACAATAATTTGAGAAAAGGATTGAACCCAATCCCTTAAACCTTTGGGTTGAACATGGGATTCTAACCACTCTATCATTTTTTTTTCAAAATATTATGTAAGATAATTAAAACATTAGTCATAGTTAAAATTATTTTTTCTTTAAATTAGATATTTTTTCTACTATGCATTGCCCTACAATTGCGTTGAGCATAGAGCCACATTTAATTAAGGACATATTCAATGTTTGGCTTGGGCATGTGTTACGACCCAAAATCTTGAGTGATTACGCCTTAGAAAGAAGGCCACCATTTCTGGTTGCAAACCCTGTGATTTATGTTAATTCATTTTCAGGATCCCCAAAGTATCTATGATGGGCATCTGTGATTGGCCCATTGGAATTAAAAAAAATAAAATCAAGCTTTGTACAGTCCCAAAATAGATATATTGTGGTATCCTACTTTTGGGCTGGTTATAAAAGTACAACTTAGGGCAAAGCATCTGGGATAATGTGATGTGCTATTTGGGGGATATATTGAGGAACACATTGAGAACTTAGGGAACCTAATGGGAGCCTGTGGGAACCCATTGGGAACTTGAAGGGAACATGTTGGGAACAAAGGAAAAATGAAAAAAAATCCTCTCCCTACCCAAACAAAACTTAATAAAAAATAAATCAAGGCACTATGAGTGCATGCTGAGCCTTCCCATTGGCTACATGAAATTTCTATGTTCCAAAACCGTTCGTCACCATTTTTGGCCTTGATTAATACCCCCATTATAAACTGGGGGTACTTATTTTATAGAGAACAACAAAAATCCCAAAACATCCAACGGCCCCCAACAAAAGAAAAACAACTGGGCCCCTTTGGTGAATGCTGGTTCCCCTCTCTTCTTCACCATTTTTGGCCTAGGCTAATGGTAGCGGCATGAACTATGGATATAATCTTAGTGGGACCTATTGTTAGTTTATTAATTAGATGGTTGTGCCTCCCAAGGTTTTTTTTTTTTTTTGGGTTGCTATAAGCCATTTTGATTGGCTCAACACACAAGGAAAAATAAAGAAAAATAAAGAAAATAAAGAACTTACAAATTGGCCCACGTGAAGTACGCTGCAGGACAATCCCTCCTTTCAGGTTATCGATGAACCTCTGGACAACCTGCTGTTCCCTGAAAGATACTAGGACACTGTAGCACGAGCTG
>Ga0116228_10002854_pt1 | contig 15061 bp, 7 predicted proteins | sample S1TSphfallax_2_FD_89694 | JGI IMG/M metagenome (GOLD analysis project Ga0116228, IMG submission 89694) | Host-associated microbial communities from peat moss isolated from Minnesota, USA - S1T2_Fc - Sphagnum fallax MG | ecosystem: Host-associated > Plants > Peat moss > Unclassified | place: USA...
AACAACTACTTTTGCCAAATCATGGCCCAAGAATTTTGTGATGAAAAAAATTTCTCTCCCATTAAAAAAAAATTAATAATTGGATTTTAAAAATTTTGAAAAAAAAAAAAAAAACTCCCTTCATTTTAGTTGCCTTGTTTCTTGTACAAAAACTCGTAGTATCAATAGTCACAAGTTGTAATTTACCAATCATTTCTTACACCTATGTCTTTGCCACGAATATAAATTTTTGTGCCTATTTGTTTTTACCACCAATGAGATCTTATGCAATTTCTTTGTTGTCAATTTCATGTGCCTCCAGGGTGAAAACATGGTAAAATATACTGCAAATGTTCCTTGCAACATAAATGAAAAGTAGCTAGGAAATATGTTTTAATATATTGAACTTTAAAATATCATTTAGTTCAAGGATTAATATGAACATTTTTTTCAACTTTGTTAAAATTTTAAATAAATAATACATGTTTAGAGTAAGTTTAAATAGATTGATGGATATTCAAGCAAATGTCGTAATCTACTTTATAACCCTTATGTAGATTATAAGTAGATGAAATATTACATTTTAAAATAATAATAATTAATGGGTGCCTAAAATGTACTTGTGGCTTTTCATCTTTTTCACATTTTAATAAAAATATGTAGTTGTAGGGTAAAAGTAGGAAATTATCAATCAATTTCGAACATATTTGTTACCTATTTTGATTATACTAGTATTTTTCAAATTTTATACTCAAGTTACTATAAACCCGATGCAAGCATGGATGTTTTCAAAATGAAAGATAAAAAAAACATTTCAATCCACTTTTTTGTGTTTTTGTATAAAATTGTCATATTTTTAAATGTGATTTTAGGCATATTACTTGTTTGGCCTAGTTTAGTGTGCTTTCACCCTCCATCCATCTACTAATAATAAGTGTTAAGAAACCAATTAAATATTAAAATACAAGTACAACGATTTTTTTTTGGTGAACTAATACTCTCAAATCGAGGCATTCTCAAAATAAGGTCCCCCTTGGCTTTGCTTTGAATAGGCTTTTATTTCAAAAACACCTCAATCTTCAATTGTTATCTTACACAAAAGCTTTGAACACTTTTATACGTTTTTTTGTCTTCCTTCTTCACATTGTAAATCAATTCTATAAATATTGTCCCAACTTCCAATCTAGATCCTAATTTGGCATTTGAGGGACATGTTAATTAAAAGAATGTGAACAAATTGGAAAATTTAATTGATGCATGAGGCATGCCTATACTCCCTTTCACATGTTGTTTAAAGATTGTACATAATAGGTTTGCATGTGTTATTGAAACAAGATGATAAAGTTAAAGCCATCTTCACACCAAAAAATATAAACCAAGTGTTTTTCACTATTGAAATTCAAAATTCTTGATTGGAGGAACGGTGAAAATAAAATAATAGGAGCCGATCTAGGACAAGGACTAAGTCCTTAATAATCCTTAATAAAGGAATTTTTTATAAAATGTGTATAAAATCATGATTTACAAATTTACTTTTAATTTCTTAGAAAAAGTATTATAACCCCAAAAGATGTTACATTATATTATAATGTAATGGTGTATGTAAAAACATTCCCATAGAAATGTCATTTTCAAATTGTTTTAGGTATTTTTAAAAGTTATTCTAGTAACAAAAAAAATGTGTTACATTGTTAAAAAAATACTTTTGGGCTCCATATTCATTGGATTTATTTCAAATTTTGTCAAATGTTTTGTTTAATGCATCATAAATATTATTTGAAAAGTTAATCTAGAAATCTCAACATGAAATAATCACTTATTGCAATGGAAATTAAATAGTGATTACATACCATGATGGCTCCTTTTATCCTATTTTCACTTGTATAATGACTATGGTGCTAATTCATTTTAAACCATGCTTCAAAAACCAAGGAAATGTGAATGGATGAAGAGATAACATGTGACAATGTGGTTGTAATTTGATGATTTGTTTCATGGTTTAATGAATTGAATGCCAAACTGACCTCTTTGAGAGAAAGACATTAAATACTCCCTATTGAACAATATCTGAATATTTTTAGAACATGACATGGTTTTGTGCAATGCATAGTTATATCCTCTACCATCAAAAGTTAAACATTTTCTTAACAAAAAATATTAATTAATTTCATTTAGGATTTGAACCCAAGACACCAAGAAGATAGGAAATAATGTTCAACATGAACCTATGTTCTAGGATTTGCCACAATAGGAACTTCTTTTGTATATGATTACTTTTTTGTAGAACATTAATCAAACCTTGCATAGAGCCACATAGGGTGCCACATTGTCACCCAAATAGTGCCGTTTTTTCCTCCCCCTCCTTTGAAGGTGCCACAATTTCTTTCAAACCTATATATAATTATTGTTGGCAACAATGTAGGGTTTTTTTTTTCCATCTTTGTCAAGCGTGCCATGATTTTTTTCAAATTTAACCAATGTTGTTGACAACAATTAGTTTTGAATGTTTAAGATTTTTTTCAACTATGTAATGTCATTAGTAATAATGGATTTTTATATAAATTCAAATACAATTTTAGGCACCTTAATCAAACAATTTCGAACAATCTACTATCATAGATGACTATGGGGTTTTTAAAAATAATTATTCGTTTTCAAGGCACCCCATTTTTCCACAAAATAAATATATAATATTGTTGACAACAATTGGGCTGGGGGGTGACACTCATTCCATAATAATATTTCTGGAATTGCTTAACATTGTTGATGAAAATAATTTCTTAAACAAAAATTTTTAAATCATTTTGGTCCCACCATAATTTTTTCCCCTACTATTGAAATTTCATTATCCATCATTATTAAATGACATTCAAGTTGAAATATTAATATTTGGACAACGAATGAAGATGGAAATATATTATTTAAAGTTTATTTATATTCCAATCATGGATGAATTTCATCCAATGATTTATTTATTTAATCCAAATCATAAATAAAATTCATCCATGCAAAAATGACATTCATCCATGTGAAATCATTCATCTATGGATATATTTGTCCATGTAGTTGAATTAAAATCATATTAAACTCTTGTTTAAATTTTGCATGTTCTTTGGGTCATGATCATAGATGGTACATATGTGTATAGGTTATATACTAATTGGATTGTATTCCACTTTTGGACTTGGAGAATGTTGTTGTTTAAAGTAGGAATTTGTTGTGATGATTTCTTGCAATCTTGATTTAATGATGTTTTCAAAGTGACATTTACATTCATGTATGCATTATTTTCAATGGGATCAAATTTTGTGGTACTATTAGCTTAGGGTTCATTTGTAAGCTTTGCAAAACTCAATGTACATTGATACTTGTTTATGGAAAATGTAAATAAACTACTATGATTAAGCTTGTGTAAATAATGCAATGTTGTAGTACAATCCTATATAACCATGTGAAAACTAATATTATAAATCATGTATAAGTCTAATGTGCACCAAACAATTAAAATTAACACTAGTTCCAAAGGGAAAATGACATAATGTTTTTAGAAATAAAGATTGTGTAAAAGACATTTAAAAAGTTGTTTTGAGACCTATCAATGTATAATGTTCATTATAACCAAAATTACATTGATCATTGTAGACCATGTAAACAATGAAAAACAAGCATTAAAACTATTGATGTTGAAATTGTTGACACATATTGGTAAAAAAATCAGTCGTATTTAATAAATTAAATATATGCATAATGCATGTCATCACATACACATATTAGTCCATAATAATAATAATAATACATGTCATTACATACATGTGTAAGGTTTCTATTGGTTGTCTTTTATGATTTTAAATAATAAAATTGAAAAATTACTCCTAAACTATCAAATCTCTATTAAACAAATGTCATTAATAAATTATTCAATCTAGAATCCATTATTTTTAAGATGAGTTTTACAATCTTGAGGGGATATTCTTAGAAACATACGGTTTTTCAAATTGGTGTCACATTTGATTATGTTACAAGCAACTTGTTCAACTTGATTCACTAATCAAAAGTTCAGCATATTTTCATAGACTAAATATAAGTCCTATGTCTAATCCATACAACTTTGATGTGTTATAGTGTTTGAACTAAACCTACCCCTCTAGATCCTTGCACATGTTTTGAAAGCATCAAGAAACCAAACAACTTATCTAGTAGTTCAAGATTTTAGATATAAAGCTTGAAACATGAAGATGCAATTAAACATCAAGGTCCATTCATGGTTGGGGTACACAAAAGGATTGTTTAATAAGCAAAGGATTATATAAGACAACTTTGGGTTTTTATAATAATTATTGCATTATAATCATAATTTGTATGCTTACAATTAAAAGAATGTCATATTGAGCAAATACAAATGTTTAAGAACATCTCGAATACTATTAAATGTCATTTTTAGTCTTTCAAAATAACTTCGTCCATTTTTTTAATTATAATATATTTATATGGAATCAAAAGGAATGCATTAAATAATGCAATTGACTTCAAAATAAATCTTTGGATAAAAATGTTTACATTTATGTTTAACAATGTTCATTGGATGGGTTTATGTTCAACTTTCTTACCACTTAATTTTGATTAGGATAATTTGTAGCCTAATTATATAGGTAGGAATAATAAGTAAGTAGGCAAGTTACATATAACTACCTAATAGCTACCTAATAGTTACCTAGTCCTAATAGCCCTAATAGGTAACCAACCTAATGTATGAAGAGGGCTACTTGACTAGGCATGTGGATTTTAAATGATGGTTAGGTGGGCTATCTATCAAGTATTTAACCCTAATATATATCTCTAGGTGGGTACAATCATAATCAAATGAACCAATGGTGACAAATGACTCAACAACAAATGGGCCTTTTTTTTTAACATTTTGACTTTTTCATAAAAAGGATTTTTTTTGTAACAAGTTTTTAAAAATATTAAAAATTCCCCCAATTAATTACATTACTTGTGTTAAATATTTTTGAATAAATAAATATTTATTTAAATGTACAAATTCTACCAAATTCTATGTCTTGTTTTGAAAAATGATCATAATTTAAATCATGCTAAAATATGATAAGTTGAGGAACATGAACATGTTATAACACATACATTTTCCTAGATGGATTTGATTTAAACTAAAGTGTTTGTAGTACCAACAGAATTTGCATCGATTCCTGTTGTGATAATAACAAGTTCACAATTAAGGGCGGATTAGCTAATTCACCCCTCCAATCCACTTCCTTTTGACATCTAGGATAGTGCAAATATTGATAATCCCATTGTTGCTACCATTGCAACAACAACTTTGACATTAAAAGAGGTGTCTGTTATACATCAAACATGACAAAATGAGGGACCTCCTATACTTGGTGGGTCATGCACAATTGATCTCGAAGGTTTAATGAACGGTCAAATGGTTGATGGATTTGGCAACACATTCAGCAAGTTAGATTACAAGCTTGGTTTGAGCCATCAAGTCATAGTGGGTGGTGAAGAATCTCCACCTTTATCATCAACTTTAGAAGATTTTATGGTGTCAACCACAGCCTCCAAGACCACCATAGCTATTGAGGGAGATGGTTTTGAAGGAGTGGGTATCGTGGACAATCCAATGTATTGTTTGGCAAACTGGTTGCAATGAAAAGGAACAAAACTTCTAAGATCTTGGAAGAATATGACATCCAATCAAATCATCAGTAGATAGTGGAGGGGCAAGAAAATATGGAAAGAATAGTTTTGTTATGGACACAATAGTGGATTGTCCTCTTCTCTTAGGAAACAAAACCCACAAGGTAGTAAATGATGCAGGCGACAAAGTGTTCAACTATTGTTCTTGAAAACCCCTTTATTGAACAAGGTCTAGGTTTGTAATCATTTGTAGAAATAGGTGCTGGTGTTGAGTTTGATGATGGGGGCATACCTAGAATCAATATTTATAGTTCTTGCTCTAGTTTGGTATTGGGTAAAATTGATGCCAATTTTGAAGCACAACCATTGAAAGTGCCGGTGGCTAGAAATCTAAGCTTCCAAGTAGGCTTTCAACTAAAGGATGAAAATAGTAACGAGACGTAGAAGGAGTCACTTGGAAAAACATATGCTTCTATAAATACCACCATGTGTGTGGAGGAGAGTGTTGATGATAAGGCTCTTTAGGACACAATGTTAGAGGAGGTACAAAGAACTAAGCTTCCAGTGCACAATCTTGCCGTTAGTGGAAGAGACATGAATAGGGAACCACCATCAGCCTTTGCCATCTTAAAGATGACCCACCAAGAACATAGTGAGGATTGGGAGGTGGTTGTAAAGTTCCCTACACCAAAGAAATTGCTTTTCTTCAAACTTTAGGCAATGAGGCAAATCTTGACCCATTTCAAACTTGTAGAAAATATAGCTAAGATTATCAACGCATAGTGAAGTTTGCAGTCATTGTAGTTTTGGTGGAGGATGTGGAACAACTCATCTTCTTGCATTGAGTGCAAATGTTGTTTTATGCAAATGGATCTTAAACTAGGCTTTAACCATTTACATCAACTCCAAGTATTTTTTGATGGTTGTTTCCAGGTTTTGGAAGTTTTTAAAAATTGGTTATCATCATATTTAAGATTGATGTTGATGAAAATGGGACCTAGTAATTAGGATATACGGATCTTGCACTAAATCGTGGGAATGTTTTTGGCCATTGGTGAATCAATGGGTTTTTGGGGTTTTGAGTTACTAATTTTTTTGTAGTTATTTATGCCTTTTTTGTTTTGCCAAATTTCTAAGGTCAAAGCCATTTCATATTTTTGTGATCAATGGAATGCTTAAAATTACATAACTCTAACATTAAATTATATCTCAAAACCCTAATATCATAAGACTTGATAGATGAAATTGTCATTGAAAAAATTATTATATTGTTCATTTTTTTTGTTATAACCCAAATTTAAACTTACAAGGCAAATTTTAATTCAAAACTTTAACATGAATTGAGAATACTATATTAACCTTAAAGTATTATGAACCATAAATTTAAAAAACTCTAAAGCACAAAAAATATTTTTTTATTTACAATAAGTACAAAAATTCTATCAATAGTTAAATATAAAATATATATATAAATTCTCTTTTGATTGACAAAAAATCATAGACAAAAACTTATATAAATATATTTTTTGATATCAATATCAATATTATAAAAGTTGTAGTATAATTTGAAAGTATAAAATTGTAATTATGTTAACTTTACAAATAGTTCAAAATTGTAAAATCTATTATGTGATTGTAATAAATTATAATCATGTACATGTTTCAATATTGCAAGTATAATAATCTTAACGTTATGACACATGTATAAACACATATATGCACATACACGCAAACACATACAAATAAATCATGTGCACAATAATATATGCATTTATATATATACATAAATGCACATATACATATGTAAAGGTTGTTTTTCCTACCTACCTATTAACAACTTGCTTGTGGGTTGTTAGTAGGTAGGTAGGAAAAAAAATAATTGAAGTAACCACCGTGGTTAGTTAGGGAACTAAAACCCAACAAAAAACAATTTCCTGACCACTTATCATTCATCCTTCATGGTGCACTAGTGGGTGTTGGTTCATTGTGGCTTGGAAGATAAGGAAAGACCAAGCATGAACAACCACATAAGATGTGAATTCTCGGTCAATCCATTACATTAAAATTGTTTTGTTTTGGTGATGCAACAACAATGGCATTATACATTGCTATTAATAATGCAATCTTCATTTGGGAAGGAAATGATGATTTGCATTTGGGAAGGATTGATCATCGCTGAATTGATTTGTCATCACACATGAATTGCATCCTGTTTTCTTTTCCTTTGTCGATTATATTTAGCTCCAATGTGGCAAGGAAAAGGATGTGAATGATAAGCTTATCCATAAGCTTACCGAAATCTTTTGTGCAAGAGGAGCTCACGAATAGAACAACCTCTACAATTTGTCTTTCAAGATTTGTCTCTTCTTTTAGATCTCCAATAAAAAGGACCCAAGGTTTGATTTGAACGCTAGAATTTAGATAGGTAATATGGAGGAGCAAACTTTGAGTGCAGCTTTAGAGGCCATGAGGAAGGGCAAATGCATTGCAATTTTGGACTCCAAATCTATGGAGACTAACACTGACTTTTTTTTCCTAGTAGCTTCTTCTCTCCCCTTTCTTTGAAAACTTTAAGGACTAAGTCAAGAAGGGGGTTGTACATCTCTATGGCTCATGAAGTTGCTTCTACCTTTGGTTTCCCCTGCATTGGAGAGGTAGCCACTACCCACCCAAAACTCTTATTCTTTTATTTCCAACAAATTCCATCATTTCCACTTTTTGAGCTTCTTGCAAAAACAATTGGTGGCTTGGTTTCTAGCATAAAATTTGGAGTAGTTTTTAAGCTAGGGTTTTTGTAGTCCATTTGGCTTGTCTAGTGAAGAGTTGCTATAACAACACTAATTTAATTATGTACCCAATTGAGAGACACAAAGGTTTTGGCACTAAATGTGTCAAACTTAAAAATCTATAAACAATCTTACAAAACACAAAACAATAATGCAAGATCAGTATCCATTCATAAGAACCTTAATCAACTAATTTTGTACTATGTCAATGCTTGAAAAAAACCCTAACCAAACATTACTTTGAGGATTTTAGTCATTAATTCCAACCAATTGTGGCAAGCAAGGAAAACAAAAACAAGTATTTAGAAGCTAGAAACTATTAGCTTAAACATAATACTCAAAAAAATTACACATATGTTCATGAAACAAACCTATGGACATTCGTTTCAGCTAGTCAAAGGATGTTATGCTTTGACATGTATTAGGCGCTACGAACTTAATGGAGAAGTATCCAATATTGTAGCACATGGGAAAGGAGAAGTAGATGTGCCAAGGCTCATGCTTAGTGGGTTTTTTGCTTGATCACAAGAGCTTGAAAATTGGTTTTCTTGATATGGAAAGCAATTTCACATGTCGTTGGTTTGTAGAGCTTTGGCATGAGGTTGTGAACCTCAAAAATGAGGTTGATAAAAGAGAAGCAACTAGGTTGTTTGGTGAGGAATTTCATACCCTAGGCCGCATCGTTTTGTACATTGAGAATGTGGGTGGTTTATAAGTGCATAATGGACACATTGAACTTTTAGTGGCTTTTGCAAAATTAGCAAACATTGTTTTTATTCTAGTATGTCAAAATCCTTTCTATAAAATGTCAAGCATTCCAAAGTTGTTAAGTTGACATATTCCCCTTTTTTATATCACAATAATGTTGTTTGGTTGTTTCATGGGCTTGTTGATGATGTTTACTGATTTTAATTTCTTTTGAATTGAATATGACAAATGGGGTCATTTCATAATGAAATTGGTTGGGCCTTTTCACATTCCACACAAACTTACAATTGGATCTAAATTGTATCGATTTACAAATATCACCTAAATGTAGAAATGCTTTAGGACCCTAAACCTTAATTCATTGTGGAGGATGCAATGAACAATATGTTTATGCATGTTTGTTAGTGTATACACCATTAGAATCAATAGCAACAACAATTGTTCAAGTATGTTGAATGCTGGTAGTTGTGCAAGATTTTCTTCATCTAGGTGGGTGAAATTTTGTATGGTTTGCTTTCAAGTTGGGTGTGTCATGTTATGCAAGGATGGAGACAATTTTGGAACACTACCACCAAAGGTAGCCAAAACTTGGGCATCGGAATTTTTGTTTTTTTTTTTAACTGGGCCAAATATTATCAAGGCTCTTCAAGGTGGAGCAAGATCCTAACCATTTGAAAGTTTCAAAAACACCAACTATTTTATATTGGATTGTTAAAATTTTGTGTAGAGAAAGAGGTTGAATAATTTATTCATTTTAAATATGGGTTGAGAATGATGGAGTTGAACTTTTGAAAATGCTTGATTAATGTGGGTGGCGACCTTGTGTGAATGATTTATTGGAACTATTGTTTGAAGTTTGAGTTATTAAGTCATGGCAATGATTTTAAAGTTTGGGAGAAACAAAATCTAGCAAGATCTTGTCAAGATGTCTAATGATATTCACAAGGGACCTTCATTAGACATCTTACTGAGAAGAAGATAACACTAGTTGCTTATTATTGGAACCATCAATAGAGTATTATTGTGGGTAACCATTGTAACCATGACTTGCAATGAAGTATTTCCATTGTGAGTTGAGTACATTAGGTAGTGCATTCATCGAATGGTTGTCATAGAAGCCTTAAGGGGCTAAAAACATCCACACTTGTCCACAATGTTACTTGAATTTTTGTCATTAAATTTGAGTTATATGATTGTTGGTAGATGCTATATCAAATGGATTAGAAAGTTGGTCCATCAAGGATGAAGACTGAAAATGGCGATGAAGATATTTTTTTGTGAAAATAAGAAAACTTAATTGATGATTCTTTGGTGCAACAAAAGGTCGACATATCTATTCCTTCTTGTGATGTTCTTCTTGCATCCAAAGGTCACAATCATAAAATGTTATTAACCTGTCCAATGACCTTAAATCCTTTTGTTACAATGCAAAAAATAGGTTTTTCCATGTCATACCTAGTCAATACTAATGCAAAGTTGAATTTGCTTATATGTTTTTAACTTGTAATGCTTGATGCAATTCCAAAATGATGATCATTATATTGGATTTTAATTAATGATTTTATATGTGGCATCTTAATTGATGATCATGCTAATGACTTTCCATACACCAATGACATTTCATAATTATGTATCTTTCTATATTCATAATAACCTTGATTTTCTTGCAAAAGATGTGATAAATATGTCACAATAAACTTTATCTCTACTTTGGATTCATAATATCCTTGCTTTCCAAGCAAAACACTTGAGAAAATAGTAATAACAGCTTGATTTTTTTTGGGTTGAAACTTGAAATTAACACATGCATGATTACATGGCATAAAAGACTATAGAAATTTTTAATTGGCTACATGTTTAGGATCACTATTACATCACATGAAAGAATTCAAAAATGATGAAAACCTACCAATTATAAATAAAACAAAAATTCCAACAAAGGGGGAGAAAAAGGTACAAGATGGAGGGACCCCAAGTTTTGGCAAACTAAGAATATTCCAAAGAGGGCAAATCGCAAAGGGAATGAGAAGAAATCAAGTACTTGAACCCTCCCCCCCAATCGAAGAAGCATATTAAATAAGGAGAGGGGAGGAACAACTAAAATAATGTTTAGCTTAAATGAACCTTCACTTATAGTAATAATACACCTCAAAATAAAGGTTGTCTATGCTTGCTACAATGCCATTGACACCCTTTACATGTAAAATGAAGGAAAAACTTTAATAACATTGAAATGAGTTACTCTTGAGTCCCAAGGTTCCATTCCCCTTCCTAAGGTAGCCTCATTTTTCATACCTAGATTTTGTGAGAAGTTTTACCATTATTTTTTCCAGATTGACTGTTGACGAAAGACTATAATTCAAATGTATTGGTGTAGCCCATGTCATTGGCTTGAATGTGAATTGGTTACCCATTTCTTCCTTCCAAAATCATTTTTTTGTAATTTAATTGAATTTGGAACAAAAAAACTACTCAAAATTCAATATTTTTCGCAAATGCCATTGAATTTCTGCAAATCCAAACACCTTCACTAAATCTTATGAATTTAATGTTTTCTAACAATACCAAGAGTCTGCACAAATTCCATTATAATTTTTTTTATTTAAATGAAATTTCAATAAAAATGTGTTTTGAATAACTTCTTCATTATAAGTTAAAACATTATGAAACCAACTTGATACACCCTTACTCATTGAAAGCTTTCCAACGACACCAAGAACATGACAAGACGCACCATGGTTTGGGAGATTTCAATGTGACAAACAAATCAAATAAACTACGTTCTTTCATAGATGAATATTGGAGGTTTTCAAAGACCATAAGTGAAGAAAAAACTTTTTAAGAATCTTTATTATAATATTTGATTTTTAGTGTGTAGTAAAAAATATTCAAAAATGATTAAAGATTTGTACTTCATATTTGGTTTCTAGCCAAATTTGGCTAAATCTTCTTAGGGATGATAATTATTTTTATTACAAACAAAAATTCCTAAAAAGGAACAATGACCATCACCTACATAATATATATTGGCACCTTCACTTTTAGGGTGAAACCTTTTTTATAGAAACTCCAATATAACCAATATATGCATTGTTGGGACATTTGGGCAAATAAACTAGGTTTTGGTAAATGATCACATGATTCAATAGTTGAAATGGGTGTGTTCATTGCTCCATGTGAAAGTGTTCAAAAGTTATCACTAGTTTGTTTAAGCATACTCACATGCAACATTGGATAACTTGTCATGATTTTTTGTGTTATGCCAATTGGAATGAATGTTTCACCTACTGATGAATGTGGTAAGAGTTCATGAAGCATTACCTACCATCCTTTTTTTTGCCATGAATTGTTGCACTTTGTTTTGGTAAGATGTTGGTCAAGTCTTGTAGAACCTTGGAGACAAATGGTGAAACATCTTTAATGCCAAAACTTTCTATTATATTTCCAATGATGTTTTTTACTTTCCCTACCAATACAATGATAAAAAAGGGAATGCATTTTCCTCAATATAGGACATAATATTGTTAGTCTAGGATCCACATTCTTGAAGTAGGATTGAAAAATGAAATATAAGACTTAATTAAGCTCAATATGCAAGATTGGGTTTCATAAAACAAAAGTGGAGTTGTAACCCAAGAATTCAATTCCTAACACAAGATTGCATGTTTTCATGAAGAATTGAGGATCCTAAATCATGGATCCAATTTTCTAAGAACTATTAAGTAGTAAATGTTCTGACAAAATCAAGGACTCATATTCCAATTCAAAAGGATTTAATTCATTTCCTTCCAAAATATCCTATATTTTGGAAAATTATAAGGTCTTGTACTAAGACTTGTTAAGGATTCTAAATTCTTGAACCCACACCTTGGTTTCTAAAAAAGTTAGTGGTTTGACACCTCTTGTGACAAAAATATGAAGGTGCATTAATTGATCTTGACCATGTGTATGTAAGAAATTCATTGAGGATGATATTGAAAAGGACACTAAAACTTAATGAATTAGATTGATTCACGTGCATCAAGATTAAAGACTGAAAGAAAACAATGGAAAATTGATTGTTGAAGACCATAGAACTTGAAACAAAACACACAGATGAATGGAAATAAATAACATAAACATGAAGACAACAAAATGTATTCAAAAGTGTGTTTCACACATTTGAAAATGAAATGTTGGGTGTTTCCATTGGGAGTGATTGTACCATATTCGTTCCTATTTTCATGCCCACCCTTCCTTGAACATCCTTGGAATCTAGTTTTAAACCCCAAGTTGCACACCGATTTGTAATAAAAATGGTGATACAAAAAGGAACAACACAATGGGACAAAGTTGTGTGTATTGTCTTATACACCAAGGGTGATAGGCATGTTCGAAAGAGGTTGTCAATAAATTATTGCAACTAAATCACAATCCAAAAAGATGACATGTGGGGTAGTTGCAAGATAGGGTGGTTCATTTTTTCATCACATTTGATTTTTTACATATTGTATTTTATTTAAATGTCATAAACATATGGTGAAATCATCAATGTGACAAAAACATTTACAAATTAAAAGTGCGAATTTGAATAAAAATATGCACATAATCATGAAATTCAAAAAATATACACCAAACATATAGTCATGAACTTTCATTGAATTATTATAATTGCAATATCTAGTTTTGATTATTATAAAAATATGAATATTTTATGTGAATATTTTATAGTGTTGATAATTGTTAATTATAAATAAGTAATTTTAAGTTATAAATACTATAATTTATTATAATTGAATTAATTGAATCACAATAAGTACATGAATTATTCACATTATAGTAAAATTAACATAAGAATTGTAAAATTTAATTTGAAGTATAATGATCAATATTACACATTATAAGTGCAAGTACATATTATATATATTTTTAATGAATTTTTAGCATTGTAAAAAAATTAATAATTAGGGTAAATTTTTATGTTGGAAGAATAATTATTTACTGTAAATAAGTAATTATAAATAATAGATATATCAATTTTATAGTAATGATGATAATTACATTAATTATTCGAATTCCATCATGATTAGTGTAAAATTATTAAATATGCATTTTAATTATATATATATATATATATATGTGGTAGTTAATTCAATTAATTACAATAATTCTACAATAATTATTGTACTTTTTATACACCTATAGATGATTGATGTATTGCTACCTTTACATATACACTAGTATGAGGCTAATATATAATACTCATTTTTTCAAACCATGCTTAGTTAATCTACAAGAATAATACATATATATATACCGTTATGAATGTGGAGTACATAATGTATATATAATGCTTACTATACATAATTGTTAATTACCATAACATAAAACACATGACTTACCCTATACAAAATTAGTAACATATATAACTTAATGTACAAATAAATAATTAGTTACCATTTTTTGGTCACTTTTTGCAACTAATGGGCCATACAAAGGGCTTCTAAGATGAAAATAATGTGAAAAGTTATCCCATTGGAAGAATGAAAAACCTATAAATAGTTGCAACATAGTCATAAATGTGACCAAAAAATGCGTGATATGATTTTCAATTGTAAATGTAACCAATGTTAGTTGTAAATGACAATTAATCACATGTAGTCACAAATCATTTGGTTACGTTTTAGTCCTTTTCTACTAGTGACAATGTTTCTATTAAGGAAAAGGTCCTTTCTTTTCTTGGGCATCAAGCTATGCATGTCCATATATATTTTCTCATGCATTGAAGCATAGACAAAACTAGTGTTATTATATTTTTTCTCAATGCTAATTTTTTTTAATAGGGAGTTGTGAAAGGTCACATCTTGATGTGAATAATGCTTTCTTGAAAGTTGAATCATTTTTGCCCACCATCTATCATGGAACCTAGGATTTGAATGTTTTTGACAAAT
>Ga0116228_10002857_pt1 | contig 15052 bp, 7 predicted proteins | sample S1TSphfallax_2_FD_89694 | JGI IMG/M metagenome (GOLD analysis project Ga0116228, IMG submission 89694) | Host-associated microbial communities from peat moss isolated from Minnesota, USA - S1T2_Fc - Sphagnum fallax MG | ecosystem: Host-associated > Plants > Peat moss > Unclassified | place: USA...
CCCCGCTTTGAACCAACCAGATTGTGAAGCTCAATTGGAGTTTGAATTTCGGCACAATTGAACTAGACCGGTTAATCATGTTTGGAAATAATGCTATGTTTTCACCAGACAAGTTTTGGGTTTAAAATGTGATAAACAATCTAACGTTAAAGAAACAAACCTAGTAAACAAACTTCACCCTTAGTAAACATGTACACCATATAATGAACCATTTTCACCAATGAAGGTAAGGGCACTGAAATTATAGTGAACTTAATTCACTTATAAGGTTCCACGGTGAAATAGTCTAGTGAACTACACCAAATTTTCCTAGTAGTGCATCCACATTCCCCTTCTGGACCCCCCTTAAACAGAAACTCGTGCCCAATTTGGGCAATGTTTCCATAATTTTTCACACAATTCCCTCTCATACATGCACGCTCACCTTCAAAACCAAAGAAAAAAGAAATTCACATTCAAATTGGACAATCCATGAAATAATAATCATCCACACGTTTTTTAACACGATCCTTCCTTTCACATCCACACTTGTTTTCAAGATGCAAAACCCATAAAATTCACATAGGGTCTTTCCTAAATTTGGTTTTCTTTCACTCCTTGGACAAGGTGTGTAGTTCATGGATTAAAGACATTTTTTCAAAAGAAACCTCCTTATATTGTTTAATCACAATATGAATATCTTTTGAACCTTAGAAATTCAATCTCAAGACTTCAAATTCTGGCTCAATTTTCTTCGTTGTCTTTTTGGAGACTTCATAAGCCGACCGAAATTTAGCTTGTTATTTTGCCTTCACAAATTCCACATGTCGTAGTCCCACTGTAAGATCTTGTGCTCATTTTTTTGTTTCTTTGACATGTTTAAACATAATGAACGTTGCTTCATAGTGATTTCATTCACATATCAGCTTTGATACCTTTATTTCAAATTTTTCGAGTGTTATTTTGTGATTACCAAGTATGTTCTCACAGTCAATCTCAAGCTTGGCTTGTCTTGCTCTTGTAGTCTTCTAAAGATGTTGTGAAAGATGACATGTGTAACAAGCTTTGGCTCAAGCTTCTACACCTTCTCCTTGATTTATATGTGGGATAAGCAAGCATCATAAGTAGTGATCTATCCATGGGAATCACCAACCATTGTTTATTTGAATATTTGCTCCTTATTTGTGGACCTCATGTTGATATCAAAATTCGTATGTTATTATTGTCAACTTTTTGGATTTCCATCACAAAAAGGACTATTAAAAATAATACTTTGCATAAAGTAGCAAGACACATGTTCCGAGATATGTTGTCTTAATGTTTCGAAGAAAGATTTCCAAAATTGTTATAAGGGAGGTTAATAATATTTTATTAAGGATGTATTTATCTACATTAGTAATGAAATTTCTTTTTGTTGAACGATTGATTAATTTGAAAAAAAAACCGATCTATAAAAAAATCCAAATTTTTGTTTATTTACATAAATACAATTTTTTTTTCTTATTCCCCCATGTGTAACTAATATATGATTGGTTGTGCAACTAGAAAATAACATATTTTTATATTAAACACTATTGCAATCGTTGAAATAAATATTAAATTCACTAATATGATGTTATTCTTGTTTTTACGTGCTTGGGGTAAAAGACGTATATATGACACCCGCATAATATGTTATTAATATATTAAATGTCAAAATATTTAATGTATTGTTTTGATCAATATAGTCAAATGATTTATTTCAATCCATCTAAAAAAAAAGTTTTGAAAAATTGGTCAAATTAATTTTTTTTCAAAATAATGTGTTTTTATTTTTATGCCAATTATTTAGTTATTTAATTGACCTTTAGTAAAATGTGTGTAATGTAATAAATTTGGTAGGATTCAAAAAATGGGGGAAAAGGACATGTGATTCATGTGCATGCATTGTTCATGTTTTATTGTTTGCATTAAGTTTAATACATAAAAATATGGTGCATACATTTTATTTTTTCAAAAACAATGTTAAAGCATGAACATGGTAAAGTCAATGGGGGTGTTTCCTTGGTGCGATGTACGCAATAAAGAATCACAACTTGACCATTTTCATTACAACACATTTAATGTGCCTTTCTAGATATTTGGGGAAGATTTTTTGATATAATTATGCAATTAAAGGTGAATCACATTATAAACTCTCATCATGTTGTGAAATTGGTGCACATTTCAACAATGCAATGGTTAATTGGAGTACATTTCCAACTTCTATGAGATTGTTGCCAAAATTATAACATAACAAAAGGACTAAGAAACATTAATTTTAATGGAAACTATTTTTCTTGAAAATTTTCACATACAAACCATTATAGAGCAATATTATCCATGAAAACTTTTAATTTGTTTTAAAGATATGATCTTCATATTAGATGATAAAAAAATGTTCGGTGGTACATTATGTTATGATAATACTAAGGATTGTTATTTTAAAATTGTTAACCCATTAAATATATAGTCGGGTTAGGTGTTGTTTTTTTCCTTCCACAAAGATAAAATATGACTTTAAATTAATGAAATTGGCAAACTACTATTAAACAAGGTGTTATATATATTTCAAATTGTTGTTATACAATTGCATTTTTTAAAATATTAATCAATTGCATATTCATTCTTTATATAACTTCTTTTTATTGTTTTCGCCCAAATCAAATTCTACATTAGCTTCATCAAAATTTCAAAATGACTGAAATTTTATATGTGGGCACTCTTGATACTATATGTAGACCAAATTTTGAGAAAAAATGTGTACCCATACCGTGGAAATATGCAGAATCAAATCTCTTTATTGGTCAACTTGACAAGCAAAAAGAAAATAATAACAAAATTTGTCATGAATCAATTGTATGTCGAATATTTTTTTCACTTTAAATAGATTACTTTGCATGAGAACAACCTTTTGTTAAAATTTAAGGCATGTCTCCATGGACATTATTTTCCTTTAATAATATTATATGTGAACTAATGATTACAAATTTCTTTTTTTCAAATAGTAAGAAAAATAAAATTCCATGAAACATTATTTATATGTTTGAATTGAACAAATACATCAAATAAAAAGCACATGTGCATGCTTACAACATTATGATTATACCTAGGATGGTTATTCAAATTTTTATGACCATTTTATTTGGAAATTTTTTGCAAGAAATATTTCATGTTAGCTTTGTTGAGGGGGTATATTTTCTAGAAGGCAATACAATTTGATAGGGAAATTGCAAAAACTTGTCCAACAATTGGCATCAAAATGATGTAAACATCACCTAATGAAAGTCTTTAAAATGTCATTTGCCAATCAATTCAAATCATTTAAAATTTATTTGTTTTAAGTAGTGAAAATGATTGGTGTTGTTGTTTTCAAAATTATTTTAACACACCATTTTATATTCATCACATTCATTTAGAATTTTATATCTAAATTTTCATCACACTACATTTTAAAGATATTGTTGTACTGATTTTCCTTAATTTTTTGTTCTTAACTGAAGATTATGACATTTCACTCAAGATTATAAGGTTTTAAAGGATATTTATTGTACTTTTGGGATCACAATATTTTTTTCAAATGATAGGATGAAAGAAATTTTAAAATCCACAAACGTTATTCATACATTTGAATTGAATGTAGATTTCAAATAAAAACCCCATATGTTTGCTTATAACATTATAATTGTAATTATGATGATTATTCAAATTGTTATAAACATCATTTTATTTTATAAAAATTTGCATCAAATATTAAATGTTAATATAGTTGAAAGGTTATATTTTTCGGAAGGAAATAAAATTTGGTGGGAAAACTACAAAAAATTGTCTAATAATTAGCTTCAAAACAATGTAAACATTACCTCAGGAAAATCTTGTAAAAATGTCATTTGCAAATCAATAATTTATTTAAAACTTTTTTGTTGTGAATAGTGAAAATGACTTATGTACTTGTTTTGATAAATATTTTGACACGCCCATGTGTCAAGACATGTAGTCCGTGGTTACATCGCCACATGTGAAAAATGTTGCCCATCATGTTGCATGCATGCAACCTAATAGCAACTAGTGCTCTTGGACTTCTTTCCCATGAACATGGAGCTCATATGAAATGTTATTTTGATATTAAGATGCACATATTATCTATATTCTATGATGATCTTTAGACCCAAAACACTACTACACTACCCCAACCATGAAACCGATCCACATAAAAATAAAATAATTCCAATATATCATCAAATCATTTTTTTGCCCCTCTCCTGCATACTTTGCTTCATTGAAAGCTACCATCCTTAGACACAATTGAATTCTATGGCTTTTAGGCTTTTTCAATAACAAAACCTTTGACAAAATGGTATTGCAATGGGTTACTTGCTAAATTTATATCAACTGTAATGCTAGTAATATTTGACTCACAACAAAGATCTTTATAGTTTGCTTCACAAGTTTTTTTCGGTTTTTTACAAAAAATAGTGAGATCTTGAAAGGAACACCATGTAGTACCTCAATAAGACAATTTTTCTATTGATTGCTATCAAAGAAAACATTTTACCCATATTTTAAAATATGCATGAACTTGGTGTGCCTTGATGGAATCTCCTTTTATTTTGGAAGTATTTGCCTTTCGCTTGTAATTCATTATCAAAATAATCAGATGGAAAAATAACTTTGATGTTATAATAGTGTTTGTAGCTTATGTACAATTTTACCATCCAAAAGTTCATTTGGCCAACTCTAAGATGTTCCATCTTGGATAGTTCATTTCTTTCCTCTATTATTTCCTAAGCTACAATATGGATGGCCAAGCATATTGAACCAAATAATGTCAAGATGTGAGTTGAATGCACATACATTTGACCAACCTTTTGCCTACTATTTAATTTCAAGGACACATTTACCCCTTTTAAAGGTTTCTAACAGCTAAACATTTTCATTTAATGGTAACCTTGACATGACACACAAACAATGAACAGAATCACCCATGGTATATATAGAAACACATTTGTTTATGAGCTTGGATTTTATTAGGCAAGAGTATTTTGACCTGCTAACAATTCCAATAATATAAGTTAGATTGAACAGCAACAAAGGCTTGAAAAGCTCCAAAGGTCATCGTGCAATTTTGTATATGGATGATGCCCCCACAAGAAGTTCATTATATGTCCATTTCCTCCAACCCTAAGATTGCATGCAAGCCATCATCTCGTCCCATATGTCATTTCACCAACTAATGAATACAACACCCATCATCCTTGAGGTCTAACCAAAATCAAGGATCAACAAAATGTGGAAACCTAAGACTTTTTAAACACTTACCTAGTTATGCGTTGTTCCATGTTGGAGACGTCAAGGTTATGATGATGTAGCAATCATTTCACACAACAAACAAGCAAAAAATGTAGATTTCTCATGGGAAATCCCTTGAAAGAAATTGTTGATTTGCCAAGGACTAATCAGTAGACTCCACATCATAGAACTACATCCAAAAGTTTCCTTTGAAGAGATTTCCAACATTGCTTACATCTAAAGGGTTTTTAAAAAAATCCTTTGATGTTAATTGGAAACATTACTAAAGGATATGTTCTCTTCCTAGGTAGATACATCTAGCTACCATTTAGGTAGTTTAACGACACATATTCTCTCTTAGCTATGGCCTAAGTCCAAAGAGCCTGAAAGTAATGTCTATCCATTTGACTAATGATTGTTAGTTCAAGAATGAGACCACTCATGCATAGCTTGGTGATTTCAATCACGTCTACACATCATAGATGTAGGTCATGGTAAAGTCATTCATAGGGTCCCAACCCCTAAATTCTTGTTTAGAACATACACAAGTACACGCAATTGAAGCCACATAATGCTGACAACAAATAAAACTAATGTAGACATAAGGGAACTTGGAAACTACTAGTCTTCTACTCATTGAGACATTGGGAAGTTGTAAAATGTGTAAGAATAATGTGAAAAGAAATACAATAAAGATTGGATGTGGAGACAAATTTTATGTGTTAAAACATTTCATATAAGACACCTTATTGTTTCACAATAATCACAAATAATCATCGGGAAGTGTCATTTTCAGCTTGCAAATGATGTCATTTGTCTGATGCTTTGATAATAAAATGAACTTCCACTTGCAACTTACCTTTTACAAACTTTGAGTAGCACAAGACAATCATTTAGTGTAATTAACATTGCTAGTTAAACCTCATAGTTTATAATTTCAATCCATACAATTCAACCCTACACAAGATACATCACAAAAAATTATTAAAAGGAATAATCGAGGGCAGGACACATAAGAAACACTACTACAACTCTTTTTTTTCAAACTAACCAAGTTGATTAAATTGGTATTTTTAACTAGAGGCCAAGGGTTTGAATGACAATGGGTCTCTTTTGATTAATCAATTTGACTAGAGTGACCAAATTGACAATTAATCAAATCAAACATCTAATCGAATAATTTTTAAAAATACCATTTAGTCAAATTGGTTAATGGCTTAGTTAATAAAACCACCCAATTTAATCAAATTGGCAAGTGCCTTAGTCAATAAAGCCACCTATTATATTCAATCAATAGGGTTAACTAGGTAGGCTTGGTCAAAATGGCCAATGGCCTAGTCAAAAGAGGCCAATTACAAATTTCAATACTAGTTGAGTATTTTGGGACTACATGTAACATTTTGACTATGTTTGACCGATTTGAAAAAAGTTGGAAAATGTAAAAGTTAACTAATCATAATTAAATGAATCATGATTAAAATAATTATGGTTAAACTAATTATTTGTATATGGTTTATTTAATTATGGTTAAATTGGTTATGGTTCAACTACCTATGAAAAAAAAATCAAAATTAAAACTAACTATAACTAATTTAACCATGGTCAATTTAACAATAGTTGGTTTAGCCCTAGTAAATTTAGCCATGATAATTATTTTAGCATAATTATTTTAACCATTATTAATTGGCCATTGTTGGTTTTCCCATAATCAATTTAACCATGCTTACTATAAATGACACTAAATTAAATATATTTGTTTTGAACATATTATTATTTTTCTTTAATAAATTAAACCATAATTAATATACCCATAATTAATTTAAAACTATTGTTAATTAAACCATGGTTGGTTTTGTCATAATTATTTTGAACATTTTGATTTTAGCCATAATTATTTTATTCATGTTTATTTTAGCCAAATTCATTTTACACACGGCTCATGGTTAATAGTTTAACCATAGTTGGTTTTGCCATAATTATTTTAACCATAGTTGGTTTTGCCATAATTATTTTAACCATTTTGGTTTTAGCCATAATTATTTCATTCATGTTTATTTTAGCCATAATTATTTTATCCATAAAATATTTATTCATTAGTTAGTTTAGCCATACTAACTTTATTAGTGGTTATTATAGCCAAATCTATTTACTCATGGTTAGTTTAACCATTTTGATTTTAGCCATAAAATTGGCATTCCCATAAAATATTTATTCATTCATTAATTTACCCATATTAATTTTATTAATGGTTAATTTAGCCAAATGTATTTTTAAAACTTAGTTTAACCATTTCTAGTTCAGTCATGGGTAATTTTGCCATAATTATTTTAATTAAAAAAAATTAACCATAATTATTTTTTGCATAATTGGTTTTGCTAAAAAAACATTATTCACTAGTAAGTTTAGCCAATTTTATTTACTCATGGTTAATTTAACCATTTTTAGTTTCGCCATGGTTAAATTTTCCATAATTATTTTAACCATTTTTATTTTAGCCATAACTACTTCAATCGTGTTTATTTTAGCCATAATTAATTTATGCGTAGTTGGTTTTGCAATAAAATATTTATTTGTTGGTTAGTTTAACCATATTAATTTTATTCATTAGTTAGTTTGGCCATATTTATTTTACTCATGGTTAGTGCAACCATTTGTAGTGTAGCCATAAAATATTTATTCATTAGTTTGTTTAATCATTTCTAATTTAACCATGGTTGGTTCTGCCATAAAATATTTATTCACTAGTTTGTTTAATCATTTCTAATTTAACCATGGTTGGTTGAGCCATGAAATATTTATTCATTGGTTAGTTTGGCCATATTTGCTTTACTTATGGTTAGTTTAGCCATATTTATTTTACTCATGGCTAGTTTTAGCCATATTTTATTTGGCCATGGTTGGTTTAGCCATAAAATATTTATTGATTAATTAGTTTGGCCTTATTTACTTTATTCGTGGTTAGTTTAACCATATTTATTTTACTCATGTTTAATTTAATCACTTATAATTTAACTATGGTTGGTTTGGCCATAATTATTTTACCCAGAATTAGTTTAGTCATTATATATTTAACCATTACTTATTTAAATATGGTTAATTGAACCATAATTAATTTAGTCATGGATATTTTTCCATAATTATTCTAAAATTTTCATAATTAATTGTGTTTGGTTTAGGCATTATTATTTTACCAATCATTAGTTTTTCCATAATTGACTTTTCCTAGGTTAAATTAGCCACCTATTTAACTTATGTAATGTAAATATGTGGTTAAATAACCTAAATACAATTAACTTATATGTAGGTGTATTTAATTATCCATGCCCTACCCATACTCCACCTATTTACATACACTTTAACCTATAGGTAACCTAGTTATATAATTTAGGGTAGGCCATTTATATGCCTATGATAAATTACTAGTTGGTTTACTAGTTGGTTAATTGGTTATTTACCTAAAATACACTAATGAATGTGTAATTAAATAGTTAATTATTAATTATTACAAATATATTGTTTGTAATATATAATGAATGATGTCAAATTTGTAAGGAATATTAGTTATAATTTGGTTATAATTGTCAATCAACAATATAATACATTACAATTATCTTGATATTTTATATAATTAAAGGATTTATAATATGGTTGTAATTATTAATTATAATTAAATAACTAAACATTAATTATTATTAATTTATATTTAAACTTAATTAACATAGATATTTACCTACCTCTTTATTTATTTATTGGCTTAATTTATGTATCTTACATACTTATATAGGAATAATGTTGTGTGAACTTAAAAGGCTATAGTATGGTGTGGACATGAAAATGTTTCTCCCTCTCAAAAGTTTGTCCCATATTGTTTGTCATCCTTTCCAAATGATGAACAATATAAATAGATGCACCATAAGCACCCAAGACATAAGAAATATTTTTGAAAGGATGGTCATTTGGGATGAATCAATTGAAAAGGCTCAACCTTAAAAGCCAAATTCAAAATGAAATAAGATTTTCCTACCCAGGTCATTTAGGTGTAGGCTTAATTTAGGTGGTGTACATTTAAGCATAGTGAAGGTCATAGCTTAGGTTGCCCTAGTGTACTTTAAGCTTCTTTACCTAATCACTAGTTATAAGCTCTTAGACCTAGGCTTTAAAGCTTAGGTTGTAGGTTTTTAGACATACATTACTACAAAAGTGGGGTGTAAGTCATTAACTTAAATCACTATGGGACCTTAAAAGTGAAATAAGTTTACTACACTTTAGTGATTTCACCCTAATTAAAGTTATTTCACTATAATATCATTATGTAAACATCATGTTTCACTACTAATTGACATAATTCATTATTATAATTTATTGTAATAAATATGTTTATTTTTATGTTGTTGTTTTAAATACCCTATGTTACTTTATGATATACCCTATATTATTTTACGCTACCTTAGTTATTATAACTTATACCCTAAGTTATTATAAGTTATTATAGGTTATTATACGTTATTCTACTTTAATTAATGTATCATAATTAACTTATTATAGGTTTTTTACTTTAAGTTATTTTATTTAAAGTTAATATATGTTATTTAAAGTTATTTTATCCTAAGTATAACAATTTAAAATAATATGAAATAAAATATATTGACCTAAGATAAAATAACCTAGAATAACCAATAATAGCCTATGAAAAATAATTTAAAATAACTTACGATAAAATAACTACCAATAGCCTATAATAAAATAACCACAATAAAATATATGCACCAATAAGATAGCCACAAATGGCATGTGATAATATAACCTAGAATAACCAATAATAATATAAGGTGAAATAGCCTTCAATACCCAAAAATAACCAACAATAACCTCACATAACGGAAAATAACATAAGATGAAATAACTTATAATAATCGTAAATAATTTAAAGTGAAATAGCCTACAATAACCTAAAATAACTTAAAATAACTAAATGTAACCTAGGATGAAATAATTAAAAATGGATTTTTTTTTGAAAAAAACCATAAATAACCATAAATAATGTAAAGTGAAACAATTTACAAAAATGAAAGGTAGCCCTAAAATAGCTGAAAATACCTTAACATAAATAATATTATTATATTAACCAAAAAATCCATTTATTAAACATTTTCATTTTCAAAAAAATGGTCATTGAAATGTTATTGAATAATGGTATTCAAAAAAAATTGTTCAAATGATTTTACATTTTCAAAAGGAAATAAATGTAACTACGTACATTATTGAAAAAAAATGAAATTAAACTTGAATCATTTTATTTGGACAAAATCTCAATAAGATATGAATTTCAAAGTTTATATTTTTGTAATGTTTGAAATGAAATATTTGGTAAATAGAATACAATGTAATACATTATAACAATAAGTGTGGTGGTTTGATGGTAGGGGTGTTTATTTCCATCCTAAAGGTCAAGGGTTCAAACCTTACAAATGGTGTGTTTGTGGTCAATAGTGGTAAATTAACTAAATATTTTTTTATGTAATTCCCTTAATCAAATGCCTACTTAGGTTGATTACATGGCCTATGTACCTAGGTTAGGTTTTTAACCTAGCATAGGTAATGACATATGTCAATAATTCATATGCATCATGAAATTATCAATAATACTAAATATTACATTAAATATTAAATTAAATTATTTTATTTTATTTCCATGTTGCCTAGTTAATTATCTAGCAAGTGAAATGGTTTAATAAATTTGTATTTCACTAATGGACCAAATCATTGTTCGTATCAATTAATCCCCATTCACTAGGAGTTGACTAGTGTCACCATGGTAAAAATGTCCAAATTCATTCAACATCTAAGGAAACCTAGAAAAAATTAGGACTCATTTTGGTGTAGTGATAAAGACCTTAAAAAAACATATTTAATTTTATGTTTAACCTAGGTTGCTTAGGTTCTATCCACATGGCATAGCCTAGTGGCTAATGTTTAAATGCCATGGGGCATATCCTAAATGGCCAATGTTTAAATGCCATGTGGCATAACTTAGGTGGCCAATTTTTAGATGCCACAACTTAACTTGGGTAGCCACTGTTTAAATGCCACATGGCATTTGCCTAGTCAAAATGGTGTTTCACCAATCAATTTTTTTTTGAGTATTGTGTTGACCAATCAAAATGACTAGTCAAAAGTGCCAACCTAGGCCTAGTCAAAAAGTACATAGCCTAGTCATAATGGACAAGTTCAAAATGACTTGTCCAAAATGATTAAGAGGTTTTTTTTATGCCTATCCAAAATGGGTATTTTTTTACCAATTTTTCTATTTAAAAAAAGGAATTCTAGTAGTGAAAGGAAGAAACCATGACTAGTTTCAACTACAATGTGGCCTATTAAAGCCACAAAACATGTAATGATACATGCTCCCAAAATTGCATAGAGGAACCTACACTCCCCTCGGAAAACTAATCATGATATCAAATTACAAGACTTTTGAGAATTTGAAAAGTGCAAGCACATGCTCACACATAAGACAAATTTGAATACAATGTTCTTTTGTTAAGCATATGACTTATAGCCTTGCAACAAATCACACCACCAACCCACTTACCATGGTGGGGGTATATCATGAAGTGCAAGGCCTTATTTCCCAATAGATATGAATGGTTTTAGGGAAGAAAAAAAAAGGGACAAACATGGTGCGGTGCTTGTATTCCAAGCTTGAGTTTTAGGATGAGAAAGTGTTGATACAACACTAAAAGGCCAAGCACTTCAAGCCACTAGCTCTAGCTCATGGTCTCCATTTGAAATGTTCATGGTGGTATTTTTGAGTGCAAAATTTCGACCCTAATCAAAGTTTTAATGTGTGTTACATGGTCCTTGTTTCGCATTCTTGTTCTTTTTAAGTGAAGGGTTGAATGATATTAAACCTTTTTCCCATTCCTATTTTAGAATTTTGGTTGGGTTGGTTGCTTGATTTTCTAATGTTCTTTAAGAGATATGTGTTAGCATTGATAACAGTCATGACTACATCCATTTTTTGTTGTGTTAATTTTGGTTTTACTAAAATTGAACCAATGTTTGTCATGTAGAAAACATGATATTTTTTCTCACCTAGAAATCATTTTTTTGGGTCAAGAGGTGGCAAAAAGGTTAGAATGTTGCAAACAAATAAATGACATCAAAATGATGGTCATTAGGTCAAGTTGTTTAATAGGTGATGAGTTTCAAATTCACAATTTGAAGTTGATTGGATTTGCCATTACTCTTGCCACTTGTGCTTCAACCCCATGCATGTTCTCTAACTACTTCCATCACCAATTCCAAAGCTATTATGATCATGATGGCTATTACACTTATGATGGCCATTGTTAGTTTTATGTCTTCCACCACTAGTAAATCCTAATATTCTATTACTATTTCAATTGCAACTTTTTTGTTCTTGTACATATTCAGTTTCAATTATAAAAAATTTGTACTTGAAATCCAAAAGAATTCTAAAATATTTTCCATAACAACACATCTTCATAGCTTAAATATCCATATAGTTATCTATAAAAATGCTGCCATAATTTATTACTCATAATACTATGAAGAATAAAAAACAAAAATAGATCTTGGAAGAAAAAACAACTAAAAACAAAATATCCAAGTTCATCGTTCTTCAACTCTATATTTATATAAATTGTTCTAGTATCCCATTCTTCTTTTATAAGACTATTATGGATAAACCTTTCTCAAAAATATCAAGAGTTTCATTCCTTCTTAACTTTCCCGCCTAAAACACCATTTGAATCCCACCTCAACAATCCTATTCTTACTTACCTTATACGTATTGAACCTACCATGTCTACTTTGTTTCAAAATAGACATCATAGTACCTACTCCCTATGCTTATTTGGTATGATTATTACAATACAATCTTGCCCTTAACATTACCCCCATTGTACGTCATATTTCATCTTTGAAATCTTGTTTAAAATATATGAATTTAAAGAATTTAAAAACTATAAAATAAACCATCCTTCATCCATGTTTACTCTACAATTGTCTACTTTGCAATTGTACTCTATGGTTTTATAGAATGTTAGTCCTCCATGACATGAATTTCTTCAATCTAGAGTTTGTTGCAATTATTCATGTTATTTTACTTCTATAATTGTCTTTGTATGGCCATTATCTCCCTCCTCCTATGAAGTTACTACTATTGTAGTTATTGTAACAAATAAGGTAGTTTGAAATACATTTGCAAATGTAACATAGTTTGGTGATTTTATGTGAGTAGATACATGTTGTGCTTTTGGTTATGCTAAGACTTTTGCTAAGAATTGCCTTTCAACTTGTGTCACAATCTATTCATCCATAGCCTCCTCTGTAATATTTCCTCCCCTTAAATTTATAGGTGAGTTTGACTGAACTTCCCGAACCTTTCCACTTGGACTACCTCATGCTAATTAAAAATTGAAGTATTAAAGTTATCCTCAAGAGTTACAAAAGGTGATTCACATTTGAATTATGGATATGCTTCCTTGTATACTTTAAGCCTTCTTATAAAGTTGGCTTTAATTGTATTGTGTTCATTACACAAGGTTTATAAAGTTAACAAATAGGAAATCTTCTAAAGTGCAAACATAAATCTTTATTGAAAGGAAACTAAAACATGATGCTCACAACACGAAACATAACATCAAGATCTCCTCAAGGTTCTTGTCACATGAAATACACAAACTTGTGCAATGGAGAAAAGAGAGCCAAACCATCAACACCAAGGTATTTAACTAAAAGACCAAATCACAAATAACCAAACTAATATAAATAAAAAAAGTAACTCAACCTTGTGAAAGTAACCTAGTTGTTTTCCTACTCCAATAACTAATGAAACCTAACTAGTTGAGCTTGAATTCTCAACACTCCCTTTTAAGTTCAAATCCACTTCTAGTACACTAAACATTTTTCTAAACTTCTTTACCTTGTTTGTACTTAAAGCCTTTGTGAAAATGTCAGCAACTTGATTTTTAATACTGACATGAATAAGGTCAATTTCTTTTGCTATAACTTTTTCTCTAATAAAGTGGTAGTGCACTTCAATGTGTTTTGTCCTAACATGATAAACCAGGTTGTTAGCAAATAATATGCTACTGATGTTATAACAATAAATGACAACATGAACATCCATTGATTGTCCCAAATCTGAAAGTAGTTTTTGTAACCAAACTACTTCACATGCAACAATCAATGTGCCTCTATATTCTGCCTTTATGTTTGATAGTGTAATAATTGGTTGTTTTTTACTACGCCAACTAACATCACCACCTCCAAAAGAAAACATGACACCATTGATTGATCTTTTATCTAAAACATTGCCAGCCCAATCAGGATCCGTGTATCTATGTACTTGTAACTAGCTCTTAGCCACTACTACATATTGTGCCTTTTTGTGAAAGGCCAAACAAAAAACCTGAAGGGTTTGCGAAGCAAAAACAACCTGACATATTTGCGATGCGACACGCATCGTGCACCACCCATCGCTAATTTATAATGTACTTTACAATCATCGCAACACTTTTGCGACATATACCACAAAGAAAACTTTGCGACCCGCTCAGTTTTCGTCCACCCTAGCGATATTCCACACTTCGCAACGTTTAATCATACTCAAAACATCGCACATTTTACAATACAAAACATATCGCTAAAAACTTTGAGAGTCACAAGAAATCGCAAGCTTGCGTTATTCGGCGCCTCGCATTTTGTGTTTGAATATGTATCGCAAACCTCATCACAA
>Ga0116228_10002859_pt1 | contig 15050 bp, 11 predicted proteins | sample S1TSphfallax_2_FD_89694 | JGI IMG/M metagenome (GOLD analysis project Ga0116228, IMG submission 89694) | Host-associated microbial communities from peat moss isolated from Minnesota, USA - S1T2_Fc - Sphagnum fallax MG | ecosystem: Host-associated > Plants > Peat moss > Unclassified | place...
CAAAACGCTGAGCAAGCTGAGCTTAAGTTGTGCCCAAACCCAAAGACAACGATGATCAAGTATTTTCAAGTATTTTCAAGTATTTTTTAAAAAGCCCAAAAAAACGTATAATATGCGTATGTTTGAATCGAATTGAGAGTATGTCACTACTATGTATTGGGGACTTGATGACCAAGGAATGAGCATAATGGGTTTTTGAGTGTAGATGATTTGTGGTTGTGCAACTATTGTTGTAGCAACTTTAAGATCCCCTATTAACAATGTGTTGTTTACCTTTGAGGAAGTCACTTCTTGGTACTTGAATTATCCCTTCCTATTTTGTATTAAATGTTCCCAAACTATTATGTGACTCATTGATATTCTTGTTAACCATGCCTATGCAATTATTCAATTGTGATTATTTCTTGGTAATACAAATATTAAGAGCCTTATTAAATAACATAAGTTGAAGAATGTAAGTGAAGAAAACCCATTTAAAAATATTTTATTAAAAGATGACAATTTAACCAACATACATGCATAAGGACAACTTCAAATCATGCAGATTTTCTCATTTCAACTTTATGAATGTTTAGCAATGTAATGTAAAATACTTCTTGAACCCAAAGAATTTTTTATATGTCCTGAAAATGATTGGTATTAGGTGTCATAATTGAATAAATGGACAAGTTGGACCTCCCTTTTGACATCTTAGATTTTGAAGTGACACAAATTCTCAATTTTCAACAAAAGAATCAGCTTACTATGTCAATTTGAGATTGGTTTCTATGATAACTTTCTATTGATTCATAATACACCTCATGACGATGATAGGATGTAAAGTTTTATAGGTAGACTTGTTGAATGATACATGGGTGCTTCTGATGCGCCCCCAAGTTCCTAATTAGACCCAAAAAGGGTCCAACTATGTGAAAGAGCGAAAGTAGTTGGAACTTGGTGCCGTTCCCACTTCCAGTACTAAAGGGGGTGAGAGGGGCGTGCTGAAAGCTTCGGGATTAAACTAGGAATAGGGACAACTACTTAGTTACTCGGTCCTGCATCAAAACCAACCACAAGTTGGTTAGTTCACCTTTGGAAACACTCTTGGTGTTAGGACAAGCCACGGGCAACACGGATTCACTTGACTCACCACGGCCCGGACTTAGGGGAAGCCACCACCTTCCCCCATATAGTATTCTCTGCGTTGCTCCGCTGCCATTTTGTGGCGCCTGCTCCCCCCTTGTACTTTCTCAAATTTTCTAATGATTGATGGGGCTGTTGCTTCCCTCCCCGTAAGGGGTTCACCCTGCGTTGCTCCGCTGCACCTACATCCAAATGGCTTTTATTCTCAGGACTCCCAAGGAGGAGTCCCGAAATTGTCCTGGTTTGAACTCTCGGGACTTTGAGAGCTCATAGCTCGCGGGTCAGACCTCGGATTCAGATGAGGTCTAAAGAAAACTTGTAGCTCTCCTCAAGAGCTTTCCAACGGTATGTCGCATTTGATCTGTACACACCGGGATCGGGTCGATTCCAAACTTTTTGTGGTCGGGAGTCAAATTGCCAGTTTGACTCCCGGCCCTTCTTTCGACCATAACTTGTGCTGCATATGTCCAAATGGCTCATGCGAGACCATTTTCGATATCTACACTTCAAGGCCTTTCCAACAGTATAAAGAACACATCAAGGCGAGGTGTTTTGATCTCTGCAATCGAGTTCTGAAGTTGCAAGAGTCCCGGAGGACTCCAAGTTCCCACTTTTGGGAATGTAAGTCTCATCCTCACATTTGCCTCAAAGTGGGGTTGCGACAGCTTCATTATCACACTAGTATATACCATTTAGCTTCTAGTTTTTAAAATAAAAAACTAGATTTAAAATCCCATCATTCACATATAATACAATGTTTTGGACTCATTTCATGGAACTTGCTACCTCTCTTATTTGTTCTTGTTGACCCATGTTAGTTTTTTCATAAGTTTTTTTCCAATGCCATTTTGTTTGACATGATGTCTGATTGTAGAATTGAAAACAACTAGAAGTAGCATGATATTCAATAGTTAATTACTAAACACAATTACTGCAAATGTCGTTATATTACTAAACCATGACTAGAAGATGATTAGATGGCAATTGGAAATCATGTGCTAACAAATTTCTAGAAAGTTGTTTATGAATTTTCTAAGAATTAATTGGTCTGAATGGTAATAAGTTTTATGAATGTTTGATTATCTTTACCTAGAATAATGGGATATATTCTTGGAGTTTTCTTTGCCATGCGATAGGTGCTTTGGTGAAATTATCCATGTTCATGGTTTAGGAATGTTTGGAAATGCAACAACTTTAAAACAAACAACAAATTTATTTAATTATAGTAATAGTTATAAGGACATTAAGGAACATTATTGTTGTTCTTTATCAATCCACTACACACATCAAGAACAAGGTATTCTGATCCACCTCATCTCCAACTACTTGTCTTCATATTCTTAATATCCCCAAATATTTTCATATTCTACATTGTTGCATACTCTTGTCTTTATTTATTTTCCCAATAGTGAAATTCATTGTATGGGGTCACATTAGTTTACCATAATTGCAGTATGGGTTGTTGAAAAAACAATAATTCATTGTAGTTTCATGTATGGTGTATTGGAAAACAATAATTTACTATATTTTTAATATAATGTTTCACAAGAGTATAAAAACACATGTCAACAAATTAAAACTAATTTTTTATGCATACTCAATTGGAAATGAAAAAATTAATATTTGTTGGACAAATTTCAGTTCATTTCATGTTGAACCCTACATCATGGGGTGGCAATTAAATATGAAGGCCTAAAGCCTAGTTTCCTAAAACCCTATGGTTTCAACCTAATGGGTATTATTCCTACACATAGTTCAATTTTTGTTCTTGAGGTTTAGCAATTCAAATTTTGTTTTTGGCTTCCAATTTTTAAAAGTTTCTATAAGTTATTGTAAATAGTGTGCATATTTTCTTTCCAAGGTTGAAGAATCTCATAAGTGTTTTGTGTTTCTGGCTTTTCAAAAGAATCCAGATATTGACAATCATAAAGTATTTGGGGTTCAACTTTGAATTTGTCTACAATTTATAAATCTTGGGAATGTAGTGTCATATCACCAATTTTTAGTTTTTTCCTTGTAAAAATTTCCAAAAAAATTGGATTATTTTTTCTGAGGTGGTAGTCTGGCAGAATTAGTTATAAGGCAAGTAGGAAAATAGGTGCACCTCTCAATGTTATTCAAATCACCAAGATTCAACAAAGAATGTTAGGTGGTTATTTTGAAGGTCTTATTATGAATAGATATGGATCCTATGACATCCCAAGTGATGCTTTCAAATATATATTCTAACTCGACATATGCACATAGTTTCAAGATAATAACCTTGACATTTGGTTCAAATTTTGTCACTACCTTTTCTCCAAGACTAAATGTTGGGTTCATTTATTTGCATTAAAAATTTTGGAATCACTTTCAAAAACAAATTTGAACATGGGGACTAGGGTTTTGTCTTGAGAATTGGGGCAAACACCACAATAGATAAGATCAATCCATTTCCTATCACACTATAGTTTGTTCCAACACATCCCATACAAGAATTTATGCAAACACCATACTTGGAAAATTTTGGCATTCTCGAGGTTATGGTTAGCAATATTTATGGTAGGTCTTCAAAGTTTTTCATTTTAGTGGTTATTGATGGTTTGGGTTCCATGTAGGCCCTTTCTTTCTTTCCTGAATTTTATGCATAGTACAACCATCTTGTTGAGTTGTATAGGACTAGTAAACCTACAATAGCCCTCGTTAAGAATATTGCAAGTGTCATCTATGACAAACAACAATTAGTGCTTAACTTTGCAACAATATTTTTACTTTCAACACTTCACATTGATGTTGTATAAAAGTTGATTGAGCTGCATAACAAAAGGACGAAAGGACAAGGTTTCACCATCAATTTCAAGGTACTTTGGATTTTTCAACTTACTTTCTGTGATTTTATCAAATTTTCCAAGTTTCATATCGTAGAATTATTGAAATTTCAGATTGTGAATGTTGGATTCTACATTGAAGAACTAGAATTTGTATTTGCTCAAACATACATTTAATGTTAATAATCCAAAATTAAATTGAAAAAATTAAAAATAGTTTTTTCACATAGGTTTGGTTTTTTAAAAGTCCAAATTTGGTTCAGATGGTTTAGAAAAAATGGGGAAAATTGGGTATTATGACACCTAAAAGAGTAAAGCAAGATGTTATTGTCTAAAATAATAAAAGTTGAATGTGGTATGGTTTTTTTTTTTTTTGGTTTTTTTGTTTTAATACAACAATGTTGTTCAATTATCTTTTTCATTAGGGTGACATCTTTTGAAGGATGGAGGTTTGTTGAAATGAAAAGGCATGTTCACATTGGATTTCATTAATTTCAATATAATGTAACAATTTGTGGGTCACGACGAAAAAATATTCATATGATACAAATAATACAATATGTTAAAAGGCATGCATATAAGTAGAATACATTGTATTGATATGGTGTTTTATAAATGAACAATTTCAAATCTTCTTTTCTTTAGTTTTTACTTAAGGATTCTAGTCATTTCTTTTGAATTAACAACTTGGATTGAAAATCTAATATGATCGTGATTGTTTCAACAATACTTGTGGTTTTTAAAATTTTCTTTCTTTTGGAAAAAGTTGCCTTGCCCTACTTTATGATAAGAGCCCCAAAACCCCCAAAGGTCTATTTTTTAAAGCTCACAATAATTACTTTCACATACCTTTACATGCAACTTTTTCTATTTGGATCTATGTTTACATGTTCATTTGCTTTCATGAAAGTATAAATTTCACACACATGTTTTTGAAATTTGTGTCATTACAGGTTGTTGGCAAGCTTAATATTCATGTGGGGGCATCTTGCTTCAAGAACATCCGCAATAGATGCCATTTACCATTGCTAACAAATTGCAATACTGGATTTTATTATTATACATGTAAGGCCACAATTCCAATGCAAACCCGAACATAAATTGCATGCAAAATTAAGCAAGAAAGCAGTTAGGAATTTGGCTATGTTTTATGTGACCTTTGGATCAAACATTCATGATCTTGGAACCTTTAAGGATTTTATAAAAATGGAAGGTTTTTTCCTTTGGTTGTTTTGTGATAAGAATCCCAAAGGGAAATTCATTTTGAACTTTATAGCTAAAGTCATTGGATTTTCTACTCTAAAAAAACCTATGAACAAAAATGCAAAGTCAACATGTGGAAAAGAAAGAACTAAACATGGGAAGTTCAAATAAATAGAAGTTAAAAAATTCAAAGTAGCCCAAGAAGTTTGTAATTATTTTAAAGTTTTTAAAATTTTGTTTGAAAAGTTTGAAAGCCTTTCATATACATAACGAAAATTTGATGGACTATCAATACTACGCATGTGCATATAAACAGTAAACCTTTTTCATAGTCAAATTTAAATCTTGTACATTTTTTAATCTTTATTTTTTTGTTCATGTTTTGAAAGTGATATTTGTATCATGGTTTTGTAGGTTTGGATTTCAGCTTGGTTTTACATTTGCAACTGCTTGGATTAGAAAAACTTGAATATGGTCTTTTTGGAATTTTCCTTTGGTACATGGCCAGTGGTGAAATATGAACAAGCCTTGTTGGGATTTTGTTGAAGTCTTTAATTTAAAACTTTTAACTCCAACTTATATTTAAATACCAACATATTTCAACATGAACCCTGAACCTTAAACCTTAACACAGGTGTATTTTAAAACTTTAAAACTTCAAATTTATAACCTTCAAACTTGAAACCCTATAATTGCAATGCTTGAAATTTGAAACATTAAAACTTGAAACCTTACAACTATAAAGTTGAACATCTACAACCACACATTTGAAACCTTAAAAAGGTAATTTTGAATGTGTACATTACAGATCAAGAAATCCAAAACCTTAAAACATGAAACTATAATTCCAAATTCCTTAAAATCAAAAGTAAAATAATATAACCTAATTGTGGAATCATAAATCAAAAAATTCAAAACCCAACACCTTGAGACTTGAAACTCCAAAAATAAATAAATAAATAAAAATACAAAGCCAAAAAAACTCATAAAGTTGATAATATAAATTTCAATTTCAATTACAATCCAAAGTACACCATACATATTAACTAAAAATTAGATCAAAGGTATTGCATGTATAATCCAATATAAGTTAATATAAATTTCAAATTGACAAATTAAATTTTAGTACATAATTTAGAATTTCTACTTTAATTTTTTAACATATAGAATTAAATGGAACTTTCAAATTAAAATTGCTATTTCATGGAAATTGATAAAAAGATTAGCCAAACTTGGTTTGAAATGAATTACTAATTTTTAATATAATTTTGAGATTTCTTATTTCATGCATTAATTTATTCATTAAAATAATCAATAATATCAATTTTAATTTGAATGAATTTTGTGTTCCATTTATAAAAATGTTTAAAGTTTGAAATACCAAAGGCATGGTCGTGTCACAAATGTGAATTAAATTATGAATTTCTACATGATTTACATCATGGGCAAACAAATAATGGATAAACATACTTTTAAAAAAATGTCATAATCAATTTTGAATGTTGGATTATGGGGTACTTTATTGTTGTTTATTGGATATCACATTATTTGTAATCTATGTTTGGAATAAAAATAATGACCGCCTAATGGTTAAAGTATGAAATGAAAGTAGTGGAAATACATTGCACATTGTGTATGAAAAGAACCACTTTGAAATATGTATATACATGTTATGAAACATTAGTTTCTTTCGATTGCCAAAATCAAAATATGCGTGAAACAAAAAATGATGGCATGAAAAAATAACCCATTAATTTTTTAAAAAATGAACTTCATAACAAATGAAAAAAAATTACATGGAATTTTTAGTTGGATAATAATTTGTTGGAAATTTAAAAACAACATCAAGCTTGGATGCCACAAGAAATTGCATTAGCATTCACAACCAAATTCCCAATGTTAGGGTTGAATATATTGCAAAGCAACTGACATTTGAAACACATCAACTGTAAGAGAAAAGAACTTACCTAATAAAATTTCTTTGAATGAAAATGGTTAAAAATAAAATATTACCATACCTCAGGAAAAAGACCTAACACCAAAGAATAATAAAATAAAAATACCAATAAACAATATATTTCCAAAACGTTACATTATGTAAAACCATATTTTGAAAAAAAACCTTTAAATAATGATATTAAATGTAATAAAATAAAATATAGTTGAAATTATAGCCATTATAATTTTATTTGTTCATTTAATTTGAATAATTTTGATATAATTATTTTTAACTCAATAGCCCACTAGAAGGAAAATGCTCAGATATTAAACAAAACATCACAAAATATTAATAATATTGGGGGAAAAAATGTACATGAGAGGACTTGTAACTATTTTGAAGACACACATAATTTGATGACATTACAATAAACAAATTTACACAAATAATGAAGAACAAATCAAAAGATAAACATATTGTAAAATATGAAAACAAATTCAAGACATTGTAAAAAAAAGTTTGTTTTTCTTGTCAAAAATTATGTCTTCCATATTAAATCCAATATTGAACTAAATCATATATTAATTGATTTTATGCAACCATTCCAATCATAACATTAGATGATCATGTATTATTTGTGAATCACGTGAAAATAATATAAAACATGGCAAACCATTCAATTCAATTTTATGAAATCATATTATATATAAAAAACGAAACATGAATTTTGTTTCAATGTTAATTTATATTGAAGAATGTTTGATCACACCTCACCTTGTATTTGCACAAATGTTTTAATTGCAAGGATACAAACAATACAAAATACATGGGAATGTTGTGAATGTTCCAACTAATTTGAATCTAGTTCAAAATGTACTATTGTGTATGCCATAAGATGATTTATAAATTGTTATGTTTCTAGAAAGGAAATTGGAATATAAATTAATATATATGACAAGTTACATTCATTTTAATACAATTATGAAAGTTTTGTGACAACTTTGTCAAACTCCTTTGTACATGAGTGAAAACATTTTTATAAAATGGAATTGGGGGGGATCTCCCAAAATTTGCAAACACAAGTATAAAGATTGATTTTGAACATCAAATTATTGAAAATCATGTCAATTAATTTTTTTTTGACAAATTTGAAGAAATGCTAGAGAAATACAACACAAAAATACTAATATATAACCTCTTAGATGTAGAATATAATATTGACAATAATAACAAATCACTAACAATCGCACCAAGTGAAGGTTTTTGATTTTTAGGATTATTTCAAGATACATATTATGAAGAATACAACTTTCAAACATTATATTTTGGTCATTCAAGACCACCATTGAAATGTTCATATGAAAAAAAACACAATTGTCTAGCACAAATAGGAAATTTGCATACCATATAACAATTAAACTTTTGATCCATTTCATATTATCTTATACATGGATTTGGATTCAAAAATAAAGCTTTTGGGTTGCATTTTGATAGCTAATGATGTATCGAACAATGGCAACTTAAATTAAATATTAAAATCTAACCTAATTATAAAGAACTTAGATGTATACAAACATCTTCAAACTATTTAGACCGACTTTGAAAAGATGTCTTTGCAATGAATAGACAATTAAAACCACCTACATTTTTTGTAAGATTCACAACATGCATCAATAATTGACCTACATTTATAAAAACATTGAAACAATTATACAAAAAACATACTAACAAAAAGACAATAATAAAAAATTGCAATTCACCAACCATTAAAAAACTTGTTAAAATTGATCATATTATTTATGTGCAATAACTATGCACATAAAATGAATAGTTTCTGAAAACTTTTGAAAAATAGTTCCATCATGTTTAATTAAATATGAGGTTTTTTTTGGTGACAAAATTGCAATCAAAAGGTCTAATACATGACCATGGATTACTATAAATAAAAAATGCCTCACAATACAAAATTTCTTCAAATGAGCACATCAAAAAATTTATCAACAAATATTTAACAATAGATCAAACAATGTTGAAAAATGAATTAAAAATTACACAAATATATAAACACAAATGAACATGTAAAAAAAAAAAGGTTGATTGATTTGTTAATTTCAATTTCCAAAAACCTCCAATGAGATGCACAAAAGTTTTATTGCCATTGAATGAAAACAAACGTACACAAAACCTTTCTCAAATAGCAATTCAAATATTTGAAAAACTTGTTAACATGAGTTAAGCAACGAAAATTCCCTTCAAACTTACAAATGAACAAAGATATTTACCTTCTTGCATTACAATGCACTTTACAAAAATCAGGATGTTACTAAAACATAAACCATGTGACATATGCACAAATTCATTTAATATACATACAAGACCTTTGTAGGAAGCAAATACAAATGTGCAATATACCTTAAATCTATATGCAACTGAAACTTATTGTACTTCTTATTTTCTTATTTAACAAAAGTAGATAAATCTATGACGAACGAATGCAATCAATTTTTAAAAAATGCAAACATGAACAAGTAAAACACTAATGGCAGCTAATAGCATAGAGAATTTTTCATGTTCATTCACTCATTCACCTTAATTGATAAACAAGGCTATATATCACATTGCCAGTAAATACACTACATTAAAACAAACAAATAAAGGGGATCAAGAGCTAACAAATCATCAAAAGACCTAACTACTGACAGAAAAACTGGACATGCATTAAAAGTCATTACATGTATCACAAAGGCTGACAGACAAATGTGCTAAACATATTCTTGGCTAGATTATCAGAAATAATTTACCCAAGAAAATTAATCTGCAAATACATGATTAGGATTCAATTATTTATGAAATTGAGGCAAAATCTCAAGAACAACAATTTGAAGGTAATGCAAAACAATTTGTGCTGTTCTAACCTTCTGAAAGCCACTCACAAAGTGTCAGGCCATCACCTTCATCACAAATAGCTGTGATGAGCTACCATGACAACCAACTGACTTCATCAGCACCCAATGGAAGAGTGAAGAGAGCCAGCCCTCAGAGACTCTACATCCTCCCTATCTTCTGCACACATGGAGCTCACCACAGGATGCTATTATGCATCCAATCTTTCAAGTGATTCATTGATCCCTTGCGCAAGGGCAAAAATCTCAACATACTACCCAAAACAGAAGACTTTCGGCTTTATGTATGATATGATTTTGAATATGAATTCTTCAACTTGTTCTACACTGGTGGTGTTCGGCACTCCCACATTCCTTCATGTCAAAATATTGAAGTGTTCAATCATTGCACCACAATCATAATTCTTCAAACAGTGATGTTCTTGATGAACAGTGTCCTGCCATCCTCCATGCTCCCATGTTTGACATTCATGTCAACAAGATATCTCATAAGATTCATGTCAACAAGGGTGTATACCAAGACAATAAACACAAAGACCTCCCACTGTACAAATTCTCCACAAACATGCCTCCCTCTAAGGAAGGGATCTGTGATACACATACATGTCCTCTTTCAATGCAGGAGTTTGACAAGAACCTCAAATTTCAGGCTGGGCAAAAAAGTGCAGAGAAAAGAAAATAATATACAACAAAAAATGCCACAGAATTTTGGGCAAAGTCAGAAAACATTACTTGCCTGAAGGAAGAGAAGAAGCATTCAATGTGCCTTTTGCATTGTTCTAGACTCCTGCAACCAATGCTCCTTGAAACATGAGATTCTTCCTGTCCCTCCTTGAACCTTCTCCCATATTTTCCCTTGTGAAATCAGATTCTAAATGTCTACTTAAAAACTCACTTTGCTCTAGCACCTAAATTCAACCCAGATTTGACTACTTCTCAGTTCAAAATTTAGGAGCCTTGAGATGGTTGCATGTGGAATTTTAGAACTTGGCAATGGACCATTGCATATGTTACAAACCTCCACCAGACATTTCTGGATTGACCAAAAACTAAACATCTGAATGCCAGTTCTTTTGGTGGACAATAATGGCTGATTCCAGCAATATATGTTAGCATCCCTCACCCCTGTTCCAAATACAGCCTAACCTGTAGCAGGGAACCATTTCTGACCTGCGTACTTAAGACCTAAGAGGCTTCTAACTCGTATAGAGAAAGAGATATAACAACAGAAAGAAACAGAATTAGTTCAAATTGCTGGCTGACTTTACCCACCACTGTCCACAGTACCTAGCTTGTTGCACCACACTCCTAGGTGCCTTCATCACAAGTTATACAAAGGACGGTCAGTCCAAGCACCAGCAACATGGCCATTTTCACACACATAAGCTCGAACAACTGGCTCCCCATCCTCATGATACTCAAAAGAGCGCCGCAGACAAAATGTTGTCACCATATCCCATGTAGAAAGGGCTGAACAGAAGGCACATGACAGCTCTGATTTCTTAGCTTGATGATCTCTGAGGTTGCGCCACACATGTGACTGCTTGAAGTTTTTGAAAATGCCCCTAAACAGTTTGTACATCCGTTTCTCTCCTGGATGTACACAGCCTGGCCAATCACAGATGTAAAGGCTGTCTGCACGGAACCTATAAATTTTGAACAGAAAATGTGAATAAGTTAGGTGAGTAGAAAAGTTGTAACAACTTGGAAATTTCTCCAAAAACATCAAAGTGTAGGGGTCCTTCAATCTCTGCCAACCCAAGACAGACTGTCCAGAACAAACACATGCAGAACCTGGACATGCCAGAAACTCTGAACTTAATTTAAGCATTACCTACCTAAAGGCAGATCTGCACAAACTTGCTTGCCTGGAAGAAGAGAAGAAGTCTAATTTTGGACTTTCTACACTTAAGGAATAAAAAAACACTGCTTGCTCAGAAGACAGTGAAGCTCCTTTAGAAAGAAGATTCTCAATTTACTATTGGAATGAGCAAAAAATAAATATGTCAGTACTGAGAAGTTCTCCATAATTTGATTTAAGCTGACCTGAAAAGAATTGAGAGATCACCTGATAATGAGCTTATGCATAATTCAGATTCGACAACATAACAGTCAACAATGAGCAATAACTAAAACAAGAAAACCCAACCCTAATGAAAACAGAAAACAAGACCAGATACAAAACTGAGTAACAATATGAACTATATCGATGGTCAAACACATGTTGAGAGACCTTAGATGGTGAGATGCACAATATTGATCGCCAACAATTATATCCTAACTGAATGTGCGGAGGTTAATGTCAAGCAGGAACCAATTTAGAAGCATCTGCAATGATCATTTTGGATAATCTTAAGGCAGAAACACCAAACAGAAATAAAGCTTTGTTAAGCAAACTTCCCATCCAATTTAAAAGAAAGTTTGAAGAGTGCAAATTTCCCTTCTGAGACCAATTAAGCTTTGGCCATTTCAGCAACAAAGAACAGTTTGGATCTACAAAGCATTAAGAACCTACTAGACTGACTATTGATTACTTCGGAATCTGGAACATTGGAATTCACACGAGGAATATGAATCACACTACCACCAGCACATTCTGGCTGTGAATACTTGATGAAAAATGTGGATGCCTCTGGAAACTTGGGACATTGCTAAATCCAAGAAAGTGCAAGAGAAGCCATCAGAAGTAAAATTAAGCTCATAACTGATTTAGGGTATATGCCACTGCCAATAGAGTCTTTGTCTAGATACATGAAGTTCAGGTGAATAATAAGTTAACGCTAGGCAACAAAAAGTTAAGCAGGATCGCAACAGTGTTAACTGTGCAACCACATAGGTAGTCACAGTTGCCTCCATACAGCAGGTTTGCTCACAAAACTTTGTTTCGAGAATGGACATAACAGAAGAGAAAATAATGGAAATGACCTTGCCTAAGAAGGAGAAAAGGTCCAAATGAAAGAATCCAACTAATTCAGAAATGAGGACAAATGGGTACAGCACTGTTAATAGAATTAGGGTTAGCAGCAAATGGGGATGAATACAGACCACTGACCTGCTGGCAAGCAGCTTGTTGCCTTGTTCACGAGTTAGCATCCATATTCCTTTTGCCAAATGGGGATCTTCATGATTACAGTTTGTATTGGAATCAATTGTCACTCTTCCTGAACTTTCATCCCCACATTTGTCTGGAGACGGACGCCATTCAATAGATCTCTGTGTCCTGAGAACAACTCCTCTGTCCTCCCCTGCTGCAGCTTGTTGTCGCAGGTAGCTCCCCATAATTTTGGAATCCTTCATCATCTTGTTGTGGTAGTGCAAGCCTCCTTTCTTCATCTGCTTCACAGGTCCCTCTGGATTCACCTCAGTCTTCTTCCGCTTGGAAAGCAACAGCTTCTCTGCATCAGGATGATGATAAACTTCTACTGCCTTGGCCTTCAAGTCAGAATTCTTGTACTGACACAAAGCTCCTGAAACTCCTGCTGCTGATGATGATGCCAAGGCCTCCACATCAGAATTCTCCATTTTGATTTCCTTGTTCTCCATTAAAACCCCAGATCCTTCGGGCTTGATCATCACATCGCTCTTCTCAGGCTCAAATTTCCCATCTACATGTGGATCAACATCATTGCCAACAGCAGAACCGAGCCTTCCATCCGAGGGGGCGCTTGCATCTGCCTTGAGATCTTCTTTTCTAACGATTTGGTAGTCATCGGACTTCCCAATCGCTCTCTCCAGGCCGAAATCGAAGCAATCAAGCAAGACTCCGGCATGGCGCAAACCGGGGCAACAAACGAGCAACTTTTGAAGCGATCCCCAGCCACAAGGCGGCTCACCGAGCAATTCCGGTTGACTGCTGGACTGCATGAGCTCCGAGACGACGGTAGGCAGCACACGCATACATTGGTGACGCCAACACGAGGTTCTAATCACGTTGGTAAAACGACGGCACACGCAGGCCAATCTCGCCAAGTCTCGAGGATCATCTTCCAGCCGCGACAACACATTGACGAGAATATCTTCCGAAATCCTACTGAAGAAAGGCAGAGAGTTAGGGTTTACCGGCTGCGGTTGTTTGAACACGGACTGCGACGGCGGTACTGCTGCTGGCGCTACTACTGGCGCTACTACAGGCCCCATCTCCATCATCAATCCTTTGATTGTTGCTGATGGCTACTACAGCTGCCGATCTTCACGCGCTGCCGCACCAAACCCTACTATCGACACCCCGAAGTCTCTCACAGTTTTCTAGGTCTACAATTCAATGCCTGTTGCAATACACTCACTCACTCACTTAAATTCCTAAGAAGACAACAAAAGAAACGCTTTCTTGCGATTCTCTTTCGTTTAGAAAACCGTCCACACCGCGCACGCACACACCAGCAAACCGCCGGCGACAACGACGACAAACGCACGGAGACATTGGTACAATGCACCGAGGAGAGACGACTAGAATGACAAGGCCTCTCGCGGTTTGGCTGCAACGACCCCGTGTCCGGCGGGTATTAGACATGTCCATCCCCTAACACACACTGCCCGGTCATACCCGTGGCTCTCGAGAGCCCAAAGAACCGGCTTTGTGTAGGGTAAATAAGGCTCGCTCCCCCCCCCAAGGGCTTTAAATAGTGTAAAACATCGTCGTGCTATTCCTCTTTTGATACCCGGAAGGTAAAACCTCACGGGTATCACATTACAAAAGCAACATGCATTTCAAAAAATGGAATAAGCAGTTGCCTTTATAAGCATTTCATTTTTCAAAATGCCTACCATCTTTAGAGCACATTTACGTTTTGTAATGCATCGTCATAACACATGTTAACGATTTGTAACACTAGTTGAAAATTTTGGTTTTTTTACAATTTGTCTTATGCAACTACGTGTGTTGCATGCAATTAAAAAATAATTATATGCGATATTTTTTAATTGCATAAAATAAGTTCCAAAAGACAATTTTTTTTCTAATATAATGAGTCATACAACTACATTAAAACAAGATTAAATGCCCAAGTTTTTGCGATATATGAACTATGACTCAAATGTATCCAAAGAGGATGGCTTTACAAGAAAAGAAGTGCAATG
>Ga0116228_10002860_pt1 | contig 15050 bp, 12 predicted proteins | sample S1TSphfallax_2_FD_89694 | JGI IMG/M metagenome (GOLD analysis project Ga0116228, IMG submission 89694) | Host-associated microbial communities from peat moss isolated from Minnesota, USA - S1T2_Fc - Sphagnum fallax MG | ecosystem: Host-associated > Plants > Peat moss > Unclassified | place...
CTTGTCCACTCTTCCTAGTCTTTCCCGGGACTTCTAACACGCCCCTTTTACCCCCCTCTAGTGCTGGAAGTTGGGATCGTGCCCCAAGTTCCAACCGCTTCCGCATTGCCGCATACTTGGACCCTCAAGTGGGTCTACAAGGAACTTGGGAGCGCGACATTCTTCCTAAGTTCCATGGGCCAATTGTGGATTGATCCAATGTACTTTTAGTGGCAAAAAGTTGACACCAAACTTCTCCCATATATGAATTGGGTGCTTTAATAAAGTACGCAACAATATTTACCTATCCAAGGTTCTTCCTAAGTTCCATAGACCATTTATGGATTGAATCGATGTATTTTTAAATGGTGAAATGTGGTTAAAATTGTCCCATGAAATTGTTTTTTAACTACAATCATATTAAAACAAAAAGACCATCATTTGTCATGGTATTATGATTTGTGCATTAGTTTTTTTACTAAGAAAACTAGAAACTTCACCTATACAAAAGATTGATATCAATTACGGATATTATTTCATAAGTTTACAAATGGACAAAATGAAACCCATTTGATGAATGCATGTCCAACTCCTTTGGTTCACAAAATCTTACAAATCAAACTCACACTTGTTATATTAGGAAAAAGAAATGTTGGAGGAAATTGACATGGAAAAACCTTATAGAATATACACAACTTGGAAAAACAAAACATTCAAAATTCTTAAGAATTTGTTGCAATTGATATGATTCAAGTATCATGATTGATGTGACAAGCTATATTTTTCAGGGGAAAATACCTTGTTGTTGGGTAGTTATAGCAAGAACATACCACAATACTTCAAATACAGAAAAGTTTAGATCTTTTATTACAAAATGACCTAAAGGAAAATAACTTTATTCAACCTACAACAACAAAAAAAACTTTTTGAGTCCAACAAATAAGAAAAACCAAAATTGCAAACATTTGACAATCCAAGTGCATGCCTTCACACTATTCATATTAAGGTGCTAGTAGAAGTGGTTATGCTTATATCAAAGACAACGTTACTTCTATATCCTAGGGCAAGACAATATTACACTAAAATCCACATTGGATATTGAAAAGGAAATGGGTGTTACCACACAAGCACTTGAAATAATATAAGATTTCAACCACTTGATCTAGTAGGTCATGCATAGTCAACAAAAAAATATTTATCGGGATTTCAATAACACCAGCTTGTGAACAAGTCACAAATCAATGCATTTCAAAGGCAACATGTGTAATCATCCCTAGAATTTTCAAATGGTTATGCAAGTTTGGACATTTGAATATGATGGGAGACCTATTTTGCTTGCACATATCAATCTATCTTAATTTTAGATTCATGGTGCCTTTCATTTTGTGACATGATGCATTCAAGCTAAAGGACATTTGTGACATTAAGGGACATTGTTACACATTGTAGAAATAGGGTAGTAGTTGCAAGGATTATATAAAAGACAAGGTGTTGTCCTCATGGCCTACTGCATTGATGTGGTAAATGTAAAAAATGTAGTATAACATTGATGATGCTTCAAGACATGAAAAAACCTTTAAAAACATACACCAAAACAAGGTACATATGTGTTTTTTTGGTCCACACCTCTCACACTTTGATGTATAAAAAGCACAATACTTGCAAAAAAACCCAAGATCTTCAAAATAATGTGGACAAAGAACCCTACAAGGAAAGAGACAGGAACAAAATAATGAACTTTAAAAATATGATCATACGAGGACAAATACAAAAACCATAATAAGCTCACAAAATGATTTAGGATATATTTTGCACCAATAAAAATTAAATATAAATACATGAAGTAAAAAAATAAGGGATAAAAGGAACTAAAAGATAATTTACAAAACTTATTACATAGGATTTTTACAAAACAACATATTATGAGTCTTCTGTTTTTCCCAAACTCCTTTGGGTTTTTTTTTTTCAAAAATCATACGCTAACCTTGCATCAAACTTTGACATTTCAAAAAAACGATTCTTCAAATCAAAATAAAATTGAAAGATCCACTAATTTTTCTCATTCTAAATTTTTTTAAAAATTGTTTCTTATTTACAATTATTGTTACAATTGAATCATTCAAGATTTCTAAATGCAAACCCAAGGCCTTTTCCAACTCAAGCAACGAATATTTGCATGTAATTCATAATGTTGTAAAGTTTTAAAAATAGTTAGGAAACATGATCAATCTTTTGAACCATTTTACAAAAATGGAACCAAAAATTCATAATTTGAAATTGATAAATGTTGGATGATTCAAGTGTTATGTTGTCTCTCAATGGGGTATTGTATTTCCATTTTTATGGAGGTGGGGGAGGTTTTGTCATGAGTTACAAATGAGTTTAAGGAAACATATGATAGAAAACATCTCAAGAAAAATAAATCAAATATGTAGTTTGTTTTAATATTTTATAACATATTATAGTTTTGACATGTACTGTTCATCTTGACAATTGCAAGGTAACATCAGTTCTAATAACTGGCATTTAAAATGCAACTTGTCCACCTTCAAATGTTCTATAAAATTTAATGGATTTTTTTTCATAATTTAAAATGGGTGTTGAAAATGTTGGTATGTAGGAGTGTGTGCATGTATATATATTGTGGTTGTTAAAGCTTTCACATGTGTATGTTCTAATAATTGAGGAGTTTCCATGTTGTTTTGGGTGAGGTTTTGACCAAACAAGTGCATGCATTGGGCTTTTAACTACTAATGAAAATTCTATGTGGGTGACAAGGGGTTAATTCTAATTTATAAGTAAATTCAAATGTTGGGATCAACTTTGGCTTCCTTTTTAAGTCATTCCTTATTTCAAAATTTCTCATATTCACATTATGAAAATTGCAAGGGTTTGTTTTTATTTAAGGAATTGCATTTTGACTTGAATTTTTTATATGAAATATCTAATTTGGTCATTGCAAATGGCATATTAAAATTCATGCATTATGTGATGTTAAAAGTTAACTATTGGCATGGTGAAACTTTGGATCCAACCTTCTAACCTTCACCATTCTCACAGAAACTCAATCTAACTTTGCCATCTCATCATTTGTTATTGAAATTTGACTAAAATTTATACCAAATTTTCTTGATGTTGTAAACTTCAAACCTAATGGTTGATTTTCCATTCATAAATGAACATTGGAAAATATTTCTAAGTTTACAAATAAAAGAAAAAGGGTGCAAAGTTAGCACTTTAAGGGTTAAAATATGATTGAAAGGCAAAATATGAAGTTTGTAACAATTTGCATGATCTTAATGTTGGGTGAAGAACTCTTCTTATCATATCCACTCTTTCACCTAAATCCATTGTCTATTTCCAGACAAGACATTGAAGTAGTAAGGGTCCTTTTGCATTAGGCCATCATAATCCTGAGTGTAAATGTGATCACAACAGCCTAATGGAGAAACATTGAAATAAGGCCTTGTTGGCCTTATTTATTCCTACATGGACTGCACTTTCCATAGGAGGCTTGTAAATGGATTGAAAATTTGTAGGTAATAATGAATGTTAAGAACTTCAAAAACATTTGTGATTACAACAACCTAATGGCCAAATGTCCTAATGGCCTCTTTCCATTAGACTCTTGCAATTGTAGAATATGTCACTACACCAACTTTCCATTACATTTGTTCCATCTACTTGTGTTCACAATCACCTTGTACCTCTATTGGTCAAGCATTGACCAAATGCAAAGCTTTGCTAGTTATGAATCAAATTATGAATTACCCTAACACTACATATGTCATTATTTTATGGGAAAATGTGTTATTATCAAGTTCTCTAGAAAGTACCTTACATATGAAATGTTCTTAGCACTAATTACTTAAATATTTCCAGCCCAATTGTAGTGCTCCAATGGAAAGTACCTAATATCCATGCAGCAAGAAACAAGGCTACATTTTAATGGCTTTCTATTAGGCTGCTGTGATCCGAGTATTTTGAGTGTAACTTTGATCACCACAGCTTAATGGAAATAGACCCAAACTAGTAACCTTGAAGGGTAAAGAGGCAACTTATTGGGGCTGAAACAAAAGGAGCGGGCTTACCCGGAACCTCAATTGGTGAGTCAAGAAGGCCTATGGATGGCATTGCTAACTTTGAGCATTATAGTTTATGGTGTCAATTGGAAGAGCAAATGTGTTGAGCTTATAGTCAACGAAAAACATATTTTCTGAAATTGGACTATTCTAGTGTCAGGTGGTGTCAGGTGGAAGTGAGTTAACAAGAGAGCTCAAGTTCCCAAAACTTGCACTATGATGAGAGTGCCTGAAAAGGAACAATCTAGAACAACAAGCGAGTGGGTGGGAAGTGGGTGGCTGCACCAGGGAGCAATAGTTTTGGACAGCCCTCTAGGGAGGGTGAAGGCCTTCACCTCACCAAAGGAAGGTACCTACCTACCTACCTACCTACCTACCTACCACAGTTTTTCAAGTCCCCTAATAACGTCATTTGGTTTGAGGGTGTAGTTAGCTTGTTTATTACCTGCCTAGTGTGAGTTACTTAATAACTGGAGGTAGCAACTAACTGGAGGTTCATCATTTTGTGTGCCCATTTGATGCAGTTGTTTCCGTTTTCTGGTGTGTGCGCGCTGCTGCCAGGAACCGACTGATTATTGGGAATGCAACTGGCGATAGCCGTTTCTTCTTGACTTCTGTTCTGGTTCCTTCGGTAGCTCTCTCTCTCTCTGTGTCTCTCTTTTGCGTTTTCTTTTGGACTTGTCGCTCGCTGTTGTGGGTCTTCTTTTGGTTTCGGAGGTCGGGGGAGAGAGAGAGAATAAACTGATCGAGGCGACGAAAGAAAGAGCGGGTCTTTTTGAGAGAGAGAGAGAGAGTAAAGAAGCTGATCAAGAAAAAGAAAGGCGACGAAAGAAAGCGCGGTTCTTTTTGAGAGAGAGAGAGAGAGAGAGAGAGAGAGAGTGTGTGTGTAAGCTGATCAAGAAAAAGAAACGGCGACGAAAGAAAGAGCGGGTCTTTTCGGAACTTTCTCGAAGTTTATTGTTGTGGCGCTCTGTTTTGTTCGTGCAGCTGTTGTTTCAAGCGGGTGGGCGGGTGCGTGCGCGGGCGGACGGGCGTGCGTGGTTGTTAGCATTGATGCATTTGTGACGGCAATACGGGTTTGGTGTGGGTGTGAAGTGTTGCGAAGAAAGGAACGCATCTTTCAAGCAAGAGATCATAGGGGGAAAGGAAGGGACAAAACAAGGGAGTAGCCTTCAGCTTCAGCTTCAAGGTATTGGTGACAATGTCTGTTGAGAACGGGGTCTCGGCTAGTAGCAGAAGGGGCGCAACGCCACCAGGAGGACCGACGACTTTCGACTTGTTCAGCTGGTCAGAGGGTCCCGACCTCACTCGTTCGCCTGCTACTCCTGTGCGTCGTCATACTGCTACCAACGACAGCAATGCCTTTCAGTCTGCTGCTGGTGCTGATCAAACTACTGCATGCGATAGTCCTGTAGGACGACCCACCATCCGCATGCAGCAGCCGGCGGGGGGAATCAGCCATATAACCTTTGGAGAACAGCTTTCAGCGGAAGAAGCCGAGGCTCTGCTCAAGAGGAGACCTGGTTCCGATTTGAAGAAACGAGAAATGTACGGGAGTGGTATTTTCACTGGGGTTGATAGCGATAGCAACGGGGGTACACCACCAGTGGACAGAACCAGTGTTCGCTGCTACCAGCCAGCTGGTGGGGTCAGCCAGATTTCCTTTGGTGGAGAAGAATGTGCATCACCCAAGAAGCCAGTCACAGTTCCAGAAGTAGCCAAGCAGAAAGAGCTGAGTGGAACCGTTGAGACTACTGATGACCTTGCAGCACGCCGGGTTGTATCAAATGCCAAAGCCAAAGAACTGATTGGCAGCAATATTTTCGGTCCCCCTCCTCCAGAGCCACCAAAACCATCTCGAGCTCTGGAGTTGAAGAGGGAAGAGGCAGCAAAAGGATCTCCAGGAGGAGAAGCACAACCCCCAGCTCGAAATGTCCATACTTCTGTCAAAGTCTCTAATCCTGCAGGTGGGCATTCCCAAATCTCTTTTGGCCCAAAAGATGAAACTGATTCAGCTGCTCGGAAGTTGCATGATCAGAAGAAGCTGGAGCTTTCAGGACATGACATCTTCAGTGATGAGAATGCTTTGGCATCAGAGAAGAATCTCCATCACCATCTCAGTCAGGCAAAGCTCAAGGAGCTTTCTGGCAGTGACATTTTCTCTGATGACAAGCCTGCAGGGCGAGATCACGTCGGTGGGATAAGGAAGCCACCTGGTGGTGGAAGCACCATTTCCCTTCAGTAGATTTTTCCCTAACAGTCTCTGCACATGTTGTACATCCAGCTGGCTGATTTTCAGGTTTGTGGGTAAACCTCAGATTGTGAGGTGGTGATGACCAGATGTTTCTATCATGCAAGGCTTATGCTTGCAGATTGCTTTGTGGGAGCTTCAACTGTGGGTGGTGGGTGTAGGGGTGTCAGCCTTCTTCCACCAATGTTGTATTTGTGTTTTCCAAACAATGTTTCTGAAATCTTAGACTGATGATGAAGGGCTGCATCATTCATATACCACATGATATGATTTTCACGGTGTTGGTGATCTCCTTTACATGAACTTAGCTAGAGCTTCTGTAATTGGTCTTGAACCTATATACTTCAGGCTGTTGTCTGGATAATTGTTACATCCAGAGTTGAAGGTGGGTGCACAGTTGTGCAATGGTGTCCTCCTCGAAACGCATGTGCATCATCAATGTAGACCTTTTATCTACATCATCAAGCTCTCTTTCTCTCTTTCCCCCTTTTGTACTCTCACAAACTTAGCGAATACACAATCTACACTCTCTTCTCCACTTCTTGTCTCTATTATTTGGTTCTTGTTTCCTCAAAAACTACAGTTCTCAGATTTATAGATATGGTCAGGATAGAGAGGAGAAATTCAGGAGCTTTTCTTCTACAAGTGTGATGATAATGAATTGCACAGCAATGTAAGGCTTTTTGTTGCACAAGGTTACACTGATAGAAAGGATGGATCATTGTGAATGTCCTAGTAGTTTGTCAGGTTGTAATGAGGTGAGCAATTGACTTGCCGAAGTGGAGATATCCTGATTTGAAGCATAACCAGTGACAAGATGCTCCTTGACTCATCTGTTGAAGGCCATTATCATCAGTGGAAACAACAATGGTTTTCAGCATTGGCAGACATGAACTTAATTTTCCACATGGGACAGATGTGCTAGATGTATGAAGGATATCACATATCTCCATCATATACAGCTGACTGGAAGTCTGATTCCCCAATTTTACAGCTCTGTATATATTAAACAGAAATTCTGCAATTCCCACGCATGGCTTTTGAAACAGATAAGAAGATACAAAATGGGTCTGTGGTTATGGATGCAGGTGTGCAGAGGAGCATGTATTTTCTACACCATGTATATACTGTCTCTGTCTGTCTGGTTATGGAAAAGGATAGTTTTTATATTCATCAAAACTGTATGACCCAAACAAATTTCAACTCTGCATCTTTTACCAGTCAGTGGCTAGACAGAGAAAAATTATTTGTGATATTACAAAATTTGTAGCATATCACCAATGTCTAGTTTACTGATGCAATGAACCAATGATACTTAAAAAGCCTCATCAACCATTTGTTTTTCCAATCCAAATGAAAAATACAGACCAATATTTGGCAACTTTGTACAAAGTTTTGGCCTGCAACTGCACAACTATTTTACAGTCAACCATCTGCAAAATTTTGGTTGTAAACTTTGTTATTTTAGAATCAAATTCTGCAAAATTTTGGTCCCAGGCTTTTTGTTTCACTAGTTCTTTCCTGTACAAATCAAAAGGCAAGAATCAAACCTAAAATAAATGAGACAGATTGTAGCAAGTCCAAGTATCTGTTAAACAAGGATCAAGCTCCTTCCAAATGCAAGGTCTAGACACAGGTTTTGACTAACGTGTCTGAGGGGCATTGTTTGCAATTAGCAACATTAGCAAGAGCTGCAAAAGCTGTGCATGAAAAATTGAACTTGCTGATCCTCCATGCTCTAGTTTCCTGATGCTGTGTCTGCCTCTTCCGCTTTCCAGACTATATCTTTCAGGCCCTTTGACAAGTTCTTGCAAAACTGCAACCATTATAAAATCCAACCGATACGCAGATCAGCAATGATTGCATCACAGCACCCATTGAGAATGCAGAAGAATCTATTTGGCTGAATTCTGAAGGGTCTAGTTTGTCCCCTCTGCCACCAATTGCAGTGTTTTTGAAGAAAACAATGTACATAAAATCAGATGCTTACATGGTTGTACTCAATAGTGTCACCATTGTTTTTTGACAACTCAACCATGAATAGAGATGGAGCCACCTCAAATACCTGGAGTCACAACAAAGAACAGGTATTAGATACTTGCCAGGAACAACAGAACTCAAAGCAAAAATAAACAATCAACCACTTTTCAAACAAGATGCTATGCACAGCACTGGTGTTTGCTGGTGGGTCAGAGTGATGAGTTGTGTACAGTGGAGTGGAAATTAACCCTAGCATTAAAACATACCATGTCATCTTTGGTATCTCCAAGATGACCAAAGTCACAAAGAACAGAATTTTATTTTGTGGTAGGTAAATCTTGCTCAGAACTGGAGGTCAGGTTATATAGCAGACAGATAAAAGTAATTTTTTTTGTACTGCAGAAAGAATTTGATATCATGGCTAATTTAAAGAAGCTCAGTGTCGTAACTGCAGGACCATTCCAACTCATGAACAAACAGAACACACCTGTGTGGAGACTGACAGTTGTCCCTTTCGACCTTGCTTGTCTCCTTGAAGTTTGAGCTTGTGATTTTGTATCTGTACATTGAAGCCTAGGGGTCTTGCAGCTTCCTCAATGGTATTTACTATCTCCTTAGCAGATTTTTTGCTTGTGAAGCGTGTCTCCCCCTTCTCTACATCCTGTAGGGCGCACACAATTATCATAACAGATCTAGAACTGCTCCGTTAACCCTAAACTTCTGGCTGCTGAAATTGGAAAGTAGTAACAGTGACAACATATGGTCTACAAAACTTGGTTGATTACAGGAGCAAAAGAAAAATAAGCATGAACTGATCTGATCAACATGTGAACTCAAACTGCACAAAAATAAAATACTGGAGGCATGTTCTGCCATACCTGTGGTTGTTCAAACAGGCCAGAGAGGTCAAGTCCAGATGACAGGGAGATTAGCTCAAATGCATTCATTGATGCAGGCTTCATCTCTTTCTTCTCCATCACCAGAAATTCCTGGAATGTTTTACAAGGAAATGTGATAAGGAAACAATTTCTGGAAATTATTTGTACATTCAGTTTAAAATTGACATTCTTTTAGAGCAACAAGACAGCAATTGTGACAACCACCTTCCCTTCTGGAATCAGAGCCACACACACACACACACACACACACACATGTACAATTTGAAGATCTGCATCAAGAGAAGTGGGAGATTAGGAAGTCTTACTGATGAGTCATTAAATACTGCATTGATATCCTCAAGAGTGACATTCAACTTTTCTGTGTGTTGAGCTGGTTTGTAGCTTTTCCTGAACCAATCATTCTTGTAAATTTGTGCTGCAGTGTAACGCTGTTACACCCACCATCATGTCATAACTCAGTTATAGCAGAGTCAGTAATCTCTATGCCACTGTGGATTCCACACCCACTAGAAAATAAAAGACCCAACATCAAATAGATGTTGAGATGCAACCTCAATTTTCTTTTCTCAAAACCATAAGTATCATCCATTGCTGTAAGTCAAAATGCTTTTTTATTATTGAGGACATGCTATGCAATTCCATTTTCTACTCTCCCCATTCTAAACTGCATTTCCAACTTTGAAAACACATCAGGGAATGCTGGAAAAACTTACAGTTTTAGCATTTGGGTCCAAGAGCTTGGAAAGCAGTTTCCTAGCACCTGATGAGAACCAGGATGGACAAGAAAACTCTGCCCTGTATATCTGCAGTTATCACAGGCAGATGATCAAGAAGCTAATCTCCAGATCATAATGTCAATTTCACTTACAGATGCCTGCCCTGTTCTCTAACATAGGTTTGCACAGGTCTATGACCATGGTAAAATCAAAAAGGAAAATTTAGGGCACAAAATTCATGTACCTTTCTGTACAAGTTCAAGAGGTTTGGGTCATCAAAAGGCAAGTAGCCAGCCATGAGAACAAAGAGAATGACACCACATGACCATAAATCCACAGTTGCCCCATGATAGCCTTTATCGACAATCACCTGCAAACAAGACAAAATAGTACAATTAGCACAGAGACTAGTGCCAACCACACTTGTTTCATTCTGTGGTGGGACTCTACTTTGAATTTCTCCCTTGATGGACTTAAACTAATAGTAGCTTGGAGTTTTACCTCTGGTGCTACATAATTTGGAGTTCCACAAGTCGTATGTAACAGGCCATCCTCCTGCAAGACAAACCCCACCTCCTAAACATTAAAAAAAAACATCACACCATCCACACACTACGATCCTCAAACAGGGATCTTACACATGTGCAATATTCTTGAACAATCAGCATCTGACATAACATATGAGATATTAAAAACTTCTATAGTTGTTAGAATGCATGTAATTCAGCATTGAACAGTTTTGCATACCCTCAATTGCTGTGGTAAGGCACTCAGCCCAAAGTCAGAAATTTTCAGATTTCCAGCAGCATCTAGGAGCAGATTTTCTGGCTGTCAAAAAGCAGAGGATAACAACAATATAATTTTAGTTATGACATAGCATAAGAACAGAAACCACATAAGAGGGCAAATCATGTTACAATGTTTGTTCTCTTATGTTAGAGAACTTGCCTAATGTTATGGCAAAAGACTGACCACATGCACAACAAAAATAATGTGAGATTCACACTTTGTGACAACACACACCTTGAGATCTCTGTGGTACACACCCCGACTATGGCAATAGTCAACTGCATCTATAAGCTGTTGAAAGTATTTCCTTGATTGCTCCTCTTTGAGCCGTCCTTGGTGAACCTGGCCATGGCCAAACAAAAAGCAAACTACTTAGGGTTTTGCTCAGTACTATGCACATCTCTCTTTGTCATGAACACGAGTTGATTCTTTGCCAAAGAAAAAAAAACAAATAATCTGACAAGTAATTCCATATGTGCTTTAAAAAAGAAAAGGCTCACAATTTTATCAAAGAGTTCGCCACCTGTGGCATACTCCATGACGATGTAGATCTTTGTCTTGCTTGCCATCACCTGCCAGCAGATTCAAATGTCACACTGTCACCAAAGGTTTTTGAATCCAACTCCTTGTGAAATCAATCGATCAACAGATCCAGTGACAGGTACACAAAACATTGAGAATGGGCTCCCCTCCCAGACTGCTCTGAAGCAGATTGCTTGTTTCCAGTGTGTACCAATGTAAGCTACCAAAGAACAAGAAACCCTAACTGTATGGGAAAGAAGAAGAGCTGACCTCTAGAAGCTGGACGATGTTCGGATGCTTGACCAGCTTCATTGTAGAAATCTCTCGCTTGATCTGTCCAAAATAGATAGCAACAAAGAGTACCCATAACGTAATTAGAAAGAGTTGCAAGCTGTTTCAGAGAAGCGTGGGAGAGAGAGACGGGTTCCGAGTGTTTTCTGTAGCTACCTGCTCTAACATTTTGTGCTTGAGAATCTTCTCCTTGTCGATGACTTTGATGGCCACGCTTTCGCCGGTCTCCTTGTTCTTGGCAAGCTTAACCTTGGCAAAAGTGCCTTCTCCAAGGAGCTTACCTATCTCGTACTTCCCCACACGCGTGCGGGGGCTTGCTATATCCATGTATGTTGTTATACAGCCTCTCTGTGTCTCTGTCTCTGTTTGTGTACGTCTCTATCCCTCTGTGTCTCTCTCCTTTTTTACCTCAGCCTCCTTTCGCTTGCTTTCTCTACCTCACTTTCACCTTCCTCAGGATTGCGCTCTCTTGGTGGGCTCTCTCTTTCTCACCGCTTCCATATGCCAGCCTTGCTGCAGCAGCATTTCGAAGCACTTGTCAATAGAAATTCTACTGAAACACCACATCCTAGCAACCGACCAAACCGACCGCAAACAGGGAAACATGACGAGACGAGAGACATGAGCGAGGTGAAAGGGCCTTCAATCGAGGTTTTCTACAGCAAGCAGAAGCGGGATAAGACGAGGGAGCCGTGGAGATTAATTGATGATGAGAGTGTTCAAACTCACCTGCTGCTTCAACGATTCCACTCATGCTGTTCAAAACAGGCAGCAGCATCGTCCAGAGCGCTCTCTCACGAGGCTCATTGCCACCACCCTGCCTCCTCTACACAGTCCAAGGGCTCTACCTTCCTAACCCCAAAGCTCAAGTCACCCTCTCCTCCTCGCTAGCCTACAAGCTGTGAGTCAAGCCTCTAAAATTACAACACTCAACGACATCAATCACAAGAAGAAGCAGAAGAACGTCCTGATTAGACCCACAATCTTCTTCATTTTCTCATCAGACTACACACTCTGCGACACACGATTAGCGAGAGAGAGAGGCTGGAAACCCAAGAATACACAGATCCAAAAAACTTGCCTCTAAACAACACTAGAAAACACACCCCGTCACTAGTACTTACGTCGTCAAATTCAAATCTTTCAAATATGAAGGCAACTTCTTCACCAAACTCGCAAAGCGATTGAATCTCGCACCTACCAAGCTCTATTTGTGCAACAACAAAAATCTAATCTTTGGAAGTGAAGAGCGAAATCGAACCAGCTAAACGCAGATGTCGAAAGAAGGAGTACATCAACCTACACTGCGAAGAAATGCCGCGAATACGACGGCACCCCCTCGCTGTTCTCTTTATAAGGCTGACCCAGTGCCTGCTGGTCAGACGCCGACCCGGCCTTGAACCCTCGGGCAACCCCCGTTCCCCAACTGCGGCTGCCTCCTACCGATAAATACTACCGGCGATACCCGGGAACTCTTTGGAACCGCAGAAAACTGCCGGGCCAAAGTGAACCGGCAGCAACGAAGTTGAACCAGTGTTTTTCTTTTGTCAATTTTGTGATGTAGCTAAAGTGGCGATCATCCATAAAAATATTTAACCAAATTTGGCTACGAGTTAAATATGAAAATCATTTCTGAAACTTCCCTCTATAAGTTTTTTGCTACTTATTTTGAAAACCAAGTATAGAAATCTGGTGATTTTTCTTAAATTTTGGTCTAATTAATGCTATCGGAAATCTCAGAAACCACTTGATTATAGCATTTTGGCGATATATATATACATATACATATAGCCAGCAAAAAAACGGGCTGCTACAAATGTACCACCATGGATGGATGGATGGTATGTGGACAAGACAATTGGAACCCTTGCATAACGTTATGGGAACACAGGAACGAGAAGGGATTGTTACACATTTGGAACTCTATTAGAACTTTTGGGAACTTGGGAACTCGAAGGGGGGCCGGGTGGAGGGGGGGTGGGGGGGGTTATTGTAGCAGGTTTGGTACAATCTTTGACCAATGATTATTCCACATGGCATCTGGAAAGTTGGACGCGTGTTGAGGGGGTAACTACTCCAGTAAGTTACCGAACGTTTACTTGTCAAGTTACTGTGTGTCGAAAGGCAGGATGGTAAATAGTAGATAGAGTCGAACAAACATTAGGGCTGCAGGAAAAAACATTTTGAGCCTGCCCTGCACATGCAGTCATCATCAGTTTGGCTGGAAATCGTTGGCAGTTTTCCCTGCCAGTTTTTGAGAGGAGATCCAAAGTCATCATCAGACTTTAGGCCAAAAGAAAAACGATTTTCCCTAAAGAAAAATGAAGGCCTAGGTATGTTGCCCATTATTGGGGGAAAGAAAATAAAATTAAGAGAAAAATCATCTCAAATGAAGACTTAGGTATGTTGCCCATTAATGGGGGAAAAATTTTAAATTAAGAGAAATACTATTACAAATGAAAAACTAGGTGTGTTGCCCATATGGGGGCAAAATGAAATTAAGAGAAAAACCATCACAAATGAATGTGGCCCATTATGCGAAAAAAAAAACCAAAAATTAAGAGAAAAACCATCACAAATGAATGTTGCCCATTATGTGAAAAAAAAGAGGAAATTTAAGAAAAAAAAACCATCACAAATGAAGACATCTACCTATTATTTTTATGAGTGTTTACTCTAGTAGGCTCGGCTGGTTAATTACTTTTTGAAAATTCTGAAAAATTCATGCCTGCCATGCAAAGAAACTGAACGAAGCTCTCAAGCATCATAGCTTCATTATTTAGTATAATGTCAGATTGTAAATTATTATTATTTTCACTGCTGGTCATGACTGATAAAATATAATTAATTATTAGGCACCTTGCTGCTGAACCAGCTTAGGTACTAGGTGTATAAGCAATGTGTTGTTATTGTTGATGTTGTTTTTTTCCAACAAAATTTCACACAAGGGGGGGAAAAAAAGAGAGAATGAGAAAGCAAATTGAGTGTGTGAAGGGTGTAAAGGATTTTTTAAAATTTTAAAAATGGCAAAGTTGCCATACTTTGAGGGAAAAAAGTCTGAAGTCACCAGATTTTGAACAATACATTATGAAGTCACAATATTTAGACAACCCATTCCTCTAGGAGGGCAACATTGTTTTATCATTGGTAACACTAAGTCCTTCCCCCACCTGACCTTCATAGTAGGCTAGTCCTTTGATAATCCAAATACGACGAACTCTGGAGGTTGTGGGTCATAAGGTGATGCTCTGGTGTGGTTGCTTATCACACTTGTTGTCTCGGCCTCTCAAGGACAAAATAAAATTGGAAACAGTAGAAGCAAGAATAGTGAAAACCGACATATAGAATACAAAATGACATGCAGGATGGAGAGTTGCTATTAATTTTTTCACTTATTTCTTCAATATTCCCCAATGAGTGAACTGCAATAGAAGCGACTGTACTACCAACCCCACCACCCCTCACCCAGGAGTCCAGTGCAAAGCCCCCCTACTACATATCACCGTCAGCACAGCTCAAAACCAAATTTCCAATTTTTGAA
>Ga0116228_10002862_pt1 | contig 15046 bp, 11 predicted proteins | sample S1TSphfallax_2_FD_89694 | JGI IMG/M metagenome (GOLD analysis project Ga0116228, IMG submission 89694) | Host-associated microbial communities from peat moss isolated from Minnesota, USA - S1T2_Fc - Sphagnum fallax MG | ecosystem: Host-associated > Plants > Peat moss > Unclassified | place...
AAGAAGGAGGGCTAAGCGATGTCCGGAGCCGAAACCCAGACCCAGGCGGCACCTGCCACCACCACGGCGGAAGGCGGCCTCAGCTTCCTCGACCAGGTGGTCTCCGCCACCAAGCAGACCGAGCCGGATATGGCGAAAGACCTGGTGAAGAACCTGGTCGAACAATCGCTTGCCGGCACCGTCACCTTCGACAAGAACCTGACCCGTACGATCGACAAGGCGATCAAGGCGATCGACCAGAAAATGTCGAAGCAGCTTGCGGCGATCATGCATCATGAAAAATTCACCAAGCTGGAGGGCAGCTGGCGCGGCCTGAACCATCTGGTGATGAACAGCAGCACCGGCGCCGGGCTGAAGATCAAGGTCATGAACTTGACCAAGCGGGAACTCAACAAGGACCTGACGAAGGCGGTTGAATTCGACCAGAGCCAGCTGTTCAAGAAAATCTACGAGAACGAATTCGGCACCCCCGGCGGCGAACCCTATGGCGCGCTGATCGGCGATTACGAATGGGTCAACCATCCGGACGATATTGAATCGCTCCGGCTGATCTCCAATGTTGCCGCCGCATCGTTCGCGCCGTTCATCTCCGCCGCCGGCGCCGGCATGTTCGGCTTCGACAGCTTCACGGAACTTACCAAGCCGCGTGACCTCGCGAAAATCTTCGACTCCTCGGAATACATGAAATGGCGCGGTTTCCGCGATACCGAGGATTCGCGGTTTGTCTCTCTGGTTATGCCGCGCGTGCTGGCGCGGGTGCCTTATGGCGCGAATACCAAGCCGATCGAGGAATTCGCCTATGAGGAAGCCCCGTTCGATGCGACTGGCGCGGCCATGGCGCTGGACCATAAGGAATATTGCTGGATGAACGCCGCCTATGCGATGGGCGTGCGGATGACCAGCAGCTTCGCCGAATCCGGCTTCTGCGTCGCCATCCGCGGCGCCGAGGGCGGCGGCAAGGTGGATAACCTTCCCACCCACATGTTCCAGTCCGATGACGGGGATATGGATGGCAAATGCCCGACCGAAATCGGCATTACCGACCGCCGCGAATTCGAGCTGTCGAATTGCGGTTTCCTGCCGCTCTCGCACTACAAGAACACGGACTATGCGGTGTTCTTCGGCGCGCAGACCTGCCAGAAACCGAAAAAATACGACCGGCCGGATGCGACCGCCAACGCCGCCATCTCTGCCCGCCTGCCCTATATGATGGCCTCCAGCCGGTTCGCGCATTTCTTGAAAGTGATGGCGCGCGACAAGATCGGCGGCTTCATGGAAGCAACGGATTGCGAGAAATGGCTGAACCGCTGGATCAACAACTACGTCTCCGGCAACCCGGATGCCGGGCAGGAGACCAAGGCGAAATACCCGCTGCGGGAAGCCAAGATCGAGGTGAAGGAAATTCCCGGCAAGCCGGGCTCCTACAACGCGGTCGCCTATCTGCGCCCCTGGCTGCAAATGGAAGAACTGACGACCAGCATGCGCATGGTCGCCAAGATTCCGAAGAAGGCCTGATTTTTGCGTCGGCCAGGCACTGAAATGCGCGCCTGGCCGGTTCGCGGAGATCATTCTGGGGGATGATAATGGGCGAGGCGTTGGCGGCCGCGAAGAGCCTTGAAAGCGAACCGCAACTGCTGGAGCCGCTTCGGGAAGCCGTGCTTGACGGTAAATTTTTCTCCAATGCCCAGCGCGCCAACGCCGTTCGCTTTGCCGAATTCATTGCCGAGCCAAAGAACGTCCTGACCGGGTGGTTTGGGCGGGATGTGGCGATTCGGCTTGCCGGGGACCGCGAGGCGATGGTTGCGGCGCTGGACCGGGATATTGCGGATATCGACCGGATGATCGCAGCCCAGCTGGATGCGATTTTGCACAATGCGCGGCTGCGCAAGCTGGAAGGCAGCTGGCGGGGCCTGGCCTGGCTGGTTGCCCGCATGAGCATTTCCGGACGGCTGAAACTGCGGATTTTAAACGTCACCTGGGCTGAGATGTGCCGGGACCTGGAAAAAGCCGCCGAATTCGACCAGAGCCAGCTTTTCCGCCGCATTTATGAGGACGAGTTCGGTATTGCCGGCGGCGAGCCTTACGGGCTGCTGGTCGTCGACCATGAAATTCGCCACCGCCCCGGCCCGGGCGCGATCACCGATGACGTGACGGCGATTGCTTCGCTCTCCGCGGTCGCCGCCGCGGCTTTTGCACCGCTGGTCATCGGCGCGGCGCCGGCCCTGCTCGGCGTTGATGAATTTTCCGATTTGAGTGGCGTGGCGGACCCCGCCGCGGCGTTTTCCGCGGCGGAATACCAGCGCTGGAAAAACCTCGCCAACCGGGAGGATATACGCTTCATCGCCGTCGGCCTGCCGCGCACTTTGGCGCGGCTGCCCTGGGATGAAATGCTGGACCGGCATCGCGGCTTTCGTTACCGCGAATCCGCGCATAGCGTTGAGGAAAAGGTCTGGAGCGGCGCCGGATACCTGGTTGCCGCCTGCGTGATGCGCGCCTTTGCCTCGTTTTCCTGGCCGGCGGATATGCGCGGCTATGACATCGACCGCATCGGCGGCGGCGTCGTCGAGGATCTGCCAGAGCCGAAATTTTCCATCGACCCCGCTTACGGCCTGGAGCGCCCGGCGCTTGAGGTCATCCTCACCGACCGGCAGGAGCGTGCGCTGGTGGCGGCCGGGCTGCTGCCGGTGGGTTCATTGCCCTTCGGCGGCCAGGCGCTGATTGGGGCGGCGAGAAGCCTGCAAGTGCCCAATGCCCGCTTTGTCGGCGCCAACGCCAATGCCGCCGCCGCCAACACCAGGCTCTCCGCCCAGTTCAACACCATGATCTGCGTCTCCCGATTCGCCCATTACGTGAAGGTGATGGGGCGCGACATGGTCGGCTCCTTCCAGACCGCCCAGGAAATCCAGAAAAAACTGCAAAACTGGCTGATGAAATTCGCCACCGCCGTCTCCTCCCCGGGCCCGGACACCATGGCCAAATACCCGCTGCGCGGCGCCTCCGTCGTCATCAACGAGGTCCCCGGCAAGCCCGGCGTGTACGGCTGCGTGATCCAGCTGCAGCCGCATTTCCAGCTCGATGACATCGCCGCCTCCTTCCGCCTGATGACCGAAATCGCCGCCCCGGGGGCCAGGCGATGAAACCCCGCGAACCCGTAGGGCGGAAAAGCCCGCGCAAAGCGCGGGCGCCTTCCGCCAATCGCGCCCCATTGTCCACACATAACCAGGAACCACCTCATGGCCGACACCCCCACACTCGCCGGTGACTTGTTTCGGGAAGGCAAGCTTGCCGAAGCGGTAACCGCCGCCACCCAGGCCGTGAAAGCCGCTCCGGCCGATCTCGGCCAGCGCGTCCTGCTCGCCGAGTTGCTGGCCTTCGCCGGCAACCTCGAACGCGCGGACGTGATCCTTGACGCGGCCAGCCAGATCGACCCCTCGGCGCTGATGATCGTCGCCGAGTTCCGTCAGTTGCTGCGCGCCGAAATGGCCCGACGCCAGCTTTATCGCGACGGCCGCGTTCCGGAATTTTTGGGCGAACCCGAACCCACCGAACAAGCCTCCCTCGCCGCCATGGTTCTGCTCCGCGCCGGCAACAAGGCCGAGGCCGCGAAAAAGGCCGAGGAAGCCGAGACCATCCGCCCCCGCGCCCCCGGCCGCGCCGGCAAAACCAGCTTCGACGATTTCCGAGACGCCAGCGACCTGCACCCCGGCTTCATCGAAACCCTTACCAGCACCGGCAAATATTACTGGATCCCCGTCTCCCGCATCGAGCTGATGATTTTTCACCCTCCCAAGCGGCCGCGCGACCTCATCTGGCGCCGCTGCTCGATGACCGTCGGCGACGGCCCGGACGGCGAAGTCTACGTCCCCACCACCTATTTCTCCGAGCCCGACGCCACCGACGACGCCCACCGCCTCGGCCGTGAAACCTCCTGGACCGAAGACGGCGAAGGCCCGGTCCAGGGTTTCGGCCAGCGCGTGTTTCTGGTCGGCGAAGACGCGGTAGGCATCCTGGACCTCGACACCCTGGAATTCAGCGTGTGAGCAGGCAGGAAAAGACAAGGCAGGTACGCGCTTTTTTGAAAAAAAGCGCGGCAAAAAACTGTTGTGACTCTGGGCCATGGGCATTGGCGCCAAGAACGCCCATGGCCCGGCAGAAAAGAAGGTTTTTGCTTCCCCGGGCGGGGCGCCTTTTTTTCAAAAAAGCAGCGCTTTCCTTCCCTCATGTCTGACGACACCCTCAACCGCGCCGCCGCCTCCAATATCTTCATGGACCGCATGCGCGATTCCGGCATGCGGGTTAAGCTTTCCGTGCTGGACCGGCTGCTGGACGATGCGCCGGAGATGGAGCGCGACCGGCCGCTTTCCGCAACGGACGCGCTGACGGTGCTGCGCCGCGCCGTCCGCCGCGACCTGGAAGCGCTGCTCAACGCCCGCCGCCGCCTCTGGGCCATCCCGCGCGCCTTTCCGGAGCTGTCAAATTCGTCCATGAGCTTCGGCCTGCCGGATTACAGCTCCGGCGCGATGAACGAGCAGGGGGCGCGCGAGGCCTTGCGCCGCGAGATCGAGCGCTGCATCAAGCAGTTCGAGCCGCGGCTGGTGCATGTCGCCGTCTCGCTGGTGCCCCGCAAGGATGATCTGGATGCGACGTTGCAACTGAAAATTGAAGCTTTGCTGCATGCCGACCCGGCGCCGGAGCCGATCAGCTTCGACACCATCGTCAACTCGGCCACCGCCGAGGTTGAAGTGACCGGAGGCATGATTGGCTGACCAGCTGCTGCCCTATTTCAACCGGGAGCTTGTGGCCATCCGCAAGCTCGCCAGCGAATTTGCCGAGGCGCATCCGAAAATTGCCGGCCGGCTGCGGCTCAGCCCGGACACGGTTGACGATCCGCATGTCGCCCGCCTGCTGGATGGCGTGGCTTTCTTGTCCGCCCGCGTTCAAGCGCGCCTGGATGATGAGTTTCCGGAGCTGACGGACACGCTGCTGGGGGTTCTCTACCCGCATTACCTGGCGCCGTTCCCGTCCTGCGCGATCGTGCAGTTCAACCCAAAACCGGATTTGCAGGCGAGCGTGGATGTGCCGGCGGGGTTCATCATGGATACCGAGCCGGTGCGCGGCCATACCTGCCGCTACCGCAGCGCCAGCGACACGAAATTATGGCCGGTGAAGATCGAAATGGCCCGCATGATGGGCCTGCCCTTCACCGCACCCGTCAATACCATGTCCAGCGGCGCCGTGGCGGTGCTGCGGCTGGTGATTTCGACGCTCAGCCCGGAAGCCAAACTCAGCGACCTGGGGGTGGACCGGCTGCGGCTGTTTCTGCGCGGCAGCCCCGCGACCTCATTGCCGTTATTCGAGGCGATTGCGGGCCATACGATCAGCATTGCCCTGGCTGACACGCCGAATGATATCGCCCCCGTCATCATCCCCAAAGCCAACGTTTCCCAGGTTGGTTTTGCGCCGGAAGAGGCTTTGCTGCCCTGGCCGGCGCGCAGTTTTTCCGGGTTCCGGCTGCTGAGCGAGTATTTCGCCTTCCCGCAAAAATTCATGTTTCTGGACATTGCCGGGCTGGAAGCCAAAACGCTGATTTCGGACAAGAACAAGTTCGAAATTTTTCTGTATCTCGGCCGCAGCTCGCCCGAGCTGGAGCGGGCGGTGAATGCCGAAAATTTCGCCCTCGGCTGCACGCCGATGGTGAATTTGTTCAACCAACGCTGCGAGCCGATCAGCATGGATAATACCGCCATCGAATACCGGGTGCTGCCGGATGCGCGGCGGTCCGGGGTCATGGAGGTCTGGGGTGTTACCGGCGTGCGGGAAATCCGCGCCGATTCCACCACGCGGCCCTGGCGGCCCTTCTACCGGCTCTCAACCAACGCGCCGTCGTCCGGCGCGGAGGGCAGCGGGTATTATACCGATGTGCGGCGCGCTGCCGCCGCCACGGTGGGCGGGACGGATACGTTTTTGGCGCCTTACGATCCGAATTTCGATCCGGCCCAAAAATCGGATTCCGTGCTTTCGGTTGATGCGCTTTGCCTGAACCGGGATTTGCCGTCGGAACTCCCCTTCGGCGGCGGGCACCCGCGGCTCACGCCGCTGAACCCGAATGCCGGCATCGCGCAGATGGCCTGCATCACCCCGCCCACGCCCACCTTGCGGCCGGAATTCCGCTCCCGCGGCGCCTGGCGGCTGATCTCGCATCTCTCGCTCGGCCATCTTTCCGTCACCGGCGGCGCGGAAGGTGCAGCGGCGCTGAAAGAGGTTCTGCGGCTGTATGATCTGCGGGACACGGCGGAGACGCGGGCGGCGCTGGAAGCCTTGCTTTCGGTGAGCGCCGCGCCGGGGACGGCCCGCGTGCCGGGCAGCCGGCTCGGCTCGTTCTGCCGCGGGCTGGATGTGGAGCTGGAATTCGAGCCGCGTGCCTTTCAGGGCGCCGGGCTGTTTTTGTTGAGCTCGGTTCTGGAACGGTTTCTCGCCCTGCACGCCACGGTAAATTCCTTCGTACGCACGACCATCCGCCTGCGCGGCCGCACCGACCCGGAAGCCCGCTTCCCGCCACGCGCCGGGGCCCGGGAATTGCTGTGACGGAGCCGGAGCGTTCGCTTCTGGACGAGGTTGTGGCGGCCGACGAGGACGCGACCCAACGCTTTACGCTACCCCAGCCCGCGCCCGCGCCGGTTGTGGAACGCGCGCCGCCGCCCCCGCCCGACGCCGTTGCCGCGCCCATGTCTGCGCGGGTCCCCGCACCCTTGCCGCTCCCGGTGCGGCGCAGAAAATCGCTATCGGCGCTGGAGGCTCTCACAAAAACCCCGGAAAACTTCACATTCGATGCCGGTGTGCGGATCATGCTCGCCGCCTCGCCGGATACCGAGGATGAGGACAGGCTGCGCTTCACCGCCACCCCCAGCCTCGCCCAGCCCACCGCCGAGATCACCAGCGCCCAGGCGCCGATAACCGGGGACCGCGCCCGTCTTGTGACGCCGCTGATTGGCCTGACCGGCGCTTCCGGCGTGATGCCGCGCTGGTATACGGAACTCGTCGCGCAATCGGTGCGTAACAAGTCCCGCGCGATCGCGGATTTTTTCGACCTGCTGGCGCAACGCCTCATCACCGCCTTCGCGCAGGCCGGCGCCAAATACCGGCTGCACCGCTCGGCCGAGACCGCGCGATATGCCGGGCTGGACGAGCCGGTGGGGGCAAGCCTGTTGGCGCTGACCGGCTATGCCACCGCGCATCTATCGGAGCGCCTGGCCGCCGGCGGGCCGGATCTGCTGCGGCATTATTCCGGTTTTTTCTCAAGCCGCCCGCGCTCCACCGACCGGCTGCAGAGCATGGTTTCCGACTATCTCGGCCGCAAGGTGGAAATCATCGAATTCGCCGGCGCCTGGCTTACCGTGCCGCCGGATGGCCAGAGCCGGATGCCCAAGGGCAGGGTGGCCGGGTCTTTCAACGCGCTCGGCGTGAACTGCGCCATCGGCACTCGGGCCTGGGACCAGCAGGCGCGGTTCATCGTGCGGGTGGGGCCGCTGAAGCGCACCGAATTCGAAGCCTTGCTGCCCGATAAGCAGGGGTTGAAAGAACTGGTTTCCTTGATCCGCGCCTATGTCGGCTGGGAATGCGATTTTGCGATCAATCTCCTCCTCGCGGTCAGTGAAATCCCGTCCCTGCAGATGGCCGGCGGCAATGCGCAGAATGCGCCGCGGCTGGGATGGACGTGCTGGATGCCCTCCACCACCGCCAAGCTGACCGGCGGCAAATATGTGGATGAGGCGATGTTCGGGGCGACCCTTGTGGAGTCGATGAACTGAGCAGCAGCTTCGCCTGGGGCGGCGGCTATGTGACCGATATTCCGTATCCCGCGCGCTGCCACCCGGCCCAATCGCAGAGCGTGATGGCACTGGCGGCGATTTTGAACAATTTCCACGCCCAGCTTGCGCCTGGGAGCAAAAAATTTCATTTCGCGGATTTTGGCTGCGGCGCCGGCACCACGGCGCTGATCACCGCCGCCGCCAACCCCGCCTGGCGCGTAACCGGGCTGGATTTCAACCCCGGCCATATCGCCGAGGCGCGGGAGACGGCGCGCGCCGCCGGCATTTTGAACGCGCAATTTTTCGAGGTTGATCTGGCCGGGTTTGCCGGCAGCGACACCGCGCGCGATCTGCCGGACTTCGACGCGGTGACCATGCATGGCGTGTGGAGCTGGGTGAGTGCTGCAGTGCAGGACGGTATTTTGCGCCTCCTCGACCAGAAACTGGCGCCCGGCGGGCTCTGCCATGTCAGCTACAACCTGCTCACGGGCTGGCAAGGTGCCTTAGGGCTGCAGCGCCTGGTGCGGGCGGCCGGGCAGCGCACGCCCGGACCCAGCGACCGCCAGGCCGCCGCCGGGTTTGCGGTGGCGCAGGCGCTGGCCGCCGCCGGGCCGGTGAGTTTTTCCGAAGGCGCCGGAAGGGCGGTGCTGGACCAGCTGCCTGGCAAATCCCCGGCCTATCTGGCGCATGAAATGATGAACGCGCATTGGCGGCCGGTGCTGCACGCCGATGTTGCCGCCCGCCTGGCGGGCGCCAAACTGCAATTCGCCGGCAGCGCCGAGCTGATCAACAACGTGCCGGAGCTGGTGTTTTCAGCGGAACAGCGCGCCGTGCTGGCGCGGTTCGGCGGCGCCGAAATGACCGAGATTTTTAAGGACATCTGCCGGCCCGCCATGCTGCGTCATGATGTTTTTATCCGCGGCGGCGCGCGCCTGCGCCTGGCGGCGCGAGATGAAATTCTGGCCGGCGTCACCCTTTGCCTGGCGGCGGAGGAACCGGCGTGGCGGTTTGCGTTTCCCGCCGGGAACGGCATGGCGGAGATGGCGCAAGCCTTCTATCGCCCGGTGCTCACACGGTTAAAGACTGGGCCGGCCACCCTGCGGGAACTGGCGGCGCTGCCGGATGTGCGCGGCCAGCGTGACAATTTTGCCGAATTGATCGCGGTGGCCATCGGCACCGGCCATGTGGCGGCGCTGCCGAGCCCGGGCGCGAAGCTGGATGAGCCATGCCGGCGGCTGAACGCCATTCTGGTCCAGCGCCAGCTGGCATCCGGCCGGAACGAACCGGTGCCTTTGGCAGCGCCGGCGCTAGGCGGCGGGGTAACGCTGGAGCCGGCGCAGGCCCTGCAAACCGTGGCCGCGCTGGCGGAAGGGGCCGGGCCGGCCGGGCTGTTGCGGCATTTCGGCTTCACAATGTAGTACGCGCGAAAATGTGATCGGTCCCGCTATCGCGACGCGTTTCTTTATGGTAATGGCACGTTTCATTTTGCGGAGGAACTGCAATGCGCTTTTCAACGATACCATTTGCCGCCGTGCTCCTGGCGGGGACAGGCCTGGCCGGCGTTGCATCGGCGCAGACCAATCCAACGGCCGCCCAGCTGATCATGTCGCTGCAGCCGACCGGATCTGTGAGCGATACGACGCGCGGGATCAAGCCGCTCGCGGATAGCTCGGCGCCGCCAGCCGGGCAGATCATCAACTCGCTGTCGCCGAACGGATCGGTCAGCTCCACGGATCGCGGGATCAAGCCGCTTTCGCCGGACACCAATGTCGCCGCGACCGACCGGGGCATCAAGCCGATCGCGCCGAGCGAACCGGCGGGCGGCGGGATGTCTTCCGGCGTCCAGGAGGCTTCGTCCGCCATGCCGCTTTCCAGCGCGGACGTGACCGCGCCGAACGCGAATCTGGCGGTGGACTTCCAGACCGGCTCGGCAAACCTGACCGCGCAGGCGATGGCGACACTGGACCAGTTGGGCAAGGCGCTGACCAGCCCGCAGCTTGCGGCTTACAACTTCAAGATCGCCGGCCATACCGATACCGTGGGCGACCCGTCGATCAACCAGAGCCTTTCTGACCAGCGGGCGCAGGCGGTGAAATCCTATCTTGAAACCAAGTTCGGGATTTCCGATGCGCGGCTGCAAGCGGTTGGCCTTGGCGAGAGCGACCTGCTCGACCCGACCCCGCCGCAAACGCCGGACCAGCGTAACCGGCGCGTTCAGATCATTAACCTGGGCCAGTAAGGTTTTTCCCCGGCGCGCGGCGGAATAGCAAAACGTATTCCGCCGTGCCGTCGCGGCCCCTTTCCCCGTTACTTTCGCGAATCCGCACGTCATTCCCGCGAAAACGGCTGGCGCGGCATGTGGAATATTGTGGTTTCCAGGCTCAGACGCAGAAGAGAATTTCCCCTTGCGCGGAAACGTCGCATAGCTGGGGATTAAACACATATGCGTGGCGCAAGGGCTGAAAATGCGCGCTCCCGCCCCCGGAGAAGATGATACCGTCCGGGTAAAACCCGGCACCAGGCCCCCGCGCAAAAACAATCGCCTGTTGCTTTACGGCGGCATTGCCGCTGTGGCTATTTTGGCCGTGGCCGTGGGCGCCTTCGCGTTTCTGGACCAAACCCCGCCGATCCCCATCGACACTGAAACCGAAGCGCAAATTGACGCCACGCAACCCTGCGCCGTCAAAGTCTCGTACTTCGCGCCGGAGACAAAAATCGTGGTGATCGACTTTCCCTCGCTCACCACCCAGGGGCTGATGCTGGACCGGGTTGCGGCGCTGGTGGAAAAAGCCAAGCTGCCACGCGACCGGGTGCTGAACGATGTGGAATTGAACCAGGCCATCTATGACTGCGGCGATACGATTGAGAGCTATTATTATGGCCACGACTACAAGGCCGCGGATTTGCAGAAATTCTACACCCTGGCGGACCAGGAGGGGATAAAACTCAACGCCCAGGAGCTATGGCTGAAGCGGCTGCTGGGGCAGCTGGGCTGGCTGACGCCGGGGGCGGATGGCGCCATCATCACCCTGCCGGCCGCCGGCGGCCCGATAACCGAGGAAATGCGCGCGGTGATCCTGCACCACGAAATTTCTCATGGCGCGTTCTACACCATCCCCGCTTATGCCGCCTATGCCAAGCAATTCTGGTACAGCCTGACGCAGATGGACCGCGACGCCTTCACCAACTTCCTGGGCAGCGAAGGCTACGACACCGCGGACACGACCCTGATGCTGAACGAAACCCAGGCCTACCTGATTTTCACCCGCGACCCGCGCTTTTTTAACGGCAGCGTGGTGAACATGACGCAGGCGCAGGTGGACACGCTGCGCGAAGGATTTATTGCCAACATGCCCAATTTCTGGCTGCAGCCGATGGCCAATGCGGCGCTGCCGATAGGGCCCGCGCAGGCGGCGTGCCCGGGATAGGTGTGAAATGGATGTAAAACCTGTAAAAACGGGGGTAAAATTGACCGAACGTCCGGTCATTAATTATTTGGAAACCATAACTTATCCAACGAAGTTTTGCAGGCGTGACTGAACGTCCGGTTAATTATTAAGCGTTTATTAAGGAGTTTTGGGACCTTTTACATGGATTTGTAAAAGAGATACGCACTCAATCGGCAACCTGAAATAGAATTTCATTGCGTCCGTCCATAATTGCGATAGTCTTGTCTCGGTCTACCCCCGCACCGCGACCAAAGGCACCGGCATGGCGATTGATTTCAGGACTTGTCCTTGAACAACGGATTTCCAGATTGGCGGCAGGTCATTCGAGAGCATCCTAAATGCACCGGCAACCGGCGCGCCGTGTTGAAGATCATCCTGAAAACCAAGGATGAAAATTTTCTGCTCCAGGATTGGATCGATCATCACGCGCGCATTGTTGGGTTTGAAAATTTGCTGGTCCTCGATAATTTGTCCACGGACCCTGAGGTGCTCGGCATCTATGAGCGCCATGCTGGCGCGATGCCGATCGGCAGCTTTGACGGCTTTGTCGACAACCCGCATACCAGGAGCCTATTCGCGCCATTATATGCGTGGCTTGCTGAAACCACAGCTTTTTATAGTCTCCTGGATACCGATGAGCGGCTGGTTTGGGTGGAAGACGGCGTATTTTTTGATGACTCGCGGATTGTTGAAAAATTGTCGCATTTGCCAGCCGCCTCGGCATTGCCAGGCACCTGGCTTTACAACCAACCGGGTTCCAAGACACGATTTGGATTCGGCGCCAAGGGAGGGCTTGCCGACGGGCTGCGCTGGGGCAAGCCTGTTATTTCCGCATCGGCAAACCGGCCGAATACGGTTGTTCACAATCTCCAGGCTGCCAGCATGTTTGACCACCCCGTAACCAATTTTTTTGTGCTGCATCTCTCCAGGCTTTCGGCGATTGCGCGGGTCAAGGCGAACGCGAACAAGCTTCGGTCTTATTCGGTTATTTCGAACGAAGATGGTCTTGATGCGATTGCGAAGATCGACCTGGCTTCGATCAAGACGCCAGCGCTCGTGCGGCTTGTTGAGGAAACGCGGAAGCTCTCAAAGCTGGGCGAGTACCCGAAGAAAAATGACGCGGCAACGCCAGATTCGATTGTGTTTCGGGATGGCAGGATTGAGTTCCACGACGGGGACCAGAAGCGTCTGTTACAGGAATTTATTGCGCAGAGCGCAGAATTTTTGGCAGGCTGTTATCAAATGGATTGATCTCTATGACCCCAGTTCGGTCTTGACAACGAAATCCAGGGATTTTTTGATCGTATCTTTGTCAAAAACAATATTTTCAGCGCCATTCACTGTCTTTACCGAGGCCGGCAGAACGTAGGTGAGCCTTTGCCGGTTAAGAGCGCCGAGGAATGACTGAAGAAATTGCAGACGGTTGATCGCCAAGGTCCGCACGCCGTCATTGGCGAAAATCGTGTTGTGCAGCGCCGACCCGTACTCCCCAATCACAAGCTTTGCGGCAGCAAAATAGCCGATCTGCTCGCGCCAGCTCGCCGCTTCAGGCCTTAGAATCGTTGCCCCTAGCGATGCCGCGTAAGTTTCGATCTCGTCAAAATCCTCGGTTCTGCGGTTGCTGGCGATGCCGGCGCGCGAGAGAAACAGGAAATCCGCCGGCTTGGGCGGCGCGACCGGCTCGGCCCTGGCGCGCAAAGCCTTGAACAAGGTTTCGGAAAATGGATGAAACATATAGTATTTATGGCAATGGGTGGGGAGTATTGCGCGGCGCAGGCGGAGCGAAAACTTTTTTGAGTCAAATGTAACCAGGCGCGCATTGGGAAAAATGAGATCGAATATCTCCTTGCCCCAGATGGGAATGCGATGGGGCAGCAGGATGAGTGCGCCGCCAAAATCTTCGCCGAGCATCCTTTCGGCGATCAAAAGCCTTGGCAGGACATCGATCAAAAAATGGCCATAGGTGGAAAAGCCGCGGTCATAAGCGACGATGACCGGGCGGGTTTCCTCGATGAGCGGTTTTGCCACCTGGCGCGCTGCGTAGGAAGATATGTAGGGCACCACGACATCTGATTGAAACACCGGAACGCCTTCGGCGAACAGATAGCCGTCATCCACCACGGTGATGTCTATGCCGGTATAGATGCCCAGATCATGCACCGGTTCCCGCCGCGAATGAAAGGCGGCGGCCCATGGTTCCTCATGAAGGAAGGGGATTTTGACAAGCGGTTCCGGCTTAGGGGAAAAATCCCCGATGGTGAGGCGATGAAAGCCGGGGGGGCCTGCAAATATGTCGGCGCCGGATTGCCGGAACATCAGCTCCCCTAGCAGAATCGGCGCATTGCGCGCCCGTGCCTTGGTGTTGGCTGGGCTGCAGCCGGGCATATCCGCGTAAAACAATGATACATAATCCGTGCCCCCGGCGCGGACGAAATTCTCCTTGAGATTCAGCAGTTTTTCGATAATTTTTGGAATCCAGACATCCGCCTGGCTGGACGAAGAGCCGTTGATTTTTGCGTCCCGCCCGGTGAAAAAACCTTCCGAGTATCTTGACTTGCGAAGCTCAAGCGTCGGCCCGGCGCCGCCGCCGCGATGCTGCTTTGCCTGATACTCCTCCCTGGATTTCAGGATGTAGTGATGCAGCTGGAAATTCGAATTATGAATCTGCAAGGACTTGCCCGGCTTTTCCGCATCCGGCTGCAATGGGGAAAAATCCGGGAAAGCATAATCACCGCTTTGCAAGGGGGAGGCGTGGACATTATCAATAGCCTCGATATTCCGCAGCCGGTACATTGACTTGTAATATTTGTTCTCGTCATAGTCCGGCTCGGCACATTTGCTGAATCGCCGTAGCACGAGATCGGGGCTGTAATGCAACGCGCCGCCTGACCCAAAGACGCGCTGGTTGAAGCCGATGGCGCCGAGCGAGCCTGGAATGCGGTTCAGAAAATCCTTGAAGTCAAGGCCTGGCGCGGGGACCAGGAATTCGTCCGCGTCAAAAAACGCGGCAAACTCAAATTTCTCGCGATAATTTTTCAGAAAATAATTATACGCCGCGATCTGCGGAGAAAGCCCTTCCTCGGTGGGCCAATCAATAATTTCGAGATCGGCGAGCTGCGCATAGCTTTCCAGCACATGCCTTGTATCATCCGTGCTTTGATTGTCGAAAATCACGAAATGTTCGACGCCGATACAATCATAGAATGCCAGCCATTCAAGCAGATAGCGCGCCTCATTCTTGACAATTGCGACGAGAGCGAATTTGTTTTTCGGCGCATCGGCGGCATTGGCGCCGGCCGGTTCATGTTCAGGGCCTGGCCGCGAAACGAAGTTCACATCAGCGATCCAATCGAAATCAATTCTGGATGATATCCGTTGCGCTATGCAGGTACAAGCGCCTTCTTCCAGGTCTCCGCCACTTTCACATAGCCCTCGCTTGGGCTGCGGCCCTCCGGCGCGCCCACCGAATTGTAATGCTCCTTGGCGGAGCGGACCTTGCCGCGGCGGACGGCTTCGGCGACGTCAGCGTAGGTTTTCAGGTACCATGCCTCGTCCACGGCCGGCGTGCCCGTCCGGCCTTCGAAATAGCCGAAGCCGATATAGTGGCTCCACGCATCGGCCACCTCGCCGCTCTGCACCGCCGCCGCGACGTCCGGGTTGTCCCTCAAATATCCCGCTTCGTCGAACCCGCAATTGGCGACCGCCATGTGCAGAAGCAGGCGGAACATCTCCTTGGGCACCATGATCCTGCTGGAACGTTCGAATGTTGCGCGGTCCACGCCCAGGCCG
>Ga0116228_10002863_pt1 | contig 15046 bp, 12 predicted proteins | sample S1TSphfallax_2_FD_89694 | JGI IMG/M metagenome (GOLD analysis project Ga0116228, IMG submission 89694) | Host-associated microbial communities from peat moss isolated from Minnesota, USA - S1T2_Fc - Sphagnum fallax MG | ecosystem: Host-associated > Plants > Peat moss > Unclassified | place...
ATCAATAAACATTAAATTAACACTTCAACCAAAACAAAACAAAAGGATAGCATCAACATGTAGCTCTTAAAAAATGTGCAACATCCTAGTCCAATGCACACTTTATAACTTGAAGTCATCATGACCCACAATAACAAGCAACAATCCTTGAAAAAGAAAGGCATTTTCCATCACCAAAAAACTTGGGGGACTATGGCTACAAAACCACTAAACATGCCATCATCAAAACACAACACTCACAATGCACTGAAAAATAGCACAATGTTGTCTTGCATTCACTTGCAAACAAATAAAACACATAATCAAATTGAAGAAGAATCTAAAAAAGATGATCTTGACACCTATTCAACAATGATCATTTCCATAACCCTTTCCATTCATTGTGAAACTTGCAATTGCCAACAGGTTTGCAACTTTCCTCTAATCATTTTCTCCTCATCCATTTGATTAAAGCATTTGATTCTCCACTGCATAAAAAATCTCAGTCATCATTCCAAGTTACAGGGCTATGTATCATCCACAGAGGACTAGTGCAATTGGAACTAGATCATTCTCGAGACATCACATTTAGGTCCAACTATTGCATTGTAATGTTTTTTTGAAGGATTAAAGGGGAAAAAAAAAACCCAAGGTGGGTTCCAAGAGTACACTCTTACACTCTTGGGATCCCACCTTGGCTTTTTGGGTTAACATTTTGGTTACACATTTTTTCTCTACAGGCCAAATAGTAACCGAAATGTGTCTGTTGAACATAAAGCATTTTTTAAGTAATTGAATCCCACCCAAGTCCTTAATATGTTATGGAATTGTCTCACCCTTGCCCATTATGATGGTGCGCAGCTCAGCTCAGCTTGCCCTGATGGACTTCTTGGCACCTAACGCAATGTAATGGATCTATATGGGCTTGCTGGCGCCTTATTCAACATAATGGACACCGATGGGCTCTTTCCCGCATTAACCAAGGTAATGGGCACGGGCTTGATCATTCTGTAGTACATAAAGGAGAGGACTAAAGACAATTAAAGCGGTTCTATCTTAAAATCATCACAAGTCACACAGCCACAATTTGTGTCCAAACTCTTCAAATGAAATGTTCATCAACTTCCATTACTTGTATTTGAGCCAGTTGCGAGAATCATCCTGACCTGGCCAGAATATAACAGAAGAGTGTTATCAGCCCATACCATACATATTCGGCATTGCGGCCTGGGCAAACAAACCAGCCACAGATAAAATTAAAAAGAATTACCAGCTAATAAATCTAATTTGGGCTTGTCCAACATTCCAATAATCTTTTTGTGATATGCCAATCGAAATGGCTCCTTGCACAAAAAAAAAAAGAAAAGAAATTATTGACACAATTGTCGCATCAATTTCCCCTATGAAGAAGTTCAGAAATAATTGCAGCTTCATTAATAGAGTTATCCATGAAGTACCCCAACCTGGAGTTTTTTGGACTCCAGTTTCACTGAACACTGTAGGGCTGAAATGAGAAATGAGGGGATCAAACGAGTTTTCTCACCTAAATAGGCGCCCTAAACCAAGTATTGGATTTATACAGAATGTCCCCCACAAATGTTGATCGTGGAGGACAAGGAGTGTGTAAAAACTGTGCAAGGTGCAGCACTGACGCCTGGGCCATGCTCAATAGAGGGGCATTTTGCAACCTCCCTCCTCCCTGAATGCCAGGAAGCCAGGGCCTGGCACACATACTTAGTGTTGCCATGTGAAATAGCTAGTGGGAGATTGGGATTGTGACAAACATAGTTCACAGATTGTCTCAGAATCTGCAGGTAAGTTGTACCAGAGGCACTTGTAGAATTCTCATTAAAGCCAACAGCTCCTATAAACATCAGGAAACCGTTCTGCAACTAACCTTGTACAAGAAAGTTAACAACCCCCACTCCCCTCCCCTCCAAGATCATCATGATAGAAATGAAATGGATGCATCTGACTTCTTACTTTGTTTAATTAAAGATATTGGTGCATTCTGTTATGAAGATAGATGCTTACTGAGACTTCATTGAAGCTACTCCTATATGTTATAACCCAGCACCCACCACTGCACCATCCCTTGGAAACCTGAGTTGCCATGGTGAATCCTTGTTAACCCTCCTACTCCCGTTGCACACCACCTAGTTCACTGGCTATGGAAGTGGGTAAGTATCATAGATCAGTAGTTAGGTAGTGTAAGTTGGTTGCTATGTATGTGAGTAAGTAGGCAAAACATCTTATGGGTTCTAGGTAGGTAGATAGTAGATACCTGTGAAGGGTTTGTACATAGCTAACCTACATGACACGAGTATAGTGGAAAACTGTTTTCTGTCCACATACCATATCAAAGTGTGAGTTTTTAGATCAAACGTTTCTTACTATGCTGCAACATTATTGGTCCTTGATCAGAGCACAAGTATGGGAATGTGATACAAGAGTTGTGGAACAAGAGTCCCCAAAGAATCTTTTCAAGAGCTTCCTGAGGTAAATACTCTTTTTGCATTCTTCACCAAAACTCATGTCCTGTGCCAAAACGCTACTTTAGATCAGAGAAACAACTCCTGGGCACCCTGCTCTTCTCTTGCCTTGAGCAGTGGAAGAAGAGCCACATTAACATCCTGTAGTCGACCTTCTGTCACCCTCTAAAGAACTTTTGGAGAAGTTTCATAATTATATTGGAGGGCACCTTATTTCCATGAATATCCATCCTACTTTCTGGGCAGGATATTACAACTATTCCTTAAAAGTGCGACAGATCTTAAGCCTAGAAGCTATCCCTTAAGAGTGGGAGGGACCTTATGCTTACTTGTGGATGTTTGGTCTTTCCCACTCTTGACGAGTAGTGTAAGAGCCATCTTCCTCCTATGCCTTGTGATTTTGCATAAGTTGAGGTCCATGATAACCTTTGCCCCGTGAGTTGTGTATGTTTAGGTTCATGGTGAACTGCATCATGTGCCTTATGATGGTCCCTCATTTCGGGAATGCCGGTCCCCCCACCTTGGGGCCCACCTTGGGGGTTTACCTTACATGTAAAGGCTTGCAAATACCCGCACCAAATTTTCTAATGTAACTAGAGAGCACCTTACATGGTGTATTTTTTCTTGTTTTGTTTGTAGGGAACTTTGAAAAATGGAATGCTTCTTGTAAAAGGTATTTTGTTTTTCAAGATGCCTTACAATTTTATTTCTATTTTCTTGTTATCCTCATCAGGTATCATGAGAGGAAAAATCGACTTATGTTTTCACACTTCGTAAAGCCCTTGATTGTGGGCTTTACCAAAATTGGGCCCATGTTTAGCTCCACCTCATGCAAGCCCTTATTCCACAAAAGCCCACAACCTCAAGCTTTAGACTAAATATAAGCACTCAAAGAAAAATTTTATTGGTTTTGGAGGGCACCTTTGTACACATTAATAATGCCTCCTCAAGAATAGGAGGTACTTCACACCTACAAGAGGCTTTTTCCACCTATTTAAGAGGCTCATGTAAGAGGCTTTTTATATATCTTATAAGGTGCTTCCTATTCCTATCACCTCTTGATCCACTTATGATAAGGTTTGCCTTGTCCATTATGGTGTTTATTTGTTTAGGGAGTTTTCAGCTTTTGAACAAGAAGCTTGCAACTTGACATCAGCAGCAACAATGGCTACAGGAGTTAAGGAAGGAAGGAAGGAGATGTGCATTTTCCAGAAGAGCATGGATGTGAGGGTGGTGTTGGTGGTAGGAGTGTTGAAAAGCGATGGAGATGTGTGTTTGCAGAAGAGCGTGGAGGTGAGGGTGGAATTGGCAGAGCGTGAAAGCTTTTAGTCATTGAAGTTCTTTTTTTGTGGTTGGGTCTGAGCTACCTTTTTTTCTGAGCCAAGCTACCCTTTTGGTTTGGGTTGCCCTTTTTTGAGCTAGGCTGCCCTTTTTTGAGTCGGGTTGCCAAATTTGAGTCGAACTACGCTTTTTGAGCTGGGCTCCCCTTTTGGTCTAGGTTTGCCACCTTTTTTTTTATTAAGGATGGCATTTATTATTTCTCCCCATCCTTCATTGGTTTTTCCTTTTTCTAAAAGGTTTGATCCCTTTTAACATTGGGTTCTCTTCTTTTGTTTTTCCTATGTTTTCGCCTTTGACTTTAGGGCCTCCTCTTTCTTTCAATCTTGGTGTGGTTATGTGTTTGTTGCATGATTGGTCCCTCATCATCCTTCATAAGCTAGAATGGGGCCTAGCATGATGTCCCTTGTTTTGGGTGTGGATCATTATTTTTGTAGCATGGCAATGCACATTGCCAAAGGCATTATCAAGCAATTCATGTTCTTGCAGCATGCAATGCCTCTAGCTATTTGGTTATGCCCTCGGTGTTCCCTCCACCTTTGGTTGCGTGGGCTTGGGTTTTGGCTTTGGACCTCTTCACCACCTTTTTTGTACATCTTCCTCAACCTTGTTTGTATTCATGCATCCCTTTTGTTATGCAGTGAAAAATTTAGTTAACTTTTTGTCTCCCCCTTGATCACCTTATATGGGATTCATTTCACATGGTTGCTTGAACTTAATCCTTTTGTTTCCACAATGGTGTCTCACCTTTCCCCCTAGAGCCATAATTAGGTGGGCATTGGAAGATTAGGACATGCCCTTGACAATTCCTTTTAGGTGATTAGGAAAAACTCCAAGTGAAACAACTTTTTAGGGCACAAGTGTTTGATGACCATGCCTTCTCTAGATTTTGCACTTGTCTTTCACCTCGCTTGTTGGCTTGGGTGAAGCTTAGTTGTTGGGCATGTAGGGGAATTCACATGTGCTACCAGGGTTCTAACCCCCCTTGCCCTAGTTTCAACCTTTTTAAAAATTGTTTAGCACATTTTGAATTTTGCATCTTTCATGTTCAAATTCCTTTTGCTTAAATTCATTGATGGATTTGTTTTCAGATGTAAACCTGAAGTTTTCTTTTGATTTTTAAAATCAACATCCATGCACTTGTTCCATTTGTCAAAAAGAAGTCCTTTAACCATGGCTTCAAACATTTATGGGACTCTTTTGACCCAAACAATTCAGCGAGTGGTTTCATCCAACTCCACCAATTGGGTTTTCATGTGGCCATAGGCCATATCTTAGGGTCTAATGCTTAAATTCTCAATGTCATTAGGTTTTTGGCTTTGGCCAAACCCTCAAGTGGTGTTCAATTGATAGTAATGGGCAAAACACTTTATCAACCAATAGTAGGGCTTTCTGTTTTCAGTTCCATGATGTGTTTACTTTGCACTTTTTGCCACATCAATTTGGTGTGGTTGTTAAGGATGAATGTGAGGATGTGGTTCATGGTGTTCAAATTATTCTAGACATCCATCCCAATTGGGTGGTGCTTCATGTGGACATCATGAATGCCTTCCGTTCCATTTCATGTACAACCATTTTCTAGGAACTTTGAGTGGTGGGAAAATAATTATTTTAATTATTATTATAATTTTTGTTATGTTCAATAGTTTCCTTTTTATTCATCATCCCCCTTCAAGAGATTTGTTTGTCCTCCTTTCATTTGTTGGTATGCATTAAAACGAATGCAAACATTAAACTCCATCTTCTAAAAGATGGAATTCATCCATAATATTCATTTATAACTTTTAACTAAGTCGTAATTAACTTTCAGTCAAATCCCAGTTACGTTTTAATTAACTTATAATTAAATCCAAGTTAACTCCCATTTAACTCTTAATTAATTCCCAATTACTCCAAATTAAATCTCAGTTAAATCCTAGTTAATTTTCAATTAAGTTTTGGTTAATTCTAATTCACTTTTAGTTGACTCCTAGTTAAGTTTCAGTTAACTCATAGTTGATTCTTAGTTAGGAAGGTTCCTTGTTTGAAAATCAGATTTAGGCCTTTCCTTTAGTATTTGTTCTCGTGGTTTTTCATATCCTTGACAATTTGAATAGACTCCATCAAGTTTACATCTACTTTTTCATCTATAAGTTAATTAAGAATTAGATTTCTTTTAGAGTTGAGTGTGGATTACCCTTCTTCTTCAAAGGAAAAGTTTTCAAGAAGTTGCGAATTACCCACTTTTTATTGATTGAAGTTGTGGATTACCCACCTTTTATTGGTGTCATATTTCATGGTGTTCATCATGTTTACATCCATGGAAAAAGTCCCTATTGTCCTCAGGAATCTTGAACATGAAATCAAACATTTCATGAATCTATTATTCATTTGCAAACCAATCAAACTTTAACCTCCTTGGGATGCATTTCGAAACACAACCCCAACCAAAGGAGCCACGGATTAGCCTACTTGACAAGTTTGATGACATACATTCAAAGTTTCAAAGTTTTGTCAAGTAAGTGTGTTTGGTCATCCGACTTCATCTTCATCAATATCCAAGTAGCTTAATTCAAAGCATACACAACCTTTGTTTGGTTAGCACCTTTATTGGAGCATCAATCACCCTTACTCAACATTTTGAAATGTTTATTAAAAAATTTAATGTCACTTTTGGAAATTCGGACAAAGAATGCACGTCTAGCATCAAAATACGATATTTTTGTCAAGGATCATGTTTAGTTGTTGTATATGCATCAAAGTTCGAAGAGTTGGCTTGTAATATTTCATGGGGTGAACCAACATTCATAAGTTAGTTTTAATTTAGATTATGAGGTGATGTAAAAGACTTACTATTCACCTTGCCAAACCCTTCAACATTAAGTTAGGCCATTGCATAAGTTGTTCAATGTGACAACATGTTCTTAAAACATCGACAAGAAAGGCGCCATGAACTCATATCAACAACACAAAGGAGTTTTCCACATGTAGTGCCAATTTAGCCTTCAATAACCTCACCAAAAGATGACCCCGTGTAGATTGATAAAACAAGATTCAAGCCTTTCACGAAGCAAGAGAAACAACACCAACATACAAATAATCTTTGTTTGTATTGTGGAAAACTAGGTCATGTTGCTTGTGAGTATCCAAAAAAATGTGGACCGCATGTAGCATGCACCATCTTTGTTACCAATCCACAACCAAAAGAGTTGGAAAATGAGCATGTCCAATTTCAATAGGGACTACAAGGTTAGACCTTGACGCATCATGTAATGAAAATGGTCCCAACCTATATTGAAACCCAACACCATGTTTTTTGGTATTAATCACTATCAAATGTAGGAAGCTTGTGACAATGGAGGCCCAAGCACTTATTAATTATGGTGCATCAACATGTTTTATGGACAAGGGGTTGGTGTGACAATATAAGTTGGCTTTAGTGGAAAAGAGCACACTAGTGTTAGTTGAGGTCATTGATGTTTGAAACTTTTCATTGAAACTAGTGACCCATAAAACCAAGCCATTAAAAATGTTACCATTGGTTCCCACACTAACAAGGTTGTTTTCAATGTCATTTCATCCCCAAGAAATCTTGTCATCATCAGATTGTCTTGGCTTGTTCTACATAATCCATGAATGGATTAGCATACGAGGAATTTTCATTTCAAAACACCACAACATGAGGTTCTAGAGTGTGAAACCCTCGTTAGAAACATGAAAACTTTGAAGCAATAGGGAGGCCTTGGTGGTACAAGAAGATTTAAGTGCCCCAAGCCTTTGTTCGTTAGAGCAAAAGCTTTCATGAAAGTTGCCACAAAAGGAAATGCATTCTTGATTTACATTCTTCTTTCACCAAATGTTGAACCATGTCCACATGAAATTCCTTCCCAGTACCAAGAATTCAAAGATGTGTTTGAGAAGAAAAAATGCAGACACCTTGCTTAAACATTAACCATACAATTGCACCATTGATCTTGTGGAAGGAGTGCAACTTCCATTCGAACCCATCTACAATTTGTCACAAGACAAACTTGCAATGCTTCGAAAATACATCAATGAAAACCTCGAGAAGGGGTTCATTTGACATTCCAAGTCTCTAGTTGGTGCCTCGATCTTGTTTGTCAAGAAAAAGGATGGTTCCTTCTGAATGTGTGTTGATGACCATGGGTTTAATTTATTTGCCATCAAAAATTGATACCCTTTGCCGTTGATCTCAGGGTTGTTGGACTAGTTTAGTCATGCCAAGGTTAACACTAAGATTGATTTACATAGAGCATACAACTTGGTACACATTCGAAAAGGTGATGAATTGAAGACAACTTTTAGAGCCTGTTAGGACCATTTCAAATATGTTGTGATGCCATTTGGCCTTACTAACGTGCTTGTTATTTTTCAACATTTAATGAACGATGTATTTCATGAGAATTTGGATGATTTCATGGTTCGTTACATCAATAACATCTTCATTTTCTCAAAGAACATGGAGGACCATGAGTGTCATGTATGTTTGGTCTTGGAGAGGCTTCGAGAGGTTGGATTTTATGCCAAATGGGAAAAATGTGAATTCCATCAATCTGAAGTGGAATTTTTAAGTTACATCACTGAAGATGACATTTGCATAAATCTTTGCAAAATTCAAACCATTATTGATTAGGTTACTCCAGCTTTTATTCGAAATGTCAAATGTTTTCTTAGATTTGCTAACTTTTATTGATGTTTCATTGCCCATTATTTTTCAATAGTGGCCCCTCTTATTTGATTGACTAGGAAAGATCAATATTTTTCTTGGGGAGTTGAGGATGATAATGCCTTTGAAAGTTTTTTTCATGATTGTCCCACTTTTGATTCATCTAGACCCTTCCAAACCTTTTGTCTTGGAGATGGACATTGTTGATTTTAGGGTAGTTGTTGTGTTCTCACAACTTGGAGAAGATAATTTTCTTCATCCTATTGGCTTCCGTTCTTGTAAATTTTTTCATGTAGAGATTAATTATGAGATTTGTGATAAAAAATTTAGCCATCGTGGATGCCTTTTGTGGCATCATTTGTTTAAAGGAACTTAACATGAATTCATTGTGTATGTAGACCATAAGGACTTGCAGTATTTCATAACAATTGGTGTTTTGAATCAACGCCGAGCTCAGTGAACATTGTCCTTGTCTAGATTGTAGTTTGTCATCACATATCGCCCTAGGTTCCAACAAAGGAAACTTGATGCATTGTCTTATTGTTTGTACCTCATGCCTAAGGAAAAAGATGTTGCTGACGAACAACAACGTGATGTTATTTTCAAACCTGAACATCTTCAACTTTAGGCATTATCAATAATGCTTGATGACACAACCTTTTTTTGTCAAATTCGTGAAGATTTGAAAAAGGACCCTCTTGCTATTGGCATCTAAGGCCAATTAAGGAGTCATCGTCAAATTTAATATTTTTCTATTGATCATGTTAAATTTGAGTTTTAAGATGGTCTATTTTATCATGATGGTCTTTTGTATGTTTTTGATGGCCTTGAACGACTTCAAGTTCTCTAGGCTAAGCACAATGTTTTGGTTGCAGACCATTTTGGATTCAACAAAACCATGGAGTTAGTGTTTCAAAACTATTGGTGGCCACAACTTTGGAAGTATGTGAAAGAGTTTGTCACATCTTGCGATGTTGTGTTCAAGCAGAAAATCCTTGTCATTGCCCTCATGGTCTTTTTCAAACATTATCGATCCATGCATCCCCATGGTCTTCAATTTTTATGGACTTCATCATAGACCTTCCACCTTTTAGTTCCTATGATTCCATCTTGGTGGTGGTGGACCATTTCATGAAGATGATTCATTTCATTATATGTACCAAAACAATAATTGGCAAAAGAACATCCAAGTTATTCCTTGATCATGTTTTTTAATATCATGGTTTCCCTAAAGATATCATTTTCGATCATGGGCCTCAATTTGCATCCAAGTTCTAGAAACAACTATTTGGGCTTTTAAATGAGTTGTCATCAACTTTCCACCCTTAAACGGATAGGCAAACAAAATGGGTCAATCAAATCTTGGAATAGTATTTATGATGCATAACTAATTATCATCAAGATAATTGGTTAGAACTTTTGGCCATGGTAGAGTTTGCCTAAAATAACACAATGCATGCATCAACTTACCAAACACCTTTTTTTGCAAATCATGGTTTGCACCCCAAGTTTGACATTCAAGGTGTGCACAAAATCATGAATCTAATAACTAAAGATTGAGCCATGTGGTTAGTGGATGTTCAAGCTCAACTTGTATCCAACCTTGAAAAAACACAAAATGATACAAGGAGAATGTTGAAAAACATTGTCAACCTAACTTCAAGGTTGGGGACTAGGTTTGGCTTCAATGATAACATATCAAAACAACAAGGCCATTAGAAAAGTTGGATCATCAAAGGTTAGGTCCATTTTTCATTGTGAAACAAATTGATCTCGTGGTTTTCCAACTTAAGCTTCTAGGTTCTATGAAAATCCATCATGTGTTTCATGTTTCCTTATTGGAACCTTACCACATGTGTACCATTCCAAGAAGAATCCATGATCCCCCTCCATCTATTGAAGTTGATGGTGAACACAAATATGAAGTGGAAGACATTTTAGATTCAAGGATCTCTAATTGTCAACTCCAATATCTTGTTCATTGGCATGGGTATGATGTGAGTGAACACACTTGGGAACCGATCAAGAACCTATCAAATGCCATGGAGAAGGTGCATGAGTTTCATTAACGATATCCAAACAAGCCCAAGTTTGTTCCTTGTGGAATTTGTCACTAAAAGGTGAAGTGATGTGACAAATGCAAACATTAAACACCATCTTCCAATAGATGGAATTCATCCATAACTTTTAGTTAAGTCATAATTAACTTTTAGTTAAATCCCAATTAAGTTTTACTTAACTCTCAATTAAGTCTTAGTTAACTCAATTTAAGTCCGAGTTAACTCTTAATTAATTCCTAGTTAAGTCATAGTTAATTTTTAGTTAAGTCTTAATTAACTTTTAGTTGACTTCTAGTTAAATCTGAGTTAACTTTCAATTAAGTTTGAGTTAATTCATAATCAACTCTCAGTTAAGAAGGTTTTCAAAAAACTTTCTTATTTGATGCACATGTAAAAACCTCTTTAAAAGCTTCCTTGAGCTAGGTTCCCAAAGGGGTATAAATAGGAATAGGACCCCTCATTTCCTTTAATTTATTCAACACCAATCTTAGGCATAATCTTGCACCATAGCCTTGTCATGTTTTTTTCATGTTCATGTTTGCATATGTTAACATAGTAAATATTTGTTTTCATGATTATCTTGGACATCTTTTGTTCTTGTTTAAAATTCTTGTGTTTTTGTTTTGAATCATGTATATTTATCTTATTCCTTGTTTGAAAATTAGACTTAAACCTTTCATGTAGCCTTTATTTTCATGATTTTTCGTGTCCTTGACATGCATTAAGGCAATCCACTTGTCGAACCTTCATTTGTTTTAGCCCATTTTTATGCTTTGCATTGGAATGTCAAATGTTTCTCCCTATTATCTTTTTCCTTCCTTGGTTAATGACACCCACATCCTTGGCCTTGTTTCCATCATCATCCTCTACTTTTGATCATTTCATACCCCAAATAACATCCATGGGGTTATATGTTTAACCTTGCAACTGTTCAATTTTGTTTTTTTTTTTTAGGCTTCTTTCTTGGGCTTTCCCTTCCTCTTGGTTTTTATTGCCCTTATGATGGCATTAAGGTTTTAAACATACATTTTGATTCTAATTTTTCTCCTTTCCTTTTTGTAGGCCACTTTAGACGAAGATGTTCGTGATGTAAATGTGCTTGTAAAGTTTGGGGATGTTTAGGCTGCTTTTTGATGCACCCCCAAACTTCTTAAAATACCCAAATGTAAGTCATAGAATGAAACAATAGAAAGGAAAAGAATCAAGATACGTTTTTTAGTTTGCAACACTTCAAGGGTAGTAAAACGTGCTAGAATTCTTGGATGAGACTAGGACAAATTCACAAGCAAGAGTTCAAGATGAAGTCAACCTACACAACCAAGGAAAAAATGCAGTTTGTGCAAGTTGAACACAAGTGGTGCGATAGACTTAATAGGGACAACTTCAAGCACAAGTTTTACACAACTTGCAACCTTTGGGAGGAGGCACAGCTCCCCTCCTTGTAATATATTTTGTGATTTTCTGTTGGGGCTACATCCAAATGACATTTTTTCCCAGGACCCCCTAGTGCAGGACTCCCAAATGGGAGTCCAAAAATTGGGACTTTTATTGTTTTAAACTTTGGATGCTCATATTTTCCTCAAATCAAACTTGTTTTGAACATTTGAAGGCAATATTTTATAGCCTTTAAACATATTTTCTCAAGTGTGTTGCATGCCCCAATTGGATATCATTTGATTCTACTTTAAGGGGATTTGTGGTTGAGAATCAAATTCCTAATTTGACTCCCAACCCTTCTTTTGATCATAATTCATGCATATAAAGTTTAATTGAATAATGCAAGGGCATTTCAGGCATCTACATTTCAAAAAAATTCCAATGGTATCATGATGACTTGATTTGGTGGTTGTTTACCTTTTCAACCAAGGCTTTGAACATTCAGGACTCCCACACAAGTGCAATTCCCAAAGTGGGAGTGCACTTGGGAGTCATTGGGCTCCATCTCTTGCATTTTCCCTTATTTGTGAAAGTGTGTTTCACACTTAAACACACTTTCTTGGCCTCATGGGCCTTTGCACTCCACACTTAGTCACACCATGTGTTACAAACTTATGAAGTTTGATTGGGGTAGGGAGGGTTATAATGTGACTTGACCTGCCTTACATTTGGCAAAACAATATATAACAAACTAAAGGACATGTGGAAACTTAATTTTATTGGAGTTCAAACTTGCACTTTTTTGATAAAATCAAGATTTTCTTGGGTTTAAATTACCTAAGCCCTAAGGGTCCAAACATGGTAAAGTATGCCAAAAAATTAATCCTCAAAAAATTTAATTTCAAAAACAATCTTTTTTCAACATTAACATTAAAAATATATTAAAAACCTATTGAAATTACATTTTGAAATCATAGAGCACTTCATTGAGTTTATTATAAGTTGTACATAAATTTTGAGGAATTTATATATAAAAAAAATGGATGAAAAATATGTTCTAAATTGGTTGGTTTTCAAAATTTCCAAGATATTTTTATATTAAAACTTTGGTAGATTATGACTTGATGATGAAAGTTGAAATCATATCCATACACAATAGCTCTTCATCAACTTGAAAATATAATAATTTTAATTGATGTTGTATTTTCATGTACTTGTAATTCAATTTTGTAGAATTACGACATGTACTTTCTGTATTTGCATTTCAAAAAAATGTACTTAAATGCATATTAAAACATTTTTTTCTTCAATGTTATGCAATGAAGTCAAAGAATTTATAATTTTTGATCATTGACATAAATAATATTCATGGATTCAATATATTAAAATATATTTTATGGATACTTTTCAAAAAATAGTGTGTATTTGGTTGGCATATTTTACCATGCTTATGCCCTTGAACATGTTGTCATACATGGGTTTAATTTATGTTTAAACCAGTTTTGTGCAAGTATATATTTACTCACATATACCCATTGGGTAAAGGTATATTATTTATTCCTTTATTTTCCCAAAATCAATATACTTTAATGAAGCACATGTGCCGAGGGTATGTAAATCTGAAAAATTAAACTCTATTCACAACCTTAGATATAGGTAAAACTACATGTACCCAAAGTCACATTGAAGTTTTTTTTTAAAAATTATGAATTAAAATTTGTTACTGTTATTGATTAGAGGGGTGCCTCCCAATTTTTATTTTTATTTTTTTGGGGAATGAACCATTTTGGATGGCCCATCATAACAACAAAAAAAAGAAAAAAAAAGAAAAGACTTTAAAAGCTTTTTAAAATAGAAGCTTCTTTGTGAATATGTAGACCTTCCCCTTTGGCCTTACTTGGTGAAAAGGGGAAATTTTTGAACAAACCTTATGGGATCAAATTGAATATTGTTAGGGTAGACAAGTTAGTGATAAAACATTTAAGGGCTCAAAGGGGTGGGGCTTTTTGTCTTTACTTTGGTTACAAAGAAACTTTGTACATGACATTTGGGCATTGCCAATGTCATTTATTGCACAACATTTGAATTAGAAATGAAGGAGTTATTACCCTTCAAAGTAAGGGACCTAGAGGTTGGCAAACATGTTCAACAAACACATTAGCCCCTATCATTGAGCAATTTCCATCCTATTATCAAATAAAGGATTGATGAGAAATGGACAACATCTTCCTTGTTAGCAAAACCATGTTTTAGTTGAAACATAATTTCATCTTGGACTTGTTACCTTTGTGTGTGTAGTTGGTACCTTCATGTTTGTAGCTATTACCTTCCAAAGGTTGCTTTCATGCAACAATCACCATCTTGCTGCAACTACCTTCTTATTGTAGTTACCTTCTTGTTACATTTATCTTCTTGTTATAGCCACCATCATGCTATAGGTACATTAAGTGACTAATTTTCAGCAAGTATGTTTTAAGAAGTGAAACAAATAATAATTTAACTAAAATGAAAACTATTGTTTTCAAATGGATTTTTTTCGGTTACAATTACTTTCTTGGTACATCTAACTAACTATTATAACAATTTCACCCTATAATAAATAGAGGACAATAAATATGAACCTATCAATAGTAATTAAATAAATATTAGAAGATCTAGGTCAGCTAGACTAAGACATTTACCCACTAACAAATACTTGAGTCAAATTTTGGTCCAAAATTATTTTCTGAAAATAATTCATAATATATTGTAAGGTAGCATTTCTATTCCATAATTAATTTTTTTATTATTTTTGCCTTGTGATAATAACTCATTGACAATAATTATCACCAATTAACATCCTTGCTCAAGGATATATAAAAACGAACATTCTCACACAACATTGGTTTTGAATGTGCCATAAAGGCCAACAACCATTAATTGATGAACCAATTGTTTGTTACGTCCACCGCCAAGGAGGAGAGGTTTGATATCCAACTAGAGGTTCACCAAAGGACAACGTTCTTTTGAAGTGAAGAACCCTTGCATATTGTTTGTCAAGGGAAACTACTCTGATTTTTTCATTGACATAGAGAAGATGTTTTCGGATTTCTCAGCTTGTACTATTTTGGAAGATATAGGTTAGTGTTCTTTAC
>Ga0116228_10002868_pt1 | contig 15042 bp, 8 predicted proteins | sample S1TSphfallax_2_FD_89694 | JGI IMG/M metagenome (GOLD analysis project Ga0116228, IMG submission 89694) | Host-associated microbial communities from peat moss isolated from Minnesota, USA - S1T2_Fc - Sphagnum fallax MG | ecosystem: Host-associated > Plants > Peat moss > Unclassified | place: USA...
ACTTATCTTGTAGTTCACTTGTACTCATAGAATATAAAGAGCTGTATCAAATGCTGTAGTCTTGACAGGCTATGGAATGAATCTAATGTGGCCCAAAATTTCAAGCCCCCTAGGGTAAATGGACTGTTTCTCCGGCTGGTAAGGCATATATCAGGGCTGATTCCGTAGGGCAACCAGTGTTCCTCACCCTTGATTTACATCATTAGAAAGTTCCCCACCATTTGATTCACATTGGAATAGCAAAACAAAAAGTGGAATGACCAGATGAGCAGATGTCCCACCTAAGAAAATGCGTCAAAAAAATTACACAAAGAAAACACCAAAACCTGGTGACCTCCGCCAGATCAAGGACTAAATAGAAGCAACAAATTAAATGTGGGAGTGGGCTTGATGCTTTTGTAGCACACAAGTGCTCAAGCCAAAATTAATTGGGTCAATTTATTTTTTGTTGTACCTGAATTATGACAGTCATTTTAAGTATCATCAATATCCCATATCTTTTAAGATGCATGATGTAGCGGTTAAGAATCATGCTTATGGGTTTAAGGTCTTGTGTTCAAATCTTTTTTATGATAATTGTTTTTATATTTGGATGACTTCCTTGGATGAAAGCTTCAAAGAAGTCACCCAGGGAGAGGATGGTGTTTGGAGATGCAACTTGGCTTCACTGTTTGAGCCAAGTTATTCAAAGAAAAATAATTCTTTAGTGGGGAATGAGGATTGAGCTTACCCTAAATTTCCTAGGGAATTTGGCTACACTTCTTGGGGGAAATTTCCTTGGGAAAGCATTGATCCTTTTAGAAATTGGCCCCACTTTGATTGTCAAGTTGCTCAAAAAAAAAAAAACTTGAGACAAGTTCTTGGGGATTGAAGCTCAATGTTCAACAAATGGTTCCCCAATGTCAAATGATTTTGTGTTACCAATAAATACTATCCAATGTGTGGTTGACAAATTTCCATTTAATAAGAAACCCCCAATCTTTTGAATTTTTAAAAATTACAAAATAGGAGCAATTGGAGGAAGTATCTAGTAATTAAAGTCTATAGTAGTGTTCATTGTTGAGGAAGAGATTACACTCATCCCAAAAAAGATCCTCATATAGGTAATTCCATTATGCTGATTAAAGGTGTATTGTTTAAATTTATGCAAGTAGACATATATAACATTGGCCACATCATCAATCAACCAAAGAGATTGCAATTTTCAATGGTAAGCACTAAACATGCACAATGAATTAAATGTGGCATCGGGCTCAACATAATTATATTACAATATAGTACAATGCCCAACACAAGTAATTTTCTTTACAATATTCATACAATGGGGAAAAGTTTAAATATTTTTTAATATATCAATTTCAAAGGAAAAAGACTAATGTAATTGTTAGAATCCCTCTTATAGCCCAAAGGTCTTGGATTCAAATTTTATTTTAAATAATATTTTCATTCATGAATGAAATGGATGAAAACAAATTCTCAAGGTAAAAAAGGGTTTAAGTTATTCCCCAAGGAACAACCATGTTCCCAAAGGAAACAAGGTTTAAGTTGGCATGAGGAACAACCATATTCTAAAAGAAAAAAAAATTTTTCTCCTTAAGAACATGACTGTTATCGAAAGAAAAACCAATTTCCCTAGAGACAATGAACTTCCCTTAATGAAATGCCCAAGTTCCCTAGGGAAACATATGTTTCAAAATTTTTAATAATTATAGCCATTTCATATTTGTTTTTATATAGGCTTACAATTAATCGTTAAAAAGGTCTTGAAAAAGGGTTTTGGCACAATCATTTGCCCAAGGGAGCAATTCCTTCAAGGAGTAACCTAAACCATGTTCCTTTGGGAAACAACTTAAATCATGTTCTCCTAAGGAGCAATCATGTTCTCTTGAATAGCAAATGTGTTCAAAACTTTGTATGATCATAATTTTTGCATTTGAGTTTTGATTGAAGTGTTTTCAACTACAAAATAGTAATTCTCTTCAAGACCTTTCCAATGATAGGTCGGAAGCCTATATATATAAGAAAATGAGATGAATGTGATTGTTAAAAGTTTCAAAACATATGTTTCCTAAGGAATTTAAGCCTTTTCCTAAGGGAAGTTTGTTGGGGAAATTGACTTTTCCTTGGGGAACAATTATGTCTTTAAGGAGAAGGAGTTTAAGTTGCCTCGAGGAGTAACTTAAACCCTTTTTTCCTAGAGGAACAATCATGTCCTTTGGAGAGAAAAAACACTTCTCTCTAGGGAACTTCGATTTTTCCTCAAAAAAAAATCATTGCTCCCTAAGGAAGTTGTATTTTTCACTAGGGAACTTTTTTTACTCCATTGGGAACTTGCTTGGGAGTAGCACTAGGGAACTTGCTTTTGCTTGGTGGAATTACTTCCTAAAGGCAACTAACTTAAAAAATTATTTATATGTTCTATGGATTTTTTCATCCATTTTGTTTGTTGAAGAAAACAATTGGGAAAATGATTGAACCCTAGACTTTTCAGTTGAAGGAGTATTCTAACCAATACATTAGTTGTTTTTTTCTTACAAGATACTTACAACATTAATGGTTGTGTGGATTTTTTTTTCTTATTGAACATTGTAGTACAAATGTGTCAATCCTAATGCCCCATATAATTTGTTATACCTATTTAGTGCTTACCTTGATTTTCATCGTATAGTAACTTTTCCATTGACTAATCGTGTGGCAATGTTATGTCCAGCTACATAAACCTAAACAATACATCTTTAGTTAGCATAATGGAATTGCTATATGAGGATGGGTTTGGAAGATGAATGTAATCTCGTTCTCAACAATGAAGGCCACTAAAGACTTTAATTATCATCTTCATTCAATTGACCTTATTTGGAGCAATTTTCATCATATAAAAACTTATCTTGAAAATTGCTTTCGAAGAATAATTTATAGACTATCCCATTATTACACATCAGCAGTTCTTCCTCCTCATCTACTCCAAATACCTGCGTTGAATAGTAAGATCAGCCCCAAAAAATACTTTATCGTTTGCAGACACACAGTAGTGACATGAACTTCCATGGTTGAAACTTAGTGAACATTTTACGCCTCTTTCTTCCCACTTGCACCGGGTAGCTGTTGAAAATGGGCGACCAGAGACCCCCATTGCACTTCCCCCTCCCCACACGCGTCCCGCAGTCCGCCTCCCAATGTCAAATCATTCTGGTTTACTGACAATTTCTGTCTGATGTCTTGCTGAAAAAAATTCATTTGATAGTAGTCCCCAATGTTTTGTTCGTGGAATTTTCTAATTCCTGAAAATACAAATTTAATGAAAGAGAAATATGGAAAATAGTGAGAATTCACCCAAAGAAAAAAGGACTGGTGCACACAATAATGTAATCTCGACCCAATTCGCTGGATTCACACAGAGGTGATAAAAGGAATAGACTAAAAGACTAAACTAACCTAATGCTATCTATCCCATTCACACAAAATGGATAAAAATTTAGTTGGCAGGTGACATGGCATTGGGAACAAATGTGGTAGGATATCTTAACTAGGTATAAGTGGGAGGTAGAACAAATAATGGGTACGTGGGAGTCCAAGGAAGCGCACCCTTGGCTCTACCGGCAGTGAGTGGAAGACATAATTAGCAAAAGCAGATTAAAACGATTTCGGAATGGGGAATTCGATATTGGGCCAAAAACATTTTTTGCAAAAGCAGCTCCAACTCAGCATAGAATGGAGATTATTGCGGCAGTGACGGTCAAAATCGCGGACAACTTGGGGAAGTCCGCCTTGATTCTGTTTCCCACGAACGCTGTGGACCTCATCATGCTTGTCAAGAAACAATTTGGCATTGTCGCAAACACATCGGATCCGGAAATTCGGAAGCTCATGAAGAGCGTAATGATGAGTTCACCGAAGACATTGGACCTGGTGGAGATCTTGACAAGATGCAAGGGACATTTGCAATGCAGATTTGCAGAATGTAGTGAGGTGGGAGATGCTAACAGAAGCATCCTAACGACATAAACAGAACAAAGGAATTGATTACAGAAGCCCTACGCATTCAGATAAGCATGTGATCTCGCAAATGCCTTCAAATCACCGCAAGCTCAACTTGTTAGTAAGAGTATTGCGAAGCGAGCCTGATTGAACCTGTCAGAAGATGATGAATTGCCAGGAGCGCGTGATACTCTCGTGAAAGGTATAAAAAATAGGGAAAACCAGTGTGGTTTTCTTTGACTTCCATACAGCTCTGGAAATTCCTGGAACTACACTCACCGTATTGAGGTTTCGGAACGTATTGCTTGAATCAGGAGGAGAGCCAACGAACTACCAGCGTAACCAAGGACATCGGACAGTCATTGTGATGTTCCTAAGTATCTTCGCACCTAGTCCCAGGGAGATGACAAAACAAAAAAGAAATAAGCTAAGTACGAGACTACCTGTTGGGTTCAACAGTTCTCTGGAAAGTTACTCTATAAAAAGGTGAGACAGCAGGCCACTTTTGGGGCTTCCTGCAACTGGGTGGCTTGGTACTCATTAAAGCCACCTTATTGGCTTGTAACCATTTCTACCTTCAAAGCACTATAATCTGAGAGAGCTTGGAATTCATTGTTTTTTTCATCTCTTTTATAATCTTAGGCTTTGCTTTCCCTTTGGTCTCTGATCTTTGCTTTTGACACTTCACACACTTTGTCAATAATAACTTAAAAAGAATGGAACAAAATCATCATAACTCAGGCCACTCATCCAACCACCCTCAAAACTCACATCACACACCACTTACAACTTATTTCTTCGAAGTTACTTATATTTTCAAAGTTTGTACACATGCGCACGCGCAACGATTCACTCCCCAAATCACGAGCACAGAAGATTCTACTAACACTACGCTATCAAACTTGTTCTATGCAGTCCATGCTCTGGGTCGCTTTTCCGTTCCTCAAAACTGAAATAGAGCTCAACTTGAAAAAATCATCTCTTTACAATCTGGAAACAGCAATACAGTTAGCGGGCGAGCGACTTCACGATTTGTCGAGGCCCTCCAAAAAGCCGCTAGGGTTAAGAGCAAATCTGGTGAGCTTTCTAAGATATCTGCCTATGTTTTTAGGAATTCTAGTGTACTTTCCCCTCGCCTTCTTGATGATGAACCGGAGGATCTGAAGCAGGTGAGGGAGAAAGGCAAGATTCTGGTACAGATTTGTGACAGTGTGAATGAAAAGTTTCAAAAACTAGGGTTAGATATCGAATCTTAAAAGTTGTGGATGCACAACACTCTTAAAAATACTTCTGTTCATGTGTAGCTTTGCGCTTGTGCAAGGCTCTGCAGCTGCGCAACAAAGTCGAAGAATCTGATGAAATCGATGAAATCCAGATTCAACCCATTTGGGTTTCGCTCAGTTGCTATGTTTACTATCTATCTGTAAAACATAATATAATTAGAATATTATAAATCAAGGTCACACCTGACTGATTCTTAAGAGTTCTGAGTGACTCTTCAAGTTATAGAAAAAGACACTAGTAGTTAAAAGGACACTATCAATTAAAATACACTGTTAGTTTAGTAAAGATCAAATTAAATTACTAGTGAGACAAGTTCCTCTTGTGATAAGGTTTACGACGGATCCACCGTTTTGTAGCTGCACTGCAAATTGTATATATTCCATCTTCACGGAACTAAATGCATCCATATTATTTCAATAATCTCTGGACTACAATAGCAATGTGCTTTACACTACCTAAAACAACCCACTAGCCCTGGTACCTATGTAATGACTACTAACCATCTGTATGCATCCAAGCACCTACTAGTCATCTATTGTCTGACCAACCCACCTACTCATAGCACCTATATTTTACAGTTCAGGTTACCAAGGTGAAACTCGGGTTCGACTTACTTGGGATTCATCCATTACTGAGTAGGCTGCTACTAAAGCAGTTGCAGATCATACTATGATCCCATTCACTCTTTTGCAAGATCCAAATCTTTGGGCCTCATTCAGTTCTACATCTGCAGCGGGACTTGCTAAAGATCACCCAATGACACCCTTTATTTGTCGATCATTGTTGTATCCGATGCAACATGTGAAATAATTGCAGAGTGCGACCAACGCTCCTGATCCAGGCCAGGAATCTCTTGCAGCTTGAGTAGGCATCGATAAGCAAATTGAGAACGTCAAAGTGTGCTTTTCACTACAGTTTCTGAAACCCCAACAATAAAATTTGCATTTGTAGATCGGAGGTGGAACTTCTTATGATCAAGGTTTAAAAGATTCCTAAAAGGCACCGCATGGTAGAAGGGGATACCGCTTATCGGCCCATGTACATGTTCCACAAAGTTGATCTCTTTGAGTACGTATTGGATTTTTGCTGCACATTCTATGGCCACCAGTACGGAATCGACCCCGTCCCCTTCGTCTGCCTCCCTTTCTATGACGTACTTATTGTCCATCTCCGCTGTGAAACTAATGCCCGAAGCCTCTTGCTTATAGCCTACTTCGACAGATTGAGAGAACGTTCCGGAAGCCTTATAGTCTATTTCCATAGAGTCAGAGGAGTATCTGAGAATCTCTACCTTGCCTGGTCCATTCTCGCTGAAAACAAAAGCCGGAACAGACAAATTTTTGGTGTATGGCTCACAAAATGACACTCCTCTCCCTACATAAGGTATTATATACTCAAGACATTTAACGATGAATATGAACTCGTGAAGGCTACCGTAGACTATGAATCTGACTATGTGTTTGAACGTTGCCAATTCCAGAACTACCAACCCCAATCTGTCCGCATTTTCGAGAGGAATACCGTACAACCAAGTCAAGGCCAGACAAACGGAATACATTATGTTCGTCAAATAGCAGGATCTGACCTTGAATACTACTGCAAGAACGAGTAATCCAGTGCTGTAGGCACTGATAGAATTTCTCAACTTGATTGTGTCAGCGTAAACTCCAACAAAGAAAGGGAAATAGGAAAGGATTATGCTTAAGGCCATGAAGAACTTGCAGACTTGAATATCCTTGTTCAGCAAGAACACGACCCAAGGTATCACTGACGATAATAGAGCAAAAGTGACTGAAAAATTACGAAACCACAAACTTAAAAACAGGTGCAGATCGCGCAGCCTAGTGATGTATCCAACCATGACGTTTTGTATAGAAATCCCTGTATAAGGAGCAAGTAAGCTAAGAAGACAACCCAAGTATTCTCTAGGATGTGTTCAATTAGATACATAGGTTTGATAAATAATTGAAAATCAGTAGACAGTTCACACACACACGCTAGTGTGTAAAAAAAGAAGCTCACAATTTGGAAGGTTTTCCAGATAAATAAGAGAAAGCAACGCCGGTCCGAAGGCGCTGGTTTAAAGTCTTCAGGCTTGAAAAAAGAAATGACGTTGTGCGTTGTACACAGACTAATTGAAGGAAGTTGTAGCAGCATAATAATCAGAGTTCAAGAAGGAAATGTGAAGTTGACGAGAAGGCCTTGAGCGCCTTCCAGAAATACTTGGCGTCGCCGTGTCCTCATTTGAGATCTCAAATGAGATCTTAAAATCTGCATTGGTGGGGGATTTGCTGGAACCCTATCTATAAATAACAATCACACATTTCAGATCCCTTCCTGAGCCGAAGATGCAAAGATAACTTAAGGATTGTTACTTTTCACCCAAAAAAACTACCCCAGGGCCTTTTCAGAGAACACAGTCCCCAGTTTCCAGGGACTCCAAGCTCTTTCCAGAAATTTCAAACTTTTTCACGTTTTTCATACTTGCTTCAAATTTCCATTTTCCAGTGCTATGTTTTAAGTTTATTTTTTTCCTTATGTTTTCATAGTTTTCATAATCTCTCTTAATTAGTTTTCAGTTCATTTTTTCTTTTTCTTTTTAAAATTTTTTTCATACTTTTTTTTAAAAAAAGTTTTGAACCAAGTTGTTTTTTGGTTTTGACTTTTGTGTGAAGTTTGTTTGGATTGTTGTTTGCAACTATGAAAGGGAGAAAATGATGTTTGCTAGTTAATGTTTTATTCCAAAATGGTGCCAATATTGTTGCATATTTGAATATGGGCAATCACTAAAACTTTAACACTAGGAGGAGTTCACATTGTGTTTAAAATTATCCACAAATTTGCAATGCCCTTTAGGGTTCCTATACAAAGATTTTTAAATATTGGATATTTTGTTTCAACATTCTTGGAGAAATTAGGATAGGTGTTTTGACAACTTGGTGGCCACCTAGTGGCTCAATTAGTTTCAAATTGTCCTTCAAATTTAAGTTGTCTTTTAAGGTTTCTTAAAAAAAAATAGTAGTAGTTTTTTTTTATTGTCAAGACTTTTGGACAAATCAATATAGTTACAATTTTGACAACCTGGTGACCACCTAGTCCAATTTGTATCTGAAACATTTAATGAAGGTTGATCAATTATGTAATATACTACATGAATTGCTGCATTTTGCAACTTTTTCTTTCTTACATGTTATGTAAATTTTTGAATTATTATAACTTCTTTTCCTCTTGTTCTAGGCATGGTGGCCACCACACTGCAAGGTTCAAATTGGATTTTCTAATATTGAATATAATCTTTGTTTGATATATGTAAATTGTATTTCATTAGTTCATCATTCAATTTTTTTTTTAATTTTAAAACCATCTGCCATGGTGTCCTCAAGGTCATTTACAATTGAAAGATTCAAAAATTTAACATTGAAATTTGTGTGTTGGCGTTTTCAGATTTATGTAAAATCCTAAATTAATTAAATATGTATATATGTCCCTTACCATTTGATAATCTTTCCAAGTTGAATTTATGTACATAACAATGGGTTTATATATAATAAAATTACATTTAAGATAAAATTTTAATAAATATTAAGATATTTTATGTATTAAAATGAAAAAAAATTTATATTATATATATACGCTCAGGTTATGTAACAAGTAGCCTATTACGCTACTAGAAATTCTGTCTTTTGCAACCAGTCACTATGCAACTAGCATGCAACTAGTTGTCATTTGCAACTATCTTGGTCATGTTTGCAACTAACATGCAACTAAATGTGTACAACATGGACACATGTCATAAAAATAATGGTCTAAATTTATACATATTTAAATTATTATATTTAATATATCTACATAGGCTATGTATAATAATATTTTGTGCCTTTAGTACTAAGGTTAACCCCATGTTAACTTAGGCTAACTTAAACTAACCTAGTTTAAAATAACCGTAGCTAAACTAACCATGGCTAAATTAAGCTAGGCCAAAATAATTATGGTTAAATTAAGTTAGGTTAAATTATTTATGGCTAAAATAAATATGGCTAAATTAAGTTAAGCCAAACTAATTATGGCTAAATTAAATTAAGCTAAATTATTTATGGCTACATTAAATTGGAATACGTTTATTATGGCTAAACTAATTATGGCTAAACTAAATTATGTTAAATTAAATTAAGTTAAACTAAACCATGGTTTAAATATATATTGCAAATTTTTTAATTTTATTTGTCAAATATATTTTTTTTAAATTTTGGCAAATAAAACTTTTTGATTTTATTTTATTTGGAATATTTTTCAGAAAATGTAAATTTGATTAAACAAAAAATTATTCAGAATCAATTAATATGATAGTATTAAAATTTAATAAATGTTCATAATTATCAATTAAATGTCTATTATAATTATAATGATAATAATTATATATATAATCAATAGGTATTATATATTTAAAATTTATTATTTATGCTAAAATATTAATGTAAATAGGCTACACGAATTAACCTACAAGTACATAAACATCTTAAGCTAATTACTAATTTAAGGTAGATAATAATGTTAAAATCATATTTTCATTAAGTAATTATAATTATTAAAAATATCCTACAATCATCTTTGAAGTGCAAAAGACAAGGAGTAATGAAAAATGAACAAGAAGAAAAACATGAAAAATAAGAAAAATAAGTTTTTTTCCAAGTTACAAAACGTGTTTTTTTTTCTTTTCTTTGGACCCCTCTTACTTTCAAACATCATAACTTTCTTATTTCTTATTCATTTTAAACGATTTAAAGTGTTATAGGAAAGCCAACTGAAGTTCTACAAATCATATTGGGACTTTAATAGCAAAAAAACCAACATAAAAGGAACTTTTTGGGTGTTTAAGAATCGACCTTTTATAGTGTTCAATGGTTTTTTTAAAATTTCTGACCCCCTTTACTTTGGGGTACCATAACTTTCTCATTTCTAATCCATTTTCAATTAATTTTATTGTATTAGATGCGCCAAGAGGAGGGCTTCAAGTTTTGTTTGGACACCAAAATCAACAGAACCCTCCCGTGGCTATTATACGCTAATACATTAGTTGCATTTGATGTGCAACTAAGTTGGTTCATGAGGTTTGCAATGGAATTTTTTATCCCATATCTTTTGGCTTCCAATTTTATTTGGTTCAGTATATAAATAGGAGTAATAACTGTGTAGTAACGAAACATCAAATGCCATTGGGATGAGTGAATTAAAAAAACTTAACCTTTATGAAATGGTTAATCTTTAAAATAAAATCAGATTATTAGCCATAAATTATACGATTTAAATTTTATTAATTAATATAAAAAATAGGTGGGCCTTAATTTCCACATGTCAAAATATAATTGGTGTTTTAAAATGGACACGTGTCAATTGGTCAATGAACGTTCCATGGTGTGCCACGTGTCATCATCTTAGTGGCATAAATTTTTATGATTGAGATTAATCCAATGAATTTTTTATTTTGAAAACACAAAAAAAATTAATTAGTGACACGTGTCCACAAGCTAGTTGTCCAATTTTTAAACATATATCATATTTTTATTTGTTGCATATGTAATGTCACATGCAACTGAATGTCATGTGCAACTTGTCTTCTGCAACTACATAAATTTGCAATTGCATGTGTCACATACAACTGAATTTTAGTTGCAAAAGACAGTTGCAAACGACAATTACAAAACCCAAAATTTCTAGTAGTGTTAGCTTATTACTTTTGAAAAGTTAGGTTGTTTAGCTTGATCAATGTCAATAGTTTAATCAATAGGACAACCTTGGTTATGAGTTTCTATTGCAGCTAACAATTCGTCCTGTGTTTGCACCTACATCCACACCTCTAAAAAATGTTCATCTTGATAAATATCCAATGTGCCTTTCCAAATGTTTCTAAAGCATGAAATAGAAACATTGTTTGTAATCAACATATTATCATTTAATCTTCATGCTCACAAATAATAGGTAAGAATTTAAAAAAATCATAAAGAGAATATTTTTTAGAAATAGAGCCTAGTTTGAGCTTTTAAATATTGCACACTTGATTCTGAAAAAAATTGCATTATAAGGAAGGATTTTATTTTCTTAATTCCACGACCACCTACATTGTTTAACAAGGTTGTCAAAATTGACATGACACATCGAATCTACATTACGCGTCACATCAACATTTATCTTGATGTGTTGGATTGCATCTATCAAAGCAGACATAAAGGATTTCATTTGTTATCTTAGGTTGCCCCCTTTTATCCTTGGGCTACCCAAAAAAGGCAAACCTTGTGGTGGTCCTTGGTGGGGTCAATTGCCATAAGGTGTGGTGACCAAAAACTTTCGGTCATCCTAGTGTGGGTTAAAAGTTTTAAAAATTGCCTATTATTATGGCCATTAGTGAGATTATTACCTAAATTTTGTTGTTCAAAAATTTGTAAGAAATATGTTGTGATAATGTCTTGATTTTGAATCAATTGCTTATGCAAATGAAGCCCTTATCATAGGAACAATCGTAATTTTGTTGTGAAATATTATCAAGGTTTTTCCTCAAATGGTCGATTCCCTCCATGACCGATGATGATGACAAGTTTTTCCCATCAAGCTTTTCAAAGGGATTCATGGGCTAGATGGTCATTTGAGACAAACTTTGTGCTACATGCATGCCTAAAATGATTCAAACAATCAAAAACCTTAAGGGACCCAAAATACCTAAAGAAAAGATGATGGGTGCTTTCAAAATGGAGTGGAGGATTGGAGAAGAAGTGTGTGGGTGGGTGGGTCTTCACCATTTTAAAGTGACAATGATCTTTTGGTGGCCTAGGAATTTGAATGTGGTTTAATTCAAGGCTTCATGTGCATGTGTAGCACCAACATCTTTCAAGGTTGTCAAAATCGACGTGATGCGACCATTTTGTCTCCAAACTCATGTCGGCATCCATCTTGATGCTTTGACACATATATTAGGATAGATGTAGGAAACTTTTCAATTGCCATAGAAGGGGCATGTCAACCCCCACCATCTGACACACCCCCACCATTTGATGGTGATTGCAATTTTTTAGTTGTCACAATGTTAGTAACCAACACTTTTGGTTGCCATAATGTGTGGCAATTTAAAAAAATTGGTCATTGTACCATGCGGTGACTGAATGCTTTTCAATGGCCACATGGTACAATGACCAAATCTTTTTAGTCACCACAAGGTTAACAATAACTAAAACAAATCTAATTTTGGTTACCCATAAACTAGGCTTAGGTAACTCAATAGTGCTTTTGACCTAGGTTGACCCTATGTTATTTAATATTTCAGATTTACTATGTTATAATACAAAAAATAATAAACATTAAATTGTCATAAATGTTTAATAGACCTAGGTGGCCTAAGTGAGTACACTACATACATAATTAGTAGGTTTACTTAATAAGTTAAACCACTTTGAATACCTACCTAGAGCATCTAAGATATTAACCTAGAAGGCTTACACTAGTGTGTAAACTATGTAATAGGCTTACTGATGCATCCTTAAACTCTTTGATGGATTCAACTACAAACCCAAAGGTGAAAATAACAAAAGGAGAAGGAGTTGAGGCGCGCTCCTTGGCTTGTAGCACTTTGGGGGTAGAGGGGCGTGCTGGAGCTTCAGGATGGGACTAGGAAAATTGACAAGCAATTCACTCACTCACACAAACCTACACAAATCAAACAACAAGTTGGTTAGTGCATAGTTGGAGCACCTTGGTGCACAGATGAGCCACAGGCAAACACGAATTCACAAGACTCGCCACGACCCGAACTTGGGGGAAGCCACAACCTTCCCCCTTATAGTATACTCTATGCCTAGCCATGGGACTAGCACCCAAATGTCATTTTGTCCCAAATGGAAGTCCCGAAATTTTCACAGTTGGGATTCCCACAACTTTGGGGGCCTATAACTTTGTGTGTAGACCTCTGATTGAGATGAAGTCTAAAACAAAGTTGTAGCCCTCGTTAAGAAATTTCCAACAATATGTTGCACGCCATCTACACGCAAGGAAATTAGGGTGATTCCCAACTTTTAGTGGCAATTTGACTCCTAACCCTTCTTTTGCACATAACTTATGTTTTAAGTGTCCAAATGGGTCATGCAAACCCATTTTAGACATCTAAGTTCCAAGAGCTTTCCAATGATATAAGGAAATTTTTAATCCAATAGGTTTTGACCCCTGTAATCACTCTTTGAAAGTTTGAGAGTCCATGAGGATTCGAACTCCCAAAGTGGGAGCTCACTTGGGAGTGTGAGGGTTCATTCCCTCACACTCACCTACACTCTCGGGAGCATGAGATGTGATTCCCAAGCTTCCCTCATGGCCCGCACCTTGCAAGCCCTTGCCTTGGTCGCGAGCCCAGGGCTAGGGTTGCGACACCTACATTATGTAGGTAGCTTACTATGTACACCTAGGCTAGGCTAATAAGTAGTTAGTTAGGTTACCTAACAAGTACCCTACTAGCCTATTACTTATGCTAGGCTAAGTTGTTTGGCTTGGTCATTGTTGACATTTTAATCAATCTCATAATTTGGCAATGAACTTCTATTACAATTAGTAATTTATTTAAGCTACAAATTCTTGGTTAGTAATTTGTTCCAGGCTATGGATTCTTGGTTGCATTCTTATAACTAATATGTTTTTTAGACAATCAGGTTATGTTCAACTTCTCAAGGTGTCAAAAACATCGCATACCAACTTGGCCTTCATAATGCTTATAAATCCACACAAACTTTGGCATGGCTTCCAAGAGCTAATGAATGATCTCATACCAAGCTATTTATTAGTCCAAATCATACCCAAAACAAGATTTGAAGGTTTTTTGTAGGCTTCCAAGAGCAAACCCTCCTTTGTGAATAAACAACAATTCAAGCATTAACTCCTTGTAGTCGGTTATCAACTTTGGAACACTATGGAAGTTAATTCTTTTTATTTTGTTAGGCTTATTCTTGTATTACTTTTCTTTTTCTCCATTTGTTGATGATGATTTTACATTCTTCAAAAAAGGCGTAGTAGGAAGAAGAATAATGTTTTTTGCTACTTGAATTTTAGCCATTGCCTTATTAATTTCCATAGCCATTATTGTTGTTGCAAAACATCTGAGTTATTGTTGCTGTTATGACTGTTTTGGAAACAAACTAAGGAAGATGTATGCAAGAAAAATGTTAGCCACCAAGATGTCATACCTTCGGGCATGTAGCTGATGTACCACATCCTTGAATGCACCATCTTGCAAGGTCAATATCACGTACATCTTTATGGGCAATGGATGATCCATGACCCATAACAACATGTCGACATGACTCATCACCTTCACACTATTGGTATTTCCATTCTCATTACACCCTACAAGTAATCCATTAAAAGCAAAATGAACAAAACACGAAAATATATTCTAACACAAACACCATCACACATGATTATTCAAGTACTTCCATGAAGCTTTTGTTGAGAATTCAAGCTCAACTAATTAAGTTTCATTAGTTACTAGAGTAAGAAAGTAACTAGGTTATTTTCACAAGGTTGAATTACTTTCCTTACTTATTTTAGTTTAGTTATTTGTGGTTTGGTCTTATAGTTAAATACCTTGGTGTTGATGGTTTGTTTTTCTTTTCTTCATTGCACAAGTTTTGGGTATTTCATGTGACAAGAACCTTGAGGAGTTCTTGATGTTATGTTTTGTGTTGTGAGCATCGTGTTATAGTTTCCTTTTAATAAAGTTCTATGTTTGCACTTGAGTAGATCTCCTATTTGTTA
>Ga0116228_10002869_pt1 | contig 15038 bp, 9 predicted proteins | sample S1TSphfallax_2_FD_89694 | JGI IMG/M metagenome (GOLD analysis project Ga0116228, IMG submission 89694) | Host-associated microbial communities from peat moss isolated from Minnesota, USA - S1T2_Fc - Sphagnum fallax MG | ecosystem: Host-associated > Plants > Peat moss > Unclassified | place: USA...
AGTGTTGAGGTACCACAAATGTCATTTCCAAAAGAAAGGCAAATGAGGGAGCAACAACAAAAGGTTAAGAAGGAGCATCCACTGACAGATCGGGACATTTATGAAAATTAAATGGACAACCATGAAAGTCCACAGTATTTCCAACAACAACAATAGTAACAACAACAACAACAACAACAAACACAAAGAGGTTTATAAACTAGTGGACTACAAATGGAGAGGATGGAAACACAACCTCCTTTAGTAATATTTAGACCACCAGAGCTATAAGTACTAGTTAATAGACCAGGATTTGCATAAGGATAACCATTTGAGTTTGGGCTAAGAAGTAGAATAGTACAAGAGCTGTGATCTTCTGGAAAGGGATCCTAAAATCTTACAACACAAACAAGTACACTAAAATTTGTGGAATACGTAGTTATAGAAGTAATGTAAGCTAATAAAACAATTGAATTATTTTAGACCATGGCTATTGTGAGTCTGAATATGGGGAGCTTGAATTTGAAAGTGAGTAGTATGAAGAACAAATTAACCACAAAAGAGTAAGAAAAAGCAATTTTGCAAGAGGAATTGGACAAGGAAAGGAATTTCCAAAAGGAATACAACACAATATAAAAATTTGGAGGAAAAATAAGATAGAGAATGAGTAAAAAATGAAAACGTTCATATTCAAAGTGAAGGAATGAAAAAAATGTTGAGCTCAAGGAGAAGATAGGGTTGATGAAATCACAGGCTAAAGAATTAAAAGAATTGAGGAAGATGACTTAAGCCTAGGAATCTACAAAAAGAAAATGGACAATAACATTTTTTCATTACAAACAACAAGAGGCATTGAATAGTCATGTAGAAGCACTCACTAAAAAGAAGAAGGAGAAGGAGAATGTATTGAAAAATTTTAAATTGATTAATTTGAAGAGTGTTACTTTGTTTAATTCTAAAGAACTCAAATGAAAAATAATAGAGGTAGAAATAAAAAAGTTGGAGGTAAATAAGGAGCATAAGAGGAATTTGTAGCAATTGCAAGCATAATTATAGACTACAAATGAGAAAAGGAAGAGTCAAGACCTAGTTAATGTGAAGAAAAGGTTGGTGGATTATGAAGAAATGTTGTAGTATTACACTCTGATGAGAACAAAGAACAAGATGAAGGATTTTGATGTAGAGTTTAAAGAATGGTGGGAAGTTGCAAAGGAGTATTTTGTAAAGGAGTTGGAGAAAAATATGGTTCAACATAAAGCTAATGAGAAGATCTTCATCTACAAGCTTGAGATATATTAGAGAATTTTTCTAGATTTTGTCTATGGAAGTCTAACAAGTACAAAAACATTGAGCCAAAATGAGGACAATCAAGCAAGGCCCAATGAGATAACTTAAGAGGAGGGTATATAGATTGAGGTGTTCAAGGGAGGAGGTCAATAAGACAAAAAACCACATACAACTCAAAAACAAGAATAGATGGCAACCATTCCACCAACAAAAGCAAAGCAGTCACAGAAGTAGCCACTTGAAGTGGAACCATAAAGTAAGTTAATGGAGGAGGTCAAAACTGTGGGTTCAAAGGTAGGTGAAAAACTGTTGGTTATTATATACACAATGAAATTATACAAATTGTAGCTAGGCAACAAAAATTAAGGAGGTTGCACAATGACTTCATTTCATTTTTTGTTATTTCACAAGGATTTCAAGAACGGAATCCAAAGTAAAGAGGGGGTAATGTTAAGAGAGTAGGCAAATTACATTGTTTTTAGATGTATAAGGCATTACGGATAAGGATTGATCATTGGACATTGGAGGTTTAAATTTTGAATTCTTGTTTACTTTTGAATCATATTGATGGTGAGCTGGTGATTACCCAAGGATGGGAGTTCTAGGAAGTAAAAAACATTCTTAGACACATAGTTTTGAAGTAAGGAAATAGATGTAAATACTTTGTGGCAAAAACTACAAATTTTGTTTTTGTATACCACATAATGAAATCTTGTCGTTAGATTACATTTCAACAAAATGTGGAATTTTTTTGTTGTATTTTGATAAAAAAAAATTTAATAAACAAGGGAGGTATAGATTTTTACATTAATTTCCATATTTAGCTTGTTGTGTGAATTATTTGTAGTATCAAAAAATCATGAAATGAATTGTAATTTTGTTTCTAGTTTTCTTACATTGAATTTTAAAGTATAAATTTTGGTTACTTGAAATAACCATAAATCTAGTGTTTTAATGGATTGTAGAAATGTGTGTTTAAAATTGATGCAAAAATTGGGAATGTGTGAATATTGTAGTGCAAATATGTTGTTTTAGTAAGTGTGGAGTAATTTTGAAAGGATTTAATCCACATCTACCATCTGCGTTATCCATATCTATTTTATTTGGATATGAAAATATTAAAAATAAATTTTATTCAAAAAATATTCTAACTCATTTTTCTTAGTAAAAAATCTATTTGATTCAATTTGAACCCTTAAGTTGTAAACTTTATAAAGAAAAAAAAAACCCCAAAAATTCATGAGGTTTTCAACCCTAAAATTCATTCACATTAAACCTTAAACCTTAAACTCAAAACCTTAAACTTTAAACCCCTAAACCCTACATTGAAAACTTTAAATCCTAAAACCTAGTATTCAATTTTAAATTTGAAAATTGAAACCTTGAAACTTACTACTGGATTTTTAACCATAAATATTTGAATTGAAAAATTACATTTAATTCAACTTGAAACCTTAAACCTTAACCTCAAAACCCTAAACCCTAATATTTTATTTTAAAACAAAAAACCTTAAACCCTAGACCCTAAACTTTTAACCCCTAAACCTTAAAACTTGAAGTTTAACCTCAAACCCCTAAACCTTAAACCCAAACCCTAAATTTTAAACCCCTAGACCTTACATTGAAAACCTTAAACCTTAATATTCAACCCTAAACCCTAATATTCAATTTTTAAATTTAAAATTCAAATCTTGAACCTTATTAAAGTTTAATACATAAACATTTGAATTGAAAGTTCTTTTGAGTTCAAATTGAAACCTTAAACTTTAACCCCTAAACCTTAAACCTTAGTTTTTATCCTTAAACCCTAAACCCCAATATATTCAATTCTAAAGTTTACCCAATATTCAACTTAAAACTTAAACCTTGAACCTTATTATTGGATTTTAAACCATAAACACTTGAATTGAAAGTTCCCTTGAGTTCAAGTCGAAACCTTAAACCTTAACCTCAAAACCCTAAACCCTAGTATTCAATTTTAAAACTTAAAACTTAAACTTGAACCTTAAAACCCTAAACCCTAGTTTTCAATTTTGAAACTTAAAACTTAAACTTGAACCTCAAAACCTTTAACCCTATAGTGAAAACCCTAAATCCTAAACCCCTAAACCTTAGTATTCAATTCTAAAACTTAAACCTTCAACCTTGAACTTTATTATTGAATTTTAAACCATAAACATCTAAATCGTAAAGTTCCCTTGAACTTAATTTGAAACCTTAAACCTTAACTTCAAAACTTTAAACTTTAAACCCTAAACTAAAAAACTCTAACTTCAAAACCCTAAACCCCTAGACTTTAAACCCTTAAACCTCTAAACTTTAAACCCCTAAACCTTAAACAGTAAACCGTAAACATTAAATCATAAATTGTAAACCATAACTTCTAAACCCTAAACCATACATTTTGAATAATTTTGGGGAATTCTTTCTTTATTTTCATTTAGCAAACTTTTGAGAAACACAAGTTTTACACACAAATGTTTTGACATAAAAAATATTACCTATCAAAAGAGTTTAATTTATAATAATTTGATTGTTTTTCACAAATTTAAGCTCATTTAAATGAAATTTTTTATTGAAACGCTTTTTGAGAAAACATGAATGGAACTTTTCATATGGAACTAAAATAATATAATTAATTCATATTCAATATACATAATTAGTAGAAAAACATTTTTCTTCAACCAAAAACTTTTGTTAAAAAAAACCCTTTTTAGATAGCCATATACCTTAAACCCCTAATCTTGTAACATATGTCTTTGGTGAATGAAATAGACTTAATCATGTCTGTATTTACTTAATAGGTAAGTACCTATCTACTTAATTGGTAATAGGTGTAACATATTTAATTTATATAGTAGGTAGGAGGCACATAGCTAAAATTGGTACCTACTAGGTGGTACAAGGATAGGTACAAGTTCCCTACCTCTTACTTACATACTATAACTAGGCTAGTAAGGAGGTACATAACTTGTTGTGCAATCCTAAGTTGGTGCCAACAATTATTGTTGTCATCACACTTACAACACAAATAATTATGATATTGTGGCCACTAGGGTGTTAACTTAGAAAAGACAGGAATTCTTGGAAAATTCAATAAATGCAACTTATAGCAATCCTACAGCTTAAACCATGTGACTAGGCAGAACCATGGTAAAGTAGACATAAAAAGTAGTCTACTCCAAATTCAATTTAAAAGAAGGACATGTTATATCATCAACAACATTTTTAGGATGCTACTACTATTTTAAAAATTATGGAGATACATTTACAAGACTTTCTCACTCTTTTTTACAAATGTTAAAATATATAAAGAGTCCTACAATTCATGAGAATTCAAAGAAGACATTTGACTTGTCATTTTCTAAGCAAATTCATGTCTACAAAATATTATGTGGGGTCCCCCCAACTATGAGATTGAAGCCCTCATACCTCTTCACCAAGTTAAGGAGTGAATACCTTCTTCGAGAATCTTTGATTTAGATGTTGGCTAGCCATGTGAAGGCTTCACATGGGTAAATGAATGAAGGCTCTCGTCACTTGCATACATCAACCAAAAGAATAGGTGGTTGTAGATGTTGGCCACTAAACCACTATGCAATGACAAGTGCCTTCATTCATTTACCCATTGGCCACCATCTGGACCTTGATGCCAAACTTATAGAAGACAATTTTTTGCATCTTTTGTGCCTGAAAAGAGTAACAATGGAATGCAACAATATGCACAGAGAAATTGTTCCCTAGTGCTAAAATATTATTTTTAACAATGGGGAACAATTCTTTTTTTGCATATTGTTGCATTCCATTTTTTTGTGTTGAAAGCATTAGTGCCAATATACAATTTAAATATATACACACACATACAACATATACATATAAACAAACATATATATAAACATATATAAAGCATTAAGAATGCAAAAAAATTGGTTATTATTTTTAGTTTTAATAAACTAAAAACACAGTCATAATTTATGTCCATTCTTAAATGAAAAGTCATAATTCTTGTCATAATCAATATTAATTTCATTTCAAACATATATGATCCATTGCTATGTTTCATAAAGATAAAAAACTGAAATTTTTTGCATCAGTAAATAAATAAACCTTATAGTAAAACAACATTAAAAGTAAAAATTAATAAACTAGTTAAATCAATATATATATATATATATATATATAAGTTTGAAATTCATATATGAACTATGTTTTAAAATTTAAAAAAAAACACACAAACAATAAAAAAAGACACAAACTCATTCTCACGTGAAGAAAAGTGCACACCCACACAAATAAAATCACACACCCACATCCAAACAAATCTTGTCTTGAAAATTTCCATATGGACCACACACCAAAATATTTACGACATACATGTCATGACCTACAATTTTATATATTCTTTTATATATTTTTTTCAACACACAGTTACCTACTTAATAAATAATTTATCTTATACCTATAAACAATAAAAGATGCAAACAAACCCACATATGTCCACATACATACATACATCCATATATACACATACACTTTTGCACTTGTGCAAGCTAATTTCCTCAATAGGCATTAAATTTATAAATATGACATGGTGGCCACCAAGGGGCTATTAACTTAGAAAGAAAAGAAACTTGTCTTGAAGAATTCAATAAATGCAACTTAATGTGATCGTACAACTTAAAACCATGTGACCAAGAAAAAACACTGTAAAGTAGAATAATAAGTAGTCTACTCCAAATTCCAATTAAAAGAAAGACATTTTTTGTAAGTGGAAACATAAAATCATGGAGGCCTTTGGATTTAGTTTTCAGCACTTGTTTAATACAAAATTTGAAGAGTTTTCATGTCATAAAAGTGTATTTATTCTATTAAACCTTCAATAAGAGTGTATATATGGATATGTCTCTATATACTAGGATGTCATATACTCAAATTAAAATTAATAATTTAATATTTCATAAAGAAATATTTTTCAATAATTTTTTATTTGTTTAATATGTAATATACTTAATTGCTATGAATTAATTAGTTAAACCGAATTAATGTCTATCCATATGAATTCATTAATCAAGTTTAAGAATTATTTTGTAAATTAATTCAAGAAAGTAAAAAAAGGATAATTAATTAATTATCAGTTTCACTTACTAACTATTTAAATTTGATGAATTAATTCAAATAATGCAGATGATAAAAATTTAAAAATTCAGGCAAGTAATTACTACATGTTCTTTGATTTATCAAAAATTATGAATATAATTATAATTAATTATCTAAATCAAATAATTGAATTATTTTCCAAATTCTATTACATAATTCAAATAATCATTCTAAATAATTAATTCATCTCTTCTTTTAGTATTTTAATTCACTAATAGAAATTGACAAAAATTTCACCACTTTATTTGTGATTAAATGCGACTATTAATCATTTGGACATTTTTGCAACTATTTATTTTGTTGATCATATTTGCAGCTACATTACAACTAGTTTGGGATTATTTTGGTTTTCATCCTTCCATGTGAACAACATTTAGTATGCTTTTCATCCAAGAAGAACAACTTATGTCTCATTAATTGCAAATGTGATCAATTTGATTGCATGTGTATTTTGTGTATTTTAAGGAATATAATTGGGTATATTAGGATTTACAAATGTATATGAACAACTATATTAAATGTGTAATCAAATATTATTATTAGCATAAATGATTTCAATATTATGGGCACATTAGGTGTATATTTTGAGTATGTTCAAATTTTATGTAAAATATTTACTCATTGTGCCCATATTACAAGTTTATCCAAACTATATTATTCTACTTCTTAAAATGATTACAAATGACATTTTTATATAATATATTACATAATGATGATGATGATACTAATATGATAGGAGAAATAATAATATAAGTACAGAAATTAAAACCATTATGCCTACTAAAATTATTATAATTATCATTAGATATTTATAATTTATAAAAGCTATAAGAATAATAATAATAATAATAATAATAATAAAATCATTAACCTAAGTTGGTTAATACTTCCAATAAAACATCTATTATATTCTAATTTTAGTATCTACATATTTATTAAGAATTATTTTTAAAATTTAAGAATCAAACAGTAATTATAATAAATCATAATAGCTATAACAAATCACAAAATAGTATATATAATAATAAAAAAATAGCTAACCTAGGCTAGCTAAAAATTACATTATTATTATTTCTATAAATAATAAATTATGAAGTATTACTAGATTATAATAATTATTAAAATATTAATTCATAGTTTAAGTTTTAAATTTAAACATCATAATTAATATATTATTAAATATTAATTAGAAAATGATTATAATCAATTACTGAAACATAATTTTATTTTCTAGTTTTTTATTCTATGTTTTTATAATAATTACTGTAATAGTTAATAAGGAAATCTAATAATTATTATACAAATGCAGAAATTATTTTCAAAGTAAAAAATATTTATTGTAAGAATTCATAAATAAATGAAGTAATTATAATATGAATAATAAAAATTAAATAGGTAACCTTGGTTACCAACAAGCTAAATAATAAGTTGATTCATGTTATTGTTATTGTTATATATTTATGTTTAGTTATTACTAACTATAAAAATGAAAAAATAATGGGAATAATTATGATAAAAGAGTTAACCTAGGCTAGGTTTTAATTATATTAGTAGATTTCCAAATTATAATATTTATAAATAATAGTTAATTATTAATAGTAACTGAGTATTTCAGTTATTATATTAATTAATTGGTTACGAATTATTAATTAATTATTAATTAATTATTATCTAATTATTCTAATATGAATCAATTATTAGCTAATTAAATTGGTTGATAAATCATTATAGTTAATATATATTTAATTTTTTTATTTAGCTAATAAATTTCGTAATATTTGATAACTAATTTTTAAATTAATATTATTATGTAATTAAAATTTATTTTCTATAATTAATTATTTTGTTGGATGGTTTGTTAGGAAAGAGTTAAGTAATTAGTTAGCTAGTTAATTAGTCACTTACCTACTTAATTATATAATTTACAAAAATAAAAATGAGGATAAAAGCATGGGATAAACTTTTTAATTGCACAACTAGTTTGGAACTAAAAAGTTTATCCCATATGTTTTGGTTTTCATTTTCATCTTGAAAAGTATATAAACAAGTTGTTTGGCACAAACATTTTCATATTTAAAAACAAAGGCATACATGGGATGAGCTAATAAAAAAGGTTTAACACAAAATTATATATATATTCATGTACTTACACCTAACTACATGGCTTCCTAACTTACTTACCTACCTTTCTACCTACCTATTTACCCAAGTAGGTATTTGGTTTAGGTAGGTAAATAGATATTATCTAAATAGGTGTTTAACTTAGAAGGGCAGGTAAATAGGTAGGTATCTAGTTCAACCTACATACCTAAATATTGATTTAAATATGTTTTGGACAAATTCAATTAATATGCCATGTGGCAATTCTTATTGCACCACGTGTCATAATCTAAAACCATCCAAACATGAAAACCAAACATCCTAGATTATTTCAAAACTATAATAAAATTAATTTTGATTATTAAAAGTTGGGACATGTGGCAACACATAACTTGTTCCCATTCACCAAAAAAGTTGTATCCTAGTATATGATTAGTTAAAGGATGGAATGTTTCGTTAACTTTTTCTTTCAGCCAAAATTCCTTTTCGTTTGCATTTAATGCCACATGTGACTTATCCAAATCAAATATTAAAATTTTAGTTGCAAATGTCGCATGCAACTAAAAATTAGTAGTAGGGACTAGTTGCAAAATGACCATTTTCTATTAGTGATTCCTACCTAACTATTTACCTACCTATGACTATGTATTGACTTACCTAGGTATTTATATATTTATTCCAAAATTATATTAATATGCCACATGGCAACCCTATGGGTGAACATATTCATAGAATATGTTCAATACTTGATAAGCACTAATTTTTTTTCCCAATACAAATGACATTTTTCAAAAAGGTAAAAATTTATTTTTTGGAACTTCCATGTATTAGGGTTTAAAGTGCAATTAAAACATAAATTTACAAGTGGCATTCCAATGTACAATTGTTCCATCATTATACTTGAAATGGAGATTCCACTCCCAGTTATCACCCTTATTGTTATGAGAGAGGCGATAATCTTATAAAGACAACGTTGCAAAATGTTTTTTTACAATGATGAAAATTTCTCAACCAAACGTTCAGGGTTGGCTCTAATGTGCACTATAAAATAAAAAATGCAAGTTGAGCACAACGAGTTGCAATAGAAATGTGTAGATTAATTTGCCATTTGATGACCATTGCTTTTCCCAAAATATGTTATAAGGAAAGTGAAATAATATTTACCTCCCTCCATCTGATCAACAAGGTTTCAAAAGCAATTTGGTGCGTTAGAGCATTGAGCATTTGTGCTTTTAGGAATTAAGTTCCACATTTAACCTTATTCTACCTTGTTAATTTTCATCACATTTGAAATCTCCAAATCTGATCTTCATTTTTAAAAAAAATTCCATCTTGTATGTGTTTTCTATTCATGACCTTGCACCTTCAATTTTTTCATTGAACATTGCAATCATCTTGCCATTCTCCTTCATGAGGAATTCAACAGGCAAGGGTTGCCAAACTATTGGACATGTGGAGTGGGAAGTTCATCTTGCTTAAACCCAACGATGGAAAATGCGCAAAACATGGACACTCTTACAAATACATCTCGTTTTGTTTCTTCAAATTTTACAACAATCTCCCATTGAGATCACAAATATTAGTAAGCGGTTCAACTTAATCATCATTATGTTCAATTTTGTTCAATTCAACCTAATCATAACCTTTCAACTGAATTATAATGGATTAAAGTTTAAGGGTTCAGGTTATTAGACAATTGTTGTGTGTAATTGCATCGTACAATAGTTTGTAAGTTTCAAATAACATCATCATTTAGGATAACTAGGTGCAACACGAATATTCACATTTTAAAATTAAATTAGATTTTGTAAAAGCCCTCATAATCTTTGTAGTTAAAATGATTGTTTGGTTTCTGGAATAAGGATGTCACCTAAAAGCTATGGCGACAACCTAGAGGAATAGATTGGACAACTCCACCTCCAAAAAGAAATAATTTATATATGCAAGGTACAAATTCAAAAAGTTTTGTTTACAAAGGTCCAAGTGTCCAAATTCTTTAAGGTGTACCACTAAGGACAAAAGGGACCTAATCCTTAATGGAGTCCTTTTTTGTCCTATATTTTAATCCCCATCAATATTAATGAGTCAAAATGTGTCAAATTATTTATAAACATCATATTTTTTACCACTACAATTTTGGATTCCATCAATCTTGTCCATTTTGTGTCTTTACTTGGTCAAATATGACTATGTAAAGGAGTACCAAAAGGGTGACAATGTGACAATATTTTGGTATTCCTTAACGAGTTTGGAGGTCCTCTAGTAGACAATACATGGTTTGGAATCTTCGAAATTGGGGAAGAACTTTGAATGAACTTTTCATCTATTACTTAAAAATGATAACCTACATTGAAGTCAATGTTTTTGGAATTCATCACCACAGCTTAAATAGTCATATATATTTTGGTTGTTGGATGTTTTCTTTTTTAAAAAATTTTCTAATATTAAATTACGAGTTTTACAAGGTGATTTAGAATCACACAAAACATGTTTCTCCTAATTCGAACAAACAAGACCACTTGCTTTTATACAAGGAATATAATATGAGTGTTCTTTGATTAGATTTATTAGAAATATGTAAATTAGAAATTGAAAATTTTGTTGTAAGATAAATTACACAATTATATCTATAGTAGGCATTACACACATGATATTACAATATCATTTTGTTAAGTTCCTTGAATTAACATGCATTAATGCACAATGAAAGAATGTATATAACTAGGGTTGAGATCGTAGTTTTCCTAATTAAAGAGGCGAAAAAAGATTTTTTTTTAAAAATAATGTTTTTCTCTCATGTTTGTTTTCAATAATCGGGCTCCATGTTGAAACATGAAAAAAGACCTAGTGGCTACAAGGCATTTTTTTGATGTAGAAAGATAAAAAAATCCTAGTGGCCACCACACATTTTTTCAATTTAAAAAGATGAAATGCCAAGTTTTTTTTAATTTAAGAAAATGAAAAAACGCTTGGTGGCGATAAGGCGTTTTTTTTATTTTAAAAGATGAAAAAATGCTTAGCAGTTGCCGAACATTTTTTTCCATTTTGAAAGTTGAAAAAATGTTTAGTGGCCATTAGGCATTTTTTCATCATTAATAGTGGAAAAAGGGTGGCAATCCCTAGGTGTTTTTTCATTTTCAAAGTGGGGAAAATGTTTGGCGACTATTAGGTGTTTTTTCGCTTTTAACCAACATAAGAACACTTGGCAATTGCTAGGGATTTGTACAGTGTATGAAGATGTAGAACATCATGGCGGCCACCAAGAATTTTTTTCACATAAAAAAATGAAACATTTGCTGGCAATTGCTAGGCATCATTTCCGCATAAAACGATGAAAAAATTCCTAGCTACCACGAAGCGGTTTTTCGCATAGAAAGGTAAAAAATTCCTAGAGGATGCCAAGTGTCTCTTCCGTGTAGAAGGAAGAGAAAACTCTTGGTGGTTGAATATGTTTCTAGTGAATTGACGAGGTGGAAGCCATTTGGATTGGGGAATTTGACTTGAGCGACAATCCTTGCACTTCCATGACAGAAATGTTAAAATGGTTTATGCACAAGTTAGGTGCTTGGTTTATGTTGATGAATTTGATATCAATTCCATGTTCTTTTGGGTTTTCCCAGAATATGGTTGGTAAAATCATATTTGGGAAAAGTATTGGCATTTGGGATTTGCAAGAAATTGAAAGGGTGATGATAGGAAATGGAAGTTGTAGAAATCCATCTCTTATTTCAATATATGTTATTTCACGAGCAGAGACCTGCGTAATGGTTTTAATAGAAATTATGTTTGAAGCCTTTGAGGAGCATAAGCTTTTTATTTTGACACCAGTTGCTAGATATTTTAGGTCAACTGTTGGAATGGAAATATTCTAGCTTTTGAAGGATTTATCCTTAGATGACGTAGTGAGTACCATGGGGTTATAGTAATGTTGTGTTTCCATGGATAGTTGTAATAATTTGGGGAAGAAAAGAGTTTCATGTGGTGATGAGGATTTGCCCAAAGTCATTTATGAGAATGTTGACGAAGTTGAAGAATTAGGAGACATGAGAAATGGTTTTTGTGACAGGGAGATTAATTTGGTAATGAATTATACCTCCAATGAACATGTGGAATGTTCTATTAGGGGGTTTGGATTTGATTTTGATAAGAAGAAGGAAGTGAAAACAAAATTGCAACAAGATTTGATGATAGAGAAAACGAGGAAATTATAGAAGAAAATTGGGAGCATGAAAAGCAAACAAATAGGCAAAAGGTGTTTTTGCAAGGAAAATCATGTTACGTATGTGAATTACGCACATTGGAAAAAATTGTTGGTGCAAAACCATTGCCGAAAAATTTGTTGCTCCAAATGGATAACTGCATGAAAGACAATAAAAATCGATATTTGTTGGCCTTTTTCTTTCATTGTTAACTATGAAGGATGCGTTTGAAGAAGTGAAATTAGAATTTATTGTCATTGCCCATACACATGAGGATATTGACAAATGTTTTGGGTATTTGTCAAAGAAGTTAAGAGAACAAAATAATTATGTTTTGGTTGATTTGATGAAGGCATTCATGGTCTCCCAAGAGCAACTATTTATTCCTCAGTTGATTAAGGAGATTCCATATTTTAAGTCTTGGGTAGTAGGTTGTTTGAAGGATGGTTTTGAGACTTTGGTAGGCATATCGATATACATCTTTTCAAATTTTTTGTTGATACATTGAATTGAACTATGATGCAATAAAAGTTTCTCCCACAAATCTTGTTTAGAGTATTGTAAATGTGCTTCTAATCAAATTGTAAAAAACTAATCCCAATGGGTCACCAAAGTTGTTTACAAGCATCTTTAGCCCTATTACTTACCACCCCATTTGGTGCATTGACTTTGATGTCTACTAAAAGACAAAAGTTCATTAATGCTGAACTATCCAAATATGTGGATTTTTGGAAGGTGGGCATTGCACAAAATGTAACTTATGAAATGAAGATGAAGTTGTATGTTGAGTATTGGGAGGATATCTTGCTACATTTGTTTAGACCCTTATCCCATCAAAGTGCCACCATTTTGGAAGGGTGTGGCCTTCAAATAATTGTAGATCCAACTATTTTAAGGCTTCATTATTGATTGTTGTTGTCGGTGTTGATCTAAAAGACACAATTCAATGCCCTTACTGTGGGCCAAAAAACATGAGGCCTTCAACTATGTACACCTTGTTTAGAAATCTTAATGGTGAGGATTTTGTTCTTGTTAGGCCACATGATCCTAGCCTTGTTCTTGTTTGGATGGGAAGAACACAATGTGATGTTGTGAAAGATGAAGAGAGTGCATTTTTCAAAATGGTGAAAGTTCAATGGTGGGTTCTTATGAAAAAGGGTGCAAATATGGGTCAATGACATTTATATGAAGATCATTGGAATAGAAAGTGGAAATGTGCTTTTGTAGATCCAAAACAATTGCTTGACATTTCATCTATTTTTTTTTAGTTTCCAACATGAAAAATATATTAAACAAGAGTCAAATTTCTATTACTATTGCTTGTGTTAGTACAATTAATATCTTGATGCTGCTAATGCATTTAATAATGTGTGAAAGATGTTTTGGACATGGATGAAATTATGTTTTTGATTTCTTAGATCCTTTTATATCATTAAATTGATTTCAATGTTGTTTAATCAATTTATTCATGGTACAAAACTATTCTTGTATCTTCTTGGACAATAATGATCAATAATTTTTTTATTGCATCTTAACCTTAATCCCTTGTGGCCACCAAGAGTCCTTTTTTTTCATTATGGGCATATAGCCCCGAATTTATTAATGATTATGTTATGTTTTTATATTAGATGAGGTGTAATTTTTAATCAATTTGTTCATCCTAGAAAATTCCATGTACATTCTTGGACATTCATAATCAATGATCTTTGTTGTTGCACTTTAACCCTAATCCTTAATGGCCACCACTCTTGTATTTTTTTTCTTTCATGACATTGAGTTTAAATTTATTGTGAATGTTTTTATTTTTGGGTTCTTTTGTGTTTGATGTGGCATAATTTTTAAGCAATTTTTTGGTCCCCGAAAATTATATGTGTATTTTTAAATAGTTGTGGTTGATGATCCTTTTAAAAAAACCTTAAACCTCATCCTTGGTGGCCACTTGTTTGTTTTTTCTTTATTGGCATAAAATCTGAAAATTATTTTTAAAAACTTATTGTAGAAAATTGTTTGTGTATATTCTTGGTTACACGTTATCAATAATCCTATATTTTTGACTTTAACCCTAATCCTTAGTGGCCACCAAGTGTCTATTTTTTTCTTTCATGCCAGAACTACTTGGAATTATGAATGAAGTTTTTGTTATTTTATGAACAACTTTGGATCCATAGACATTATTGTGATTGATGAATTGATTGATGTTGTGATTAGGTTTTTGTAATTTAGTTTGTTTTTTCTTTTCATGGATATGAGCATAATTTGACTTTCAACTTTGATAATGAATAACACATAATTTCCACTTGGTGGGCATAAAGCAAT
>Ga0116228_10002872_pt1 | contig 15032 bp, 8 predicted proteins | sample S1TSphfallax_2_FD_89694 | JGI IMG/M metagenome (GOLD analysis project Ga0116228, IMG submission 89694) | Host-associated microbial communities from peat moss isolated from Minnesota, USA - S1T2_Fc - Sphagnum fallax MG | ecosystem: Host-associated > Plants > Peat moss > Unclassified | place: USA...
AAATTGTAAGTTCATTTGGTGGTGATTGAGTATTTAACAAATTGAAGACATTCATTTATCAAAATAATATGGATCTTAATTAATTTGCATGAATATAATTCAATCATGTAGATTCTATACTTATATTAATAGTAATGGAAGATTTTTAAATACATCATAACAAATATGGACACAAATTCTTTGAAGGAATATTTGTAAAACAAACTTATATGCACCAACCAAAAAGCTATATAATTAAGGGAAAGTATATGATGGAATGTAATTTATTTTTCTTCAATTTGTAATGTACATGGTTTGAAACATAGTCATTACATGTGGACCTGTGTATAAAATCCATGCATAATATTCATCCTATTTTTTAAAAACCCCATCATTAATGAAAAATATATTATTGAATTCTTGGTGACTCCATGATATCAACATATAATGGTGGAAGGTGAATAATTTTTGTTGTAACAAAATATTTTTTCGTTTAAAAGTTGAAATGGTGGGTGTTCAAAAAACAAAAGCATTACAAATAAGGTTACAATAATTTATTTCAACAAAGATAAATTATTGAAATTGAAATGATAAATATATTGAATCTAAGTTTATTAAACATTTTGGTAAGGTTTAACTTAATTAAAAAACAAATACTAAAAAAAATCTTGTCCATACCAATTGGTATTTTGCAATTGTTGTTCAAATCAACTACTTTTGCAATTGAAATTAAGAAGACAAAATTGAAATGTATACAAATAACACTAGATAATCCACAAAATTAAAGTTTTGAACGTTAAATGTAAAAGATTTCGAACTTCAACCCACACATGACAAGGTGAATGAAAGTTAATACATGCCATTATCAAAACAAATTGAATCAAACATGAATGTTCATGATTCAACTTCAAAGTTTGTCAAAATCAACATCAAATTAAAACCAGAAGTTGTTTATGCTAAAATTGAAAGTAAAAGAAGTTGCACTTGGGCATGAAGTTCAACATTGTTTTAAGGATGGACATTTATGAGTTGAATTGATTGCGATCTTGATCACCAAAGCTTCACACAATCAAGCTTTTCGATTTGAACTTTGAAACAATTCACATTGCATTGCATGACGAATGGCACATGTCAAAAAACACATAGCATTGAATAGATAATCATGTTTTACCATTGATAAGATGCGTGACCTCTAACCATCTATGGCCATCAAAATGTGACAATTTTGGTCCAATCCAATGACCAAAATTCAAAAAAAGGAAGTCAATGGAAAAAAGATGTTGATTTTAATTAATCGAGGGTTTCATTTTTTGATCATGGGTTTCAATGACATAGAAAAACAATGTAACTATTGCTTATGTAGAAGTTGTACCCCATTGTTACAAGATGTCAAGTTATTTTCATGATCTTGACTTTGTATAAAATAGTGTAGAATTTTTGTTTCGTTATCTTTTGTTTTCAAAATTATTAAACCATGAACTTTGATGACAAGTACAATATGATCTTATGATGTATGAGCTCATCCATGAACTTTGGTGACAAAGTACGACATGATTTTCTCATGTATAAGTTCATTGTTGTTTGTCTAACACATATGTAAACACATATGTGGGACAAATCTAAATGTGATATATAAATGCATTTTTTACACTTTTTATATTCAAAATTTCTTGGTTAATTGACCACATGATTATATAATCACAAACCATATATGATGATATGATCATATGAATAGATACTCAAGGGGGTTAGATTATTGTACATATGGCATTTTATCATTTTTTGTTGTTATTATGAGTGGGTTGTACTATCCTTTGATTTTTCAACTCTCAAATAGGTAGGTACCAAATTATTTTAAATTAATAATATTTAAAAAACTGAATTATATGTATAATATAATCTTAGAGTGATTTTGTTTTCCCCCAATTTTCTCAAAATAGGTTTATGATGATGAAGATCCCCAACATTAATTAACATTAAATGGTGATCATACTAGGTGGGCTTATAGCACTTTTTACAAAAATGCTACTACAAGTGACGATGACCTAGGAAGTGCCTAGGTCTAGATGTGGCTAATTTAATTATTTTAATTTAAAAAAGATGGCAAAAAAATACCTTTAAAAAAATCACCAAATTTTTATTTGTTTTTTCCCTTCTCATTTTCTGAAAAAAAAATTCACCAAATTACAAAAAATTTGCCCCCAAAAAAAAAAAAAGAAAACAAACTGAAGTTAGTTTATTTTATAGACCTATCCAAACTGTTTTAATTAATTAATTAAATTGTTTTTTTAATTACTTAAACACATTGTGAAAAAAGATTCTGCATAAAGCCTAGAATGAGGACCTCGAATAAGCTTTTGAGGTTCCCTTTCCTTCCTGTTTCTTAGGATCGGACGGCACCTGGATCAGGACGTGGGGGTGGAGGTCGAGGACCTCGACGACGAACGATGCGCCGTCGTTCGTCGTCGTTCGAAGTCGTCGTTGTCGTTGCTCCCTCGCTCGCGATGCTTTCTCCCTCTCTCTGTCTTTTCCCCAATCGCTCGTCGCACCGTCGCTGCCCCCCTACCCCCGTTCCCTCGTCTGACGACTCCTCCGGCTATGGCGCGCGAGCTTTCTGCTTTTGGAGATAGCGGATCGAACATTAGAGTATCTAGACTGACAAGCCGCAGTTTGATTAAGAGGTTAGCAGGAAGCAAGTGTGGGGGGTTTTTGAGCGGATGAGAAACTGGAGAGGAGAGGAAGTGTGTTATTATTCTTCACTTAGGGAAGTAGGGCAGGGCAAGCAGGCAGGCAGGCAAGTAGCGAGAACTACTTGTAGAGAACACTAGTACAGTTAGAGAGTAGGTTTGGGAGTTTTGCGGGTTTTGCGGTGAGCTTCCTTGAAGACGAAAAGTTTAAAGCCTGGCGTCCAGGCAGCCAGGCCGATGCAGGAGGCAGTAGAGAGCGATGCACCGCTACTCTGCTGCCGGGGGCAGCAGCAGCGGAGTCTCAGGCGGCGGTGGACCGCAAGCTCGAGACTCGTCGCGTTCCTCTGAGTCTTCTTCCTTTCAGAACCCCTCAACTTTCCCGACCATAAGGCAAGTGTAACATCAATCGTTATAGTCTCCCAATTCCTACGTTTGGTGTGTAGTAAATAGATATATGTTATATATCTTCGTGACTGCTCTCTCTTGCTGTCTGTCCTTATATTGAAACCCTAAACTTCTGATATGCAACTCTCGTTTCCACTTATTTCTTTCCCGCCTGGCTTCTATTGTAAGCTCTCCCCGCTTGTTCCTTGTCAGCTTCGTCTCTGCTCTGACATGCTTCCTTAGCTCTTCTCTTCCTTCAGGAGTTCGGAGGATGGTTTCACCTCTTCGCTGTTTTTAGGTCACATCTCCATTTTGTTTGTTTCAGCTAACCAGAGGGAAAAACAACCAAGTTGTGGCGAAGTTTTTTTTTTTTTTTTTGGGTTCCATTTGGTTCCTGGATCAGAGATCCATGATACTGTGCTTTTTCTTCGCTTGCAAATTCAGAGAAACAACACATGTCATTCGAGTTTAGGGGTTTGTAAACACAGAGGATTTCAAACTAGGTGTGATTAATATTCCATGTCCAGATCCTGCTTTTGGTAGAAAGGGATTCAGAACCCTATGAGCTCTTGGATCCAGCTGCTAGTGATGGTGTAACTGCTGTACACCTGCTTAAATCTGCTTTCCACTATTGCTGGCAGGACAAAGATGTAATGAAATAAACCTCCAGGTTTCAGCACATCAGTCACCACTTTCCTTTGCTTAGCACAGGCTTCCCCCAAATGCTAAGTGATTAGAGCTATGAAGCCTGAAGACCTGTACCACAGTATCTGAAGCTCCCAGATCAATTCTAATGTCTCCTCTGGTGCCCTGAGGGTTGTTCCTCAGAATGTACCCTCTCTTGCATGGTCTCTCACACAGAACCTCAGCCTTGGTTCTGATTACCTAAACCTGGTATTGGGACTTTTCTTGAGTTTTTTCTTGAGCAATGTTTCGGTTGTGTAAAGATCCTTCTTAGCCTAATGGCATGGAGGGCCCAGAGGAAGAAGAATAGAGGTGCTCAAATGGTGCTCTGCCATTGTTATCTGTTGACGGCTTACAATATTTGAGCAGATGAATTTGTATTTTTTGTTACATACTATTAGGTTATGTTTTTTTAACCTTCTGAAAATTTATTATTTTTTCCATTTCCTTCTAAGGTCTGATGACACTTCTCCAATGTTGTATCTGCACCCCCTCCCCCGTCTCTCCCCACTCCACCCCACCCCAACTGTTTTCTTTTGTTTGGTTCTTCCATTTTTGGTGTACGGTACAAAATTCTCTTATATTCTGATGATTGATGTGTGGGCAGATTTGTTTGCTCAAATGGATAGTGACAGGCCTGTTTGATGTGCAGACGTACAGCACCACTTGTCCCATATAAACTTCGGTGTGAAAGAGATCCTTTGAGTGGCCGGTATGCCTTTCACATACATCCTTAAATGCTCTCTGTAATCAGTTCTAAGATATTCATCTGGTATTTCCTTTGTCCTGAAACATCACTGCAGCCTAAGGCATATAAGAAGTTATACCCTTTGCTATCACATTTGAATAGTACAAAGATATACTAAGTTTTTCAATTTGGAATACAAAATCCTAATCAATAGTTTTCCACTGGATTGGATTTGCAGTCTTGGGCCACCTGATTTTTATCCTCCAACTTCAAACTGTGCTGAAGAGATACTCAATAGGGAATCTTGTCAGTCTGGCTACAAGGAGCTGATTGAAGGGATCGAGGTACCCTGTCCACTTATTTGCTTTACACTTATGCCTTTTCTTTCTTGACCCTGTTAGTATTTCTGGTTCATGAATTGTTGGTTACAATGGTTCCACCACCTATACAAAGTTCTTTACTACATGGTTAGCAATGGTATTTTTTGTCACATGGCTAAATTGGAAATATGGAATAAATTCTGGTTACAATGAGAAAGAGAGCCATGCTTCCTTATGGCTTGGGAGCATAGAAGTGTAGCATCAGGGTTTTGTGATTGTGCTGCATTGTCCTTTACACTCTGTTTTGAGCAGATTTGTTTGTGCTATTGTTCTATTTTTGCAGGAACCCAAAGAAGTTACACTGACTCTTACCAACAACCCTACATTGTGGGCAAAGCAAAGTGTGAACCGCTACAAAGAGGTGCCTCTTTTTGTTTGTCTCTTGTGCTTGGGTTGAAATGTGGAGTTTGAAATTTGTGAGGAAATCAAGCAGTAGATCTTGTAGTGTACAAATGGTGAATTGTATAAGTAAATAGAGTTGCAACTTTCTTAAGTCTCCTGATTCGCATGCAGGAATTAGGGTGGATAGCTTGGTCCTGAACCCTTGTTGCCTCAAGAGAGGCAAGAGAATGGTGGTTCATCATAGTGGTGTACCTCTTGGCATGTGTGGTGGTTTTTATGTTTAGTTTTTATTGCTTCAGTACAACAAGGACATTTCTCTTTCCAAACTTTTCTCTGATATGTGGGTGGGATTTTGTTTCAGTCTATTCACAAACGGTTCAGGGCACTAAATGATGCACTGATCAGGAAGCGAAAGGTGAATTGCTCTGTTTTATTATGTTGGTGTAAATGTTTTCTTGCTTTTTGTTCTGCTCTGAGCTTGGTATGTTGCTGGGGATCTAAGATCCTTGTTGGCAAGGCCTTTCACGAGTTGAAGAGTTTGCTTGCATGCGTAGTATATTCGTCCTAGGTTACACATGACTGAGAGCTTCAGGATGGGCTTACAAACAGACCCTGTAAAGTCAAGTTTCTGCCAAAAGGATATGTCTCCATATGCCATTGAGCTGTTGTCTGAAGATGAGTAGGGAGGATTGAGGTTTTTCTAGAACCCACCATATATATTTTGAAACTTTTTAATTGTGATATGCCTGAGCGTGATGCAGGCAGGTCAAGTATATGGGGTACCTCTTTCTGGAGCATTGCTGGCGAAGCCAGGACTTTACCCTGAGCAGAAAAATTGTGGAGAAGATTTTCGAAAGAAGTGGATTGAGGCAAGTTCCTGTTGTTGCTTATGCTGCCTACATTCTCTTACCTGCCTTTTTGTTTCTCTGTTGGGCAGTCAAGTAGGTTTCAAGCCTCGGCATAGTGTACTGCTGTGTAACAAACAAGATGACAAGGCCTCTGATGCTTGGTATTCTGAATCTATATAGAGATAGATAGATTTATGGCGATGGACCAAGGAAGGCACATCCCAGTGTTAGAAGTCTGCTGATGGTTAGACTTGAGGAGGTTGCAATTTTATTAAAACAAGTGATGTCTGTATCAAAAATGATGACCAGCCTAATGGGCATGTCTATTACCTGCCACCTGAGAGCCTAGTGCAATGTTCTGATTAATATACCACCACAATATTATGGGGTGACCACTGTTTGGCATTTAAGAAGTGGTTTTTTGACTTGGGAGTGACCTTGCACTTGGCAGGGGTTGCTTATAAGAAACACTGGAGTGTACAACAGTTTTAGAGTCGTTCTAAGGAGAAGATTATACTTGCTGAGGGTGCTTATGTGGTCGAACCCAGGGTCTGATGGCACTAAATCTGCTCTCTGTAATGACAGGATTTGTCGCAGAGGAAGAGACTACGAGCATTAGCTGAGCATGTCCCACATGGTTATCGCAAACGTGCCATCTTTGAGGCAGTCATTAAGCATGATGTACCTTTGCTTAGGGCAACATGGTTTGTTAAAATTGTCACCCTCAACCAGGTCTGTCAAGATTCCCAATTTCATCCTCCACAATTTCCTGGGCTTTGCTGTGCTCTAGGTTTGCAATTGCAAGGTCATAGTTGAAACAAAAGCATATAACTCTTTACCCAATTCTCTTTGTTTAGATGGAGGCTACATAGTGACTTTCCATCTCAATGGCTCTTGTTTGCTCATACCTTGTGACAATCAACACTGGCCCTTTGTAGCTGCACTGGTTGGTATGAAGCTTTGACAGCTGATGTTCAGATCTTAAAGGAATTGGCTGGGTCCATTGAGACTCAAGATCCTTTACAATTGTTGGCAGGTTAGGACCCAGGCTGGTTCTTTTGACTGTATATAGGGGCTGATGACTGCACATTTGAATGATGGGAATTATTGTTCCTTGAGTTTGGATCTCAGATTTTGTTGAAGTCCAATGCTGGTGTCCCAGGACCATTGTTTTGATGGCTCTTATTGTATTCAATGGATCCAGGTACGACCTATACCAATCGGAATGTCAGCAGGTGGCCCTGATAAGTCTCAGTTGAAGCGGGTGGACTTGTGGACAAATAATGTAGTGGAGTATGCCCAGTCATTGCTTGATGACCTGTGTCTGCCAGGGGCAGCTCAAGCACACCCAGGATTCATTACTGCAGGAGGTGATCCGGCAGAAGGAGAGCTGGAGTTACTCAGTAAGTGGCGCTATGTTGTCCGCTTGGCACAATGGCATTACTCTGAGGGCCTGCTTCATCGCACCCAGGTCATTGATTGGGCCCTGAAGCAACTCCAGGTTGGTACTCCATACTGTTCATACTTGTTTTGTCACATGGTGCTATAAAGTAGGGGTTGGTGTGCTCAGAGCAAGTAGGAAAAGCAGGTAGAAACCTTCTTTTTGTACAAGTTTGCCTTGGGATATGCAAAGAGCACAAGGGAGTAGTTCAATCCAATCCCAGACAGGTGTCATGATGTATCGATTTCCATGTGATTAATGTTTTGTTGAGGCTGTGGTAATTTTGGATCTAATTTTGTAGTTTGTCGGAATCTGCCAGGAAAAGGAGACAGTGGAGGCACTGGAGCTTTTGTTACCAATTGTGTTGGAACTTATTGATGGGATCTGTTTGTCTCAAGCCCATGTACGTATGCTGGTTGATACATGTCTACGATGGCTGCGGAAACTTTTTCCAACAGGGATCCTTCCCAAGGCCACTAGTGAGCTTACACGACAGAGATCAGTTGCAGTATCATTAGTGGAGCTTCTGCGGTACCTCCTGCTTGTTGTCCCAGACACTTTTGTTGCTTTGGATTGCTTTCCTCTTCCACCTTGTGTCTGTACAGCAGGAGAGTCCCAGTCTTTTCCAGAAGTTTCTTCACTTCTCCCTGAAGATATTGAAAGGCATGTCCAGCCTGTGCCAGACATCAAGAACATGGGGGTGAAACATCGCATTGGACCTACTGGACCAGTTGCAAAGCAGAGGAATTGTTGTCTGCGTGAGCTTGCTGTTGGAGAGACCGTTGACTTAATACAACAACGTGCAGCTTCATTAGCAAGAGCAGTGAACCCTGTTTTTTTAAGAAACAATGAGGGGAAAGTTGTTCAGGCACTTGACAAAGCTCTTCATGGGGGAGATATTGCTGGTGCTTATCGTTGTGTATATGAAGAAGACTTTTGCAGCAGTGATAACTTGCCTGCAGAATGGCAGGCTGAAGTAATTTCTGCCTCTGCATTCAGCTTATCAGGCCCAATTGATCCCTCAGAACTTTTTGCAGTTCGATTTTTGTGTGAATGGGCAGTCTGTGATTTCCGAGACAGCAGGGGTATTGTTGCTTCTAAGGTGGAAAGGCCACAGGCTGCATTCAGGGACACATCATGTGTGTACATGGTTGTCTCAGTCCTTCGTAACAGGATGCTTGAAATTGAACAGAAAAGGAGTGGCTTTGACAACTCTACGCAGAAATGGGCGTGTTCTGAGGGAGACAAAGGAAAACAAAGTGGTCTTCATGCAATGACTTCAGAGGGATCAGGCATCCATGCTAATGAAAGAGTTTCTGTGACTTCTGGATATCTCTTGGGCCCAGGTTGCATGCATGACTTGTTATACTCTTGGTTGGATCAGCATGAAATGTGGAGAGGGGACACCTCAGATCGGCTGCCATTGCTGTTGGCTGAACTTGTGAGAGAGGGTTTATTTCAACCTGATGCTTATGTAAGGCAGTTACTTTGTAATGGAGTATTGGATCTGGAGTCTATCACAGTTGATCCAGCCCGGGTGGCTCGCCACAGGCATGTTTTGCAGAATCTCCCACCACCACCCCGCTTCCTTTTGGATGATGGAACTGTTAATGATCCCTCACTTTCCGAGGCTTATCGGATTTACCGTAATGAGCGGCGCTCTGCACTCTATGGTCTAGGTAAGAGACTAAATGTTGTTTCTCAAGAACCAGGATTTGCTGCCCGGCAGTTGCACAAGGAAGGATCAAGAAATTGGGCTGGATTGGAGACAAAGCAATCCTCTGGGCTTCATGGAACAATGGAAGGGACCTTCCAAAGATCCAAGTGCCAAAGACGAAAATGGAAAATCACAGACTTGAAGCAACTTATTGCCACCTCTCTCCTGCTTCCTGAGGCTTGTGTTGCTGCCTCAATAAAGCCTCTAGAAACAAAAGCAAGCAGAGGGATACTAAATAGTTTAAAGAGACCAGCAGCATTGGCTTTCAACAGCAAGGAGAGAGACCCCACTCCAGGCTGTGAGGAATGTAGCAAGAGTAAGAGACTCAAGACAATTGAAGGGAAAGGGTTGATCATGGCCATTGGTGACGAAGAAGACACATGGTGGTCAAAAAAGGGGCCTAAAGTAGTGGAACCTATTAAGGTAGTGGAAGCTATAAAGGTTGAACTCCCAGTAAAACCCTTATTAAAGCAAAGTCGAGGGAGACCAAAGGCTGTGCGGAAAACCCAGAGTCTTGCACAACTGGCTGCTACCCGCACCGAGAGCACCCAAGGCGCCTCATCAAGCCACTTGTTTGACACTAAAGTGAGCTGCCCACACCACCAACCATCACCTGATGGTGTGAATATCTTGCAAACCAAAGACAGTAACAAAGTGCAGAAGATGGCTGACCTCCACTCTATTGGAGCAGCTATGAAGTGCCTCCGTGTGGGTGAGAATCGCGCAATTGTCGGGTGGTTGGATAGTTTAGTGCGCAGCCTTGTAAGCAGTGGGGGATACTATGCTCCAAGTGTTCATGCTAATGGATTCCCTGATTCTGCTTCTGTTTTAGAGCAAGCAAGCATGGTGCAATGGCGAATTGGAGAAGAACAACTTGGCCTCATTGTTCTTGTTATGGACACTGGGAATGATCTGCACACACTGTTGCAACTCCTGCTGTGGCTGTTGCCCATTGCAGCCATTCCACCTGTCAACCCCCCAGGTCATGTTGGCAGAGGCATTGGTGCCCTTAGTGGCAGTAAAGAGAGCTCTATGTGCGATGTGGGAGAAGCAGTGGTTTTATCATGTCTGCGAAGGTGAGGATAATTGTACCCTGCACCCAAGGTTGGGCTTCCATGGCATGTGAATTGACAGTGTTAATCCACTCCCAGAAATAGTCTCTCAATCCCTGTCAGCCATTAGATCCTGCCATTTTGTTAGAGCTAGTTTTCTTTCTGTCATAGGTCTGTGGTCCATGTGGCATTCGATGTTATGTTCAATCACCTTAATTTGGTTTGTTTACAGTCTGCTGATCCATGGAGTTATACCTGGACTTCCTTGCAGTGCAGTCAACCCTAATTGCTGGATTTCCAGGAGAAATGTACTCTAAGAATGCCTTTCTAACTTCTTGGTTTTGTGCTTTTTTCACATCATCTCTGATGAAGTCAGTGGCAGTGTTGTGTAGGTTTTTCTGTGTTTTTTAGTCCTCTTTTCCTGTTTGCTGATATATTGTTCATTCTGAAATCTCTCTAATCTTATCGTAAGGTTTTCTCTCAGTTGTATTGAAGTTGAGTTCTCAATACTTATGATTATATTTGTTTCATATCATGCTGAATTGCTGGTTTATTGACAGGCCAAGCTAACCCCCATGAGCTCATCCTCCTGGTTGGACTACTGAAGATGAATGCGATATGTTAGCTATCAACTTTTACTGCTTGATTAAGAGTCCAGAGCTATTGAGGGCTTGGTGCTATTTGTGATGTTTCTGAAACTTAAAAGGAATCCACTAGTCTTCTCAGATGCTACTGGTCTTGTCAAACTTGGGGGCGTGACCATTGCTTCACAGTTCTAGTGAGACTTTTACTGAAGGTTGACCTGATTAGCAAACTATTGGGTTGAATAGTTGTCAGTAATGAAAGCTTATCCACAGAGTATTGAGATGCAGGTATGAGGGTGTACTGGCAGCTATGGATCTTCTCCCACAGGCTCTATCAGCAGGGATGAAAAGGGCAGCAAATGTTATGGCTGCTGGTCCAGGAGGCCAAGCAGGGTGCTCAGCATTGTTATGCTATGTCCGGGATCTTTTGCGGAAGTATCGAAGCCTTGCAAGTGTACAAGCCTGGGAGAAGAGCTGGAAGACAACTTGTGATCAGCGCTTAGGTGCTGAATTGGAGGCATTGAAAGCAGGTGACACTGAAGGTGGATTTGGAATGGTTGGAGGGATGGGTGATGACCGGGATGACCCTAACCTGCCACGCCTCACAGGCCGCCTAGAAAGGGTTGGAAAAAGCATGAAGGACATCATACTGCGTGGCATGAATGAAGCTATGCACAGTATGGTAAACAAAGAACGTGATCTAGGAGCCTCTTCAGCTGCAGGTGCAGATCTGGTTGAGGATGCTTACCTTGCAGCCCAGCGAGTAGTTGGGGGTATTATGGATTCCATTAGACAAAATGGTGGAGTTGCACCACAAGCAGATTCGGCACTTGTGACTGCAGCTGTGACTGTTGTGGTTGGAAATGCATGGGCAGCTGTGGCCACTGTTTTGGATACTCTTGGTTACAGCAATACAGGAGCTAATATTGCAGGCATTGGCCCTGCCATAAGGTGCAGATTTGGCACTGCAGTTATGTTGGTTCTTGAATGTCTGTTTTGGTTTGCTAGTATGTATTTGCCATCTGATATGCTCTCTCAGCCACATAGTGATGTCTTTTAAGCCATTTTCTGTCAAGCACACTTGTCTATGTTGATTGCCTTGCCTGGTAGGATGTGGTACAGCCCATTACCCTCTTCCTTGGCTGGCATGCATTTTATCCCCAGCTGCTCAACAGCTTATCATCTGAAGTTGGGATTACATAGTTATGTTTTTGAGGTTCAACTGTCAGGGTGTATTATTGGTGTTTCATTGTATGCCATGAATGCTGTAACTGATAAGGAGCTATCTGCTGCTTCTAGGTGTGGGCGGCGAGTATTGCAAATGCATGTGTACTGTTTGCAGTTGTTGAAGGATGCCCTTGGTGAGCGCCAAACCCGCATGCTGGAAGTTGCTTTAGCAGCAGAAGCAAGTATGGTTGTTATGAATGGTGTGGGGCACTCACCAGGAAGACCTCCACGCTCACATCTCTCTCCAGAAACTCCTGAGTCCAACTCAGCCTTGGCCAATGATGTTGGAGGGTCTCCAGGTTTGGGCCGAGCACCAACTGCTGCTGCTGCTGTAGCTGCACTTGTTGCAAGCTTGGTAGTAAATGGGATCACAAGCCTTGAGCGCATGGTATCTGTTCTGCGGATCAAGGATGGGTTAGAAAATTTGCAGCTTCTGAAGTTAGGGGGTCCTACATCCAATGGCATGTCACGAGTAGGCAGCATGGGAAGCAATGTGAAGGCAGATACATTGGCAGAAGCAAATATCTACTGGTTCCGAGTCTTAATTGGTGATTGCCGAACTGTTGCAGGAGGCTTAGTTGCAGATCTCTTGGGGGAGTCAACTGTACTGGGGCTTGCACACATGCAACGTGCTATGCCTCTCACTGCTGTCTTTCCTCCTGCTTATGCTATTTTTGCAGCTGCACTACATAGGAACCAGGCTGCTTATAATAACAGCAACAAATGTGAAGACTTGGTTGCACAGGCTGTCACTGTTGCTGTGAATGATATGGTTGCATTTGAGCCTTTTCGAGATGTTTGCTTACGGGACACACGTGCTCTTTACTTGCTGCTGTTAGATGACACTGGTGAGAGTGACTATGCAGCAATGCTGGATATACAAGGCCTGGAATTAAATAAGAAGATTTTGGCTATTGTGCCACTGCGTGCTCGTCTATTTTTATATGCTCTCTTGGACCGCAAGATGTCAGATGATGATATCTGGGGTCAAGGCCAAACCCACACTTCCACTGAACCAGGCCAGGTGGAGCAACTTGTTCGGGTATGTGCTATTTCTGCTTTCATTTTAGGGGCGGTTTGCAGTATTTGTAAATTAGGAATATATGCAATGGTTGATATCCTGATGACTAGTAGTCTCAACAAGAATTACTCTCTGTTCCGAACTGCCATAGGAATGCTCAATGGAATTTTGCATAGGCACCTGTGTCATGTTTGTAAGTTTGTGCCTTGTGTGATCTTGTGGAGGCAACACTGTTATGAATATAAATGGGACAATGTTACAGTCACTTTGGGATTGTCATTCTAGTCTTATTCATGCTTCACACAACAGTTAGCTTAAAAGCGTTTTTCTGTTCTCTGCAATCTTCTTTCATGTTTACTATGAATTTTTTTATGTTGTAGGCTGTGCCCTGGGAATCAATCTTGCTATATCTGATGTGGTTCTTACATGCATGCCTGAACATAGTGGCCATTGTTAGCTCAAGTAAAACTTCAGTTGATGGTTTCTGAAAATAACAAGTGGGCATTTGTAATAGGTCTTGGATGAGCTGCAGGCAGCTACATTCCATTGGCAATGGGTGGAGCTAAGGCTACTGTTGAATGAACAAGTTGTACTGGAGAGGCTCAACAGTCACTCTCAAAGCGCCCAGGAAGCTGTGCAGGCAGCCATGGCAGTAACAGATCGACAGCTTGCTGAGTGTGAGAAAACCTTCACAGAAGTGGTTCTTACACGGTTATTAGTCCGTCCAGAGGCTGCAGCACTGTATTCTGAGGCAGTTCATTCCCTTGGGCGGCAACTAGAGGAGTACCTCATACTGCAAGTATGTCCTTGACTTTCTTGTATTTGTTCTGAGTTCATATCATAAAATGTTATGGTTGGTCTTCAAATATGTCCGCTGTCTGTGGTGTATATTATAAGTACAGGCATCTTATCTGGATTCAACAATCTGACCAAATTGTGCACTAGATGGTTGTTCTTTGTCTATATATGTGTTTTTTTCTAGCCATACTGAGGAGGGCATTCCCTTTTAACAGAGTTTCACTTGACTATTGCACAGAATGACAGCAGAACCATTGATTCTTCAAGCCTTCCCTGCAGTTGGCAGTTTTTAGTCAGGATAGATTTTTCCAATTTATTGGTGGCAACAGATAGACTAGCTTCACTGCCTTCACAATCCCCGGGCAATACCAGTCTGTATCAAATGAGGCTGTGATCATGTGCATCATAAATTACTGAGTCAAGACTGCTCTGAATTCATATTGTTTTCGGATGTTACTCACATATGGTTCTAATTTAACAAAGATTCTCAGGGATCTGGTCAAAGTTTCTGAATGAGAAATTATTTTCCTGGGTATGACATGAGTTTCTGGTTCATCTGAAGGCTAGTTCAAAGTATCTCATCATCAAGGAGCTTGTCCATGTAAAGGCAGTGTCTTTGACTTTTTTGTCTTCTTTTTCAGCAAAACCTCTTGCAACTTATTGACTATTATCAGTTCAATATAATTGGGCAGTTGGGATTTTGATTCTACTATATTTAGATAAGAACAATTGATCATTGTGGCTAATTACCACATGGATTTCATTCAAAGGTTGGCAGTGGAGGTAGTCCTCCACAGTATCTCTGTGCAGGCTCAGATTTGCAGAACCACTGTTGTGTTTTTGCAGGTGAAGTGGGTGCTTGAGGGCCCTGATGTGCTAGCTGGGCGGAAGTCTCTGTGTCAACTCCTTGAAAGGTTTGCAGTAAGGCAGGGTTTCTCTGTAAATAGTCTTCACCGGATTAAACCATGGGGCTGGCAGCCACCAAAACCAAAAGCCTGCCATTCACTGGATAGTGATGACCGGAAGCAATCATCACAACATGGTGCATCACCAGAAGAGGGGGAGGTTGAGGATGATGGAATGGAATGGAAGAAACCTGAGGAGAAGCAAACTCGTCAGGGCTTGACTGCAACATCAACATGCAAGCCTTTTGCTAGTGAGAAGGCCTTGGCTGATCTTGTACTTCCTTGCCTTGTCAGG
>Ga0116228_10002873_pt1 | contig 15030 bp, 15 predicted proteins | sample S1TSphfallax_2_FD_89694 | JGI IMG/M metagenome (GOLD analysis project Ga0116228, IMG submission 89694) | Host-associated microbial communities from peat moss isolated from Minnesota, USA - S1T2_Fc - Sphagnum fallax MG | ecosystem: Host-associated > Plants > Peat moss > Unclassified | place...
ATGGAAGAAAAAAACCCTGTTCAGTAAATCAAGTTTAGCAGCTAACAAATCCTTAATTTTCCATAGCAAACTGTTGCGACTCCCCTGCCAATGCACACCAGTCTTTTCTTACCATACATAAACTGTCTGGCCACAGTGTTGTTGCTGTACGTGTCAATCAGGCCTTGCCAACATTTAGGGGTTGAGGTCCAACTCATGGTGTATCGATGTTGCTACAGAATTGATTGGACCAACATCTGCATACTTCTCATGACAGGCTCTTCAAACTATGATCAGACTTATGACCTGTAACACATGGTGGGGTTCTAGATACCAGTAAAGGAAGCAAATTGGCATCATGATGAGCTTCAAGAGATTTGAGAAGGGCCTCTGGATGTTGCAAAAATCCAAAGATCTAAACCTAAAAAACACATGAACACCTTTTTCGTTCAGGAGGACTAGCCTTAACCCCTAAACATTGACAAGACCTGATTGGGCATCATAAGTATTGATGTGGTTGTTGATTGGTGCCAACTGCAAACCCATTTGCAAAGCCAGTTGCGCTGCTCCTTGAACCCAACAATGATCAACACCTTGAAACAACCTCGTGAAGTGTTTCTGTCCAGTTTACCAGTGCCAGAACTGCACAGAACAAAATCATATTTGCAGCAGATCAAATTCTGGTAATCCTATCCTTGATATTTACCATTTCAACAACAGAAGAGCACTGAAAATGTAATTGCATGAGCATTAAGAATGGGCTGAGGACTAGTAATACACAAGTAGCAAACAAGAAGTGAAGAATTTCCTCACTGTTTGCCAAAAGCAACAGACTGACCCACAAGTGTGTGAGATACAAAGAATGGACACTGAACTGTGATCAAATAGACATGAGAGATTTCTTGCATATTTTGCATAAATAACAAGACCATACCAACAATAGCAATAACACCACCACCACCATCACCACAACAACAAAACAGCAAAAACCATGAAGACTATGAAACAACCTTGCACATACCTCTCTCCATTCACAATCTCTCCATGTTCCAGCAGTTTGTCTATATAGCCTAGTACATACCTCAGAAAAAATAAATGGGCTTTTAAATATTTCAGCCATGGAATAAAATCAGGGACCATGCAATTGTTACAATAATTTTTTCCTCTCTTATCGTGACACCTTTATCGTGCTTCTGCAAGTCTGTCTGCACCACCAGAAAACCCACCACCAATATGCATCATCAGAATGATCTGATTCCTTTTTTGTGTGTTCCTCTCTCCACTTTGATGAATTAAAAGTGGTGGTGACCTTAGAGTGAGTATTAGGGTCGTCAGTAGTTTTTTTGGATCATATTCCGTTTGGGGTAACTGTGGACTTTTTCTACAGGAATCTCACTATATCCACTAGTACTTTGAAGCGGTGGTGATGCAAAAATCTGTCCTGGGGTGTTTAGGACAGCCGTCCTGTAGACTTTTTGGACCAGAATGTACCAACGTGATGGCATGAAGGCCACGACATTGACTCTGGACAAAAGAAGCCACTCAAAATCATAGGTACCTCAAAATTGCTGCTGGAATCTTCTTGCTAGTCCAAGTAATTTTGAATAGTACAGTGCTTTTACATAATATATATCTCTGGAAAAAGACAAGGTTTCCATTTTTTACAAGATTGTTCTCTTGGTGGATATGGAAAGTCGCTGCAAGAGATTAAGGGACCCACCTGCCTGTTTGTACAAACACACGATCGTGGTCGTGCTCTTTTGACTTGGTCATCTGAGCCTTGAGGTCTGTGTAGAGAATTGGGGAAGAAGCAAGAAGAAAATTTTAAGGAAGCACAAACCTCTCTCTGAATTTGAAGCACGACCCCAAAGGTTGGTGATTACTGGAATCTTTCTTTCAGTCATTCTCTCTTTTTGGAAGCGTAGTAATAGTAACAAGTGGATTCCGCCGAAATCGAAGAAGGATGCAACGTTGCAAGACGTAACTCATCAGTTGTATCACTAACAGTCTTTGTCCAGAAGAAAGACAAACATTATTTTGCCCGAATTTTCATCAATCCCCAAATCTGTGGACTTCTTCCACAATTATAAACCTACAGTGCAATCTCTTGAGATTTGGACAAGGATCGGATGAGTCTACATACGTGGAGAAAGGAAATGGGCTTGAGCATGCATTCAGAGCTTACTAATTGGATCACGACTGTAGGATTTTATGACGTCTGCCTGATGCTTCAGAAGAGAATCAAGCCAACGCGAATCAAGCGGACGAAGCATCAAGCAGACCTCATAACATGATGATGGGGAAAGCAATCTAGGGTTCAGGGTTTAAGAAGCTTTATATGATTTGAATTCTTTCTCCAGAATAAAAGTCATCCAGTTCCCAAACCTCAGACATCTGAGTAGCTCACTGATGATGGGCCATAAACAAGTGCAACAGAGAAGAAGAGTAGGAAGCAATCCTGAATGTAGCAATGTTGAATTCTTGAGGACTTGAAGGCTCCGAAGTTGCACACAATCCATCGTTTCAAACGCCCTTGACAATGGTGAAAATAACTGGCTGAAGGTTCTTCTCCGAAATGCTCATGTTGTTTCCATGATCTAAGCTTTTAGAGACTTGTCACAGAGTTTCGGAGTTATGGAGGAGCTCCACCGAGGAACTTCTAAGATGTGCATTGAGACAACAAAGAATCTACTACTCTTGGTTGTGGCTTTTCATCACTTTGATTATAAGTATTTCCAGTAGCTTAAAAGGCTTTATGAGCATGTGGGGATTGGATAACACTTTCCTCAAACCAATGCTGCTACTCATCATCATATTTTGCACTATAAGTTTGTAGCTTTCATCCCATGGAGATTGAGGTGGTTAGCTTGAAGCTTAATGTGTTCAGTTCTGTATTTTTGTGTTTTCACACACAACATGACAAGATCCAGACTTTGACCATGCCATGGATGACGAGCTGGTGACATTAGATGCTAATGTTACTTGGGAGTTGGTGTTTTTACCAAGGACAAGAAGGCAATTGGGTGCAAATGGGTGTATAAAGTCAAGCACAATACAAATGGATCTATGAGCAAGTACAAAACAAGGTTGGTTGCCAAAGGTTATGCCCAAACCTATGGCATATGTGCACTCACAGGAGGCCCTTTGGATAATTATGTTCTCAACACTCCTTGGATCCAATCTTAGCACTTGGTGCTGTCTCAAAGTGAAGCACAACCTCCCAAGGGTTCGTACTTTTGAGGGCACCATGAAGAAGCTTGCCGAGATGACAAGTGGTACTGTTCTGGGCATATTGACAAACAGATCTGATATTGAACAATAATTATTTTGTCATTGATGAACAGTCCTGGTGAGTCATGAGTTTTCTTGCAATTGAGGTGGAAACAAAATAAAAGATGAACATTCAAATTTATCACTTGTTTCCTCTTTATTAACTCATAACCTTTGCTCTCATTAGTAGAATGTTGTAGGACTGAGTTAAGTAGATGTGCCTTGTGATAGTATGGAGATCATGATCGCAACAATATTAGGACCATGATGCAACCAACAGCACTACTTTGGCTCAAGGGCCAATATCAGAATACGAATCAACAGGGTGTTCATGGTGTTGGTGCCAATATGTATGTCTGTGTGTTGCAGAAGTGCACAAAGTTCACAATGGGAAGCAGGTGCATGCCCATATTACCCAAAAGTGGTTTGCAGCAAAATCTTCAGGTTGTTAATGCTCTATGTGTATGTCAACTGTTGGACTATGTTAGTTGCTAGTCAAGTCTTTGACAAACTTGTTTCCTGTTTTTCCTGGAATGCAGTGACTGCCGCATATTCTGGGCACAGTCATGGTGGGGAGGCATATAAAGTCTATTTATGCATGCAACAAGGTGTGAAGTAACACCATGACTGTGCCCAGCATATGCTTATATGAGCATCCCCACCAATCTCACTTAGTTGATGAAGGCCATGAGTACTTCCTTTCTAGTGTCAAGACTACATCATTACACCTGCACAGCACTTGGATGAGCTCAGGAGTTCATCAATAAATATGCCAATTGAGGCAGATACATCTTGAACACAGTGCTTGGTGGTTGCAGAATCATGGCAACATTAGAGCTAGCAGAATGTGCTGTAGATTGCAGTCTCAAACTGGAACCACACAATGTTGCTGTGTATGTACCACTGTTGTATGACCTTAATATTAAGGTCACATGTGTCAAAACAAAGTAGTAAATGTTTCTCAAAGTGCTAAAGACTGCATATGCATCAATACTACTGCTTTCTTGAATTAGCATAGTAGTTTGCTGTGAAGTCATTTGAAGACATAAACTTCAAATAATACTCTTTTTTGGCACAGGCTCATGACTTCTCTTCCCCTTTCTTCCTTGAAATGTTTACCAGGTGTGCAGTTTGGATGCATAGACAACCTGGAGATAATTTTCCCTATCTTCTGGAGATAGTGAAGACATAGATAGGTAACACCCATCTTTCAGCTTCAGACTAAACAGACCCCATGGATTGAGGTACAAATAGGTATATAGTTTTTGAGAGAACAGGCTATTAGGTCGGAGTCCTCTCTCTCTACCTGCTTCATTGGCAAAAGGACAGTTCTTGTAACCTTGTGTGTGAGTAGCACCCTTCCAAGATGAAAGGGGAGGAGTACTTGCATTGAGCCAGCATTGCAGCACTGACTCTTGTTCCAGAAACAGCCTCACTGGGAATTGCACTTAGGAGTTCCTGCATCTCTTCCTCAGAAAGCTTCACACTCAGAGCTCCAACATTCGCCTCCAAATTTGCCTTCTTCATTGTCCCAAGAATGGGTACTGTACCATTCCCACCTTTCTGAAGAACCTACACCAATGCTAACTGGCTTAATAAGCATTTCTTCTCTGCAATTTTGCAGACTTGCTCCAGTAAGAGCTTGTTCTTCTCAAAATTGTCCTGTTGTGCCAGTGATATCAATGTCTAACAAAACCAACAGTATACCCTATTATAAACTTGATGCTCCATTTGAAGAGCATTGCCCCTGTTTCTGCTCACAAGTGGGTAGACACTTAATTGGTGATCATTAGATCTAGCTTTAAGGCAAGGATGGAAAATTACTTGCAAGTTGGAACAGTTATAGGGTGCACAGAATGATCCCAGCAAATTTCAGATGGTGATGCCTCCAAGAGCCCAATGTACTTGATCTTCTCTTCCTCCACTAACTTCTTCATTCTCTCCTACCTGAAGACAAGCAACCTTAGAACCAGAATAGTACTCTTTAGGCAAGAAATGCATTTCATCATTGTAATCTGCTGCTCAGAAAGTCAATTGTGATTTTCATCTTCTGACTAATTTTCCTGTAAAACGTAACGTGATGTTTTCTTTATTAGAATGTTTCCATTTCCAGGAACAAACTCTTGCATGAGATTGTAATAAGTCATCTTTCAGGAATGGTTATAACACATTGGTTATGCTTGACTGAGAACAGGACATTTGAAGAAAACATGTCAATTCAGGACTCACAAGCAACAGCATCACAAGGACATGAAGGTGCATCTCTTACAATGATTTCAATTGGAACATTAATATCCACATGGTGCTGGCAATAAATATCAATTTCCTCAACATTGAGCCTTTTCAAGCTTGCCTCACAAGCTGCTTGAAAATACTCCAGATCTCCTTCAACAACACATTTCCCGTCCCTGTGATTACTAAATGGCAACGTTGTCCCAAATTCCTACATCTCCAAGAATTCAGCAATTTGTCTCGGCCCAGGTACTACTAGATCCAAAAGATGGGACACCCCACAGCATGGGGGGTTATTGAGTTACAAGGATTTGGTGATTAACCTAATGTTGTTCTTTTAACAACATATAATTTTCTTGTGCTTGCTTATGGTTAGTAAATGGTTGGTACATTTCATGTTATTCAGAAGGGCCTCCCCACATCTATAATTTTCCCTGAGTATCGTGCATACAAGCATGACATGGCAGATCTTGTTGACCAACAAGAACTAGAAGCCATTGAAGGCAGCACGGACTCTGCGCTGTTGTTTTGGCAATGATGTGCAAAAGTTGTCAGCTTTCAGCTTGACTTCATGTACTTAAGCTTGTCAGTTGATTCAAGATCCATTGAATGCTTGTTAATCAACTCAGATGAAGGTGAGAAGGATAATGCCTGTAGCAAAATTGTCCTCTGCAAATTGTGCAGAAGATTTCAAGCCATAATGACTAGTCACAATTCTTTGATATAGAATAATTGTTCTGAGCATCCATTTGGTGCAGCAATGTCTCATCCTGCTGCAAAGAATTGTCTACAAAAAGTTATTCATGTCTATGAACATAATCTGTTAATTTGGTGACAAAACTCTCATGATTAATGACACCAAAATTAGGTTGCTTGGTGATGTCTATGGGAGCCCACACCATATCTCACTTGTTTGATGAACCATGTTCTGTAGCCGTTAGGGCCATGTACAGATAGGCAAAATATGGATAGTCTTGCCAATGGCATAAGATGGACAGTTTGTTTTGTTTCAGATCCATCTGCCATTTTGAAGCTCAACTGTGGTATTTCAGGGGATTGTTTTAAGAGGGTTTACAAGTTCAAGGTACTCACATTACCTTACACTCCAAAATGAAAATATTGAAATTACTCTTTGAAGCAGGCATGACTGTAATATTCTCTGATTGAGTTTGGAAGTTAAACTTCAGAGAGATCTGTGATACAAGTTAATTTGTGATTGAGTTTCCCTACCCTGCATATTTTGCACAGGAGATGTGCATTTGATAAATCCAAAGGGAGGCTTTCGATGAGTTCTACTCTACCAGCTGCCCCTCTTTGGATGTGAAAGTCCCTCTCTATTTCAGTTGATTTCCATCTGCTAGCTCCTTCATTCCAGAGGTCTCTGATTTTAGATAAGCCTTCATGAGTCTCAACCATTGGTTGCCATACATGAGTCTGGAACAAGGAAGAGAAAAACTTCCCCCATGTTCCTGGTTCTCCATTTTGAGGCAGCCACTTTTTGTTAACAGATTACTCAATAACTGTGAGGGCATTCAATTGGGGACAGAGAAGCCATGAAGGCTTATTAAAAATTTCTATCCTTCTCATGAACACTCATGCATGGCAACCACCTGGTCTCTGATTTTCTGATAAGCCTTCATGAGTCTCAACCACTGGTTGCTAACTCATTTTTTAGTTCTTGGGCTTAGGCCTAAGTGTAAAGCCAATGGGTCTGAATTCCAGCTATCCACCAAAAGGAATGCTCTATTTTAAGTTGGGACCATTCTTGGGCCCTAATGTAAAGTTGGCCTAAAAGGTGGGCCAGAGATTTCTGGGGCTTGGGTTCTAGTGTAAAGTGAGCCTTAGCACAGCAAGCCTTGGAAAGGCAAGTGACCTTTCAAACATGATGGTGCATTTTCTTCCAATCACCAAAGAGTTATAGTCAAAATTGCATGTTTAAAAATGTATCCTGTGATATTTCTGCATAATGGCAGTTTCATCAACTGTTCTGATGAGTTTGACTGCGTGGGTCCATAGAAATATACGAATATCCTTGGGATGAAATTGACATATAGTCTGGTATGGGGGAAATCCAACACTCAAAATAATGTAAGATGATTCTCATGTTGCATGTACCCTGTAATATTTCTGTATAATGACAACTCCAGCAGTTTCATTGACTGTTCTGATGAATTTGACTGCATGGGTCTAGGCTATAGAAATATATGAATATCTTTGGGATGAAATACACAGATAGTCTGGTATGGGGAACATCCAACACTTAGAATAATGGAAGATGAATCTCATTGAGAGGCACATCTGATGCAACTAAAACTCTGTAGCAAACTTGTTTTAATTCAATAATGTGTTTTAATTTTGAAATCAGTGCTAGTGGTGAAAGAAATACATAGAGAAAGAGTTGGGTGCTCATTAGTGGAGAGCAAGGGTGCAGTCTATTGGATCAGGGGATTGACATGGTGGAATGTTAGAAGGCCCAAACATGGCCTTTTCTGCAAATCTATGTGAGCTCAGAGAACAGGACTGGAAAGAAAAATAAGCATGGAATCCTTGTGCACTCCTACATGATTTGGAAAAGGTGAGAAATGAATAGATCAATCCAACAATTACAAAACTCCCAGAGAAATAGAGTTTAGAGATCCCGAGAATGAAATTTGTCTTCTTACTCTTGACAGACTAGTGCTCCAAAAACAGTGATTCTTCTCTTCAGGATCTGAGAGAATTTCAAGAGTGAACATCAGGAAAGTTGAAGACATGTTGTGAAGGAAAACAGATAGGGCAAAAGTGTCAATGACCATGAAGAACTATTCTGTTGTGACCAATGTGAGATTTCTTGTCATTCCAATTGACTGGTCGCATGAGAGCTGGACATCACAGGCTTAACCTACAGAATGCTTAGATTGTTTTGTAACAGAGATGCCAAAATTTTGAGAACAGTACATGGTGGAAAGCATGACAATCCAGTTGTTATAACATCCTTCCCATACATGAACTTCTCAGGATGGAGAACTGGACAAAATTTTAGTAGAGGTGTTGATATATTTGAATGGACATGGGACCACTGTGATCACAATTACATGATGCAAAGCTATTGGAGAAATTATAGTTGAGGAGTTTAAGATAAAAATCAGTGAGCTGCAACTTGTGCCAAATGAGTTGCATTTAAGGATGGTAACCTAACCAAGCCTTTCCCTAACCACATGAAAGCAAGGGGCTTTTGCTCAACCAAATTAAATGCAGTACCTGCATCCACTGGCACCACAAATCCTCCTGAATGTACATGTACCCATGTTTATGCTGTGAGAATTGTTCCCTTCCAAGCTTTCATGTAGCCTTTCATGCCACATGGATACAATTTAAATGCTGCTAAATTACTGCAAACACAAAAGATGTCAACTCTAGATGAAGTTTTAAATGTAGGCAATGAAGTACAGGTAAGGTTCTGCATGTCCACAAAAGAAACAAAAGTGAGCACATGAATGAACCACACTACTGGTTGTAATGGAGAGGGAAGGGAGAGCATTATTGATGCCACAAAAACATTGGCAGGGAATGACATTTTTCTGTCAAGAAGTGCACTATTCACCAATAGGATAAAGTGACAGGGTCAGCACCAAGACCATGGAGAACCTGGCCCCTTCCTTTGGTTTAGAAAACTATTTCCTTCCCACATCTTGAGATTAGGCATCTTCCCACTGCTGAGGATTCACAGAAAAAGGAAAGGCCTAAGCTGTGCAATCCTGCCACTGTCCCTGCTGGCAGAACTCCTGAAAAGCCAGCATAGAGACTGGGACTTGTGAGAGATATAATGAGGATTTGCTGATATTCACTCAGCTATAGAGCAACATTTCATATGAGGTTCCTCCACAGTACTACTAGGTTGTGCAGCCTCCTCCACAATGTGCTGCCTACACTACCTTTTAGCACTACCAATCTTTTGGAACTTGCCTGCTTCTATGCCTACACATTTACAGCCATACATTGTTTAGAAGCCAACCACATGCTTGTACAGAAGAAAATGAGCATCTACTATTATGCTTGTGCAGAAGAAAATGAGCACACTACTATGCTTTATCCAACAAATCTCTATCCTATGAGTAGTGCTAATCAACTTGTAGCAGATGATGATCTCACTGTCGGATGTCAAAACATGCAGATGATCAACACTGAGTGTTTTTTCTTTGCAGAACTAAGGAGACACCACCAACAAAATAGCTCACCACTACAAAAATCTGAGGTTTGGTACACAAACGTGAAATGAAACTGTTGCAGGCCCCAGAGATTATTTTGGAATGTAAGAAATGCGGATAGTTGCAACAACTGAGTCCACATTGTTACATGTGATTTGTGGCAGTTCTGCTCTCTCTAGTTGAAATCACTGTACTATACCATATGTATGCTATAAATACTCCATGGTCGGTTGCATTCTGCAGTCTTCACCTGTGTTAAAAGTCATGATCCTGTTGTGGTCTATTTGTCTTCATGTTCAAACTTCAGATACTTTAACATTACCTCAAGTTTCTGTTAGTTCTGCATTGTACCCTGTAGTCACAGAGTCATTATGAAATTGGAAAGCTGAGCTGAGAAACTTCTTTTAATTCAATATATATACAAATTACAGCTCAGAATATGCTGATCATGCTTGTATTGATCATGAATCCAGAGTATCTGATATGTGATATGTGAGTTGACCAATGCAACTGAAACATATTAACTAACAATCTGAATACCCAAGGATTGTAAAGAGAACAAGTATGACTATCAATGAACTTACACAAAGGTGACTTCACAGCAAACATTAATGTAGAATCTTAACTTGCCAATACAAAAACCTTCACCAAGTTTCATCGAGAACTATTGAAATCTTGACTCATCTCATTGAACAACTCAAGATTTTGAATTGAGAATTGCAATCTCATGGATAACTTGAAAGTGGAGATACATATGGTACATAGTATACACATTGAAAAGGAAAACTAATCAACTCCACATGAGAGAGAGGGAGATCTAGAGAGGGTAGAAACTTGTGCACAAGAGAGGTATAAAGGATTTATCAACTTGCTGGGACATACTGGGTGTACACTGTATATTATTGAACTAGGTGAAGAGTAAGCTGTTGGTCTCTGTTGAGGTTTCCAAAAATTTCACTTTCACCATAAAGACATGATGCACAAGAAAGAATGATGGCAGCAACCCTATTGAGCAAGTTGCAAACATGACTGTGATCGCCAGTAGAATAGAGTAAGCCATGTATATGAGAATCGAAACAAAGTCATTCAACATGTCAGGCAGATCATCCAAGAGAAAGCTGAGGGAGTATAGAAACACTTAGAATCCCGATGAGCCTGAGGAAAAAACGATCTTCCACCACTGGCGGTGATCCTCTAAAAGGAGAATTCGGAAATGTGAGCAATTGTGATCCGTGACTGCACACCAGGACGAGCAGTTGCAACAACAGGCTCAAATTGCTAGGTGATGGATAGTATGCTCGTCCCCACAAAATTCTGGACATGATGGAAAATGTGGCAACATACATGATGCATCCAAAGGGGACGACGCCAGCTACGAAGATCCAGACCCATGGGAACTGATCTTTTGAGGGAATTTGGCGTTTGTGGGCATAGGAAACTGTGTTCGCTTTATTCGTCTGCCCAAGAAGCCTCCCGATAGTGTCAATGGCACTGACATACCAACACATATCAGCAATAAAAGGATGGAAACCCAGATAGACATTGCACAGGTGCTGTTATTTGACCAATACATGACGTTGAGGAGAATATGAAGCGTGAAAACAAAGCCGGGGAAGAAGCAAGCCACTCCTAATGAGATCGATATCCAGGCCGTTGCATCTTCTTTGAAGGTGCTCCACATCCATGTAGCCACATAGCCCCCAACGATGCTGAAAAGGAGTAGATGAAGATCATGCATGTGATTGTTGATATGCCCGGAGGAACTGATGAGGTCAGAAAGATTACATCGAAAAATGAGCCTATCACCAAGGCTGTGCATGTGATATGTAGCCCATTGCCCACCACAATGCAAAGAATCTCCGGAAACCTTGGTGCCTGGAATACATCCATCATCACGAGCTTACCCGCGGAAGGCTCCACATCATTGCGCCTTTGGCCTTGAAGCCTTTCGTAACGTCCAAGTACATAAATGTGATAACCGTTTACGAGAATACAAAGGATGTAGAGAAAGCTCCAGTCGGAAAAAAAGGCGAACTTCTCTAGTGCCCATTCTGTAATAGGCCTTCCACCTATCAGACCACCGGATATCGCTTGCCTCGTAGGAGACATCCTGTGAGTACACTATTCGTTCTCCAACCTGGATTGGTTGGTGGGGACCGTCCAGGTTGCGTTCAGCAGATGTGTTAAGTTTCCTGGGATTCCGTCAACTGCGATGGGATCGCGTAGAATGCTGTAAGGGATGATGACCTCGAAACTAACCACCATGAACTTGCCATCGAAGCTGTCACCAGTTGCGTCTAAGGGTTTTGTATAGGGTAAGTCCTGACAGCAGGGACTTACACTGTGTAACAACCGAGGTAATCAATGCCTTATGAAATAATTCCCTTCCTGTCAGATTATCATCCCTACGAATATTTGGCCAATTTTCTATAAGTAATTTATGAAGTGCTTTAATCATCCTTCTATATTTTTGGCTACACACTGAAAACCAAATATAGAAATCTAGCATCTTCACTATTTTTTCCCTCACTTTTGGTGAGTGAAAACTTTCAAAATCGCATATTTTTTGAATTTTGAATTTTGCTTTTTGGGCGGAATTTTGTAAATAAAAAAAAGAGGTTGGCACTGTGTATAGAAGCTTGAGGAGAAAATTGTAGTATACATTTAATTACAGCACCTCTTCAGGTTTGGCACCTGAAGGTGCTGAATAATTATTTTATTTTTCAAAATCCACTTGGGCAGTAAAAAAATAATTTATAGCATTTCAACAATAAATATAGGCAACTTCTTTTGTAGGGTCTCTCAACTCTGAACCTCTAATATTTTACAAAAACATTATTGCCTTTTCTTGCAAAAATGGGGAGAGATAATGTTCCAACAAATCATAGGATAGAGAAAACAATTATTGGATCTGCTTTGCAATGGTGGACTAGCTTGAACCAACAAGCTCTTGGATTTCCACCAATTTTGTATTTTTCCCTCCCTTGTAATTTCCTTATTTTCACATTTCAGAAGAACAAATTTCTGGAAATTTTGACATTTTCAAAAATAATTAAATTACCACCTAACCTGAAAACCATCCAGATTTTCAATTATTTTCAATATATTTTAAATCCAGCATATATTCAAAACTGTAACTGTTCTCAAATTTCTCGGTGGAGAGGAATTCGTGATTGAAGCCCAGTTGCAAATTTCAAATGATGCCAAACAATGAAACACTTACCTGGCAGTGTGAGACTTATGCTCCAATCTTTGCTGCAGACTCTGAATCTAACCATAGAGCTCAACACAACAGCCTTCTAAATGATGTTTTCTATTTGTGTTTCTACCAAAACAAAACCTAGACCTCCCATAGATTATTGCATTTTTCTCCATCTGGCTTGCAACTCTGTCATATGTGATTCTCTGTTCAGTAAATGGCCACTATAGTATGGGTGATGCCGTTCCCTCCATGCAGACTGCAGTTTTGCAAGATTAAGTTTTCTGGTTGAGGTATCCATCCACCAGTGGTAAGTTAGCTGCAAATTCTCTCTCCAATTTGTTGGTCAAAAGATGTCTTCCATTCTGAGAAAAGTCTTTTCACTATAAATCTAACTTGGACACTATATCACCAATTCCAACAAGTTTCTCAAAATCTGCTATTCAACGTTCGGTTAATGACAAGATACACCTAAAGTTGTGTCCAGCACTGGAAACTGGATGTCAGTGGAAGCATTAACAAAGAACCTAAAACAACCAAAAGATTCAAGTCTAGAGAACATCCAATGGAACATCAACAGGCTATGTGGGTCTTCTGAAGAAGTGTGCTGATTGTAATCAGCACATAAAAGATCACCTACTGAAAAGAAATATCTACAACAACAATTTGTGGGTAATATGGCGATAAGTGCAATCATAACTTTGCACAAGTCACACAGTGTATAAGCAGTGACAAGCTGCCATTACTACCTGCTAACTTTATCAGCTTCTGATGGCGGGTATAGATAAATACATAATAATCTGCCCAAAACTTCAGGCAAAACATTATACAAAACCTGCGTCCTGAGTTTCTGTCACATTTCCAGAAGCACTGGGAAGAATCAGTCATGATGTTGGCTTGCACTCAAGAGATATTCCCACATTGCAGAAAATGATCAGTCTCATGATTCATCTCCTTGCTGGTGAAAGTTGCTGAAGGAGGTGCTTACTCTGCATTGAAAGGGGCTGCTTGAACAGATATCATGCATGATTGGCTCCTTCCACCATACTACTCCATGTCTGCCAAGGTGTTGATATCTCTCAAAGTTTTCATTTCTCAAAATTGCCTCCTCTTGAAATTGGTAGATACACAAAATAGTATATAAATTGCAATTTCAATTAAGACCAACTTTGAGATATATAAATTTCAATCTCAGTTAGGATGCAATACTCCACCAATTTGAAGTTCTCCAGTTTATGGTTCTCATATTTGTTGGAGATTGCTATCAATGATAATAGCTTTGAGTTTGATCATCAAAGCCATAACCAAGAGAATTGTCTGACAAACATGACAACAGCAAACACAAGCAGTTTGCCCATCATTCAGAGTATAACTGGCCCTTACCCTTGCAAGTCAAAAGAAAGGAAATGTAGAACAAGTACTGCCACAACTTCCATCTTGTATTTTCTCACGAGAATACAGAGCTTGACATGGCCAAAAAAACAAAACCTAACTATAGGATGAATGGAGGCATAAGGAGAAAAGAGAAGATCATCTGAAAGGCAATGAAAATGCAACCAGGATCAAGTGGGCTGAAAATGAGTTAGTCAACAGGAATTGCCGGACTATAGGGATATAGCAAAGGCAAAAGCTGAGCAGCTAAAAGGCTAAGTTTCAAGCAAAAACAAGAAAAATCCCACATTATTTAAAGGGTGAAGATCAAATTGTAAAAGCAAGTATGCATACAGCTGAGGTCTGCAACTGATGAGTTTTTAACAACTCCACCTGACATCATATTACACCAACAGTTGAGACCATTCTCTACATGATAAGTAGAGAAAATTCCATTGATGTAACTGTAATATAGCATTCTTGCAACATGGTGGGAATATGAACAAACTTAAGACAGATAGGACTGGGCCAGTTACAACAACATAAAATGGTGCATAATTTGTGGAGAAGCCAAGCATCACCTTGCTCAAGTCATCTCTGTGTCAAAGAGACCGCACTCAGGTCCCAAGACCTTCATCTTTATGTAAAAGACCTTCCCCTTGAAGATGTCTGCTCCAGAGTTGGAAGTGAGTATGATGTTTGCTTCAGAGTTTTCAGCATAATGCCAAACCATGTCATCTTGTACCCATTTTGATCTGCTTGCATGCACCATTCTTGCTTGAGTACCTGATG
>Ga0116228_10002874_pt1 | contig 15028 bp, 9 predicted proteins | sample S1TSphfallax_2_FD_89694 | JGI IMG/M metagenome (GOLD analysis project Ga0116228, IMG submission 89694) | Host-associated microbial communities from peat moss isolated from Minnesota, USA - S1T2_Fc - Sphagnum fallax MG | ecosystem: Host-associated > Plants > Peat moss > Unclassified | place: USA...
GGTGGCTTCCCCAAGTTCGGGCCATGAAGAGTCTTGTGAATCAGTGTTTGCCCATGGCTTGTTTGTGCACCAAAAGTGCTCTAACTATGCACTAACCAACTTGTAGTTTGGTTTGTGTAGGTCCATGTGAATAATTGACCCGCTTGTCATTTGTCCTAGTCCCCATCTTGGAGCTCCAACACGCCCTTCTACCCCTGAAGTGCTATGAGCCAGGGAGTGTACCCTAACTCTTTATCTTTCCATTGTTTTCACCTTAGACTCGTAATTGAGTCTATCAAGGAGCTTGGGGTGTGTCAACATTAGTATGGATGCTGCCACAGGCTTTTGTGGTTTTTTTCCTTTTGGTTGTGGCTAGATGTGCCTTGGGTTTGCATTTTTGCAATTTCAAAATGAACACTAGATTGCTTGAATGTTTCACGACATTAACCCTTATTTGGCAACTTATATTTTAGTCGATTTGATCATAATTTTTTTTTGTGAAAGCTAAGTTGGAGCTCTAAGAAACCTACATGAAATTTGGATTGTCTTTTGGTAAGTACTAAAGTTGTGCATTACTTCACACAATCATTTTTGCACATTTTATTTAAAACATCAATATGACCTCCAATTTTTATATGTTGAATGACAAGCATATGGTCTATTATATTTATGCATATTAAAAATAAGAATTTTGCCTAAATACAAAAGAGAAAAAATAATGGGTTGTGCTTCAACAACATGACTCAATTGCACAAATCAAAAACCCATTAGTTTCACACCATTTTTCATTCACAATTTAAGATCAATTTGGTTGTTGTGAAACCACCGATGTTGGGCAATTTTCATTTTTTTTACGATCATTAATTATATTCCTTAGGCTTATGTGACCCAACCCCCATGATTGTACCAATTCTGTTTGGGATGAATTAGTGCTCATTTATTTATTGAACCCAATCCAATCTCAAAGGTTGAGTCATTTTTTTCTTTGCCCAAATTCAAAAGTTTTTTTTTTCACCCTTGGACCTATCCTACTCACCTAACTACCCCATTCAAAAATTATTCCCACCTACCTCGTTTGTCTACCTATGTTAAGATTTTCTTTTTCTTTTTTGCTATCCTTGGCACTAATCTCGCAAATTAAAAGAACATGGCCATCACCTACCATCGCTGCTAATGTTCAAAGAAGAACAAAGAGTTGTTGAAACTTGAAAATCTAATCAATGCAAGGTGCAACATCTTCAAGAAGACACGAACAAAGGTATGTCTTTTTAATTTTTTTTGCACTTAAGGTTTCTTTAGATTTGTAGTTTGGGTTTAAGTTAATGTTCCTATTTGCTTTACTTATTTTCAAAGTTCATTAATGCTTACACTTTGCTTCAACATCATCTACGCTTAGACAATTAAAGCTTGTTGCAATGATCATTGTTGGAATGATTGTTGCTAGAATGAATGTTGTTGGAACAATGTTGTAGTAACGCATTCCATTATTGTAGCAAACGTTGTTGGGGCGACCATGTTGGAGTGCAAGTACATTTTTCTTCTAGGTTTTTTTTTAATATATAAATGTGGTGTAGAAGATGATGAGGAGTTAAAGTTCATTGTCATTTTTTGTTTTTTTTTCTAGTGTTTTTTCTCACTACACTTATAAAAGACAACAACAAGCAGTTCATCATCATCTTCTGATCTCTTTTGTGTTGTGACTAGAAGTCTACCAAATTTAATATTTGCATCTAATGTATCAAAAAAATAAGAAATATCCAAAAGATACCTATTTTTAAAAAATTAAACCAATTATCAATACCTTCATCTTTAGGTGTAAGCATTAACTATGGGCATGTCCCAATTTTTCCAAACCTTAATTTGCAATACCTACATCATTTGTAGTCAATTTTAGGATGATCATTAAGGCAAATTTACCTTCATTACTATAGTGTAATACTACTAGTCTACCATGGTAAGCTTATCACAATACCTACATAAATTTATATTGTGTACCCTCACCAAAAGCCCCCTTTTAGTTAATAAGTATTTATTATGTAGGTATTACAAAAGTTTAGTCCCTCATCATCTAAATGGGATCTTGTCCACCAGATGCAATACCTACATCTAATGGACCAAGTCTATTAAGAAATATCCAAATGATATTTATAGATAAACCAAATCCATTAAGGCAAATCATCATTCTGGTGATAAAAGGTAAAACAATGCCCATATTAAGTGGTCAAATCCCCCACTGGAAAGAATGGGAAAATTACAATACCTTCATCTAACATACTAATATATAATTAATACCCATGAAAGATTTGATATTATATCCAATACTTGTATTAGTGTTCGTTAACCTTTAATTATGATATACCTTAAACCTTGCAATACCTGCATGCAAGATCAAATAAATGCCACAAAAAATAAAATGGGTAAGCATTACTTGCATATTGACCTAATGATTATTATACAATTGACTTGCAATACCAACACTATATAGGGTGGTAGATCAATTGTACATGATGCAAGTATGCAATATTCACCTTTATATGACATTTGATTGAAATATCGTTGTTTGGGAGTTTTAGAATATATGTGTTATATAACCTTAGCAATGTAGCTTTAATTTTCAAACCTTATATGTTCATTGATACAAAATCAATGCATTAACACATCAATAATTTATTCTTTGACACAATCGTAATATCATGCACATTTTAGTAATGGAAAATTAAAATGAAAGATAAGTACAAACAATTTTGTGTGTGTGTGTGTTTTTTTACTCATGAACCTTTTTCTTATGGATATCTCCATGTTTTAACATTGTTTCATGCCAATCCTTCATATGGTGCATTAAATTGCCAAGTCCATCATTGATGCAATGAAATACCATGTTAGGATGCATGACTTCATTCGCCTTGGAAAGGCAAATACCTCATACATTTATTGCCATAACATGAAACAATGATGTGGTGTGGTTTATGAGTTGAACCCCACCTTCTTTGACTTCATTTATGATTTCTTGCATTATGTCACCCATTCGAACAAATGTTTTCTCTGTGGGGGTGGATGAACTTGAAGGTTGGTTGTGATCCTTCTTTCTTTTCAAATTAGGGGAAGTATCATCTGGTGTCATAAAACCCGCACATATCAACAACCCATGGTTTTTTAGAGTATCTTCGTTGACCCCTCTTCATCATCAGATTCATTGTCATAAATGTGCAAATAGGTAAGGTTTATAAACATGGTGGCAAAACCTCCATGATCATATGCATACCATGTCCCACAATATTGAGTGATATTTTATTTAATGAGATTGATACATGTAAGAAAAACGACAACTTAACGTCTACACAAGTTTCTATGCAATGTCCATTCAAATGTGTAACAATCATACTTGGTGAAAGGAAGTGAGACCTTGTATCTTATATTCAGATGTTGTTGACTTTGTACGATCCATTCATGGTTGGTTTTGTTTGAATCATCTATCCCATGGGTGACATGGGTGTTAGGGATCAATTTGGCCTTCTCAACACTTGCTTTCACAATGTGTTCCACAACCTTATTTTTTATAAACTCGCATTTCTTCATTTCAACCATGTGCATATAATGTTTTGTAACTATTATTGTGAATCTCCACATTAACCAATCAATCCGTTGACCTTGAAACCCTTTTGTTTCCAAAGAAAACCAACATTTCAATGCCCCATGTTGAGGCTCAATTGATGTTTGTGTGTTTTGGTTTGAATGTGGCACTCATCAAAGCCGCACCATCCACTAATCTACAATAAGATACACAATACCCACATGGGATTGTCAAGTCCATCATTGGTGTTTTTACCTTAATTCAAGGAATGATTTTTTTGGGATATGCACAACATGGTGGAACAACAATAATGGATTGAGAGTTAATTCATGTACCAACTTGAAAAATAATAGGTCAAAAAGTATCGAGTCCATAAATCATCGAACAAATGTTGGGTGAAACTTTCAATGATCTTGTTTTTATGACGAATGATGAAGGCTTAAATGCTTTCATTTGGTTCAATGGGCATGTACATGATGGTGCAAAGGTCATTCAATATTGTATGTTGCACCCCACTATATTTGATTTTTTTCCATCAAACGTAAGCGCCAAACCTTTAGAACATGTCGTGCACAAAGGTAAATGGGCATTTGATTCTCACCCCACACAATCCTAATTCCATGCATAAAATACCAAATTTATTATCATTTCAGCTAATAACATTGTTTACAATGGAGAATGTGGGATGAAATTTTGAAATGGTTGCATTTACATAAAAACTCAAAAAAAAAAAGATTAAGAAAAAACCTCATTGCAATGTTTATGACTTTTATGGAGCATCATCAATAATGAAACATGAAGGTTTCCACATAGGGTCCTTATTTAGAAGCTTTGTTTTCAAAGGAGTTAATCATTTCACCAAATCATTGCATGTTTGGCAGCTTGTAATGTTCCATGTAACCAGCACTCCAGTGTGATGTGCATTAAACACCATTAATGTGAACAAGTAAAATTTCACATCATTAGTGCCAAATGTGGCATCCATTGAAATTGCCCCATTATCACTTAATGAAACCATGGCTTGCAATTGAGATGGGGTTTGTATTCCTATTGTGAATGGGACATGAATCCCATTATCCTCACTTGCATCTTGAAAATAAAACACATCGTCTAGATGACTTACCCATGTGTAAAGGGAAATGGCAAATTTTTTCTGTAAATGCCAACTTTTTTGTGTGTATTTGTGATCCAAATAAGAAATGTCTTATTGCCTAATGAAATCATCCCTTGTCATCACTTATCTTGCATTGATTCTAGCCCACCATATTGTTTTATGCATGTTATATATTTGTTTAACAATGTAGTTTAAACCCAATTGAATCCAAGTGTGGTCCTTAAAGGCTTGTGACATTCGTGGGACAAAAAAAGGGTTGCGAAATGGAATCAAAGTCATGTTTGCCATGTGCAGGCTCACCATTGGGCTTGTATGTGGTCGAGGGTAGAAGATTATCTCCACCACCTTGGGTCATGTGTACATTCACTTAATTGAGAATTGAGCTAAACAACCCCATTTAATAGATCGACGGTGGTTTGGGTCTCCATAATTAATTTTTGGTCCATACCCACATGTGTATCTACAAAATGTGCAATCAATTTAAGACCTAAGGTTTGGTAAAATATGAGATTAAAATAAGTTCCATATAACAAGAGTGAACAATAGAACATCATACTAAATATAATTAAGGTGGTTTTGGATTCTTAACATTTTTACATTTTCTTGTGGGGGTACTTGTTTATAAATGTTCTACTCCATCAAAGAGTCTTCATGGATTTGTTTGCCATTTAGAAATTCCAAAACTCATGCACATGGGATGTATGCACACTCAATTTCGATTATATGTGCGACCATGTCAAAAATCCTTTCTTCACACCAAGTTCATGTTGTTAAAAGGTGATTTCCTTGGGTTTTGGATTTCAATAGTTTGAGATTTTGAAACATGACCCATGTTTGAAATTATGCCTTGAATTAATTGTACAAGAAAAAATGGAAAATTGATGTTAATGTCCAAAATTCTATATCTGCAATATGTTAAATTACATGTTAATTGCCATATTCAATATTAATGCAAATGTACATGTTATAAGTACTTTATTTGTATCCCTCATTTAAACCCTATATAATCATACACATAATACCCTAAATGCTAAGTATGGAAAATTATGATACAGTCTATGGACATAATTTTAAATTTTAAATTGCAATACTCGTAAGTATATTTTTAATCCATATTATCTATGGATAATCTAAATGTAATACCCACATTATAGTCAACGAACTACACTTTTTATGGAAGAGGGAAATGTAACACATGTATGAAAATTTAGAAATGCACATTTATGTGGGGACAAATTACAATACCCACATTATGACATTAATCCACATTATATACGGCAGAGGGAAATGTAATATCTACACAACAATTTATGGATGCACACTATATGTGGGGGCAAAATGCAATACCCACATTATGACCCTAATTCCACATTATATATGGGAAAGGGAAATGCAATATTTGCACAACAATTTAAAAATGCACACTATGTGGGGGCAAATTACAATACACACATTATAACCTTAATCCACACTATATATGGGAAAAGGAAATGTAATACATGCATAACAATTTTAAAATGCACACTCTATGTGGGTGGCAAAATGCAATACCCACATTATAACCCTAATCCACACTATATATGGTAGAGGGAAATGCACTACTTGCATGACAATTTAAGGATGCAAATTATATGTTGGGGCAAAATGCAATACCCACATTATGACCCTAATCCACACTATATACAATAGAGGAAAATGTAATACATGCATGACAATTTAAAAATGCAACTGTATGTGGGGGCAAAGTGCAATACCCACATTATGACCCTAATCCACACTATATATGGGAAAAGGAAATGCAATACTTGCATAACAATTTAAAGATGCGCACTATATGTGAGTGGCAAAATGCAATATCATATTGTTGATGTTAAAGGATGATGTCACATCTAAAGGAGTTGTATCTAATTTGAAAAGACAACCTAAATAAATCAACACACATTTCATTAAACCTTAAAACTTAAAACCTTAACTAATCCTTGTGGTAAATGCTTTCAACTTAATGATTATACAAATAGTTACAAATGGAATACAATTTTTTTTATAAAAACTATGTTTTGAATTTTAAAGTTAATCAACTAAAAATTATAATGAATGGAAACATTAACTTTAACATTTAAAACTAATTACCCCTTTATATTTATATATAAACCTTAAAAACTTTAATGGTAAATGTCATAAAAATTAATAAATATATAAATATATACAAATGCCATACAAAATAATCTTATAGGAATGAATGATGAAATAAAATTGAAACACAATGAAAAGAAAAAATAAATGAATGAAATAAGAGTTTATTCTTTTACCTCTAATGTGGTCACTTCAATTTGAGGGGCCCAACTTGAGACCTTCTTCATTCACCTTCAAAATAGATAAAATGAGTTTTGTTACAAGTATTTGTATGTGAAGATTTGGCCAAATTTCCCCCTAAAATCCAACCTAGGATTGATTTTGATTAATATTAAAAATTGTGCAAATATTCACAAATGTTTGATATCTTTTTAACTCTAAATTTATCAAGCCTACTCCTTAACCAAATTCAGTACATCTTGCATTAAATGGTCCAAAATGGAGGTAGAGGACCACCACCAAAAATATTTGTGTAATTATAATACCCACATTTTACATTATAATTTCTACAATCAAAGTCCACAATTTGCAAATGCATAGGTAGTTATGATGATGTGTGGGTAGGTAGGTTTTTCCAATGAACAAATGTTTTCCTAATAATTAAAGTGGCATTATTGAAACATGTATCTACACTCTTAGTTAATTTTTGAAGTAGGAATTAGGTAGAAGTTTAACCAATAAAATATATAGATTTTGTCAAAAAATAGAAGTTTAACCAAGAAAAAATGTAGGTTTAGCCAATATATACAAGTTTACCCAAGAAAAAGTATAGGTTTAGCTAAGAGATAAAATTTTAGCAAAAAATATATATGTTTAACCAAGAAGAAATAAAGGTTTTGCCAAAAGATAAAAGTTTAACAAAAAAGAAATATAGGTTTAGCCAATAAATAGAAGTTAGCCAGTAAGATATATAGGTTTAGCCAAGAGGAGATAAGAGTTTTGCCGAAATAAGTAAGGGATTAATTGTTAGTTTGTAGGCAAGGCTAAGATTTAGATTAGTAGGGTAGCTAGGTGGGTGGGTAGTATGCAGGTTAGGGTTGGGAACAAATTGGCAAAAAAAAAAAATGGTCAAAGGTTAGCATCCAAAAAAGATTGATTGTGGTAGAATGTTGGTTAACATAAGGTAAAAAGGCAAATGAAAAAGAGACGAATCATCCAGCCCATCCTATGGACAGAACGGCCAACTGGTGCAGTCAGGGGGGGCTGGTTCACTTTGGCCCTATTCCTTGTATTCCACCTTTTGTGGGTGGTTTGGTTTACTTTTGATTGGCAGGGTTTCATCATCACTTTAAGAACCACCCTGGTCAATATTGTTATCATTCTTCAAGGTGAAAATGGGCTTGAAACCAAATAGATTGTCATCTTTATTTTGATACCTGCCCAACAGTGGAAACCACCCCTTTCAAAGAGAACCCTAATAAAATGCATACGATGATGCACATTATGGTGACATTATTGTGTATAGAAAGTGCCATCACCATTATAGTTTTTGCTTCATCTCTTTGTAGGGTTGTAAGGGTTTCTACATATTCCTATTGGCTCCATCTTTTTTTTTTTGGTTAGGTCCAAATGATGAGAGATTTTTTGACCTGCAAATTGCCACTCCCTTGAATGTGGGTTTGTGATGCCATCCAGAAATTCAAAAACTCAAAGTTCTTCTCCTACTTATGTTTGACACATCCACTTGTTCATTTTCTCATACTTGCATTCATGCTTACCAGTTCCTATTTGCACATTTGCTTATCTAATGAGTAATTCTTATGTAGATTTGGTGTGTTTCAAAGTCTTTAGGATTTCATGCAATTGCACAACATTATCACTTCAATAGCAATAGCTGAAGCTTTGCAAGAAGCTTGTCCTTCCAACATGATATTAGGTTTTAGGGTTCAAGGTATATCATTGTACTACAAGGCATGGAGGCATGGAAAGATATTGAACCACCTTGTCCAGCAGGTAGAGAACACATTAAGTTTTTTGCCACACATTGTTGGACACCAAATGAAGCTACAATAATAGCTTGAATAGCCACAAAGCTTTCCCCCCTTGCAATTGAAAATGGAATTCTAAAGAAAAACTCAAGTGTTACATGCAAAAGGAGGTTTACAGTTTAGAGACAACCTACATTTCAAAAGCATATCTTCATCCGTGGATATAGGTATGGTATCATATTTTGCTCAAAGTGATACTAGACCAACCAGGTTTGGGTCGATATTTCCAAACTTTATCACCACAAAACTAAATATGAAAATACTTTCTCCAAAAATGGTTATGGCACCCATCATAAGCAAAATTTACGTAATTCTTTCAAAATGTGACAATGTGATTGAAAACATTCAAATACACACGTCATGAAGTATCTTTTTTGTTTTGGTTTGAAATTTTGCACAGTTGTGAAAAATTATTATGAAAAGAGAACATTTGATCACTTTTTTTTTTTTGAGAAAAAAGTTATTAGATTTGCAAAAAATTAAAAATCATGTTGTGACATTTTCCTATTTGTTTCAGTTTGGTAACAAACTTTTTAATGTTTAAATAGGTTCCTAAAACATGTCATCATTTAATGTGAGATCCCTTTTGGGTTCTTCATAACTAATGTGATGTTAGAAAATGAAAAAAAAATCTTTAAAGGAATAAGATTACAACATATTTATTTTGGGACTACCCAAAGATTGATATTTTTAGGGGAAAAAATGAACCTTGAGGTCCCCCACAACTAATTAACACTAGTGTAGTAGCCTGTGCCATTGTCCCAAGTGTGAACACATTCTTTAATTTTCAGAAATATAAATTTTTAAATTCGACAATGTGAATACATTGAGGGCTCAACTAAATTTTCCTTCCAAACCCAATTTTTGCAAATTGTTTGAATTTTCAGCAACAAAATGCAGTCAAAAATCAATATCTTCCACACCTTAGCTCTGAAAATTGTGAAATAAACTCTACTAAATCTGACTCACCAAGGGCTTTCCAACAACCCCAAGAACACGCCCAAATTCCAATACAGTTTTCAGTTTCTAATATTATTTTTTAAATTGAGAAAACGGTTCAATAATCAATAGCTTCCACACTGTAGCTCCAAACAGTCTCAAACCAAGTTGGTGCACCCCTACTTGTCAAGAGCTTTCTGAAGATACCAAGAGCACAGCATGAAGCGCCATGGTTCTAGAGATCTCAGCATGACAAACAAAACAAAACAAACTACCTTGCTTCATAGATAGATGATTCACAATCTACTACCAGTGGCCACTATATCATTTTAGGAGCACATTCGGTGATCTGTAGTCAGTTCCTTGCAGGCAGAGCCAACCAAGCTACAAGACCCATAATTTTTAGTTAGTGCAAAAAGATGGGTTGGCTTTTTCAGCAACTAAATGCCTCAATGGTTCCTCTGATAACAAAGCTATGGAGCCCATAGGACTATTTAGTGCAAAAGATGGAATGCTTCAATGTTTCCTTCAAAAGAAAGCTACAAAAACCCATACGTAAATTTGTTTAGTGCAAAAAGATGGGTTGGTTTTCAGTGGCAGCTTAGAAGCTGAGCTTCAGATATGTATTGTTTGCTCACAACACCCCAGATCAATCAATCACTCAAAATCTCCACACATAAAACTTTAGTGGTGAATAAAGAAGAGCGCATACATACACAGCTGCTAAATGTGGAACATTGAGGGAGCAGCAGCAAGCACACATACATAGAAAGCTACAAAATGCTGTTGTGTGACCAACAGTGAGCATACAAAGCTAATAAATGTGGTTGAGTGAGAAGCAGAAATCATACATACATTTCAAAGCTACTAAATGTTGTTGAGTGAGTAGACAGCAGTAGCAAGCATACATACATTTTCTGATCTCATTATGTATAGAGAAGGCAGCTAGAAATACATGAACCCAACATTTGATATTTTGGACTAAGAAGAGCATGAAGATATGTTGGGTCTTGGATCATCATCATCACAAGAAAAATCTATCTACCTATCTCCAAACCTTTATCAAGGTTTCTGCAAATCACGATCTAACATTCGTGGAAAGCATGATGGCTATGGGATCAAGTAGTTTCTTTTTCTGAGCAAAATCCATCAAACGTGTGTGTGCGGTGGGGGGAGAAGACAAATGGCTATGGAAAACCACAAAAACTCTTACAAGTGTGCACATCTACATGACCTTCAATCTGTGAAAGCCTGATATCATCTCCACCCACAACCATGTACAGGGAGAATTTGCTAAGTCAAAAGACTCCCTTCTGGATTGTGTCTTCTTGACATCCTGGAGTGTTGATAGCTCAGTTCTATATGCTGTTGCTGCTGCTTTGGAAGAAGTAGTAGTTGTTGTAGTATCTGTCTTCTTGTCTTGTTGTATTTGTTGCATAGTGCACTCAAAGTGTGCACATTGCACATGCACCACTGTTTGTTGCCCCACTCATGGGGAACCTTTGGATGGTGGAGAGGAAGACATGTCAATGTCCCTTCTTCCACTAGGAAATGAACCTCTGTTGATGCCCTCAACTGCTGTTATTGTGATTGCTGCACCAGGTGAAATTATGAGCCCTTTGTTGATGCCCTCAACTGTTGTTGTGTTTGCTGCACCAAAGCTACTTGGATGACAAAACTTGGAGGAAACCTGGAGTTCAGAGCTATAGCCTTTCATGTTTCTGATCCAAGCCTGTGGTAGTTGATCACCTTGCAGGGCCTTGAGGCATTGGCCTTGCTTATGCTTGGATCAGCCTAAATTGCAAAACACAACCAGAAGACAAGCACTATGAAAATGATTACTAGCATGAAGCACTACTGAAGGAGCCAACCAGCATGTAGAAGTGGCTCCTTGAATCATTAGACGAACCAACTTCGACTATGGAATAACAAGAGAAATATTTTCAGTTTCACGATCCAATTTCCTCTCCATCACATGAGTAAATGTTGTATGCATAATATTGGTGATGATCTCTACTACAGTTGACCTCCAATCAGAACTTGCAAACAATTGGATATGATCCTTGTATTCCTCCAACTTCTCAAGTACACCACCACTACAAACATTCAAACTTTAAAACGGTCAACACTAGTGTTGTGTGAGTACTCGGGTTAGTCAGCTAGCTGTTGTTGGTCCTAATTACCTAAACCCAAGTCCAAGATGTGGAACCAAGTAGGAACCACAACCAAGGTTAGGGGAGGTTAAAGGAATTAGGAACCGTCCCTCCCCCTTAGGGTTTCTTTTGTTTGTTTTACAAAGAACTAAAATTGAACCCAATTCTTAAATAGTTTGAAGAATCAAAACAGACCAATTTTTTGAAAAAATCCAATTCCAATTCCAATTTATGATTTAGGGGTTTTTGTTAAGGGTTAGAGGTGGCAAGTTGTTGTTGAAGGTTGAAGCTCAAAGTTTTTCTCCATGGCTGTGTTTTTCTTGTTGCTACTTGCTACACCATTGCCGTTGTTTTTATGATTTTCTTGATGTGTTAATGTTCATGGTGGCATTCTTTTCATGTTGGAACCCACACTGGTGGTTGGTGGTTGTGATGTTGTTTTCATTCTTGCAACCCATCAATATCGAAATATGCCATTGCCCAACTCCTTTTCATCTTCTCATGGTCTTGGTCATCATTATCATGGTCTTTTCATTGTTACAAGGCAAACCCATCTTTGGGTGATACCACTAAGAACCATCTCAAAGAATGGTTAAAGAACCAAAACTGACCAAATCATTTTTTGGGTCCTTTTTTAAATGTTTTCACAACTATAAATTGTTATTTTCTTGTGTTTATCAATTGCATGCATTAATACATGCCTTGAATTTTATTTTGAAAAAAAAATTAGAGATTTTTAAATTTTTATACTCATAATTAAAATGGCCCCTTTAGAAATTGATGGCCTTAACTTTAGAAATTCATAATTAAATTATACTTACTCAATTAATTGCCTAATAAAATGATTAAAAAAATGATTTCAAAATTATCTTAGGAAAGAAATTCCCAAAAATATTTTCAAATCATATTTCAAATTTGTGTTCCTAATCAAAAAAGTTCAAAGAAAGGAACTAACACTATGTTCTTAAATTTTTTTCTAAATGCAATGATTAGGAACATTAAAATACACAATATTTTTCATATTATTGAAATTTCAAAATCTATGAAACTTAATAAATGTACTCATTAAGAAAAGAAAAAAACATTTATTTAAGTGTTTCTTATGATTTTTCAAAGTTCAATGGGTTGAGGAAAATCAAAGTGTGACATTTCTAGGGGTACTACCCAAGGATGGCCTTGCTTTACAACCAACAACTACCCACTAGCACTTTCTTAATCTTATCATCTTGTGGTCATAATTGTCATGGTCATTGTGGTTTTCTTATTATTACAACCAATAATTATTTGTCATCACCTTCTTAATCTTGTGATCTCGATGTCATTATGGTTTTTTCATTACTATAACCAATAGGTGGGCGTCATCACCCTTGTGATCTTCATGATCTTGTGGTCTTGGTCATCATCATGGTTTTTTCGCTACTACAACCAATAGCTACTATAATTACCCTTTTGATCTTTGATGATTTTGTCTTCATCTTTGTCATCATTGTTGTGGTCTTTTTGTTGCTACAACCAAGAATTACCCATCATTGCGTTATTTATCTTAATGATCTTGTGGTCTTGCTCATTGTCACTACTATAAAATCATGGTTTTTTTACTAACAAATTTAGTAAAAACAAACCCAATTTGGACAAGCGTAAAAAAAACCATTTCGTCATTTTTGACAATTTGATTACGACATGTCTGTTGTGACGAGGGTGGTCTTTTTTACTAGTAGAATAATGGACCATTTGATTAGTCAAATTTATGCACATATTTAAATAATTTATTTAAAAAATTATTATCATTTTTTTTTTGTGGTAAGAAGGTAGGTAGGCGATACCCTACCCTACCTTAGCATATTTAACTTACTTAACCTTGCCTACCTACCTTAAACCCCTAAGCATGTACATAGGTTACAACTATTAGGAATTGAACCTTTGACCTTTTTAATGACAAAACAAGTCCTCAACCAATGAACTACACCATCAAAAAGTGTGCAATTTTTGTCAAGTTTTTTATTCCACATGTTTATAATTTCAACACATCATTATAAGATCATGAGGTATGTAGGTATGTATGTTGTACGAAGTAGGTAGGTAGGTAAGTAGGTAGTATGTGAGTAGGTGGGTGGGTGAGTAGATAGGCCAATAAGTACGTAAGAGTATGTAGGTACATAAATAGGTAGGTGGGTGGATAAATAGGAAGGTAAATAGGTAGGTAGGTAATACATTTTGGTAGGTGGGTGGGTTGGTAGGTATGTAAGTAGGTAGGTGGGAGGTAGGAGGTAGCTACATAATGCTTATGTATTGGGGGTTTATTACCTAACATAAGATGTCCCATTTGATTAGAAAACATTGGTCATTTTGATTAATGATGCTATTTTTTATGTTTAATTTGATTAAATTTTTGACTTGATCAAAACCCATTGGTCATTTTAACTACTAATTTTTATTTTTTATATTCAACTTGAATATATGTCCCATTTGATTATGACCCATTGACCATTTTGACTAAAGTTGTTCAATTTGACTAGATGTATTGTCAAATAAGTCACTTTAATCAAATTGATTGGTCAAAAATACATGCTTCAGGCCTTTAACCAAATTGCACATGTCCATTTAGTAAAAAAGACAAGTTGATCAATTTGAATCATTTGAAAAAACAAGAATTCTAATAGTGCATGATGGTTTTCTTGTTGGTATAACCAATAACTACTGCCATTGCCCTTTTGATCTTGATGATCTCATGGTCCTAATCATCATCATGGTCTTGTTGTTGTTATAGCCAATGACTGTCACCATCACCTTCCTAATTTTGGTGATTTTTTAGTTGCAACTCAATTGTGACACTTGTGTTGTTTTCGTTGTTATTTGTTACAATTAAAATTTAACCATTATTAGTTATCTTTTGATTTTTTGGGGGGTTTAAGGTTTAACGCCTTGGAAGATTCCCACATTAGTTTGTTTAATTTGTCCTTGTCAAAACTTTATAATAACATTTTAAAATTTATAAATAAAAATTCATTTTTTTGCATTGTTTTCAATGATGTTTAATGTTGTGGAACCTAACCCAAAACCTACCCAAACCTGCTCGAGAACTGAGAAAACCAACTTGATTTGAAAAGATTAAAAACCAAAACCAAAACCAACCTTCACATTATAAACCAAA
>Ga0116228_10002875_pt1 | contig 15027 bp, 14 predicted proteins | sample S1TSphfallax_2_FD_89694 | JGI IMG/M metagenome (GOLD analysis project Ga0116228, IMG submission 89694) | Host-associated microbial communities from peat moss isolated from Minnesota, USA - S1T2_Fc - Sphagnum fallax MG | ecosystem: Host-associated > Plants > Peat moss > Unclassified | place...
ATTGATACTAAAATAGTATAAGCTGGGTTTTTGGTAGATACCCTTTCCAATTATCTCCCCTGGGTTGGGTCCGGTTATAGATATTTGAATTTTAAAAGGTCCAGTTATGAGGTGAGGGCAGGTATCAAGTTTCTGAAATTCCTGGGTAGGAGGTGGGGCCGGGTTTTAAAAAAGAGGAAATGTGGTGGTTGTATATATATATATACATATATATATGGGGTGCGATACCTGGAAGTAAAACAGATACCTGCCTAAACACTAGAGAGGAACCTGTGAATAGTTATTTTTTGTTGAAAGAGACATTAGCTGCAATTTTGGCTGTGTAATTCTGGAGATCACATGGAAGAAGTAAAGAAATAGAAATTATATTTCTTTTGGGCTAATGGGGAGAATTTTTTCAGAGATTTGTATGAGAATTTTTGCATGATCAGTGTGTAGGTTGGAGCTAAGTGCACAATTCATTGGTCTATCTTCAGCTGAGCGGGTTATTCTGCTATACTTCGAGTACATAATCACTGTATTTGAGAGGTACTTGGTGAAGACAGATGAGGAGTATGTCTGTACAAATGACTGTTACTTAGAGAAATTTTCTCTTAGTTTTCTTTCAAGTAACAGATCTGGTAAAGGGACCAAATTAGAGATGCCCAATAAACCACACAAAGGGTGGGTGTTTGGTGATTTTATTTGTAATAAATCCCACCTGTTTTTATATTAAAAACTTCTGAAAATATTGCACTAAATGAAAACTACATCCTCCATTAATCTCTCCCTTCCAAAGTTATAATCAGGGCCAGTTTTTTTCAATCTTTTTAGGTAGGTGGACTCGTGATCATCGACAGGAGGCCTTAGCCAATTTTGGCTACAGGTTAGAGAGGAAAGTACAATTTTTGGAACCTTTACCATAACATGCTAGAACCAGTGGTCTAAATCTGGTGATTTCAAAAAACATTTCCTCGAAATATGGCTATATTGGGTCACACTTTCTGAAAAAAAACCTTTGTATGATTCACAGCCAGTCTTTTTTTGCTGCCAAGTGACCAGATTTCGCCACCAAAAAAATGCTGGTTATAATTATTATTTTTTTGGAAAATTTTGCAATGTATTAATTGGCCTGAAAAAAAATATATTCTGTCAAAAATTCCTTGTTTGAAAAAAATCATCAAATTTCCAAGGAAAACCTATACAGAGGATTTTTCATTAAAAATTGACTCAAATGTGCCAAATTTCCAAACAAAAGAGCAAATATATAGAAAGAAATCTGGCCACTTTTCTTCAAATTCTGGCGATTGAAAACCCCAAAAATCACTTCAACCATCAGAAGTTTGCAATCAACTATCAGAAGATCTAGCCAAATTGGCTATTTCAAAGCATGAAAGTTTGAAAATTTTAAGAATCCTCCCTTTTTTTTCTCCTTATTTCAACCTCAGATAGAATACTGGCAATTGAGGCCAAAAAAGCTCTAAATATGGCGAATTATTCCAAAGAATAAAAGAATATTGTGATAGCAAATTTGCATCTGTGTAACACTTTGGCAAAATTTCATAGAAAAGAAATTGCCCAGTTGTTCAGTGGCCGGCATTAGGAGTCAAGAATTTTAAGATGAATCAGTGAAGCTAGCAGAGTACTGTAGAACCTTGGCAGCTTCAACACATGTCTGCCTGAATAATTAAATTTTCATTTTGAAATTTTCATTCCGACAAAAAGAATATTTTTGAAGATTCAATATTTACCTTCACAACTTTTTAACATTTGAGATTTTTATTTTAGTTTTGAAAATTTCATCATTTCTGAAAACAGTATAAACAGTGTGGAAGCAAGCAAACTGTAGGTAGGCTAGTAAACAATGCCTTTTTTTTTTGAGGATAATATAAAAAAGTGGAGGTGCTAAAAAGAGTCTCTGCAATGGTAAGAAAAAGCCCAACCCAGCAAAACCAGTGTGTCCGTGTTTTTTTTGTCCCCCCAATTTTGTTATGTTGCCATACTGGCAATCATCCACAAGGAGATTTTGCCATTTTTGGCTATAGACCAGCTATGGAAGTAAAATTTATTAAAATCCTTCTATATTCTGGCTACTTGCTTGAACCAATGTGTAGAAATATGTCGATTAAAATCTTTTCTTTTCCATTTCTAATTGTTTTTTTGACAATGGGATATTCGATAGAATATTTTTTTTGAAAATATTATTATAAATCTCCAAATGGTGAAAGTTTTTGCCACAGAAAAAAAAATAAAAAATGCTGACCCGAACTGCAGAAGAAAAAAGAATGCTTAGCCTGAACGCCATTGGGCGCCGGGGTGGGGTTGGTGGTTGGTCCCACAGACCAAGGGCGGTCAGGTTTTGTCTCCAGTTAGAAGCTTCCGGGCCTTCGAAGCGCATCGAGGTTGCAACGCTGTTAGAGTTCGTAGAAGAGATAATTGTTTTTATGTCTTGGTGCCACGCCGTTGGATGATGAGGAAAAGAGCTCCAAACTTATAAACTCTTCAAGAGCTTTGAGGTCAAGTAATGAGGTCCTAGCTAGCTAGGGAGATGACACACATGAGATTCAAGGACTACTAGTGTTAAAAAACCTAGTTCTAAGGAGGTTTCTCGAGGGTTTCGGTCATATATATAGATGTATACACTAGTGTTGTGCATCACCTCAGCTCAAGATTATTATTATGTGCCCCAAGACATGAAGATCTCATGGCCTGTGCGAGAGGGAGTTTGTCACACTTGTCGCTTGTGCCTAGGTAGCTAGCTAGAGACGATGTGGTAGGAAAGAGATAATCATAGAGAGCGAGGCACATAGAGACGAAGTGATTGAGAGCTTCAGAATCAAGGGTTTCACTTAGAGTGTGTAATACGGATCAGTGAAAGATCAGCAGCTTCGTCGAACGCCAAGCTGATCAAACTACTGCATTGAAGCTGCGGCGTTGAGCTGGAGAAATTAGACATTGAAGCTGCTGGCCAGACATAATCAGTTGATCAGGTCAACACTCTGCTTTTCTATAATTTGTAAATGTTTGAAAAGTTGCAGGAAGTTCGACAATTGTAAGAAAAGATCTGGAGAAGCTGCTGCTGCTGATTAGGAGAAGCTGTTCTCGTTTAGTTAAACCAGTACTGTTATAACACTAGGGACGTCGTTGATGTATAGGTTCAATGTTTTGCGGCCTTAGCTGCTCTTGAAGTGTGCGCATGCTGTGTTCATAGTTTAATTAGGTTTTGGTTTCTAGCTTCTTTTCCACTGTCTCTTTGTGCGTGCCTGAATCCTATTAGAGATCCATGTATGTGATCATCAGAGGGTGTGGAAGAATATAGCTTAGAGTAGTGAGCCGGCCATCTGGTGTGGCTAGGTCTCTGGAGAAACAATGTTGCTTAGACTTCCACCACTATAATTCAGAACTACTGGATTCAGGTGGACGAGCTAGGTAACTTCTAGTCTAGAACTTAGTGCAGTTGGCGCACTTCATCCCTTCTTGCGTTTTGGTTTTGTATCACTGGAAGCTGTTCCTTTAGTTAGTAAGCTGTTCGAGCTAGCCATGGCTCCGTGCATAGCTGAGAACCAAGGCTTTACCGAGCAGTATATCAGGAGTGGTGATCCAATACAGCTTGGCCTCAGCAAAGCATCTCACACTCTTGGAAAACCGAGTACAACGGCGGCCGGGTCAGTACCTGCTGGAGCTGTTCGCCGCGAGCAGGGATCGGGCGGTCCTCATATTCCTGACCACGCGGCGACAGCGGCTATGTTGCCGGCACCCACCATTCGAGTAATCCACATATACGCGCCCAAGATCATCAAGACCGATGTCGCAAACTTCCGGTCGACTGTTCAAAGACTGACTGGCCGACCTAGTCGCAGCTGCAAGGCGGATACTGCAGGTGCACCACAACGAAGAGCTCGAACCAAGACAGTAGTCGCAGTGCCGTGCAGCGCGCCGCCAGCTGCTGCAGAGAGTTCGCCGGATCCTGCACTAGGTTTTCAAGATACTGATCATCACGGCCAGCAACAGCAGCTCTTGAGCCGCCAACGTGTTTGCGCGCCGGCTCGTGCCGCAGATTCCATGTTTCAGAGCTGCAACCGGCTCGTCGAAGACGTGCAGTACTCAACGGATCAAGACTCACCAATTCGATGCAGCAACACGATGCCGGAGATCAGTACTGACTATTCGAACATGAGCATCGATTCCAGCTTCAGTTTCTACACGAGTAGCGTTGACTCGCGCACTGCAATGTCGAACAACGATGAGTTCTTCTCCCACAGACAGGCTCCGTATTCCCTTGATCAAATTCCTGCACCCTACTTCTTCTCTGCTGCAGGATCAGACGTCTTTCTTCCAGACTCAACGGATCAACAGATACTCATGCCCAACAACAGCAATCAAGTCGATTATGCGTCTCAAACAGGCGCTTATACTACTGTCCCATGTGATCATGCGCTTACAGGAGTCACGTCGTCGACTAGGGACTCTGGGATGCCTCTGCCAATCGCTCCACCACTGGATTACAACGAGTTAGCTGCTGCTGGTTTCAGTGATCTGGATATTCTAACAGGTCTTGGATCGACGTTGCCAGACCTACCGCTGAATTTGCCACCATTAAGTCTCTCCAGTACTGCTAATGGACTCACGTTCTACGATAGTGTGCAGCAGTTCGTCATGCAACCTCGGCTGTGCAGATAAGCGTTGTTGCCGGAACTTAGAATATCTTTCACGAACCACATACCATTCAAGAGCAAAGAATCTCACGGTACACACTCTCACCCTCAAAGTCCTGCCAGCCAGCATATCCACCGCGTTTACAGTCCAATTGAAGCTAAGCAGTTGATCGCAACGATCACTTTCTTCAAGAACCTTCAGAGTTGGTTTTGTAGTATGTCAAGCTGTATCCAGGAATGGAAGTAGAACCGAGGATCCCGCGACTAGGTTTGAACTATATGAACACGTTTTGAGATTTATAAGAGAGTTCGTAATTTGAGGAACGTCTCATAAATACTGCGAGCTAGGTTCGCTAAACCCTAATTAAGCAACGACCAAGCTGGTCGCGTATTGTCGCTCATGGGTTGCAGTCTCTTTCTGATCATGCAGGTGTTGTACAAATAGCAGCAGCTCACAAGGCTTTTGTAAATGATTCCGAGTCCAGATCAGGACCCAAGTAGTGATGCGAGGAGCATCGTGTTCATGATCTTTCATTCAATTGAGTACACCGGTGCTCGACATTGTCTGCAACTGCAATTCGTTTGAAATGATGGAAGGAGTATGCAGGTGGTGTAATAATCAGCAGCACTGATCAATTCAGCGTCCAATTATGATCAAGGTCTATATTAGCAAGCTGCAGTACATCGTAGCTGCTGCAACGGCAAGTGTATGATCAGCTTCGTGCTTGAAAGTGCGCAAAAACCTTCGAGCTCGTGACATAATTTCAGTTGATCTTTAGAGAGATCTAAAGACTTCAAATGAATTACTGAAATGGGAGGCTGAATCAGTCTCCGTCTTCTGGTCGATCGAGAGACCTCATGTCGAATGTTTGGGCTGCAGCTGATCAGTTTCTTGCAGTTTCGTAATATTGGATTCAGCGAGTTCCCGATTCAGTTTTCTAGTTGTAGAAATATCGTAGGTTTAGACCCAGATCAACGCCGACAGCATATATGCATTGCCGTCTAGTGGCTAGCTAGTTCTGTTAGACCTAAAGAAATCACATACGAGCTCGTGAGCTCACAAGGATTACTGGTTCCAGCTTTGGACCGGAAAACCCAGTTTCGATTCATAACTACAAAATAATAAAATTCTGTTTCTAGATTGGCAATATATCGTGATCCAATACGTGTGAACTCTCTCTGTCGACGAACAATGCCGCCGCGAGAGTTAGCTTCTTGCAGATCATATCGTCTTTGATGTAGCAGTGTAGTTTCTGCACAGAAAGTTGACAGTTCGCATCCTGTTTAAAGGTAGTCGATCATGCAGCAGCTGTATATATATATAGGTCATTCATGACGCGGCACAGGTGAAGATTTCACTTAGAAAGTACTCTCTGTACTGTTTGTTGTTGCTGCTGGTTCTTCCTTTCAAGTGATCGGCAAGCAAGATTGTGGTCACCGATTCAATTGGCTCGCCTCTTTCTGGTGAATTGAACTCATGATGTGTCATTCTAGTATCCAAATGCTATGAGTTGAATTTGACTAGATTGAGTGCTTTGTTTTCCATGAGGGCTAAAACCCTAGTCTTGAGCTAAAGACTTCATGGTCGTGGCACTTCAAGTACTTGTACTTCCAACAGATGATCATCAGCCGGTACTTCAAAGTGCGCGATTGTACATAACAGTAAGATTCATATACATATGTACTACTAGATTTTTCGATGGAGTTGCGGAGGATCTTCCAGGGTAGGATTGATCTGTTGTCGCTGTAGCTAGACAGTCATCGACTTAAGCGAATCAGATCAGGGTCTGAACTAGAGTTAGTCGACAAGAAGCTGGGCACTGTTTCTCAAAGGGTCTCTCATGTCTCGTGGCCGTTTCTCGTATCGCAGATTCTTACAGACATATTCTCGTCGAGCTTTTTAAGCGGCAGTTTCATGCAGAGATTAGGGTCTTGGAGGATTCGTAGCTAGCTAGAAGCTGGCAGCGGCTGGCCCCATGAGCTCACCCACTGTCTAATCACGTGCTAAAGCGTCGTTATTTGTCTTAAAAGTGGCAACTTTTAGCTGTTAAATACTGTTGTTTAATCGTGTGCACTTTGGTAACCTCGACTTGCAGAATGAGAAGGTGTGCATGGGGGGACACATAACAGCACATGATGTACTGCATGAGCGCTTTCGCTGTAGTACAATGTTTCACAACTTCGACTGTCATCACATGTACGCTCGAGCGGATATAATTTGTCACTAGCTTGAGGGACAAATGGCTGGCTAGCAAGCCACTCATATTCAGCAGCTTTTGAATCTTGACCTTGGAAAACGCTGCAGGACGTCCAAGCAGCTGCTGCTGCTGCTGTGATCATCCTTTTAAGAATGATTATAGGTACACCATACTCAACCCACTAAGTACACACGAAAACTTTTGAATAGTAGCCTGCAGGATCATGCATTTACTTGCACATGGAAGTTGATGTTGAGATTCCTCACCAGTTGGTGCATTCACTCATGTAGCTCATGTGTCGTACGCGCCCCTGAAGCTGTAAGTAGTCTAAGCTTATATTTAATTCAACTAGTACAAAAAAGCTCCTAGTAAAAAGTGCGTTACTGTTTTCCTCTTGGAACAATCTTTTAGAGCTACAACAATCAACAAAATGTTGAGCTCACTATTCATGTACACACTTTGTGAACAGCCCCGTTTTTTATTCAAAGTTAAGCAGCCTGCCCCGCGATCGTCCCCACAGCATTTTCTTTTTCCAGAACTCAAGAAGGAATTTGCTTTTTGTACAAGATTAGGGCAATCATATCAGCTATATGGTATCAACAATATTAACAGTTCCAAACCAATGTTATTGCTTTCATCTTCCTGACTTTTGTTAGTTAAAGCTCCGCATGTTTGGACTCTTCCTCTTTGGGCACCAATATTGTAGGTCAACTGCTTAGCTGCTTGCTTACTTTGCTATTTTCAAATCCTTCAATTTATTGTGGGACACAAAAGTAAGCAAAAAGGTACATGGATTAGAGTCCCACCCTATAAAGTAAGCCTCGGATCCTGTGCCTCCAGTTTCTGGGGCCACCCACTAGCTGCCGTCCCTCCTCCAGTGACGGAAGATTCTCCTCCCTTGAAATGGGGGGAGGGGGTGCGCGTCACTGAAGTCACATTCATACCCAGTCTCCTCCCATCACAACCCCCATAACACTCTGTCCGGGCGTTAGTGGTTTTGCTGCAGGGTTTGATTGACGTTCGCCTAGTTATAGAGTAAATAAAGCAGAGCATTCTTTTCATACAATGATCAAAAGTAGGGTAATGTTCAGTACATATCCTCACTGTGCTGGACATCAGAACATGCAGAACAACAAATTATTCTTTTAAAATTCTGCTTGCAGAACCACGCAGGGCGCAAAAAGGGCCGGAGAAACTCGGACAGGGCTCGTTAGGGTGTATTTAGCATCCCCACCACTGACAAGACCATCTCCAGAAGGCGGCGAGAACCTCTGATTTCAGAGCTACTTGCAACTACTTGCTGAACTACTTGCACTTTTAGGTTGTTCAAACCGCTATTCTGTCTGTTAAGTTAATGGCTTGCAGCTATAGTTACCGGCGCTTTGATCCGCAAGTTGGCGGGACCCCGCTGATTGACAGATTAGCTCAAATCCGATGATCGACTGTTGCTTTTGGTAACTAGCAGACATAACTGAGGAGTCTGCATGTGGTAAGCAGACATTACCACCTCCTAACAAACGGTGTCAAGTGAACATAATTGGTTCAACGCAAAAGAGATATAGATAGCTGCAACAGTAGCGGCAGTTGGGGAAAGATGAGCTGATCATGATCAGCGGCCACAAGGCTGTGTAGGCATATTATACTATTTGACAGAATCGTCCCCTATTCTGACTAATGTTGTCAGGTTCATGACTCTGCTGCTGCTGCTGCTGCTGCTGCTTCCACACACCTAGCAACGAACAGTAGAAGCAGGAGCAGGTACGGAGGAAAAGAAAGGAAGATCTGAACTGTTGTTGTTTGTTGAGGTGCTGCGCGAAAATATGACGAAGAACATCACAATAACGAAATGGTTTTTTTCATGCAGTGGCGTTTTCTGCCTCTTTTTAGTCCCCCTAATTTCAAGGCACAATGGACAGGTCTTCTTGGGTCTACCTGACCTAACCCTTGTCCAAAATCCACATGCCCATTCTGTTGAAAATCCGCATGCCCATTCTGTTGTAAATCCGCATGCCCATTCTGTTGTAAACCACAGCATTCTGTAAATCCACATGCCCATTGTGCAAATCATGAAAACCATTACATTTATGGAACATGCCAGGTATATATAAGTCATTGTGTCAATTTTGTTGCATGTTTGGAAATTTTGACCCCCTCAATTGCCTGAAGGCCCATTACAGGGTACAATTGCCGAGTCCTGTACTTGGCATATAATAAATGATTTGCAAACCTGATTCCAAGGTCAAACCAGTGACTGGACATGATGATTCAAAACCCTGGCAAACTTCATTAAACAAAGCACCCAGCAAAGGGGGAAAAGAGAGAACAAAGGGAGATTAGACAGCTCCACTGAATTCATGAGGTGATTGCTTGATTGCTTTGATGCGATGTCAGATATCATGAGCGTCGTTGTGCCAACTACAGCGGCCTACAGGCGTTGTCCTCTTTCCCTTTGCAGGAAACAGAAAGGAACCTCAACACCATGGGCCTTGCAGGACGCGTTGGGCGGGTATCATCTCCCGGGTAAGTACCCGGAGGGTATCAAAGCGGTTCTCAACGGTCCACCGCCACGGTTCTCAAAATATCAAAACACCCGGTTATATACACGTAACAATGATTCTCAAAAAGTTTGAAAAAGTCAAATACCTGTGCCCCAGGAAACTGCCAGTTTTTAATGGAAACCGAGGCCTCTTCAAGGTTTTTGAAATAACAGGAATGCACTGTTCCTTGCTTCTGATTTGTTTTTCAAAAGAAGCCTGGAATAGGCAATTCTCTGGTTCTGAAACATTTGAAGAACAGACACCAGCAGTTGCTAACAAGATCTTTCTTTTTCTGAAGCCCCAAAGTAAAGTGACCTCTTTAAATTGTTATTAATATTCTTCTCCTTGGGAGATAAGGCCATACATAACAAGGGGAGACTAAAGATTAGTGTATGGCAGAAACTGTGGTGGGAAGGTTTCATTCTTTCATATGTTGTGGTAGTAACAACTTTGCAAGAATTTGTGCTTTACTTGGTCGGATAGGTGAATATGCTGTTTATCAAGATTGGGTAGACCATCCTAACCACAAATTATGAGACTCTCTAATGTTAGGAAGAGACCTTAATTCAAGGGGACTTAGAGAAAGCTGATGCCATCCAAAAGAAGGAGGTGATCCAAAAATCAGTTCCTTGAGCTTACCATCCCTACAATGAACGGTTCACAAAATTGTACCATGCATCTTGATCTTTCACCTCCACGATTTAACACACTTTTAATAAATTGTTGGGTTTTTTTGCAAACCACCCATTTAATAGCCATGAGGGTATCTTGTATCCTCACACTTTTAATAAATTCTTGTGGTTTTTTTGCAAACCACCCATTTATTAGCTATGAGAGTATCTTGTATGCCTCGCAAAGCTATTGAGATCACTGTAGCAATATCCCACTCTTGTCCTAAGATAGGCTTCAGACTCCAAAGGCCAAGTGTCAGCCATCAATCCAGTTTGTCCCATTTTGATTCACAGCAGTTACATTTGAAGCTTGAAGAAAAAATGTTAGTACCTGGTAATTTAGATAATTTAAGTTCAATGAACTCTTCAGATATAAGGCAATGACTTCAACCTTTGAGTAAATTAATGTGAACTTGGGGTTTGGTCGTGCATGGGAATTTGAATACAAATTCTTTTCATTATAGTGTGTGGGTGTGAGTGTCGTAAAGAGTATGGTAGTTTTGTTGTTGGGTGAGTTTAGGGGTTGGGGGCATTATCTCCAGGTCCACCGATGAAGTAACAACAACTTCATTCATGGGAATCAACTACTGCAACAGAAAGTTTGCATACCTAGTGACCCACTTTCTGTTTGGTTATTCAACTGCCAAAGGCAGACCCCATGGGCCATAGAGTACTACAATATGATGTCTGAAAGTGGGTCACTAGGTACACAACTTTGCTTTCACCTGACTAACACCAGCCCATCAACCCCTTTTATAAGCAAATTTTCTGCTCCTTTCTTACTGTTTTCCTTTTTACTAAGTATTACAGTAGATAGCTTCAGTTCGAGAGGAGGTTTGAAGTTTGTACCAGTGTTGTGCAGGTACCTGGTTTAAAGGTTTGGAACCAGATGTTCCAGTTCTTGTTAGAAAAACCAGATCAAAACTGGAACTGGGGTAGGTTCCCAATTCTTTTAGGAACCAGAACTAAGGTTCTGCAGTTTTTTAAGAATGAGAATTTTTTTTAATTAAAATGTAAAGGACTAGAATAGACCCAGAACCAAATTTCAGGTTCCATTTTGGGGGAATCAGAACTGTCATAGCTGTTGAAAAAAAACCAGAACCCAAGGTTCTTCATAAAAGTCAGGAACCACCCAGCATGGTTTATACCAGTGTTGGGGCAGTTACCCAGTTTGGAGGGTTAGAAATGAAAGTTTTTATTTTGGCTAGAAGAAAGAAAACCAAAACTGGATCTGATTTTTGGAACCAGTTCCAGAACCAAAATTTTATATTTTTGGAAAGCCAGATTCTGGGTTCCTTTTCTGTGTGAAATCATAACTGGAATCAGAAAATTTGACAAAAAAAAAACTAGAACTCAGGGCTAATCAAAGGTTAACTGACAGTTAATTGTCAATTCCAGTCTAGATTACCTAGAATCAAACTGAAACCAAATCTGAGTTTTAAAACCAGAACTAGAACCAGAAACAAGTTTTTTAATAACATGGAACCAGACTTGGAACTAGATTCCCAGTTCCCAATTCTGATTCCACTTATGTGTGGAACTGGAACCAAATCATTCTAATATATTTTTCAGAACCAGAACTGCAGGTTCTTCATCAAATTAAAGAACCATCCAATATTGGTTTGAAGGTTTATGAATAAACCTATTTCATGGAACACCCTTCACATTTTGAGCAACAACTTAGGTTGATGTTGGCCTATCCCTATTTTTCCATCCATCTAACTGGCTCAGCCTACATGATGCCAAACAGTGGGGCTCACCTTCTTGCATTGGATTAGCTGTAGTCTGTACTAGTCTACCATTTACCCAAATTTGGGTTCATAGCCAGATTTGGACAATTAATGGGTGTGTGGCTATAATTATGGTTAATGATAGGTCAGCAAGGTGCTAAGAGATTGGTCAGCAAGGAGGATGTTAAACAACCCCCTCCCATATGAAGTTGTGGTTGATCATTGAAATAATTAATGTTTTCTGAAATTCAATATGTCAAAGTTTATTTTATAATTTATAATATTTTTCTTAACAAGGATCTAGAAGTGTCGACTTTACCATACCTGCATAGGTATGTCCATAGTTGTCTCCCATGCACCAACCAAAAATAAGGTCCAAGTTCAAGCTAAAACCTCCCCCCCCCCCCCCCCCCCAAATCAAAGTCTTACATGGATTGAAAGTTCCCTCTCTCACTCTCCACATTCCTAGAGATGGCCTAGGCCAGATGGACAAAAGGCTTGGAGTTGTTGAACATAGTAAGGTCGAGTGTTTGGTGGGTATTTGGCTACAGAAGCTACTTAGTACCTCCAGAGAAAAGAGCTAATTGCAAGCTGGCCAACGGAATAGTGGGGCTGTTGCATAATGCATTCAGACCCCTCGGTCTTTGTGTATGGTTATCTGTGCTCAAGGTTGGTGAAATTTATCTGATTCCATGCAATGTGTCCCTTTGTTCTTTTTCTCTTTTTCATGCATTTTTTCATCAAACTTATGTCAATCAAGCTGTCAAATTACTCACTAGTGGAAAATTAAGCAATTGCCAATCGTTGGGTACTGAAATCCTCTGGTATCGAGGTATCACTTAGGCCTGCTTTACACTAGGAGTCAGGGCTGACAAAACTTGAGGCCAACTTTGAGCATTTTTGGCTTATTGTGGAGGGTTGCAAATTAGGCTTCCCAAATTAGATAGTACCTTTTTTAGCCTTGCGGCCAACACAAGGCCATAAATTTCAGCATTTATTACTAACTTTAGGCAGATTGAAAAGCTTTTTTAATTTTAGCCTTGACTCCCAACATAAAAGCCCTGGGGGCTGATTTCAACTTTTGCACCAATAGGAATGCTTGATTTGACTTGAACATTGGCCTTGACTCCTTGTGTAGAGTGAGCTTTAATATATCGTGTTAAGCGCAAAATTAGCACGTCATTAATACCTTTACATGGGTCCTTTCCCCTTACTTCTTTGGTTATGATCAAAGAGGGGAGTCACAATTTATCACTCAATTTTTACTCCTCTTAATCTTTAGTTTTACTCAAATGGATTCCCACTAATTTAAAGGCAACCCATCCTCCTCTTTTATCAACTCCTTTCTCTTTCTTAGTTGGAGTTCCTTTTTTTGGCCTGCTACATAGCACAACCCTACTTCTTCTTCTAGTTATTCCTTTTCTTTAGGTTTCTTGATTATAGTTTCGTTTCTCCCAACTACTATGGATAGCGAACCTTTCTTTCCTTACCAACTTCTCTCTTAACTCACTTCGCCAGTTACAAGCTTAATATAATCATACACCTTCCACCTACAACATCAATTTTCATACAATCCAACAAGTTCTTCCACACATAGTCCTTACATCTTCAAGAACGAGGAAAAATACATTATTTAAAATTCTGATACTCCCAAGTCTTGTTCCCGACTATTTCTTAATATTGGCCTCCTTTTAGTCCTCCATTGCCACACTTCCTAGCTCTTCAACTATCAAACACCTCCAAAAGCTCCTACCTTACACATAAATAATCTCTTCACATACCCCCTTCCCCTTTTTAGATGCAACTCATATATTCCTCCTTCTAGACCAACCACAACAACCCCAAAAACATATTTGTCTCCTCATTTTCTACTCCTATTTCCTTACTCAAGCAACAAGTTCAAATAACTCTTCTCTTCCCCCTTCCACTCACCTCTAGTCATCGTACAAAATGAACGCTTCCCCTTGAACAACCGCCACCCCACCACTTGAAGATCTTGCTTTTAATTACCAAGATGTATGTTGATTAGACTACATCTTGAAGAGCTTATTTCTTCATCATAATCCAGCCTCCTTCCTTTCCCATCTCTCTCGACTTCTCATGATGTTCACAACACCACCCCATCCTTGCAAACATCATCATCATTCCTTCCTTCTCACACTCTTTCATGTCCCACACACTTAAGAAGAAGGAAGGGAGATTGACAACAACTATTTCTTTCTTCACAACTCCATAAAGACATCATCTTCACTTTCTTAACCTAACCCTAATTGCTCACCCCCCCCCCCTTTTATTCGAACCTTCTTATCCAATAGGTTTGGCCTGGTTAAACTAGAATGAGGCATCCATCCTTATCCTAATCCAACCAACCTACTTCCTCCATTAACCTTAATCTTAAAAGGATAAGGTCAAGGCACTAACCTAACCCCTTAAACCTTCTAATTAACCCCAAAACTTCCTTATATGCCCTATATTTCCTAATCAAAATTGGGTTAGGCTAACTTTGGCCCAACACCACCCCCTTTTCAAAATGTGCTCACATCTTCAAGAGGATAAGCCTCTCCTGGTGCATGGCTCGATTCTAAAACTTCAGGAGGGACCACTGAGGGTGTACTGACCTCCGTAGTGGGTTCAACGATTGGACCATCTTTATCCAAAGTGGAAGGCCTTTCTCCAACCTGTGATTGTCCATGGTTAGGAGTGACCATTCCAACCAAGGCCAAATTAGCACCTCCCAAGTCACCCTTAAACTCATCTTCCTTAGGTGCATCCTACAGCTCCATCCATTCATCCAATTAAAATTGGAGGTCTTGGACTTGGATTTATTTAGGTGCAATACTAAACCACTTTAACTTGGAAAGCCTTGGTGAGGCTATCCTGCATGGAGTTGTAAGCCTTAATGGTAATTGGTTTACCAATCTAAATGAAATCCTCGTATAGATGAACCTTGGGCTCATCCAAGACCCACTGATCCATCACATCATCATAACCCTTGAGCTAGAAAAGCTTATCCTTGAAAGCCTAGTGAGCTTGTTGTTCCTTTTCCAAGGCTTGTTGTAACCCTACCAACTTGACCCCCTTATAGATCAATTCTTTTTCCAAGGTCTAAACCTGATTATCCAAGGTTGACTTAACCTACTTTGTTATGGACAAGAGAAGTTTTGTGGTCTTCACATGTTGGGATAGCTCAATGTAGTTGGTGGAATGTTGGGCTTATGTCCCTTCAAACCTAACAATTTCCTTCTCCAAGACCAGTA
>Ga0116228_10002876_pt1 | contig 15025 bp, 8 predicted proteins | sample S1TSphfallax_2_FD_89694 | JGI IMG/M metagenome (GOLD analysis project Ga0116228, IMG submission 89694) | Host-associated microbial communities from peat moss isolated from Minnesota, USA - S1T2_Fc - Sphagnum fallax MG | ecosystem: Host-associated > Plants > Peat moss > Unclassified | place: USA...
ATGGCTATTGGTGGTTATTCTATTAATGGCTATTGGTGGTTATTCTATTAATGGCTATTGGTGGTTATTCTATTAATGGCTATTGGTGGTTATTCTATTAATGGCTATTCGTGGTTATTCTATTAATGGCTATTGATGATTATTCCATTGTAAGCCATAGGTGATTTTTTTATTGATGGTTATTGATGGTTTTTATATTAATGGTTATTAATGGTTGTTGTATTATAAGTTATTGTTGGTTGTTATATGTTATATTACAACTATTGGTGATTATTGCATTATAAATTATTGTTTGATATTCTATTTTATTATATCATAGGTTATCGGTAGTTATTATATTGTAGGGTATTTAAAATTATTTTTCATAGGTTATTATTTTTTATTCTAAGTTATTTTTACCTTAGGTCATTATATTTTGTTTTAGATTATTTTAAGTTATTATACTTATCCTAAGTATAATAACTTAAAGTATAACTTGAAATAAAATATTATAATTTAAAATAAAATTATCGAAGGTATAACCTAAAGTTAGTTAAATAATTTGATTTATAATAACTTAAAAGTTTATAATAAATTACTTAAGATACCTTAAGGTAAAATAACATATAATAATTTAAGGTACAATAATGTATAATAACCTAGAATAACTAAAGTAGCTTAAAATAATATAAGGTATATCATAAAGTAGCATATATAGAATATTTATAAAAACATAAAATTAAACCTATTTACTATAGTAAATTGTAATAGTAAATTGTAATAGTGAATTGTGTTAGTTAATAATGAAACATAATGTCTACATAGTGATATTATAGTGAAATAACTTTCACCAGGGTGAAATCAGTAAAATGTAATGAAAATATTTCACTTTTAAGTTCCCATAGCAATTTAAATTAATAAACCCCACTTTGGTAATAGTAATGCCATAAATAAAATGTTGGTTTTTGTTAAATTAAAAGATATGACTCTATTGTATATATCGTAATAATCCTTGAATTACGAGTTTCAATGTAAAAGTCTTTCTAATTCCAACATCCCTTGTCAAAAATAAACATATTAGTGTATCAAGGTACAATTACTTTTTATGCATAACAGCATCAAATATTAATCTTTCTTCTTCATTTAGTTATTTAAGTAAACTAAAGTATTCAAACTCTTCCATCATCATGGAATATGAAGATTATGTAAAATTTCCATCTTCTAAAAATTATGATTTTTGGTTTGATCCATTACATGATTGAATAACAAAATTATATTGTAAATCATAATGTTCAATATTGATTGTGTTTGTTATAAGAATTGTAAGACATGGATCATTTATTACATATATATCATTAGGTCAATTGTTAGTTGAACATAATGGTTTTTTATTCTGAATGTATTTAATCATCAATTTCTTCTATATTTGGATATGGCATTTTGTAGTTGAAAATAGATTCAATCTTTAAAATGTCATCATGTTGTTGACAACATGCATCATGCTAAGTTACATTAGTTCCAACTTGGGAGTTTTCTGACTTTTGAAATGGTGAATATTATAAAATTACTTTTCTTAACCAATTTTCAATATCTTTATATTTATTATAATTTACAAACCTAAATTTTTTGGGTTTGTGATGTTTTGAATTTTTTTTAATGTTATAAAAAGAATTAACCTCTGCTAATGACAACAATTCACATTGATTAAAATAGTTAATATATTTGTTTATGATTGATGAACACATTATATTAGTTGAATTTAGTTCTAATTCATTTAATGTAACTTGTGATTTTAACATAAAAACACATTTTTCAAAAGGAGAAAAAAAGTTGTAACCTATATCGAAAGCTTTCAAATGTGATAGGCTAACTACATGTAAATAATCAGGGCAATTCCCAACTTTTAATGGTCGAAAGTCAAATTGGCAGTTTGACTCCCGGCCCTTCATTTGGCCATAAGTTATGTTTTAAGTATGCAAATGGTTCATATGAGCCCATTTTAGACATTTAAGTTCGAAGAACTTTTCAATGGTATAACAAACTTTTCAATCCAATGAATTTTGACCCCTGCAATCACTTTCTAAAGATTCGGAAATCCATCAAGACTCCAACTCCCAAAGTGAAAGCTCACTTGGGAGTGTGAAGGTTCATTTCCTCATTCTCCTACACTGCTAAGAGCATGAAATGCGATTCCCAAGCTTCACTCTTGGCCCGCACCTTTGCAAGCCCTTGCCTTGGTCACGAGCCCAAGGTTAAGGCTAAGACAATTTTCCTTTTTGTATTCATACCCAAGCAAAACCTATGACTTTTTGGATCGAAAATTTAACAATTTAAACAAAAGGTTAGAAATATTTGTTGAAAAAAATGCAAATTTATGAAGTAATTCCCATTGAACTATTTGTAAAAACCTTTAGAAAATTATTGAGGTTGCCCAGAGAACAATGCTGGAAAATTTCATTATTTCAAATGTTTATCTTTAAATAAACCTAAAAGGTGAAAGTTTTGATTTGTTCTATTTTATTTGATTGAACATCATATTTAACAAAAAGTTGTGTGAAAATTGGTTTTTTGATTTCTTTTGAAGTGCATTTAACATATGAAAATTGAACCTTGTCATTTATGAAAATTTCTTGTGATTTTTTGATATATATACATTTCATGTGATTCATAATTTGTGATCTTGTTTTTTTAAATACTTGGAAACATGTTGATAAATTTAGATGTTTTTGCGTAATAAGTTAGATTTGGACAAACCTCCAATAATTTAGAATTATTGTTGTTATAAAGTGCCTAATCAAAAATAATAAGAATAAAAAAAATTATATATATTATGTTACATTAGGCTCAATAATCAAATGAAAGTGTTTCATTTGCAGTTCCAATTTTTTTGTAACTTTGGAATCATGAACTTGAAAAATAAACAAAGACCTAGATTGAAACGAAGACCAATGACATATTGAATTGATTCAAAATGTTGAGAACTATATGTAAGGGGATAGATTGAAAATCCATGCCACATTGAGACATAATGTGCTTTGATATTTTATTCCAAATGTAAATTGGCCTTTATGGATATTCAACTATCCAAAATATTGCAATGAAATTTCCTCACAAACCTACCATATTAACATTTAATGTCATTTTTGTCACATATTGATGTTCATTTGTGACCATGCCTTGATGTAAATCAAACTACTTGGATTTAATTCTTGAATATAACATTGCTGAATTTTTTTATATTCAATAATAAACATTGATTTAAATGTGCCATGCTATTTTGCCCTAATTCAAAAAATGATAAATGATTATCCAATAAATAAGATATAGAATCAAAAGACAATTATCTATTTCATATTTATATGTTGAAACTAAATGAAGGCCATATCAATGCAATACTTGTTAAAATGGTGAATCAACAAGATTTCATGAAGGTGTTTCCATTATTATTAACTTCAATTTGATGAAAATTTGTATAAATAAAAGCATGGTTCCCACGTAAACACATTCAAAAAAGATAAAATCAATGACTCATTTAAGACTATTTACTTTTAATTTGTTTTGGAAAATTCCTTGCATTGAAAAAAATTTATTTAGATGGAAAAAATTTCTTAAATTGAAAACTTGCTAGCATTGAAAAATAATTAAATTAGAAAAAAATTGTATGAAAAATTTGCATGTATTGAAAAATTATTTTCATTCAAAAAATGTTTACATTGAAAACTTATTTGCATTGAAAAACTATTTATATTGGAAAATCATTTGCATTGAAAATCTACTTTCATTAAAATATATATTTTCATGAAAGAAGTTATTTGCATTAAAAAAAATTTCCATTGAAAAATTGTTTTGATGGAAAAAAAAAATTGCATTGAAAAATTATTTTCATGGCAAAAACTACTTTCATTGAAAAAAATCCTTGCATTGAAAAATTGCTTTCATTGAAAAAACTCTTTCCATTGAAAAAAATGTTTTCATTGAAAAATTGCTTCACATACAAATTGTTGCATTTAAAATTGTTTTTGGCACTTGATGAAAATTAATGTATGAAAACTTTCATTTTCTTCTAGAAAAAACTATGAAAATGATTATTTAATATGGGCTATTTAAATCAAAATTTTGATAGAAAGAGTTTTTACATGTATAGATTATTCATATATTAAAAGTAATTATAAAAAGGTCACATAAAATCTATCAACAACCTTAATGTCTAAGAGGGTTTTTGTTTAGAAATTGATTTTGATTCGACAAAATCAAACTTGTGTTTCACAATCCGTTAGACATTATCATTAGGAATAATGGTCGAAAGAATAATGAAAGCTTCGCCTTTCAAATTGGTTTTCACTTGTGGGATAAATAACAAGGGCATATGTGGTTGATAAGTGAAATTTATCATAAATGCGAATTTAAATGAGGAGTTGAACTTCTTTTGGATGAAGCAAATCCAAGAATTTAGATTCTATCATATGCATAATTGTTTCAAATCATTTGCCCTTAATAGTGAATAACACATGTTCATCATTAGTTGCAACGGAACCACGAAGAAAGCCTAATTTTTGAACCGTTCATTTTAAATGATAAGCATTACAACAAACACCACCTGCTAGAAAAATGGTGACATTTGCTACATGACAATTCCCACATACTTTTGGGAATGGACAGATAACAATGTTAATTATGGACAATATTCTCATCACTTGGGAAGAAAAGATAACATGCTCAAACAAAAAGGTAAATGAAAATGAACATAAACATAGGGAAATGTGAAAAAAAGGTAAAGCAATTTTTTTTAAAATAAGACCATGCACACACATACACATAATATGTAAACAAAAAGAATGAAATGCATAATAAAAGATGTTATGAAAACATAATAATTTAAATCATTAATACTAAAGAAAAGACAAAGAGTAAGATAAAAAATCAATAACAACAAAGAAATATCAAGGAGAAAAGGTCATTCAAGTGCGCCCCAAAAACATTATAACCCTTTTTTCAAACCATATATCTCTTTTGTTTGTTATTCATTTTGAATGGTTTAAAAAACTATGCTTGTGAAATTTAAAGCTTTACAAAAGGTTTTTGAAGTGAAAAAACATTAAACCAACATATATATTTTAAAACAAAAACTGGTTTTTTTTTTAAGCTTTAAAATAAAAATTGAGTTTTTTATGCTTAAATGTTACATTTTCACCTCCTTCACCTCCATAAGCCATATCTTGCTCATTTTCAAAATAACTTTAGTGATTTTTGTGACATTAGATGCATCATGAAAGGGGTTAAAAAAATTTCAATGGTCAAAAGCTATTGACCAATGTAGAGAAAATTATAAAACTTCATTTACAAAGGCTTTTCACATCCTTGTCTACTTACCATACTAAAATTATCATATGTTCTTTTCTAAACAAACACATTCCAAACTTTTTATCCCATATTCTTTATTGAAAAAGAAATTCCACTAAATTATATAAAAACAATTTTTTCATTTTTAATAACAACATTCTACTTTATGTCTACTATGCAATAGAACATGGATTTTTGTTCTTTAAAGAACTTTAATAAATAAAAGTCATGTCAATGTAATTTTATTTTCTATAGGTCATTTTGAATAGAGAAAATTATGTGGCTACTCTATTATCCTCTCCTTAAGGAGGAAAGAATCAAATGGTTTATTTTATTTTATTTTTTACATTAGAGTGTGGTCTTCTCTTCTAAAAAAGAAAAATTTCTTAGCAAGAGGATAATTGCGTTGGGCACCCAAATTTCCTTACTAAAATAGAAAAAAAAAGTGTTTGGACCTAGATTGCAATGACTGATTTGGTGGCCATTAGGTTGTTTTTTTTTCAAATTGGAGATTTAGTGGCCATTAGGTCGTTTTTAATCCAACATCAAACAATCTGATGGCCACCATGTTTCCAAGTGAAACAAAAAAGTGATTTGGTGGCCATCAAGTCTCCAATTGAAAAAATAATATTTAATAAAAACATGATTTGGTGGCCACCAAATCACTTGACCTAGACTGTGAAAAAAGATTTGATGGCCATTAGATCATTTGAGATTAGATTGTGAAAGATGATATGGTGGCCACTAAATTGTGGTTTTTTTTTTGCTTAGAGTTCCTTTGCAATCCAACATTGAATGATCTAATGGCAAACAAGTCTCCAAGAGGGAAAAAAAAAATCTTGATTTAATGGCCACAAGATTGTCCGTCCTAGTTTAATGTGGAATGATTTAATGACCATTAGGTCTCCAAGCGAGGAAAAGAAAAATGACCTAGTTGTTTTTCACAATCTAGGTTTGAACATTTTTTTGTTTTGGTTTTTTTTTCTGCATAAATAGTAAGGAAATTTGGGTGCCCAACCCAATTTTCTTCTTTTGAAAAAAAGGCCCAAATATAATGTAAGGAAAAAAAATAAAAATTTCATAATTGTTCATGAGATGAACATTAGGTTTTGTTTGATTTTTATTGTGTAAATTTGAAAAAAACAAATGATGCAAAGGAAAGTATAGGAAATTTCTTCTTTGAATGTAGATTGAACATTTGATAATTTGTTATGTAATTGCAAAAGATGAGCTTGGGTAGCTTCATCCATGACCTTTGTTAAAAGTATGTAATGTTGTGCTCTCAAATATCGATCTCCTTTTGTTGTTGTTGTCACATTTTTTATTAAATCCATTCGACAATGGCTTCCATTATACACTTCAAGCAATTGTTCATATTCTATTTTGAAATTGTTACCAAGAGTAAGAATGTTTTGGTGAAATTCACCTTCTCCATCTACAATCAACAATTACTTTTCACCTTTGCTATCCTTTACTCCCCCTACACCAATGATAATGACAACAATGGTAGTAGACTTGCAACTTTGAATAAAACTTTTGAATTTCCTAATGGAATCCATGTGAAAAAACATTAGAATTAACTCAAGTTAAAATGCACGAATTAACGACATAATGATTATTGACTCAATTGTGATGACAACATGCATGTCACCCTTTTCAAAACCTTTAAAAAACTTTGACCAAATGCAAAAAATTTCTACCCTCACAAACATGTCTTTTTACAAATGTTGCTCATGAATTTCTATATAAGGTGATTTCACCCTCAAAGTGATTGTGGTCAAAATTGCCTTATCCAACAAATCACAATGCAAATATGCATAGCTTGGATCTTCCATGCTCTTATTTGCAATTCAATCAAAGGTGCCATACCCATTCAACACCTTGCTTCATGTGCAACATCTTTAATTTTGAAATCCAAATCATCCACTATAACAAGTAATCTAGTTTTTTTCATTAGAGCAATAGCCATTGTGGGAAAAAAAGGAAAAAAAAACTTACCAAAATGAATTTGACAACAAAAAATTGAAGTAGCACTTGGCAAAACAAAAAGTTGCAAAAACACACAACAGAACATACACTTACAAAAACACAGACTTGTAAAAGAAGCAACAAAACAGTCAGCAAATGGTGAAAGCTTAAACTAAACACATTGTTCTTGTTGTGAAAAAAGAAGGACAACAAGCATATAATGTTATATTTATATAGGACAAAAGACCTAACTTAAACCCTAAACCTAATTCTAAACCTAATCTTAAACCTTTGTCTACTTTATATTGATTTTAATATAGTCAATTTCAACTTAAAAATAAAGGATCATATCCATGGTTTGGTGGCTAAATTATGGTCTAATAATGAACAAGACATCAATATCATTGACATCTTATTTAGTTGTTGACTTTCAGTAACTTTGACTGTGGTAAATATCTACCATTAACCATGGATATTGATGAACCATGGTTCAATTGTTAGATTGTGATCTAATAATGAACAAGACATCAATACCCTTGGCATATTATGAATTTGAATTATGCACCTCATTCTCACATTCAAACTTTAAATATCTCACCTAGATTTGAAAGATATTAATGCATAAACCTTAAATTTTTCTCCACTATTTAACCATTATTTTCATTTCATTTAATATATTATTATTATTTGTTAAACGTCAACTTTTTTTATCATGTACATAAAAAAATTTAAACGCACATAGTTTGTAAGGATTCAAACCTTTATTTGTGCCAATTGAAACTATTGGCAAATTTGTCATTGTTGTCTCTTAAGCCCTAAATTCTAATTCAATGTAAGAGTCTCCATTTGTAGTACAAGCTTCAAACACCATCTCAATTGATGTATAAGCTTGAAATAATGATCACTAGGTTTATCACACACCAATAAATATTTCATGTTGTTGTAGGAGAATTCAAGTTGTATTGCATCAAAATTTTGATAGTGTGGTTGAATTATTGGAAGTTGGTTGGGAAGAAGGAATGGAGTGGGAGTGTATGACTTGTAGAAGTTTCAAGCCAAAGCCTATTGCTCATGTAAATTTTTTCGGTTTTTGTTTACAATCCATGGCCATGAAATATTTGTGAAAGTGAACTCCTATACCGGACAATGTCTTGCTAAGGTGCTTGTGAATGGCACAAATTTTTTTGACAAAGAAGTCCCCTCCAATGGATGAATGTTAGTGGAGAAATGAATGCAAGCTTCATGTATATTATGTTGTGTTACTTTAGTTTACAATGCAATGGTCCTTGTTAAATGTGCACAAGTGAAGATTGGGCATCTTTGTGAATTTGGGTGTTGCATTCTTTTGTAACATGTTGGAAACCTTGTTTTTGAGGTGAATAACATGGGAAGAAGGAATTGTTTTTTGGTTTGTTTAACTTTTGTTTATTTATTTAATGGGTGGTTGTTTTTGGTTGTCTTCTTGATTTGGTTTATTTGTTATCATAATAGTAAAAGGCAATTGTGGTGTTGTTTGTGGTGTGGTTTTGGTGTAAGTGTGGGTTGCATATGCATTGGTGTTGTTAGTATTTAAAAGCTTGTTAATGATGTTGGTTTTTTTTGCTTTAGGCTTAAGGTTGTCATCAATCCCAAGTGATGTCCATAGAATTTTAGGACCATTTTAGTCATGGAAGCCTGGATAACCTTGTTCACATCATTTTGTTTGAAAAACATTTGGTTGGGAATCATATTTAACCTTGTTTTGTGGATTTTCTTGTCATTATCTTGTTTTTGTACTTTGGTTTTCTAGTTTTGTAAAACATAAGTTTAGATTTTGAAGATTTTTGTAGGAAAAAAAATGGTGATGAATATTTTGATTCAATGTGTGTTACATGCAGAAATATTTACATAATGCTCGGGTGTCTACCACAAAATTTGCAACTTACAATTTTGTTGATGAAAAAAATTATGGCATGGGGATAAAATTAAAAAGTAGGGTTTTAGTAGGGTTTCAAATGCATATGTTATCATAGTCAATGTAGACTTGAACATAAGTTTATGAACATTTCAATTTTGAAGGTGATAATTCATTATCAAATTATTTTTAATTTTTGGAAATAGATTATGGCATGTTGAATAGAGTTGTAAATATTTGTGGGGGGTTCATCATATTAATTGACATGGACTTTGATTTGGGTGTTAGGATATTTGATGGTTGGAAAAAACAATGTCAACAAATTTGATAACACATTATCTGCAAAAACTAGTTGTTGAAGGGTTGATTTGTTATTTTGTGAATTTGGGGTATGGGAAATTTGTTAAGCAATTTGTAACCAAAGCTTTACAATGAGTTCAAATCAAAGATTGTTGCCATGAAGGTACCAAACATCCTTAAGTCTTTTTCTAGTTTATTATCAAATTTTGTTTATTTCATATATATCAAGTTTGTGGGTTGTCAATGTTTTGTTCCTTGTGTGATAATATGTATATAAAGTTTCAAAAAAACTAATAAAAAAATGACAACATGCCAACTTCCAAGTAACACCCATGGATAACAATAAAGTTGCAAAGGGGCAACAAGATGTCATGTGCATTAATTGTGATGGAGAGTGGCCTAGCAAACTAAGATTCTAAGAACATCAGCACAAGGGTTGCAATCATGCACCCTTTTATCCAAATTCAACTAAACATGTGAAATTGTTGGTGTACCCCAATTTCTAATTTGCCCATGAAACAAAATAGTTGAAATATTTATTAACCAATGAAAAGGTAAGTTTTCATTGGCCATTCAAAATTCAAACATAAATTGATGAGGAATAAGATTGATGGTTGCAAACTACTTGACAAATTTAAATACAAGCCAAACATGATGTTCAACTGACTTGGCATCCACTTCGTACTTCTCCTTTTTTGAAATAGATTTTGGCTCCATATATGTTGTTGCCATACATGTTGTTGTACCATGTTGTGTCATTATGATTGAAATAAGGACACAATTGATGGTCTTAAATTGAGCTTAACATAGTATAAAAAATCTGAATTTAGAAAATGGGAGGATTGGGTGGAGAATGTTTTTATGTCTTTGTATTGGAATTGGTCTTTTGTAGAATAGGTAAAATAACATCATTGATGTTTTAGGTTTTGGGTAATTGTAAGCAATAATAGCTAATTGTAATTAGGTCTATGTAGTTGAATTTACCAATAAATTGTAAACATGTAATTGTATGTAAGTTGTAACATGCAGTAATTAATTTTACACTTTTGCTTTGTTATATTGTTGTTCGTTCATTGTATGTTGGCTTCAAAAATAAAATCATTACAATAATAGTGTGAAGAACAACACTATTATTTGCGTTGAACATGTTCACAATTGTGCTATTATGGATGAAGAATTCCAAACATTGATTGAATATGTTATAGTAGCTTTTGATTGCTATGGATTTATTGTGGTTTGTGAGGAGTTCGAGCCATTCCTACTACCTTGACATAGATGGAGAAGACTACATTGGCATGATTATTGGAAGTGATGTAAAGCTCTTTGTCTCTCTTGCCATTTTGTAGTATTGAGGATCATCCATTCGGTTTTGTTACATTCAAAAGGACTATATCATGCAAAGCACATGAAACAACAACGACAAACCATGAATGTTTGTCTTTGTGAATTCTAATTTGTTTATGATTTGCCTTGTGAAGCTTTGACAAAAATCTCTTTTGATGATTTTCCTAGTTGTGATCTTGCATCATCAAATTTCTTATTGAGTGGTATGGGTCAAATTGTCATTGGTGCAACTTGTGAAAACATGTTAATTTTGGCTACACCCTTTGATGTTGTTTTCAATTGCACTTGCAATGGTTGGCAAGGATTTTGCCTTCATGACATCTTTATCAAAATCATGAAAGCATGGTAAAGTATATGATTGAATGTGCTTAAACTAAAATGCAATAAAAAATGAGACAATTTTTGATAAAAACACAAAAAAATAAATTCAAATTTTATTTAAGTTTCATTTTGAAATTATGATGCTTTTCATTGGGTTTATATTAAATTGAATAAAAATTTTGAATTTTTTTGAAATAATAAAAGTAAGAAACATGTAGTTTTTAATTTGATTAATCAATATGGTGTTCAAAAGTACTTTTTCATTATAAAATTTAGTAAAATAAAAATTTGTAAAGTTTATAACATAAAGATCCTTATATATTCAACGAAAAGAAAATGAATAAAATTTACGTTCTCTTTAATAAAATGTAATTAATACATATTTAAAACAAATGACACTCTGGAAAAAAAAAAGGCTTCAAAAGTTATTTACATTTATAAAAGTCTAATTATAACTTACCTTTACAATCACTAAAAGAAAAATGTGTATTGTTTTACTAATCTTTGTGACTAAATTTTAGTCGGAACACATTTTGTAACTGAAATCCTTTTAGTCGCTTAAGACAAGTCGTATGTGATAAATTAATTGCAAATGACAAAATGTATTATACGAAAGAAAAGATCAACAAATACATTTCATCCTTTGATTTCATTATATAAGTATTGTCACATGCAACTAAAATGCAACTATTTTGGTCACAATTAAGGGCAAATGATGTGCTGCCAAGTGTTTAAATATTTGATTATTTAAAATATTTTTATTATTATTTTGAAATAATCTAGGACTTTCAATTCAAATACTTGGATGATCTTATATTATGACAATATAAGATCAATGTAAATATATTAGGTGGCATAAAAATCATTAATAAAAATATTAATATTAAGTTGCTAGGCACTTAGGTAGGTACATAAATAGTGTTTACAAACCTAGGCTACGTACCTACCTATTTTTTACCTACGTAAGTAGGTTGACCTAGTTGGGTAGGTCAAATTAGATACCTACTTAGCTAAGTAGACAAGTAGGTTGGGAATGTAAGTATTTTAGAAATGTGCATAATTTCTTTTTTTGTTTTGGGTTGAACCTTTCGATTAGCTCATCCCATGTGCACAAATTTCTTCATATGAAACTGGATGACCACACCCTTTTGTTTATATAATGTTCAAAATAAAAATGAAGAATAAACAATATGGGATAAGTTTTGAAGTTGTAACTTCCTCACAAACTAAGTTGTAATCCAAAACTTTCTTCATGTCTTACTTTCTTAGTTTTTAGATTTCTAAACAATTCAAATACTAAATAATTAGATAATCATTTAATTAATATTGATTAAATTTACATATATTTAAATTAAAAACTATTCATTAAAATATTCATTATTCATTATCAATTATTTAAATAAGCAATAATTTCTTAATATTTAACAAACTAGCTATCTAGTTATTCACAAGTTATTAATACATAATTCATAACTAATTAAACAACTAAAATATTTAAAAATATTTTATTACTTTTTAAAGTCTGATTGAATTATATATTATATATTATAAAACTAATTTAATGACTATATTTTAAAAAATAATTATTCAACTAATTACATTACTTGTTGTATAATTACATTTATTTGAAAAACTTTAATTATAGGTCAAGTAATTATTTTTCCTTGGTAATTATTAACTATAAATACAATAATTTGTTAAACATAACATTAATTTTCATAATTATTGTAAAATTGCTATAAAATATTTATCATAAATGATTAATCATAGAATTTTTATTAATTTTAATTTTAAAAATATATAATAACTCGTGAAATGAAAATCAATAAAATAATTATTTTAACTAGACTATGATTTTTCCAATTTTTAATTCAGATTTGAAGTTATAAATTACAGAGTGTGAATAATTATGTTCAATTAAAAAATAATTATGCACATACTAATTTTGATAATATCTGAAGTAATTGCAATGATTTTAAAGTAATGTCACATTAATTACATTAATTAATTTCTTCCAATATAAGAATATTAATTAGAAAATATACAAATCTATGTTATAACAATTATTACTATGTTTAACTAAGATTTAATAAACATAATCATTTATAATTATTTATAAAAGTTATTTATTATGGATAACACTAGTAGAAAAAATCCTTAAAGCTCAAGCAATAATTTTTTGAATTAAAATATAAATTTAAGATTCCAAAATATTAATTCAGAATTCAAATATCAAATTCTAGATCAAATAATTTTTCTGAAGTTAAATAACAAATTTCAGAATTGAAATGTCAATTTTCAGATTCAAATAATAATATTCAAAATTAAAATGTCCATTTTAAGACTCAACTAATAATTTTCTGCATTGAAATATTAAATTTGAGAATCCAAAATAATAATTTTGGAATTCAAATTTCAACTTTCAAGTCAAATAATTTCTTAAAATTTAAATTTAAAACTTTAGAATTCAAATATCAAATTTCAAGTTCAAATAAAAGTATTTAAAATCAAAATGTCAATTTTTAGACTCAAATTATTTTTGAATTGAAATACTAATTTTTAGATTCGAAAATAATAATTTAGAAATCAAATATCAATTTTTAGATCAAATAAGTTTTTTGAATTTAAATAAACATTTCCAGAATTGAAATGTCAATTTTCAGATTCAAACAACAAGATTCAAAATTGAAATGTTCTTTTTTAGATTCAATTAATTGTTTTCAGATTGGAAATATTAATTTTGAGTATCAAATATAATAATTTGGAATTCAAATTTCAGGTTCAAATCAAATGATTATTTGAAATTTAAATGCAAAATTTTAAGAGTTAAAGTATAAAGTTTCATATTCAACTTAAAATAGTCAAAATTAAAATGTCCATTTGAAATATCAATTTCCAGATTTGAATTGAAAATTCAAAGTTCAAATATGTATTTTGAGATTCATTATATGAATGGGACACATACATATGCATATTATATATATATATATATATAATTTTAATACATACATTAAAATACACCTTTATGTCATTGTAGTATTTTTTAGGATGCAACTAATTTGGTGTTGTAATTGTGATATTCCCAAATCTAATCACAAACGACCAGAAGTCACATGTAGTCGTAAAGTGGTTACATTTTGACTCATTTCTACTAGTGAATGCAAAATTAAAAAAACATTAATTCAAAATTAATTCTTTTTTTATCATTTAACAAATTTAAATATATAAGAATTTTATGATGGGTTTTGAATTTTTTTTAAAAGGTTTTTTATAAACTTGACAAGTGAACTATCAAGAACATTGAATTGTACATTGTACCATGCTTTCACATTCAAATCAAGGAGATCCAATATTTGCAACTGAGATCCAATGTTTGCAAGTTTGTTCGGGACTTTTTTTTTATGCATTCCTGCATTATTAGACAATTTGACCATGTCTTATGTCTGGAGACTCAGTAATGGCATGGTATGAGCAGGTGGGAAGATTTTCTTGCCTCTGCACAAATCACCATACCTGTGGTACTTGTTTTGCATCTTACTGTCAAACTGCAAGGGAATTTGCAAAAAATATTGTAAGGGCACTATATCTGACTTTGTGTGCGGAGATTCAATCTTTGGGGTACAATTTAGCTGCATCTTCAAGTTCAATCAGTAATTCTCTTCAACGTCTGTCATCTTGAAGTCTGCTCGTAATGAACTGTAGGACTCAAGTTGAATTTGAGTGTGTTCTGATTAGATTTGTTGTGACTGAGAGTTCAAGGCTGAGAACAAAAGCGTCAAGCTGATGACCAAGTTTTTGACCACCTTTGCACATGGTGGTTATTTCTATTCACAAACAAAATTTCCTGCTAGATGTGATCTGGAGTTAACAAGCCAGGCA
>Ga0116228_10002878_pt1 | contig 15009 bp, 17 predicted proteins | sample S1TSphfallax_2_FD_89694 | JGI IMG/M metagenome (GOLD analysis project Ga0116228, IMG submission 89694) | Host-associated microbial communities from peat moss isolated from Minnesota, USA - S1T2_Fc - Sphagnum fallax MG | ecosystem: Host-associated > Plants > Peat moss > Unclassified | place...
CAAATCCTTCCATGTGATCCATTTTTTATGGAGGGGATTGATTTTCACACCATTGTAGCTCAAATGTCATCTAGAATGAATGTGGGGTATTGGCCCATCTTTGACTATTGGTGGAGTTGCTCTGAATTATCAACCTTAAACCCTAAAATCCTAAACCTTTGAAACCCTAAACCTTTTTTCGTGATGTACTATAATGAATGATGATGGGATGAGACCCTAAAGAGGACAAAACATTGTCACCAAATGTAAAAAACAAAAGAGGACAGATTACTAGGTGGTTGATGGTGAAGTGATGGGAGTATCTTTTTTATTATGGCTATTTTTTTACTTTGTTGTTTGTTTGCAAGTAATGGGAACTATGGGCTTTTACTTTTCATGATATTTGTTTTGGTGTTGTGTTTTTGTTCGATGCATTTTTGGTGGTGTGGACTAGTTTGTGTCGCAGCCTTGATGGAGTTGAAGAGGAAGATAAAGATGGAGTTGTATGGAACTATGGGGAGGGGATTCAACATGTTTTCAACAAAGGAAGAGATAAGTAGTCTAGTTAATCGTTTTTGAAAAATAGTGTGTTTGTAAAAGTTAGGTTGTTGTAGATGGGCATTTACTATGCTGAAACAATGTAAATTTTGTTATGCTATGTGTCTCAACAAATTAAACTTGGCAGTTGTATGTGCTTTCAAGGTTGATGACCAGGGGTATGATGAGGAACATAGGGATTTCAACGAGCAACCATTCTAGTTATTCTTGTTGTCAGTTGTATGTTGTTGGGTGAATGTGGCAATTGTTTTTCATGAAAAGGTACCCTTTAATTTGGGAGCTCCAAATGAAATTTGGGATTCGTCAAGGTCCAAAATTTGTGAGTTGGGTAGTTGAGAAAATGGGATTTCATTTGTCAAACTCGTGAATAGTTAGTCATATATGTTAAGTTGAAATGTGAGGTGTTTTAATTATATGTGTCAAGTTTGGTGTTGTTTGTACCAGTGGTCAATTGTTGAGTTTGTGGGCTTGATACTATCACAAAAGTGGAATTGCCAAAGGAATTTTGGGGTACAAATTGTTTCCTTTATATGTGTGGTGTGTCATGGGGATGGGAAGTTTTTATTATTGGGTTTAATGGTTTGTCAAAAATAAGAAAGATAGAACATGGCCAATTGAATTTTAGAAAGAAAGATTGGAGAGATCTAACCCCTAAAGACCTTTTATCACTTGATGTGTTATGTTGAATGTAAAAATTTGTGCAGATTTTCATTGCTGGTGTTTAAGGCTTTTAAAAAAGAATGCCATAGAAAAATGAATCTATGTAATTGCCTTGTGATGAATTGACCTATTGGGCACATTGTGTATGCCTTTGTGTTTAGTATCAAAGTTGGTTTTGATTTTGTAGTGGCAATATCAATAGGGTCTATCAATGAAGGTTGAAAGTCACAGTCATGAGTTCCAGACATGTTGTTTCAAAGTTTGATCAAATAAACTTTGGAAGACACCCACCTCCAAATACATGGGTGCTTCGTATAACTAATTTTGCTATAATTCAAATTGTGAGGTTTGACCTTAAAAATGCCAAGTCATGAGATATTGTTGTTAGAGTAACATTGTTTAGATTATATATTAAGGCAACAATATGGTTGCTGACATCAGTAGAAAACTAGAATTACATCCTGCTCAACTCACAGAATGTTAGCTTCATTTACACATCTTGATGGCCCTATGTTGCAGAATGAACGTCATCATCAACTTTATGAAAATCCAAATAGAATACCTAGATTGGGTGATCTTTTAATTCATACCAAGTTTATTTTGCTAAAAGGCTTTGTTGAAATTTTCAAATTAGAACATAGTAACAACCTGCAAGAAGGTGATCGAAAGGTTAGATTAAAGTTCTCTAGAAGTGAAGGCCATGTATTAAGCTGGAAACTCTGTAAGAATGGAGAAGGTGTGTTAGTTTGGGTTTTTGCAAGTGTTCATGATATTCAATTCAACAATAAGCTTGACAATAATAGAACCATGGCATTGGAAATAGGAGAAAAATGTGTTAGTAGGAAACCTAAGTTGAGTGGTAGCAAGATGTACACACAAGTATTGATATGGAAGGTAGATGTCAATGCAAAGGGAATGTTGTAGCAACAGATAGATTTACTAATCCATCCACCTTTGAATTTTTGTATTCAAACTTAGAGCACAAGAAAGTCCCCCTTTATCCTAGTGACATTTGGGTTCGATCATTGCTTATGGCTCAGAATAAAAGTGTAAAATTTTTCAATCCAAGTATGGAAAGTTTATTTAAAGTTGGAAATAGGTTAATAAGGGTGGAACATGTTAGTGTCATTTTAAAGTTGTTAAGTTGGAACTAGGAAATAGATCAAATTGGGATGCATAATTGGTTTCCAAAAGGTGAAGATCATGTGGACTTTTGTGCACTGCCTTGATTGACCTTGATTGTACTTTGAGAAGTGGGAACTATGGACTATCACTAATTTGTGTTTACATGATGACTAGCCTTAAGGGGATGGACAATATGTTTTGGGGCAAAGAATTTTAAGATGTTATAGATTGGACAAAATGGTTGGAGATGGCATCAGAGGTGTGAGGGTATGATGGAATTAAGCTTTTTAAAATGGCAAAGTTAAATTTGCAAAACAAGGCTAAAGATTAGTACAATAAACTTTTAACCCGCACCTATTGATTAGATTGAGATGAAGAGTGGGATCTGACAAAAATTTGGGGATGTGGATATGGATGATTTGAAGATGAAATTCAATGGGGTGAAATAAGAACCTAGACGATCGGTCCAACTATATTTTGATTGGTTGGACAAATTTTCTAAGAAAAGTAAAATCAAGGATGTTGAACAGAGGCGCAAATTTCTTGCGCATATGCGACTTGAAATCAAGAAATTATGCATGGTAAGAACCTATGCAAATGTAAAGGAGATGTTGTTAATTGCCAAGGAAGTGGAAAGAGTGTTGGGTGAATTGGGGGATATTCCATTTGAACCACTCAAGGAAAAAGAGGAAGAAGGAGTGCATAATGATATGATGCTGGAAAAATAGGAAAATGTTTTGAATGAATCGTTCATCAACTTTTCTAAGGGATCATCATTTATTGTTGGAGCAAGTCCATCGAGAGTCGACAGTTCTACCATGTGTCAAATTTGTAAAGCTAGTGATCACATAGCTACCACTTGTCCGCATATAGGAGACCTAAAGCTTAAATGTGTTAAGTGTGGTTTGCCATATAAGATGGACCATTGTGGAGTTAAATGTGGGTATTGTGCTAGTATGGGACACATGAAAGACAAATGATGGAAGCGTGGAAAAGATGGTAAAACATTGTTTGTTGCCATTAATTATCTAGAGGTCATGGTTGATGACAAGGAAATTACCCTAAAGCAATTGAACCAACTTTGTGGCACTAAACATGACATTTTTACCAAGGCCATAATCCCAAGGAAGAGCTTGTTAATAAAATCACATGATGTAAAAACAACTGAAGATAGAAAAACTAGGCATGTAGATGTTGGGAGAATTTTTTTTATTAAATCAAACATATTCACACATTTCATCAAAGGGAAAAATCCTTATTCTCCCATGAAAACTATCTTGGCCATTCTTGGTGAGTTGGAGTTTTTGGAAAATATGGTCAAACTGGCACGAAATAAGTGGGATGTTGGGCTGAAATTAGTCAATTTTGCTAAGGTGGAAAGATCTCATTCATTGTGCAAGATCAACATCAACAAAAACCATTGTAGTAAAACACTACGCCTTTTGGTTAAGATCAGCAATAACTTGGTAGAAGGCTTGGTGGACACTAGCATTTCCATGTTAATAATGTCAACAACTGTAGTACATGAATTTGGAATGATGCATCTAATGTATAGCTTTGAATCTTACAAGACAACATCTAGGGTGGTGACCCAAGCTCTTAGTAGGAATTCTGAATTACTTGTCAAAATTGGGGATGTTTAATGTTTCATGACATTTATGATCATGGATATTAACAACTATGATTTGTTGGTGGGATTGGACTTCCTCATTAAAATTGGTGTTATTGTGGCGATGGAGAAAGGTCTGATACAAGTTAGACAAGGTCCAGGGAACAATGTGCAGATTCTACCATTGAATATGGTAATATGCTGTAATTAGTAACAAACCAAAGTAAATGTATTGATGAAGGAAATCAAGATGAAACTTTTCATTTGTGGGGTATGGGGCACCAACCATTAGGTGAAACTAAAGTCAGGCAAGGAGTATAGAACAAAAATTTGTTGTTTGATGATGAAAGTACCTAAGACGCATTTGACAATTCTAATGTGGAGATAGAGGATTTGGTGGATGATGAAACATAATATTTGTTCCTGCTAAATATATCAAGTGAAGTCAAAGAACTGATGGACAATGGACTTGACCTATTTGTACATAATGAAGGCCCTCACCAAATCATGAACTTGTTGTTTGAAAAGCAAGTAAACAAGGTGATGTTTGGAGAAATTTTTACATTGATGATTTTGAAGATTGGCTACAGTGTGTTAATCAAAGTGAGGAGAGGAAGAATGAACAACACATGGAAGCCAAAGGAAAAGATGTATTAAGCATCTTCCAACTTTATATTGAATCAAGTTCTCATAACACAAATGAAATGAAAATGGTATTTGATGAAGGAAAGGAAAGGTGGGTTGAAATCAAGGGTAAGATCAAGGTTAATCCTGATTTGGATCAAGACAAAACTAGCCAACTATGGGAATTACTAGATCAATTTCTAGAGGTGTTTACTTGGCATAAAGGAAAGCTAGGGTGTTGCAAATTTGGGGAGCGTGTGGCTGACAACTAGGGATTTCCTCCATGTAGAACCATGCCTAGAAGGCTTTCATTTTGGGAGGAGGCTAAGGTCAAGAAACAAATTGACGCATTAATGGCATTGGGGAAGATGAAACCAAGTTCATATCAATATGCTTACAAAATTACATTACTAGTCAAGAAGGATGGTAGTTACCAATTCTATGGTGATTACAAACCTTCAAATCTACAAACTCAAAGAGACGCATTTCCCATGCCTCTTGTGGAAAATGTTTGGACACAGCTTAGCAAAGCCTAATGGTTTTCTACACTTGATTTGCAATCCAGTTTTTGGTAGATTAGGATGGCACTAGAAGACATTCGCAAGTTTGCATTGATAATCAAATCAAGTTTGTTTGATTGGACAGTCATGCCATTTGGCATGAAGAATGCCACCAATACTTTCTCTAGGATTATGATAGAGGTCTTTGGCATTTATCTGGACAAATTCCTCAAAGTTTTTGTGGATGATTTGAATGTACACTACATTACATGGGAAGAACACTTGGATCATCAACATTATGTACTTTTGTGGTTGAGGGAAGTTAACCTAAAACTCAACCCAAGCAAATGTGAATTTGCAAATTCTAGCCTAACATTTTGGGAGCATGTAGTAAGTTGTGATGGAACCCAACTTGATCTTAAAGAAATAAAAAAAGACATTGACTTTCCAATTCCTACCATTGTGGCTAATGTGTAAGCATTTTTGGAACTAACAGGATATTATAAGAATTATGTCAAAGGTTATTTTTACATTGCCATTCCCTTATTTGAACTAATAAAAAAGGATGTTGTTTTCAATTGGAGCCCTAATTGTCAAATTGCCTTTGATTTTTTTAAGACTGCTATGGTATCAGCCATGATTTTTGTTAGACCTAATTTCATGAGGGTGTTTGTTTTAGATGTGGATTAGTCAACTTGTGGAATAAAAGCCATATTGTTTAAAAAGTAAGGGATAAATGAACGAATTATTACATATGCTAACAAGGGGTTTTCCCTTGTTTAGAAGAAATTCCACCCTATGGAGGGTGAATGTTATGTGTTGGTCTAGGGCATAATGCATTTTAAACAATATTTGTTCATGAATCATTTCACATTTCGGACTAACCACAATCTACTGGAGTGGCTAGTTACAATTTCAAATGCCTATGGAAGGCAAGGTGGATGGATCAACACACTTCAGGACTTTAGCTTCAAGATTCAACATATAATAATATCTCAACATACCAATGTGGATGTTTTAAGTTGTAACCCAGTTGACAGTACTAAGGAAAATGAAGATATGTAGGAAAAGATTCAAGATTACAAGTTAATACATACTAACTAGACAACTGATGAAACCATTTGAATCAAAAAGAAAAGTTCCAAAATGGAAATTATTTTGCAACAATTGAAAAACCATGGATTATTAAATAATTTATTCATGGTTGAAGCAGGAGTGAATGATAAAATGAAATCCACAATGACACTGGTGCAATTATTGTTGCCAGCACAAGTGGGTGTATTGGAAAGAAGTGGATGTCAGACATGAAATGATCATTAAAAAAAAAAAAAGGTAGGAGCTTTGGGATGTTAAAACCCATTAACAGTTAATTGATGAAGTTTAATCATTAGTTGATGTGGCTGAAAAAAATGAAAGCTTGGAGATAGACAGTGACTGGGAGCATTCAAAGAACATGAAGATTTGGGATGATGAGATATGTCTTGCTATATTGAATGAAAACAACTTCCAAGTGATTATGACAAAGCGGATAAATCAAGGATTGGCAAGCGCATACTACATTAATACTGGAATGATGACTACTTGATGTTCAAGGGTTTGGTGGTACTGAAACTTGATGAACAATGGCAACTCATCACAAATTTACACAATGAAATTGGGCATTTTGGAAAGGGGAAAACTCTTTCAGAGGTAAATAAGTGCTACTTTTGGCACAACAAGATTGAGTTGGTGAAGGATGTTGTGCACACCTACAAAAAATGTCAACTTGTCAAAAAAACTAAGAGTGTCGGGTCAGAGCCTGAAGATTTCAAGAACATTTCAATTTGGAACCAATTTTTCAAAGTGGCTCTTGATATAAGGCCCCTTCTTGAAACTAAGCATGGTAACACATATGTTTGGGTGGCCATTGACCATTATTTAAAATGGTGTGAAGCTGAGGTAGTGATGGATCATGATGCTAAAATCACTACAAAAATTTTGGAGGGTGAAGTCATATGTATGTTCAGGGTGCTTAAATATATTTTGGTAGACAATGGCATTAAGTGGTCTATTGAATTTGATCAGCTATGCAAGAACTATGACATTGTACATTAATACATTGTGCCTAAATAGCCTAGGTGTAATGGAATGGTAAAATGATTGATTAAGATGCCGAATCACAATCTTACTATTCTTTCCATTATTCCTGAACATGCACAAGATTGGGATGACCAATTACCTAGGATCTTGTTTGGATACTAATGTGGGGTGTAATCAAATACAAAGTTTTCACCACATATGTTGTAGACATATAGGATGCCCATATTGAAGGTTGATAATTTTCTCAGTTTGTTGGTTCAGACTTTCAAGGGAGGCGATAATCCTACAATCATGGCTAAACAAATGATTAGCAAGATGCAACTTACTTCTAAGATGCATGGGGAGGTTACTAGGAATAGTACTCAAGCCCAAGCAAGGTGGAAATGTGCTTATGCTTCTCAGAAGGGTAGGCAGACATTTTTGGGATTCAAGGAAGGAATCACCTTGGTGAAAATGAAGACTATAGGGAAAAAGAAGTCATTGGCCTCTAGTTGGGAAGGACCATTTCTATTTGTGAATTACCTAGACGAAAATGGGTTTATGGACCATGACGAAGGAGGTAGAATTTGTGTGATCAAGGGGAAGAATGACTAGCTTTGGGGTAGACCTAGGAGGGACCTATAAGTGTTCCACACTCCACATGAAGTATGAAGATTGAAGGACTCTGTCTAAATTATAAGGGAGCTGTTACATTTATAACAAATGATGATGGGATGAAACCCTAAAGAGGACAAAACATTGCCACCAAATGCAAAAAGCAAAAGACAACATATTATTAGGTGGTTGAATGGTGAGGTGATGGGAGTATCCTTTCTTTTATGGCTATTTTTCTATTTTTTGTTTGTTTGCAAGTAATGGGAACTATGGGCTTTTACTTTTGATGACGCTTGTTTTGTTGGATGCATTTTTGGTGGTGTGGAGTGGTTTGTGTTGCAACCTTGATGGAGGAAAGCCAAGGAGTTGAAGAGGAAGATAAGGATGGAGCTGTATGGAGCTACGGGGAAGGGATTCAACATGTTTTCGGCAAAGGAGGAGATAAGTAGTTTGGTTAATTGTTTTTGAAAAATAATTTGTTTGTAAAAGTAAGTTGTTGTAGATGGGTGATTGTTATGTTGAAACAATGTAGATTCTATTATGTTAGTTGTCTCAACAAATTAGACTTGGTAGTTGTGTGTGCTTTCAAGGTTGATGATTAGGGGTATGATGAGGAAATTAGGGATTTCGATGAATGGCCATTCTGGTTATTCTTGTTGTGAGTTGTGAATTGTATGTTGTTGGGGTGAATGTGGCGATTTTTTTCATGATAAGGTACCCTTCAATTTGGTAGCTCCAAAGGAAATATGGGATTCCTCAAGGTCCAAAATTTGTGAATTGGGTAGTTGAAAGAATGGGATTTCATTTGTGAAATTCATGAGGAGTCTTATGTGTCAAGTTGAGGCGTGGGGTGTTTTAATTATATGTGTCAAATTTGGTGTTGTTTGTACCAATGGTTAATTGTTGAGTCTATGGGCTTGATAGAGTCACAAGAGTGGAATTGCCAAAAGAATTTTGGGGTACAAGTGGTTTCCTTTACATGTGTGGTGTGTCATGGGGATGGATGTTTTTATTATTGGGTTTAGTGATCTATCAAAAACAAGAAAGATAAAACATGGCCAATTGAGTTATAGAAAGAGAGATCAAATAGATCTAACCCCTATAACCTTTTATCACTTGGTGTGTTATGTTGAATATAGGAATTTGTGCATATTTTCATTGGTGGTGTTTAGGGCTTTTAGAAAGGAATGCCATAGACAAGTGAATATATGTAATTGCCTTGTGATGAATTGACCTATTACGCACATTGTGTATGCCTTTGTTTTTTGTTACAATATTTTATAGTCACATTGTCAGAAATAAATAGATTATAAAACATTGATCCTACGCACAAATTTTGATCTCGTGCTACATGTTGATAATCAACTATATTCATATCTAATCTGAAATTGGTATGAGTTTAAAATTCTTTGGAGAACAATGTTCAGAACCACATGAGAAGTGCAATAAATTTTTGAATAGAAGCCGCAACGAGAACCAAAACTTCCCTTCAAATTTTTAAATACAAGAAGACCAAACATTAAAGTTTTTTTTGAAATCAAGAATTGAATACTAATGATACTAACCAATGGTGGGCAGTCTTTATAATGAGGATAAATACCCACTAGTTATCAACTTGGGTATATACCCACTTACTTGCCAACTCTAAAAATTCAAAGACCTATTTTTAGTATATAACCGTGGTTGTGAAAAATATGAAAATTTCAAAAAATTGGTTAGAGAACAATATTTGTTAATTCTTTCATGAAAACCATTAGTTTCTTAAAGTTTTTGAAATAATCAAAACCATCAATTCTTTATTTTTATGTTTTTCTTTAAGAATTGAAACTAATGATTTTTCGATTCTGGAATATTTAAAAAACTAGAGTTGGTGGTTCTTTGAAAATTCAAATACCCACCCAACATTGATACTAATATATTAATCGATGTGATTTGGTTTTCTTTTTTTCAAAGAAAAAATAAATGGGGTAAGGGTTGGGTATATGGATCCTTGATTGATGACTCTCAAGGAAAATTGATTTATGACTTGAAACTGGGGTTTTAAAAATAAATCAAAGAACTTGTCAAATAACCTACCTTAAATTGTTAGTCCATTGCTGGTTCTTTCAAGAAATTCATTAGTTTTTTAATAATTTCCAAATATTTGGAACTTGCAATTATTTATTCTAAGATACTTCAAAATCCTTGGAACTAGTTGCCTTTGATTTTGAAAATTTTAAAAAACTTGAACCAATAGGGTACTTATAACAAAATTAAAAAATCACCCAATGGACCACCAACAATGGTATTAAATCTTAATTGGTGTTGGTTAGATATTGAAAATTTATGTGATTGTCAACCCATGTTTCATTTCAAGTATAGGATAACCTACTTATTGCATCAAGACCTAAGCAAAAACCTACTCAGCCTAGTATTATAATGTTTGATATGTGAAAATACCATATGCTAATAAGGTATTACTTTGAAAAAACTATATACCCTACTTACATGGACCAATAACTTTAACCCATGTCAATTATTCATTAAGTTTTCATCTTTCTTTTTTCATCCAAATCTTTTCATCTATTTATGTTTTTTCTTTTTTCCCAATACCTAAAAACTATAACCTTAAACCACTAATTTCACACATTGAGTTGATTTTTGCACTCCCTTTTGACTTTTAATGATGGTTGTTTAGCAATGAATTGAAAGAAATTAATTTTTTATCATAATAATCAAATTAACTTCTACAAGAATGTGGGCGATCATTCTAACTTTTGGTCTTGTTCAATTTACATTCCACCCTAAATTCATGGTTGTTCATGGTTTGTTGTCTGTTCATGATTTAAGATTCATACAAGCATATGAGTGCTTGAGTGTTTATTTGTCATTTAAAAAAACAAATTCAAGTGATTATTCTTTACATTAAAATTTTGTAGCATCTTTACTACACCTAGGGGCATAGTTTAAAGTTATATTTGTGCTTGTAATCAACCTTAGAAGCTCCTCGTAATCCAAAGTTCATTTGGGTCATAGCTTGTCCCTTTAATTCTTCCAACATTAAGGACTTTCTTATTTTTTAGATTCATTATGAGCCCAATTTTAGGGTCCATATGTGCATATGAATGTTTTAAGTGTCATTGGGTTATTTTTGTATTCAATTTTGAGGTGAATATTTTTCATTTTATAGTACTTCAAGTTCTTATTCCACATGTAGCCATAGTTTAGGGTTCTATTTATGCATGTAGTCAACAAGAAACTCCTAAAAACCAAAACCTAGCTTGCAATTTTAAATGCATTTGTGTCCCTTGTCACTAATTTCATTTCTTCTTTCAATTCTTCCAACATTTAGGCACAACTTGCTTATGAAATTTATCTTGATATCATGTTTAGGTTGTAAGGTTATTGATTGTTTTTGTATCGAGTTTTGAAGTGATTATCCATGCTTCAAAATGTTGCATGATTTGTATTGCATATGCAACCACAATTTAAGATTATGTTTATGTATGTAATAAATAAGAAGTTCCCAAAAACCATAACCCATGTTGCCATTAGAGTGCATTTGCGTTTTTTAATTATTTTTAACTTTGGAGTTTTACTTTTTTCCCACAAGCTTAGAGCAAAAATGGTAGACATTGAAGCATTTAATTTAAATGAGGACTTTGTGTAGTATTTTGATTATAACAATGTTGATGGTTTGGCAATGGGGTTAGGAGATGATTTAGGGTTAGTTGTTGGTTCAATTTCAACACGTAACACACCATTTATTGGAAAAAATAATCCAACCCCATGCAAACTAGTCTTATAAACATGTGGGAGGCATTACCAATTAACCCTAAATCAAAAGCTTTGGATCCCTCACCACATGTTCTCTTTCTCCTTGCATTTTTTTTGTTGTCAATGACATAAAAAAGGTGCCTCCTACTATTGTTCAAACCATGTGTTATGTAATTTCCCACTTTGTTTCCTAGACATATAGTTTCAATGGTACCATTAAGAAGAGGAAAGGTGTGATCACATTTAACTAGTAGCATGAGACTAATTTCATGAAGAAGCATATCTTTTTGAACATCCAGGTGCTTCAAGTAGGTGGAAGAATATCAATTTAATTCTTGTTGCATAAAAGTAGCATCAAGATAAGTCTAGGAAAAGAACTAAATGTTGGATATGGGGCCATCATAAAACATTTTGGGAATATTGTTCCTTATAAGAAAAAGGATGCAAGGCAAAATGCATTCATGGAAGACTTGCTAATGTTTGTTGCCAAAGGATATATGGTTATTTTTGTTGTGGAGAGTCAATGGTTGAGGTGTTCGGGTCATGCATCAAAATCCCTAAGTTGTGTTTCCAAACTAAAAACACATGGTTAAACATGTCATTCTTTAATTGATGGCCAAAATTATGGACATGTATGTGATGCCAACTTTGGATTCTTGTGTTACAACAATTTCTTTTGATTTGTGAATGTTAAAATCTAGATGTGACACATTTGTTCTTGTGATAAATTTCATCAACTCATAATGAATACACATGGCAAATTTTTTGAAACTAGAATTACAATGGCAACATAGCTCAAAAAGTTTTTTCATCGTATAATTTGTTGGATAAATTGATTACATATGTGAAGGATGAGGGTGGCAATCTATCCACCCTTGCACAAACTCTCAATTTTATGGTCAAATGTGTTTCTTTGGTACTTGTAACTACTTGGCAAGGGTTGTATTTTGACTACGTTTTCAACAAAACATACCAATATGCTTGCAATGATACAAATGCTTGTGTGGGCTTTTAGGAAATTAGTTTGAAGGTCACACAATTTTCCCTACAAAAAACAATTATGTGAACAAAAAAGTTGGAAAAAGGACATAGTGAATGGGAGAAGGCATGCGTGATGCAAGCATTTCCCATTGGAAATTTAAAACCTTGTTGAAAACCTAGTTTGCTAGCAAGGGGATATTATTTTAGGAAACCTTGGAATATTGGGATGTCATTCAACATCTATTACAAGAAACAAATGTAAACACATTAAAACATTTCATTTTTGGCAAATCGAAGTCCATTTTGAGAAATTCATATCCAATGTACTTGGAAACTAGCTTAGAATATGAATATTTAAACATTATTGAAATTAACATCTTTCATATGTAATTTCAAATCATGATGTTATATGACATTTTTAAAAATTCCAAAAATGTGGTTCAAGAAAATAATTGCTTTTTTATGTTTGAAAGGATAGTTAAAATAATTGTAGTTTTCGGGATTTTGAGAAGTTCATAACACATTAAATTTAACTCATATTCCATTGATTAGATGCATTTTTTATGTATTAAACATCAATCATGTGCAATATCCGAAGTTTCAAATACATGAGACTAATACATTGTAAAATAGAAGTTCATTTTCATGAGTTTTATAGGCATGACAAAATTTGTTGCCAAAATTTAAAAGTTCATCATTAATAATCTATCCATGATTTTGATTTGCTCATTGCATTCTTGAAAAGTTAATTGTCTTAACTTTACATAAGTGAATCCTTTATTTGATATTTCAAATAATAATAATAATAATTTTTGTGTCTAAGAGATACATGAAAACTTGTCAATGTAATGTCCATATAAGGTCATCATAATGCGCTTTCGCCCAAGAAAGAAATTTGGGAATTATAAAGTCATGTGCATCAAGAGTTGTGTGGAGAATAATTTATTTAGTGAGGTTAGGAATAAATGTTTAATAGTGGTGTTGCAAGTGTAATAGAAGTGGGTGAGCATCATGGTGATGGAGACTATGTAGAAGAATGGTGGACAACAGGGCAAGAACTAAGAGGAATTAATATCTAAAACTAGTTCCATCAATGTTTTGGTGAACTTTGCCTCTGCCCTTATAGCTTTGGATTTGGTATTCTTCTTTGTCTATCTTTCTTTGTATAAATTTTGATTTTTTAAAAAAATTGTCAAAGGACCAACAACACAAGATCTATATCAAAACCCTCTTAGAATTCCTTTCTTGCATATTTGTATGTGGGAGAATTTAGAAAGAAAATGAAGTTTAGAAATAAACAGTTACAAGGAACTAAGAAATGAACTAGGATTGAAAATTCCAAACCACCCTTTTATAAGTTTGGTATGTTGATAAGTATGCTTGCATTTGATAAGGAAAAGGAGGCATCTATAATGAAATATTGCCATGTATTAGACCATTGTTTCTTTAGATCAATTGTACTACAAGAATTTTGTGGTGCCCTAGGATTTTTTGGTTACACATAATCATATTAATACTTTGCTTAAGGCGATATATTCTAAAAATAGACTAAAACTAATAAGAATTTAATATAAAAAAATTCTGCTTAAAAAAAGGGATTTTTTCTTAATAATTGACCTTGACTTGTAACCTTATTGATTGGCCATTTTATCAACTTGGTAACAAGAAGGTCCTAGAAATCTAAAAAAATCTGGTTACCTTGTGTGTAAGTGAAATTTAAAACTTTCAAATGGCTGGCGTTTGGCAGAATTCAATAACTGGCCAACACCTGTCCTAACCCCTTAGAAAAAAGCACATACACCTTACTTGGTTCCCAATTGAATCTTCACGAAAGAGATAAAATTAATTCAAATGAGCTTGTGTGCAAGCACTGAACAATATCAGTAGTTCATGTTTCCTCCATGTCAAGAATTCATTTGTGTTGTCAATTACACTTGTCTTGCCAAGTTCCATTTACACATAGCAATTTCATCCATCTCATCAACACCATTGATATTGTCAACTTTCAGTTTTATTACTTATATCTAAGTGTAAATTTTGTGCTGAGTTTCATATAAATAGAATTCATTTTGTCGATTCAGTCCAATTTTATCCATTATCCCACCTTCATCCATGTCATGAATTTTAGTTGTGGTTTAGTCCAGTTTCAATATTGTTGTTAATTCCAGTTTTGGGCGGTTCTCACTAATTGGAACTTAGAACCAGAGGGTAAGCCAGGTAAGGCATATGTATACATACCCTTGACCAATAGTTCTCGAAATCAAAGAACCGGTTGTGACCCTTGATCAGAGGTTCTAAAAATCACAGAACCAGTTTTGAACCTTAACATGGGTTCCAAAAAATCAAAGAACTGGGTCAAAGAACGTACCCTAAATCGTCAATTCTTTGCTGATATGTCCTTTCATGAGAACCATGAACATGTTGAAAATTTTCAAAAAAACTCAAAACTGAAGGTTCTTATGATTCAAAAAATATTAAAGAACTGGAACCCAAGGCTCTTGACAAAATCAAAGAACCACCCAACACCCGTTACTTCCATCCTTG
>Ga0116228_10002879_pt1 | contig 15007 bp, 11 predicted proteins | sample S1TSphfallax_2_FD_89694 | JGI IMG/M metagenome (GOLD analysis project Ga0116228, IMG submission 89694) | Host-associated microbial communities from peat moss isolated from Minnesota, USA - S1T2_Fc - Sphagnum fallax MG | ecosystem: Host-associated > Plants > Peat moss > Unclassified | place...
TAGTGTGGACTCATGGCCATTCCATGGGCAGACCTGAATGAGATGCACAGGGTTGGGTATGTTTTGGTCTGTGGCTACTGCATTTTGTATGGGACTCACACCAATGGCAGGACTCACTCACCTCAATAGAAACAGTTTGTTTTCAGCTGTCACATTTTTTTCTAGAAAAATCTCCACAGATGTGAGATTCTTCTCCATAATATTCCCAGACATCACAACGAAACAAAACTAGGACTGTACGATCAGTGTGAGTGGCGTGACATAACCTTGCACAGAAGGAATGTGGTCATAGCCTTGTGAGTGTCACTTACAAAGTATCAGACCATCACTATTATGAACAGCAGTGACTAGTTCCTAGATGGAATTATAAACCAGTGCCATAGTATATAGTATATTCTGTTCCAATTAAGTTTGAAAATAGTTCTCATACATAGTTGAGAAATCTTTGCTTTCGTAGTTTGTAGAGATTGCCTGACTCAAGTAACACATGAGTGATCAATCCTTTAGAAGAGATGAAGACAAACTGATGACTTGAACTACCTAATAGCTAGAACTAGTGAGGTTCTAGAATGAATTAGAACCTTAATGAATCATGTGGATAGCTAGAGTTAAAGATGAGAGTTCTACTGGAAGTGGCAACTAGCCCTAATGAATGTAGATCAGAATGAGATGACAGGTCAAAGAACATGAATACATGCAATCCAGTTTAGGTTTAAAAGATTTTCCATATTGTTGCTATCTTCTACCACACATCATACATTCTTGCTCATGTGAGTTCTTCTCCATCATCTGTAATGTTGGCTTCTGCACATGACTTTAAGTCATAATGTATAGAGGAAGGTCTGCTCCTGAGGGCCACCCCTAATTTGCGGGTTGTAGCCCAAGGTTGTAGGCCCAGAAATTATGACAAAATGTTTTAAGTATTTATGAGGATATTGATTAACTATGTCTCAAGTGAGTGCCAGCAAATATGATGACTTCCCATGGGCTCCAGAATTGAGATAGAAACTCATGACAATGATTTTTAGTAAGTGTTTACCTGAAACTTTGAGGAGATTTACTATTTGCTTATATAAACCCACCATGATGAACTGATGAAGTAATCAAGGATTACAGGCAACTGGTCATGGTCATTTGTGATGAAGGTGATGGTCTTAAATGCTTGTGACTGATACTCACAAGGTTACAACCACTCTCATTCTTTCCTATGTTCATTTTTCTTTTATGAGCAGTGACATAATGGTTATTTTCAAAATGTCTTTCTGAAGTTCTCTCTACAAGTTCATAGAGATATAACATGTTTACAGCAGTCTTGAATTCTCCCTGTACTCACTTCATTGGTTCCTTACAGTACATGCCAACAAATACATAATCAAGGTGACCTTCTGATGCTTGTGAATGTAGTCACAAAACTAAGATCACACTTTTGTTTTGTGTATGGTTTAGGCTCTATCTTGACCAATAAACCATTTTCCCCATTTGTGGTTGTGTAGTGGAGCTTTGTCATGTTTACAGACCTTATCTCCTGCATGCAGTATGCTAAAAAAGTGCTAACAATCTACTGACCATATCTAATGAACATTTCATCATCTGAAATTCTCACCTGGATCTGTCCAGTACAAGAATTTTATTTCATTTGATTTGATGACATGTTAAGCCCTCTTACATTTAAAGTTTATATGACATTTTGATAGTTCTACAAACAGTCACTGCCTCAAGGATCTGATGTTTGGTTCATGGCTTAGTTGCAAAATGGCTCATATCTGGCCTCCAGTAGTCACCCTAATGTCCAAGACTACTAGATCACAGATTGTCCAGGTATTTTACTCTCTTTGGTGTTCCACATTTTCTGGATACTTGTGCATTGGTGTTTTCCAATTAGACATCACATCACCTATTTTACACCAAATTCGTTTGCAGGAAAATTTTCAGGTTGAGATCTTGTATTATTTCACTGTGTGGCCTTACTAACCTGGTCAAACTGTGGTTTTCACTCTCAGGTGGAGAAAGGACAGTGGAAGAGAAAAACCTCTTGTTCACACACACGTCTCATTGGCCAGCAGATTGAAATCAAGACAAAGAATGGCCAACTATATTCATGCCTCTTTGATGCTGCCCAGATTGAAAGCAAAAATATTGGTGAGGTGATTTTTATCACTAGTTATCTTTCTTGTAGCTAGGGGCATTGAATGATATTGATAATTGATCCCAGGAAGCCTGTAGCTGTTTGATGGAGCCTTGTGGAGTACAATGTCCATCAACAGATGTCTTTTCCTTCTTTGTAACAGAGATTTGGATGTCTTTATTCTCTTTCAAATAAGTGTGGACTTGGCTTGGCAGGTGTGGGCTTGAGGCAAGGCTTATCAAGGATGAGGTTATTGAAGGTGGGAAATATGAGGTAGTGAAGGAAACTCTAAGGAAACCCCCCTTGAAATTTTCTATAATTCTTGGCAAAGATTTTGTGCAGATGATTGGCAAGGTGGGCTCTGGTTTCATGGCTTCTGGAATCCAGGCCATTTTACATTCTCAGATTTAGTGGCTGAACAGAGAATTCTGAGTTGTACAGGAAAAGCATACCAACTTCCATGCTGTTCTGCAGCAAGATATCCATCACGTGAGACATGAGATGGGATGCAAAAAATTGTGTTCTTTGCTGAGAAATGCATTGCTCAGATTGAGACTGTTTGGATTCCAGAACTTAGAAATCACATCACTGTTCGTGTTTGGAGCTGGATAGGATGTGCTATGAACTGCCAGTTTTCTTACACCACAAAAATGGGTTTGAAAGGGTTGCATTTGAGTCTGTTGAAAGTAGCCATTTCAACCTCAGGAGTTGTGCCCCAGATTAGAACATTTTGCCAAACTTCAGATTGTTGCTCTTGCAGTAAGCTCAAATGCAACGACACATAAGGTGAGGGACCAAATTATGTGGGAACAGGAAGTACAAATTGATGCATTCATTCGATTGTGTGCAGGAGGAGCTTGTGACATCCAGGCCAGGAGAAAAGGTATGCTTCCAGGATATGCTCTGGAAAATGTAAATGATTCAACAGATAATGTAGGGTGACTGGAGAATTTTCTCCATGGAATCATACTGTATATATAGTTTGGAAGTGTTGGAGATAGGTACTTAAAATTTACTGAATTTAGATGTTCTCACCTGATGTTCTCACCTACTCAAATAGCCCATTTCTAAGCAACCCCTCCCTATACAGCAATCCAATGGACCGCCTGTTCACACCAATGGGGGGGGCCCTGGGCCCTTAGTGGGAATTGACATTAAAGAATTGGTCACCAAAAGGCGAACTTACAATATGAATGAGGTGGCAAAGTAATTTGCACTAAAATTTTGTGTTTCACATCCTGCAAAAGGGAGACAATGTGCTGGTATTTGATATCAGCTTTGTGACTCACAAGCACAAGACTGTTCTTGACTGTTTTACACAGACAACACAATGAATGACTGCGGTCAATTGACCACGCTTTATCATGAAGAGAGGATAGCCTCCAGGAGTTATCTCATTTCCAAAAATGAGTAGAAGATCAAGATTGACAACTTTTCCTGATCTGCAGCTCTTGATTATCCTCAAGAGCATAGTGATGAGCTTAGTACATGTGGAATGACACTTCCGAAAATGTGTGCTTATATTTCAATTTACAAGAGCAAAGAGGCACACTCCATGACAAGAGTGAGTAGGATCACAGCTGGTACCAGTCCCACTACCCGATGCTGACAAGCTGACAGACATCTTCTCACAAGTCTAGGTTTCCTGTGAGCCTTTCTTCCCATCCAAAAAAGGGCCACACTCCAAAGTACTAATCTCGCACCACCGCCTGATCAGTTGGAGGTTAATCCAATTCCTGCATAAGCCTCTGACAGCAAAAGTGCAGGATGCATAACTTCCTCTTCAAATGCAACTTCATTGGACAACACATCCTTGGCACTTGAATGTTTCATGTCTGGCATGAAGCTTTTCAATTGCCTGATCCTCTTCCCAAAGCACCTGATCTTTCTCCTGAAGCTTCTGACCTTGCTCTTGTAACATTTTATCTTTCTCTCTGAGCGTTTGATATGGAGAGAAGCTGAGAGAAAGCTTCTGATCTGCAGCTTCCTCAAGCTGAGAGATATCAAATCTTCCTTGTGTTGCAAGAAGCTTTTGAATTGTCAGATCTTGCTCTCACAGGGTTTTATCTTTCTCTGTCAGGGTTTGATCAGAAGCTTCCTCAAGCTGAGAGATATCAAATCTTCCTTGTCGCAAGAAGCTTTTCAATTGTCTGATTTTGCTCTCGCAGAGTTTGATCTTTCTTCGTCAGCATCTCATTTTGCTCACGCAATGCTTGATCTTTCTCCTGTAGCTGTTGCTGAAGGTCATGCATTGTGTTCAAAAGTGTATACATGTCACGCACTGTATTGTCAGTTTCGATTTCTGTATCAACATCCTCTGGAGCCATGCTAAATGGCAGTGTGGCAAAAGTTTGACTGGGCCCCCCACAATCTGATCATCGCATCAGCCCACAAGAGAAAAATGTCAAGTTTTTAGAACATAGATCGCCTTGCTTGGTTATGGTATACATGCATTGAACAAAATGTGACCACACCTGAGGTAGCAATGGAATGATGCACAAACTTAAAAGTTGGAGAAACTGTGTATCTTAAGGCATGGGTCATTCCCAAATACCAACTGTGGAATGTAGGTCTCATTCCTGGCACTCTTGAACAGAATGAAGCAAACATTTCCCTTCAGTGGCTAAAACCCAAGAGCATTCAACATTAGTCCCCAGATTCCACCCTCTACCCAGCTTCTTCCCTGCCAACCGTACCTGTCAATTTAGTTGCAAGAGTACTTACCACTGATCAAGTAAATGCCTTTCAGATGCCTGAGCTCAGTGGGGATCCTTGAGAAAGTTGGCCTCGTTCGGACACTGGCATCCCAACAGCACTCGATCAGGGATGACAAAGAGGTGGGCAGCGAATTAGGTCAAGTCGGTCTCAATCCTGCCCTGACCTTCTCTGCTACTTCTCTCATAAGAAGTCCTTCAAAGGGTGTTCTCCCTGATAGGATTTCATAGCACGTCATAGCATAGCTGTATACATCTGATTTCAAAGGGTAATATTTCATTTTGGTGGAATCCTTCTCAGGTTCAGACATGACCTCTGGTGCCATCCATCGAGTTGTTCCTATCATCAGCGTCTGTGGAGAAATGGTAGTGGTAGCATTTATTATCTTCGATGTACCAAAATCTGCCACTTTGACATCCATGTACCCTGCTTCTGCTATCTCTGGAATTTGTGCAGGATTGATCAGCATGTTTGCGCACTTGAAGTCCCTGTGTGTTATCTTTTTTCTGTGCAAATATTGCATCGCCTCAGCCATTTGTAGCATGATGTCCAGTGCAACAGGAAGCTCCAAACTCTGTTTCCTATGGTATGATGTAGACGTCCCTCGGTCGAGAGCAGCAATGGCCGCGCGAAGGTCTCCCTCCATGATTTCCATCACAAACGAACACTGACGGTCACCAGTACAAACACCAAATATTTGCACGATGTTGGGATGACAGAGGCCCGCCAAGATGTTCACTTCTAACAAGAAGCTTCTGGAATCAAGGCCCCCGAATATCTTTTGCGCAACTTTTTGGCCCAGCCACTCCGCCTCAGCAACTTCTCCAAAACTGCCTCCTCCAGGAGACCTGAGGTGCCGGAGATTTTCCCGTTCTATTGTGGGCAGCAAGTCGAGCATCGTTCGCTCCATGTTCGCAGGATCGGTAGTTAGCAACTTCAACAGGTACGCTACTATCTCTTGTTTATTCCGAGCTCCTGTGTCTTCTTGCATCTCTGTTAACCTTGTTCTTAAACTCTCACGATCCTGCGAAACCGGTTGCTGCAGCATACTACGGATCTCCTCCATCTTCAATGCGCACTCGGTCTTTCCAAACCCGTCGATATTGTCCCCAACATGCTGAACTTCACTTGTTAGGGCATTCGAGGACACGATGCCGACCACAGCTGTACACCAGTCGATTTTAAAGAAGATATCAACAAAAGCTTCAAAGCTATTTGTCAACTTGATTGCTGCCGTAAGCCAGCCTTGGGTGCTGCAGCCGTGTATGATTGCCTCTACATGCTTGACTATCCGGTAAAGTTCCAGGAGAGATGCGCCTTGACAACACTGTTGGAAGAGCGCTTGCTTCTCAGGAGGTAGGGAATCCTTGTCCACTCGTGATAGAAGAGGCGTCACCGTCTCTTGAAGCTTCCGCCTCAATAACAGGCACTGAATTTCATTGAATTGCAGCGGCTGGTTGTTCTCCGCTTGACCCAGTGCGTCCACCACGTCTTGTGCGAGGTGTAGGTAGTTTTCCGGCATGGTGTTAGATAAGCTCAAGATCTTCTATCCCTTCACAATAGACGCGCGGAAAGGGAGATTTCTTTTCTGGAAGGACGATACGTTCACAGATCCGTTCCCTCACAATCTACACACCCATATAAACGAAATCAGCGTTTTTCTCTCACTCTGACCTAGGAAGTAGATTCCAGTAAGTCCTTATCCTCAGCTCTGATCCTTAAGTCAGATTGCCTTCTACCCGGATGTTAGAAACCCACTACAATCTTCATGCTCTTGTGAGATAACTACTTGTATTTGTTCGCTGTTTGCTACTCTTGTAGGAGGAAGAACTGCAACCGATATCCCTGCATCGACTAGTTATGAAGGAAAAACACATTTTATGAAAACCGACCAACCTAAATCCGAAACTTACACTACGGACAACATCTCATCAAATATTTTGGTTTGAGACCATTGCCTAGAGACTTACCTCGCACTGCACGAACTTGGCCGATGTGACAGATAGAGGCCGCAGATCGATTCGGTCTGTGATGGTCTGTGTGCCAAACCAAATGGACGAATTGCATGAGAACTAGCTATCTGGAACACAGGAGAAGGGAAGAGAGCTCGATAAGCGTTAAGAGCTCAGTCACATCTACCGACGAGAGAAACCTTGACTGACTGAGAACCTGCTGCTATGCTAGATGCTTAGCACACAAGCAGCACATCGTTAAACGCGGTCTGTGGTGTTAGGCGAAATACTTCTCCCACGAATCATAACTCAGACTTCACATTATTACCACATAAACCACGTTTGTCAATTTCGTAGTGTTGAAATATTCGTAAATATTGATTATTATCGTTCACAATATTTTCTGATTTCAAAGAAATAATTTTCGGAATTTTCATGGTTTCTGAAAAGAATATAATTAGGGTGGAATGGGCCAAGGTAGTAGGGTAATCTTCTATCTTCAACCTTTCTGATGGCATCTTGTACACATTTACAATTCATCCCCTCCACAAACAGGAGACGCCTTATTATGCCTACACTGTGGTGTCAAATATTTTATACTTTCAACTGCCCTATCCCACTAGGGCTGGGCACATGACCAAAAACACAGAGCGTTATAAAATCAAAATAATCTTACAAAATTGAATATGCAAGCGAAACATAAACATCAATAATAAAATTGAATATCTGAGTGTAATTTTCAAATAATTTCATATGTTAAATAAGAATTGATAATTAATAAAATAATGTTAATGTTGTATTTTGGTTTAGTAATTATGATATATGCATATTTCAATAAAAATATAAAACAATTGAATGAGCTTTTTAAAATAAAATTTAAATAATTTCAAATGTGAAGTAAAGAATTTGGAATTGATTTCAAAAAAAAATTATAATTTTCAAAGGATTATATATCACACCAAAAAAAAGATGAAAGGAATCATATTGAATGATTACATGCAAAACATATATTTTGGTTTTGATGAAATTTGATTTTTTTTGGAAAAAGGTGTTATGGATAATAATAATAATTGTAATTGAAGCATGTGTGGCAATTGATACTAGTAAAAAAATCAAATGACTTATAATGAATGTTATATGTAATATTTCATAAAAACTTTTTAAATGAAAATTTTAGTAAATAATTCAACAAAAATGATTAATCCTATTTAATATGGATTAATTCAAATAATTTCCAAATAATTATATAACCTATAATTATACACATCATTAAGAAACCACTTGCATGGAATCTGGATATTTTAGTGATTATGGATTATGATTATTCATAAAATATAAATATGCACAATTGCAAAATACTTTAACCTTTGCATTGTTTTATTAGTTGTTTTAAGTAGTTTTAAGACTATAATCTAACATGTTATTTATTTGGATCATGCAGTTGGTGGTATCATCATATATAATGTGATCTAAGTCATTTTCATAAATCAAAAATGAAATTAAAGGATAAACGAAGATGTCAATGAAGATTTTGTGGATTCACAAAATTATATCTTCAAGGAACACATTTTAGTGTTATTTCAAATACATTTCGAATTGTTGTTGGTGTAACACTATATGGTTGTTCAAACATTATTATGTTACATACACAACCACTAGTGATGGTTTACATGTGTATGTATGCAATGCATGTTTTAAATTTTATGAATAACTAGAACGAATCAAATATATTGTATTTCAAAGCATGGATTATATGAAAGAAATCCTTGCTAACAATCCATTACATCTTCAACTTCTTTCACTTATTGATATATCAATGAAAATTGAAGAACAAAATTATGGATTCATGCATGGCCAAATACAACCATCTAGGTTACTTGATAATCCTTTATTCTATTGGAATTCCAAGTTTCAACCAACTAGTACATTAAAATATGTTAATTTGGCCCTCAAAGATCTTTTGCACCAAAATTTGTTTTCAAATCCACTTATACAAAAATACATCACCAATATTGAGAAATTGAATCCAACTCATGGATTATGTGTTTTATCTTCTTCAATTTTAGAAGAAATAATTGCAAAAACTAATACTAGTGAAAGGCCTTTTTCAAATATGGATGTGGAACTTTTCATTCAAAATTCAACACTACTTTTTGACATGCATCTCAAAATTCCTCACAATTTTGATGATGCCTTTGAAATTGGAAAATTAACTATGCACAACAATGACAACCTTTTCAAGACTAAAAGGTTATTAGTTTGAGAAGATGGCATGTGCACCAATCTAGCATTGAACATGTCATTTGAAAAGGCATTATTCCCATTCTTATTTCCATATGGATGTGGGGCATATGATGGAATTGGTGGTTTATTATCATATTTGAAATAAAGAATGTTTACATTTTTATTTTTTTTACATTATATCCACCATACTTACTCTTGATGTACCCAGTGCGACAAGCAATTCAACTATTGAATGTTACAAAACATTTATGTTTGGAGAGGGATGTACAAAGATTAATACGTCAACATCCTCAATGGTTAGAAACTGATGTTTTCAAAAATATTATGGAGTTCAAGTTACCACCTTCTATTCCATTAACGCCACAATGGCACCATACCCAATTCAGAGAGTTATTGGTGATGATGGAGAACTTTGGAATGCATCATCTTTTTTTCATTTTAACTTTTGATGAAACTCAAATTTGAGATGGAAAGAAATTGAAAACATTGAAAATCTTGCTATGTTTTTCAATAACACATTTTCTTGGAAGGATTGCCCAGTTGAATGTGTGGCATTATTTTGCGCAAGGTTGCAAGCTTTCATGTCAACTTATGTTCTTAGTGGTAAAAACATTTTTGGCATTATGGAACATCATGTAACATGATTATAGTTGCAACATCGAGGTGGGTGAAAGCATAATTAATTTAACATAAATAAAATAGTAAACAAGTACATTTTGATACAATCACTTATTAGACACTTAAATCCAACAACATAGAACTTGATGTCAAATCTTATCGTCAAAACACGTTTACATATTGCATAAAATTTATAACAAGTTTAATATTGTATAACTTGTTGGAAAACCTTAGTATAATAATAATCAACCATAAGTTGAATAATAGAATCATTATTTTCATTGAAATAATTATGTTTTTTAGTTTTATTAAATATGTGTTCATTTTATGGTACATTCCATTTATGTTAACAATCTAAATTCTATCTAAATTCGCATTGTACTTTCACCTAGGTTTTGTACATGCACACATCATATTATGGATAACTGACGTTGATGTTGACCACATCACAAATGAAATAGTTGCAATGGTACTTTTTACTATTGATGAACAATTTAGAACATTCATATTGTCAGACAATGAACATGATTTGACATTGTTTAAGTTAATGGAATGAAAACAAATGCATCAATATGGTTCACGATGTAAAACAAATAAGCACATTGGAACTTGCAAATATGGATTCCCCACTATTATATTTGCCAAACAACGTGTAGTTCAACATCCAATCACATAAAGGTGGGTCCAAAAAATTCAAGTCAAGTGTGATTTTTGAATTAACTAGCTGGTTATTATCATCTTTATATTTGTGCAATCAACAATCTTTATTATTAAGAGAGACCTTAATGTTATCTTTGCAAAATTCTTCTAATTTTGAACACTTGATTATTCAAGTTCAAAAATCTCCTGAACATTTTTAAAACATGAACTTTAATATTAATTTTTAATATCAATTCCATGACAATCAAATTTTTCATTTAGCACAAAATTCCATTATTAACATGATATTCACATTTTAGTGTATATTTAAGTATTCAAAATTTAATCATTGTTTGAAATATTCACATGGTTTTTGACTTGTTTCAACTACTTATGAATTAGGTGGCACTATTATTGTCCACACTATGAAGATCGAAATGTGGTGCCTTATCATTGCACTACATTGGTATTGTGGGGTGCACACATGAACATTCAATGAATCACATCCTCATATTGGTCATACTATCTTTTGAAATATGCTATGAAATGTGAACCACACGGCACTATTAAATTGGATGACGTTAGTGCAAGAAGTTTGGGATTGGTTGATGCAACCCCTTTATAATTTCAATTGATTTCAGCAACAATAACAGCCAAACTTGTATCTCCAATTGAAGCAACCTTCTTATGTTTACAAATCCCAATCATATCAAAAAGTGTTGGTGTAAAATATGTTGATTCAAAACTGCCAAACTTGCGTACAAAAATGGTGACTAAATCCAAGATACTTGGATTTCATCCATTGAAATATATTGTGCATGACCTTCTAACATGGCCCAATACACATTTATAAAGTATTAGAAACAATTTTGTCCACAACAACAAGAATTGAAGAAGAAAACATGTTTGGGAAAATAAAAATTACAATTTTTTTGATATAAAAGTGAACATTTAACGCGGTTCATAGACTTCAATCCTAACAAACATGTTGAACCATTTTTTTTCAACATATTGTTAAACAATGTTGTTTTTCTAAAGAACGCGAATTGATATCTCCCACAAATCTAGTAGGATCATATTATGATGAATGTTTTGTTCGTGGTATTGTGAAGACTTTAATTGTTCGTAAGACCTCATATTTGAATATGGGAAAAAAAACTTATATGATGATGATAAACAAAATCAAATATACAACAAGCTTTTGCAGAAACATCCTTTTGAGAATTCACAAAATTTATTAATCAATATCAATATTGATGTTACATGTGTTGGATCACAAATTGGTTTAGTTGATCCAAATTATTGGATACATTATGTTGGTGATTCTTTGGAAAATAAAATTTTGTCACATGAACAAATGCATATATTCAACATCATTTGTTCTAAAACAAATGGTTTGCATGTCATTTCAAGTACATAACTTATTTGATTTTATTTCATTTCAAATATTAAAATAACTACCATCTGGAAATTAAGCATATTTTTATTGCATGTATGAAAGATATATTATGATAATTAATCTTTATATTTATATTATAAAACATAAATTCTACAAAATATTATGCATATTTACTAAATTTTATTGTCAATTATTTTTATAGCTATGCATATTCAATATTTGTGAACATATTTTATGTCAAGAACTCCTGGTAGTGGAAAAACATTTTTCATTTGATATTTGACCCAATACTATATGTTATTGAAAAAGAAAGTTATCTTTATTGCAACAATAGGATGCGTAACATCAAGGCTTAATTCAAAAGCTTCAACCATCCATAACACATTTCATATACAATGCAAAGGATATGTTTGGCCATTACAAGAGTTAAATGTTGAATTTCAAATTCTCAAAGAAGTTGACATCATCATTATTGATGAAATGTCAATGATGACAAGTTCATTGTTGCAAAACATTGAAACTAGATTATGGAAAATTGAGAATGATACAAATGAACCATATTATTCTAAGTTAGAGATTTTGGTGGGTGATCATGCACAACTTCCAGCAATATGTCATTATTATTTGTCAGACATAGAAAATTATTGCCAAAAGCATCATGTTTATGATGTGATTGATTGGAATTTTACAACATATCATACTTTAGAAACTTCAATAAAACATGTTGAAGATCCAAAATATTATTCTTTTTTTAACATAATCCGTTGTCGAGCACCAACAGAAGAAGAAATTTCATCAGTTTTGAACAATTGTTAAATTGATGAAGATTTAGTAGAACAATACATTGATGACAAAACAACAATACTTTGCACACATCATAAAGATGTTGATTATTACAACGATTTGATTTTTCACAAGAAAGTTTTAGCTAACCAAATTTATGTTATTCAATTGGAGACAAATGCAAGGAATGTTGAACACATTCAATCTTGGGTGAACAATAAAAGATTCAATCACATGCAACATGTTGCATTGGGAGCATTGGTTATACTAACTAAAAACATTGATTTAAAAGTTGGTGCTGCAAATGGAACCATTGGAATTGTAACAAAGTTGAAGTTTGATTTAGAAGATAATGTTTGTAGCATTTTTGTTGCACTCAATCCATTAGGATACATGCAAATAATTCGAAAAAAATAATTCAAAACAAATCTGATTTTCAAGGACATTTTTACAAAGCATCATTTCCTTTAATGTTAAGTTATGCAATTATAGGGCACAAATCCCAAGGTGCAACAATATCATCCAAAGTGATGATACATATTCATGAATATTTTGCAGGAGGATTAATGTATGAAATGCTATCTAGAATCACAAATCAAAAAAATGTGGAAATTGTTAATAATCTTCAACCTTTGGACATACAACCTATCTTGCCATGGTTTTTAGAAAATGTGAACATTGTTGTAAATTGAAATACTAACACTTGTATCATTGTAATCTAGTATGCATGATGTGAAATTCTTTTGATTAGTTTTACAAATTTCCTTTCCACTCAATGCGTAAATTGGGAATATTTTTCTAGGTTCAAATTCTAGGTTGAGTTATACTTAAAAAAATTTAAAGATGTCATTTCTTACAAAAAAACCCAATTGACTAGTTGAATGGCAAATTTAATAGCTTTCATTGTGTTATTATGACCTTGGTTTCATGAACCATTGGAACAAAACAAACAAACAACTTTCCTTCATGTATATAAATATTTTAAAAATTCATTTGAACATTCATTTGTTTCTGATTGTTTCAAAGTTTAGATTTTTTCAAAATTAATATGAGATGTACCCACATCCAATTAATAAAATCAATAATAGGCAATCCAAATTCCAATGAATGTAATTGAATTTTGATGTTTCAATTTCCAAAACCAACCACAATATTAAAAGATGCATTACTTTTAGAATCATTACAAACCTTATATAATTTTGATTTTTTATAAAAATATGAATTGAAATGCCCTTCACCCACTTTGCATTGTTTATTATATTTATTGAACATCAATTTAAAAAGGTTTTGAAACAAAATTTTCTTTTGTTCCTTCTTAACTATGACCATGCATTGCACATCTAGTTTACTTGGTAGGGGAAAAAAAAAACAATGACCCAACAATTGAAAGGGGAAAAATATGAATACCTTCTATAAAATTGGGCATTAGGCCTACCTCCACTCCAAGTCCCAAAAGGGACCAATTAGTTTGGTGACACTAACAAATTATGATTTAAATGTGTACAATCACATTCCATATAAACCCTTACAAGATTTTGATTATATGCAAAAGAAATTTACAAAACAATTCTTTTATGCTAGAATAAAGGTGCCAGTTCTTTAGATTTTTTACATTGGTTATTCTAAGCTCTATTATGCTTTATTACACTTGAAGAAGGTTGTAATTTTTGCCTGTTTTAATGTGACAATCTACATTGAGTTTCAACTTCTTAACTATTAGTTTATGTATCTTGTGAACTATATTTTTGTAATTAAGATTTTCTACTTTCATGGCAATCTTGCATATCATTTGCTTGTTTGCACTAGAAAGTTGTTGTCTTTTCTTTTCTCTTCAACTAGATCCATTGTTGTTAGTTTGCACAACCTGAACACAAAGCAACACTAACATTGCCTTAAAGGAAATTACACTTTATAAAACCTTAAAATTTGCCTTAGATTTTCCCATTATAGTCTCATTTACTGAGAAAGCTTTGCAAATAATTTGTGCTACTAACGAATGTGATCGTGACTCTAAAAAATGGTGTTTCTTACTAAAACAGATGGTTACCAAAAAATGTGTGACACAAACAAGAATGTGACCAAAATGGGCATGATTGTAAAGGCAGTTTACTATACTGTGAATCACAATCAACCAATACAGGAATCAATGCAGTCAACTGAACACCCTTTGTCATGAAGAGAGGATGGCCTCCACGGGTTATCTCATTTTGGAACATTGGTGGGAAATCAAGATTGACAACTTTTCCTGATCCTCACTTCTTTATGATGCTTAAGAGCACAGTGATGATATTTGTATATGTGGAATGACACTACTGTAAAATCCGTGGTTATATTTCAGTTTACAAGAGAAAAGAAGCACACTCCACCACAGCTGGTACCAGTCCCACTACCTGATGCCCACAAGTTGGCAGACATCTTCTCACATGTCTACCCTTCCCTCGAGTCATTTCTTTGCATCCAAAAAGGGCCACACTACAAAGTACTAATCTTGCACCACCACTTGATCAGTTGGATCTTAATCCAATTCCTGCA
>Ga0116228_10002882_pt1 | contig 15001 bp, 16 predicted proteins | sample S1TSphfallax_2_FD_89694 | JGI IMG/M metagenome (GOLD analysis project Ga0116228, IMG submission 89694) | Host-associated microbial communities from peat moss isolated from Minnesota, USA - S1T2_Fc - Sphagnum fallax MG | ecosystem: Host-associated > Plants > Peat moss > Unclassified | place...
ATGCTGCTTACTAATGGTGACATCACAAACCTTCATGAACTAGAAGACCAACTTACATAGGTTTTTGAGATGACTACGTTAGGCATCACATCACTTTACACTGGCCTTGCGTTTTAGTACTTGTTAAATGGTAATATTTTTCATCAATGATGTTATGCATGGAACATGTTGGATTGTTATCCAACATCCACATTAATGAATGAATGAATGGCTCCATACTAACATGAAGTCAAGGAGGTTGACGTGATGTTTTATCAACAACTTGTTGGCAATCTCATCTTTTTGACTCACACATGATTTTACTTTGTTAGTTTAACATATAAACTTTCTAATGTTGCCATTCAGTGTCGTAGTTAATCACTAGATGTCAATCACTGTATTAATAAATTTTCATAGTAATTAGCTAGATATAAGCACTTAGAACAACAAGATAGTGCACTACCCATGATCATTAGAAAACATTGATCTTAATCTTTTGTATATAATTAGTTACCAATTTGTGATTTACTTATGTTGAAATCTTTCACAAAGTCATTGGTTTAGCCTATCTGCATGATAGGTAAAAGGTTAATCAAGGGTGATATGCTAAGGATAGGTCCCCATTTACACTAGCCAAAATTCCAAATACATTTTTTCAATTTTGCAAATGCAACTTTAGAACCTTTGTTATGCCTAATGGGTCTTAAAAAACTAGATAAAAATATTTCTTGTAGGAGGGGTATAATCATGCCCACAATATGACAACAAGTTGTAACAATCTACCAAAGTAGATTCATAGTATAAATCTTTTCAAACACTTGTAACTACCATAACTAACTTGAAAACAAAACCTCATCTTAAATGTTAATTTACAACAATAACAAAACTTAGATAAAATTTAAATTTAAGTTATACCCACCATCTACCTTTAACTTTGAATATTTTGAGAGTTGCATTTTATCCTAGATTTGGGTGTAAGCATGGTGAAGTATGCCAATTGGTCATCCCTACTGATAAATAAAACTAAATTTGGAATCTTTTGTATTTTAAGCATTTTAGTCATGCCATAAATTTTGGGAGGTACTTATCACATTAAATAAACCATATATGGTCATTATCAATGTATGGTATTATTCTCACTAATATATTTATTTATTGCAAGTTTATTATTCTAGTTGATATTGCACATTTTCCAAATCAAACAATTCAAATGATGTGTTATTAATGTTTGAGTCATTATGCACCTTGATACACATTTTTTGGAATTTGAATTTTTGGATTATGATTGTGAAGCCCCTCAAAAGTAAAATTTTTATAAACTCAAATTTGGCATCCAAAACATAGTTTTTGATATGATATTAAAGTGCATTGCATGTGTTGAATTCATTAAATCATGCCCCAAACCCTTTCAAAGTGCAACAAATGAGTGAAAATTTCAAATTAATTTTTTTTTGACCTACTTCCAATTTATTTTCTCACAATGTGACCAATTGGCAAATTTTGTGAAGTAGATTGAAAGTAGGTTTTTAAAAAGGTTGATACAACTTTTGAAACTTTTAAAAACTTTAACATATCACATTTGATGCCCTCATTGTAGTTCAAAAGGACAATCTCATAAAGCATCACCTAGTTTCTAATCTACTTGTCACAAATCCTTGTTTTTTTACATTTGAAGACTATTTTTCTGGTATACTTTAGCATGCTTTTGCCCACCCATGTTATTTGCTTGAAAGTTATGTTTAATCTAGACCCAGCACCTAACTCTAATTCCAAATTTCCTTGAAAACTATGCTTTAACTTGAACCCACCACATTAACTCTAACATCAAAATTCTTGAAAATGAAAGCTAACCTAAACCCCACCCACTACCTCTAATTCCAAACAAGAGGATAAATCTAGCCAAACAACTTGGAGTAGGATATATGGTTGTTAGTGCCAACAGCCTCATACATAAAGAGCTTATTTCAACATGTTCATGATTTTTTCCTCTGTCCTTACTCTCGCCCCTCCCCCCCAGAATCTTTGCTACCCATGTGTTTTTCATGAGTGATTCCTTCTTTTGAACCCACTCTGGACTTTCTTTCTAACTTTGTTGAAGGATTACAATCTGCTATTCAATTCACTGTGACTTATTTGGATTCAGGTGGAATTTTTTTTCCTGTAGTCTGTTTGCTAATGAGGCTGGAAATTTGGCAGACATGGTAATTATAACTTTGATCTGAAAATTGCATCATATGTAGAAGAGAGTGCAAAATTATCAAAACCTAGAGTGATATGAGAGTAAAGTAGATTTAACAATTTCTTATTAGCTTGATGCAGAAAGTTGTGAAGTCATCCTACCTTTTCTATGTGTTCCCATTTCATAAAACTTATAAGTAATATGTGGATTCTAACAAGTTCAATGCTTTTCACTTCATAACTTGCAAGAATGACTAATTCTAATCCATGTTTTTCTTGTTACAAATTGGAAACCCAATTTAGATGCGCACCAAATTGTTTGTCAAGCACACAATACACAAGTTTTATTCATCAAGGATTCAGCAAAGACCACCTCCTCTCATTATTGTGTAGCTTGTAAACTCACCAGAATATATGATCTCACTTGGTTTAGATGTGAAGATCCTTTGAAGATTATCATGCAGCAGAGATGATCCAGAAAAGATTTATACTATGAGTCTACTTATGTTTGAGGGGTTTTTGTGAAAAAACTGTTAATGTTCAATACACACACAATGACAATAGAAATGATCAAGAAGCAGCATTTCACTAATTACTCTTGTAGGTGCCAGATGCAATACAAGTTACAATTCCATGTGATAGTTATTATGATTATTTCATGGTACCTTTTGATGGGTGTTGCAATGATTGACACAGCCAGACAGCACAATGTCCATGAGATGTTGAATGCATCTGATAACAGTCGAGGTTTTCAGCACATTGTTGATCAACATATACTTGGTGGTGTCACTACTCGTTACTACAACTTCACAGTATACACTCTGTACATGATATCTCTGGCCTATCATTTTGTAAATTAGATTTGGATTTGGACATGGTGATTTCAAGGGATCATTGTTCAACCCTTTGTCTCACTCTGGTTATGATTCATGTTCATATCATCAGAGTTAGATCCATCAGATGTAAGGAACTGGTGTGTTCAGAATATCAGATTGAGTGGCAAATTCTTTGATATCCAATACTTCTCAAGATATTTGGCATTTGAATGTATTGTGGGGTTGATTCAGATCAGGAGTACCTAGAAAAGCTTGTTGAACAGATCATGGGAAAGCTTGGATCTCAATATAGTGAAGACTTCTCATTTAGAACCCTGTTGTTGAGCAAACCAAACTCCATCCATGGCACTTGAGGGCACATTGATATTTCTTGTTGCTGCTGTATGCAATCAGGTGGACTATGCAAATGTGACTCGTCTCAACCACACCAAGAGCATGATGCTTGTAAACAGTCAATTTCCAGGGCCTCCGATCACTGCACATGAGGGAGATACAATTGTTGTTAAGGTTACCAGCCTTGTGCAGCCCAACATCACCATCCACTGGTAATTTATTGTTTCATGCAATGTTCAATTTTGCAATTGCCTATAAGAGGGAGCTTTCATAGCGCTGTTGGATAACCCATGATCGTCAGCAACCCTGACACCACATGTGGAGTGTCAAACAAAGTTTCTATCCTATTATGAAGAACCAGCTTGTCCATGACTAGTTTCTTGGTTGTAGAATTCTAGACTCTGATTCATCAGATTAATCAGTCCTTTCAATGAGAGAATTCAGATTAAGGCTCTTGACATTAGAAGCACTTAGGTTTTTTTTGCTGCAGGCATGGTGTGAAGCAATTGCAAACTGGTTGGTATGATGGAGTGCCATATGTGACGCAATGTCCTCTCAAACAAGGTGATTCCTACACTTACAGGTACTAAATCCTCACAGGCTTCTGAGGAATAACCCTTGAATCTTCAAGCATTCACATGATGCACACAAATGATCTGAGTTGATATAATTGCTGGAATCTACAAAGACAACCCCAAGTGCATTTTCATGGAATCTATGCATATAAATACATACTTCAAGAAGATTTTATACTCTCAGCACACTTTGATGCAATCTGCACATACTAATACTTCATGAAGATTTGACAGTAATTTGAGTTCATTGTGATGCAATCTGTACATATTCATATGTCAGGAAGATTTGACAATACTAACCAGAGTGCAATATGATGGAATCTTCGTATATGCATACTTCAGGAAGAATTGATAACCTGAGTGCACTATGATGCAGTCTGTATGCATGCTCATACTTCAGGAAGATTTGATGATAATGTGCATTGTGAGCACATTAGGATTCAATCTGCACAGACTCATATTATCTTCAGGAAAATTTTGATAATAGACTTCTTCAAACATTGCGTTGAAGTGCAGGTTTCAGCTACTGAATCAGACAGGGACATTGTGGTACCATGCCCATACTAGTTGGCATCGAGCATCAATCCATGGAGCTATCATTATCTATCCTCACAAGGATCGTGGTTATCCCTTCCCCACACCAAACAGAGAAGTTCCAATCATCCTTGGTAGTTCACATGAACTTCATTTACACAATTCTTGCTGCTCTTACAATTCTTAAGCAAATTTTCCCTGTTGCATCATCAAAAGCAAATTGCATCACATAGGATTTCAAAAAAACAATTGGAGGGAGAGTATGAAAACCAAGGAAAGTTACTTCAATTTTTTTTCAAATCACCTGGGAAAAGAAAAAGAAGTATAACTTATTGAAAAAAAGTATGATTTATAAATTATTTAAATATAAATGAGGTGCTTAGAATTGAATTATAAAAAAATATGTAGAATATATTTAATGTATTCTTAATTTTAATAAAATAATTTATTATTTCATAGCATAGTACCCAAAAATATTCATTTGTCTTCTGTGTTCCAAAAACTATACAAAGAGTAATTATGATGAAACTTGATAATGAATTGTATTGCATTTTGCAGGAGGATGGTGGAATGCGGATGTGGAAGATGTGATTGAAGCAGCCTTGGCCACTGGAGGAGGTTACAGCATCCCTGATGCTCTTACCATCAATGGACAACCTGGTTTCCTGTACAACTATTCTTCATCTGATGCCACCAGACTAAGGATTCGGCAAGGAGAATCCTATCAACTTCGTGTTGTGAACGCATGTTTGAATTTCGCTATGTATTTCGCAGTCGCCAACCATTCTCTTACTGTCAGGGAGCTGGACTCTGCGTATTGCGTGCCCTTCACTGTTGATGTTCTCCTCATCGCTCCTGGCCAAACTGTTGATTGCATACTCAATGCAAATCTCTCGGAAGGACAATTCTACATGGCTGCAAGTGTTTTCTCTCTCCCTGACCCCCTCAGTGTAAGTCAAAGCCCACGAACCAGGGTCTTTATTCTATTTTATTTATAATTTTCAATTTTGGGGTTCTGAAAATTTGGAGATCTTTTTTCAAAATTTTAGCAATTTTTTTTCGAATTTACACAAAAAACCATCTCCACAGTGCAAAAATTCACATAAATTAAAACAAAGTCGACATGAATGTCTAAAGGAAGTTAGATTTTTGACCATTTGAGATAAAAGGATATTTTTATATGCTATGAAACTTTAAACTATTTCAGATATGATCTAAATATATTCTCATAATCCAATTCTAAGCACCTTAATGCTTATTTATATTTAAATATATTGTAATTTATTTATTTTCAATAAGTTGCATATTTTGTTTTTCACAGCATTTAAAAAAAAAAATGAAAGTAACTTCCCTTCAACAAAACCATGTCTCTCTACTATCTATCTCAAGCACACAATTTTTTGCAGCTATCTGAATATCACGAGGAATATGATCTTGGGACTGGAATACCCTACTACCTTGGCAGCTTCAACACTAATTATATTATTTCAGAAATGTTGAAATTCTCAGAAAAAATAGTTTTTAAATTAAAAAATTGGGAAATATTGAATCTTGAGGAATATTTTATTTGTCAAAATGAAAATTTTAAATTAATTAATTAAATACTCAACAAACATGTGTTGAAGTTGCCAAGGTCCTACCATACTTAAGGTGCATTGACAATTGATGTTAGGGACTCTAGTGTTGAGTCCATTAACACCAGGCTAGTCATTTAGGACTTAAACCTACTTACCATGAACATTTTTATGTTAAGCTACCATTCACATTAAGCTATCACCCGTTTAACATTGGGTGCCACTTAGGATGCCACCTAGATTTTCATTCAACAGTGAGTTAACATCAAGTGTGAATGCACCATTAGTAAGATTGCTATGCAACTGTTTTCCACTCGAACTTCCATTATTCCAACTCGTTCATTGTCGTGCTCTGCGCCAGGTTCCGTTCCCGCAAACGCCTGCGACAGCATTTGTGGAGTACGAGGGAAGCTCACGTATACATCCAGTCTACATGCCCACACTTCCAGCACACAATGATTCTTCCTACAGGGATTTCTGGGATTCACAGGAGCGAAGCCTCAACACTAGCGATCAGACTCTCTACGTCCCGCAAACAATCGACAGAGAGTTATTCTTCACTGTCGGTTATGGTCTGAGCAGCAACAGCAGTTGCAGCCCTCTTCCAAATTGTACCGCTGGTTTCGAAGGGTACAGGATTCTTGGTGCTGTGAACAACATCACGTTCGTCACTCCCAGCAGTTCGGACACCTCTTTGCTCCAGTATGCGTATCTGTATGAGCGCGGAGTAAGCACGTCCAACTCCAACTTCGATCTCTCTTTTCCTGATGATCCAGAATCTACGTTCAATTACACCGGTCCTCAACCACCATTGTCCACCCGATTTCCAGAGCACGCAACACGGCTCAGTCACATCGACTACAACTCCAATGTCCAGGCACTTCTTTTTTTTCTTCATCTTCTTCTCCCCTCTATTGCTGCAAATTCCAGGAGCAATCTGTCAGGTAAGGGAGCTAGAATCATTCTACAGTTGACAAACTTGTTACTACACATGGCGTGATTCTTCTACCAGATTCATCGACTACAACTCCAATGTCCAGGCACTTGTTCTTGTTCTTGTTCTCCTCTGTATTGCTGGAACATCAAGGAGCAATCTCTCAGGAAAGGGATCTACAATCATTCTGTAACAGTCAAGCTTGTTGCTACACATGGTGTGATTCTTGTATCAGATTCAATGACGGAATTTTTTCTTTCTGGTGTTGGGGATGGACATTGTACTCTGCAGTTGGTACTGCAAGATACGTCGATTTTGCTGTTTGAGACACATCCTTTCCATCTCCATGGTTTCTCTTTCTACATTGTTGGTAGAGGTTACGGCAACTATGATCCTGCCACAAGTCCTGCTACTTTCAACCTCGTGAATCCACCGTACCGCAACACATTTGGTGTCAACTACGGTGGCTGGATTGCTATTCGCTTCCAAGCTGACAATCCTGGTTTGTTCATGCAAATCCTCATCTCTGCAACCTCGAAAACCCTTGGATTCATTGTTTCTAGGAAGATAGATCATCATAAGCTCTGCAGTTGCTGTGGTGTTGATGATATCCAGACCAAATCTTCTTTGAGGAACTCTGAATCCACGAGCAACCATCCCAATGTTTTGTTGTACATTGAGTCACGACTGATAAGGCAACCAAAGGAAAGAGAAGAGAGTTTGAACTTGTAACTAGAGAGAGCTTTTGAGTGCTTTTGCTGTCTGCTGCAGGAGCATGGCTTTTCCATTGTCACATTGAACTCCATGCATCTTGGGGAATGGAGACTGTGTTTTTCGTGCATGAGGGAAATGCAAGTAACCAAAGGCTCCAGTCACCACCTATGGACTATCCTGTTTGTTGAGAGTGAGTAAGCAACCCTTTTGTTTACTGGTGCAAGATCATCATCAATTTATATTGCATGTTTTCTGTTAGCGTGATGCTACATCAACTGCATGCCTCCTCCACTGATCCAGAAACGCTAGCATTCAATACTGTAGTACTTCTTGGTTAGGGGCGAACCAAGCACATCTATGTTCAACGTAGCTTTCATGTGTAATCTGTGGCAATCTCTTACAGTGTTTATATCTGAAGCGCAACAAACATCAAAGTGTGTTTTTCCTGCATCTGAACTCACACAGATGAAGATGTGTCTTGTGTTACCTGTGTAGTTATGGGAGAAAGCAGGACAAAACACAATGCAATTTCATGGCTCATTTTCCTGTCTTCTAGCTATGTACAACTGCAAGACAACCATCTCAATAATCCTCATGTTTGAGAGCCCTGGTCAGTAAGCATATTAGATTTCTGCTTACCTACCAGTGTAGGCAAGAACTCATTCAGGTCCCTCCATTGCTTGCAGCAAAGTATATGGCATGGCTTTGTATGTCCCCAAGTGACTTGCAAAGTTAGGGCATTTTTATTGCAATAGCCACTCCAAGTTGATGGAGATTGCAGGAAGTACTAAACTACCTATTCATTGGTTATTTTTGCTCAGAGTTCACATTCATCTTCTTCTACACACCACACAGCAACTCTCTTATTTGCCATTCTTCTGTCCTTCATTGTTGTCACTATTTTGAGGCAAGGTCCCACACTTTTGATGTGTGAAGACAGGACTACTGATGGAATTGAGAACTGAAATGAGTCTGAGTCCTTGTCAAAGAAGAAGGTAAGTGAAGGAAATCAATCTTCAATGTGAATAAATGACAGGCAAAATGCCTGGGGCAACTGCGACACAAACTGAAGCTTCAACACATAATCCAAAGTCATGCTGGAGATGCAGTCAGGTGTCCACAATTCATGACCAATGAGAAAACAGGTAAGAAAAGGCATCATCAATGTCAACAAACCTCAAATTGTGATGATGCCAGGCAAGTTTCTCTTCAGTACAGTCTGAACTATGACATGACTCTGCTAGAGTTTGTATCCCTCAGAGCAAACCATGTGCACCATTGTTGGATATGCGATTCTTTGACTGACTTGCAGTCACATTCAAGATTTGTTCACTTGAGCCACTGAGCAGTTTTACTCTTGGAATTCTGCTTTCCACATGGTAAAACTTGGTTTTCTATACATTCCTTGTAGACAAAACCTAACCTCGAGTGAAATTGGTGCAACACTCAGAATGCTCTAGTTGTTAATTCTGCTGTTTTGACACCAACCTGCATCCCCACATACCAGCTACTGTTGCAGTCACAAATTGGTCCCTCTCTAAAGCTAGGGAAACATGCACCAGAAATGAACTCTGGAGAGACGACAGAAGACTGCTCCATACACTCTGCCAAGTTCTCTCCAATCACCTTGGGACAGAAGGCAAACACTGCAAGCACAGGATGGGCATTGAGTGTCTCTGTTGAGTGATCTTCAGGTTTGCTTCTGGTTATCACTGCCTGCTGTTGTCATGATGCTCTTTACACTATCAGTTCTCAGAGCGTTTGGGCCTGGGAATTGGCTTGTAGTCAAAAGGCTTGACCTCCACTTTCTGCAGAAGGTTTTCCATACTATTTTAGCACAAATGATGAAAGTGTTCCAATGCATTGTTGCTACAAGTTAAATTCTTGCAAACAATTGCAACATACAGTTCCTCATCAGTAGCAAACACAGATGATGACAATGGTTCTGGACACAATCTGAATTGCATATCAAGAATTCTGCCTGAGAGAGAGAGAGGTGACAAAGCTCAAAAGAACTGCCCCACTGTACCTTATGTTCCTCCTCCAGATTCAACTTTTTCTTCTCAGCACCAGCTACAGGGCCTTCTCCCGTAAGTGATTGACTTAAAGCAGTAGCTTGCCATTCTCGATCATCTTGAGCTGACAACACATCCTTCCTGCAAATTTTGTTGAATAATCCTAAACCCTAAATCCTGCAAGGGTTTGTTGAAGAAGCATTAAACACTGAGGCAAAAACACAAGCACTCTGCCAAGCCTAAACCCTAAACCTAAATCCTGCAAGAGTTTGTTGAATCGGAAGCGCTAAACAGTGAAGCAAAAACAGGAGTCCATACAGAAGCTGCCAAGCCTTCCAATCAATTTGCTCGAGTTCTTGCAATCCCTGAAACCTCCAGAAGAAGAAGAAGACGAAGCAGGAGCTAATATTGGCTGCAACATACATGTACATACAATCCTAAACTCTTTCGGGTAACAAAGAGCAAGGATTCCTTTCAGAGTCCCCAAAAATACCCAGCAATGGATCTCATGGAGCATCAGTATCTGAGAGGAGTAAGAGAGTGAGAGAAGAGATTGCATACCAGCCTTGCTGCAAATGGGCCAAGCCCAAGGAACCGAGAATAGTGAGAGAGATGAGGGGAACTCCATACTTGAGGAAAGGGTTGGTCCATCCGAGCCTCTTAAAATTGCTGCGGATGGCGCTTCTATTGCCGGTACTTGTCATCTCTGTTCAAGCTTCAACATCTACTACAGAAGATTCAACCCACAAAACACAAAGCGATGCCAACGCAACATCACCCACCTTCTGTAACAAAGTCACATTCTCCATGAAAATCCTCTTCAACTGCCATTATTGTCCTACCCATATTGTTTCTCATGTGTGAAGAAGTCGGGACCAACGATCTCCGCCTCCTCATGAATTTCCACAAATGCAAACCGTGGCTGACATATACTTATTCTGATCCCTTACGTAAGTAACATGAGGGCATCAAAAGCTGGTGCTCGAAGCTGGCATTGGAAAATCTGTACTTACTGTGCTTGACAAAAGGATACGAACGAAGAAGGCCCAAAATCCGGAGAAGTATGAACCCAAGGATACTTGCGATCAGTATTCATGGTGCCAACCTTTCAACGAGCTGTACACTACGAAATTTCTCTAAGCCCTTTACGTGAAACGGAAACAGTAAATTGGTCTTTACAGTACTTCTGGGATGAAGATTGACAGAAAAAGACCGTGAATCTTCGTTTAGCTGTTAAGAGTACCTTGGAAGAGCACCTGTAGCAGGAAATGGTTCTTTCTCAATTGGCCAATTACAATGATTGGGGAGAAAACTAAACAGTGCACACTCGATTTGCTAAATACTTGAAGACGGGCGCTCTAAGATCAACTTGGACACTCGAGTAGACCTGGTATCATGGGCGGCCTTTTTTTGTGGCCACTCCAGCAGACCTGGTATGATGGGCGGCTTTTTTTAGTGGGGTGGTTGCAACACTGGCAGTTCAGGTGAGGGAAGGTTTTTAATGCCATCATTACTCAGAAAATGTGTTTCTTGCTCTTGCCAAATAAGTTTTTGGGTGTCTTCATTAGTAGGCGGACAGCTTCTTTTATTCATATGTTAACATGACATAGACAGCAAAGGGCACTTTTTAATCAGTGTTGCTTTCGTTTTATACAGAGTGTCAATGGCATTACAGAGAGCGCATGCCACCTCCATCCTGAAACTGGCTGTTATTGCGATATAGGGTTTTTTTTAGGCTAGGAGTTTTATCAGGTTTACCTCCCCTTTCTTTAGTTGATTTGCTTCATGTGACTTGTGGAGGGTTCAGTTCTTAGTGGTTCCCTTTCGTCGTGGCCCACCGTTGTTGGGCTCTTTGCTTGGTATAAAGTTTTGCAAGGTTTCATCATCAATTTGGCCACTCATTATGTGACCCCACAAATTTAAATGGGATGAAAAAATTTAGTCATAACATGTCAGTTTGGTTCATCAAGATGGTTGTGACTAGTGTTGGACATGCCTAAAAAAAAGGTGAAAATTGTCCAAGGTAGTTCTCACTTTGAATATTTTTGGGTGTCACCAAGAGTGATAACTTTTAAGGAACTTGTTTCTTGGTTCTCAACTCAACCTATTCACTTGAATTTTATTTATTTATAGGTTTAAAATATATTTATACCTTATTAAAGTATTAAAAAATAGCAAGTTTAGGGTTTAAGTGATTAGTGTGAAGTAGGTTTAGGTTGATAGGTAGGTTTAGAAGAAAAACTTAAAAAAATTAGTTTTACTAAAAGAGGTTTCGTAGAGTTATTTGTGCAATGACTTTTTCATTGGACTTCTTTTGTTAAAAAAATAAAAATGATGTATGTTCATCTTCCACGTTGCCCAACACCATCATCACACAAAGTTTAACAAATTTAAACCACTCTTAAGAACTAATCACAATTTAAAATGCCACTAGACCTAAGCATTTCCCACAAGTGTGTGATTGGGTCTCAGTCAAAAGGAGGTAACATTGCAACTTGGCAATGGTTTTGTATTCTAAACACAAACTACTAATCAAGAAGAATAGGGCTTACCAATGGCCCAACAAATGTATTAAAATTTCCAAATATTTTAGGGTGCCCAAATTGCGCTTGTATGATGCCCATGTGCCCAAGAAATGTAATTTTTACCTTAGGAGTAAGCTATTGTTGAAGGCAAATTTACTTAGTTGCATTTAACAACTCTTGCAGGAGGAAGCATTTTTCCAATTTTGTTATGAGACCAACAACAACTGAAACACATTGTTGTTTCACATAGTTTGCAACTTTAGCTCATATATATCTCCCTAGTCATTATGCCCACGACCTTAATGGTTGCATTGGTGTGAAGCATATTATAAAGTTTGCCTCCAAAGTAAAAGGCAATGTAATCAATTAGGGTTTTTGTTTGTGTCCACCAAGTCAAACACAAAGTCTCATTGGCATGTTCTACAAGATCATTGAAGAGGGAGAAATGAAATGATGTGAACTTTTGATCAAAATCATAATACATGATTTGTAGATTTATTTCAATTAGTTGAATAATAAAAACATAGTTCCATATGAAAGTTGCACACCCTTGTGTAAACTTGGACAAACCTTACACTATTTTTAGCAAGGGAAAAACACAGGGAAAAGCTAACAAAGTCTTCACATCACATAACAATTCATAATTAATTTTTGCAATGTTGATGACCTTGCAACATCTTATGCTAATGTCTTCAAAACAAGTGTTTTGTATTCATTCTAAACTTTTTTAGATGGTGAAAGCATCGAGATCCATTGAGAGTTAAAAATTTTCAATAGCTTGATACCTTTGTATTTTAGTGATTCAACAAGCTTGCTAACTTCAAGATGGCATTTAAGGTTGTGAATGAAATAATTGTACATAGAAGAAAATGAGGATGAACAATCTTTTTTACTAAGCTCAAGCCACTCAAGGTTTGGACAACAAGATTGATATGGTATGTCATGCAGTGCACACCAATCACAAATGAAACATGATTTTGCATTAGTCGAACAATCACACTAGATTTTGGCCTTTAAAAAATAATGACTCCATTTGTTCCAAAACAAACCAATTTGTTGGCTATATTTGTCTCATTATAACCTCCATAATTAGTAAGACTTCACACAATCAAAGAAGTTAGGTTGTTAAAAAAGGCTTTACCTACCACTTATTGCAAGTTCAACAATATTGGGATCTGTTTCCACAAATCTATTACATAAACATGCACAAACAACCAACTTTGGTTGTCAATGGTTGTGACTTCATCATAGTTCAATGAAATAAATTTTGTTTTTTGCACACATTCTTTGATGGCTTGTAAAACAATGTTGTGCATTGTCTCCACCATGGGTCCATCATGTAGTATTAAACTAATGCTTCTAAGGGAAATTTTCAAATTTCAAAAACTAAAATAGAACCAAATGAAGTTTTCAAAATTTGTAATAGAGTAGCCTTGTTGTAACAAATGCCATATTGTAACAAACTTAACATACTTCCTTTTCTTTTCTACTTTCCTTCGGTTGGTCACTTGAATAGCATTTGTGTCACAACTTGTAGATGCAAACAACTTTTCATTTTCACATGTTGGTTAGTAAGACAAGAAAAAAATTGTTCAACAACAACACCACGTTTGGCTTTGGTGCACTTGTAAACTAGAATGTTTCATTAAATAATAAAGTTTTGGCATCAAATTTTTTTTCTCCCTTCAATTTGTGAATAGATTTTACAACAAACCATCTTCATTTTCCCATCTTTTGCACAAATAGGCTTTGACCATGAAAATTTTGCAACCCAATGCTTTTTGTAAACCCAATTGATTACCTATTTAGCCTTGTTAACCATAACTTTACCTCAACAATTCTTAAATATTAATATTTTATAAGGTTTAAGGTTTATAAGAACTTATAAAAACTTCAGTAGTGCTTATAGGTGGGGGTTTCATCAACTATTAAACCTTTTCCTTTCAAGGATAGAGATGTTATAAATGTTACAATTGTAGGAGGAGGTTTAGAAGTGTTTAATGGCAAACTGGCATAGGAGGTATCTAATGCACAAAAGGGTTTGCTGGATTTTTTGAATTAAAGGGACATGGAATATCTTTTGATGTAAGGTTGTTAGAACTAGGATTAGTGATTGCAGAAAAAAAACGATGAAATTTGAAGCCCATAGGGTGCCATAATTAAGAAAAATGAAAAATCACAACAAAAAAATTAGAAAGCAAGTGTGTAAATTAAATCCAAAGTTACAACAAGTGATCCAAAAAGCAAATGCATGCAACACAGAAAGAAATTTCACATGAAACACTATGCCCAATAACATCTAAATTAAAGCTAAGGTCATGACTTAGAAGATGCACGCAAATTTGATTGTTTGTAAACAAAATAGAACAACTAAAAGTGCAAAGTGAAAAAAAAGAAATTTCATGTATTAATCGTAGATTCACACAACACAAAAAAACCTTTGTTGTGTCATTTTTCAAAATAAAAAACGACAATTTGTTAAGAGCAAAAAGAAACAAAAATAAAAAACCTCATTGATAAAATCTTAGAAAAATGTAGAATGAAAACATAATGAAAGTTGTAGATAATGTTATTCCTTCCTAATTTGTCTTTTCCAGTTTATTGCATGTTTTGCTTTTCCTAAATGCCTTCTTTCAAAAGACCTTTCGAAAACCCAATAAAAAAAAAAATCAATGTAAAGCACAAATGGCAAATACAAATGCAAGAACAAAAAATTCCAAGTTGAAACGAAAAGTTCACATTATAAACAAACCAAACAAAATCAAAGCCCTATGTTTGGGTTTGGGCCTTGCACCTTGAAAAAA
>Ga0116228_10002883_pt1 | contig 14997 bp, 12 predicted proteins | sample S1TSphfallax_2_FD_89694 | JGI IMG/M metagenome (GOLD analysis project Ga0116228, IMG submission 89694) | Host-associated microbial communities from peat moss isolated from Minnesota, USA - S1T2_Fc - Sphagnum fallax MG | ecosystem: Host-associated > Plants > Peat moss > Unclassified | place...
ATTGAAGGTTTAAAAGAACAACCCTTTTTGACACCTGAAAATGCATATTCAACATGAGAGGGCTGAATTAGATTCACACACAATGGCAACCTCTGGTATAGGTATTGAAAATTAAAGAGTGGGAAGGAGTGGGAAGGAGTCTCACCAGAATCTGTTCAACTCCATCTGTGATGAAATGATGAAGATGCCTCACCAAAGTTGATAACTTTAGGTCCAGTAGTCAGTCGCTGGATAAGAGTTCCCTGGGAGCACAGCTGATACACCCCGTGCTGTAAGAACCACAACTTAGGGGCCTTATTCTTCACAAAGTAGAAGAATAGGGTGAGCCTAGGGTGAGCCAGTCATACTGCTGGCCCAATGACTCACTAGATCAGACATTGAGGAATAACACCATAAGTAGTATTAACAAGGATTTCCCTCCAAATGAATTCAAAATTAAGAGATCATGCAGAATTCTACTATTAGCTCTCGTAACAGATCACTAGAATTTCCATTTACCTTTCTTTTCAAAGTATGGAGCAAGGAAATGAATGAAGCAAAGCACAAAAAGAGTATTCCAATGTTCAGAATGTGGCATCATGCTCCAAGAATATTTCAACTGATCATAGGATGAACTTCTCAGATAGAACGTTGGAGAAAACAGGGTTCCAGGATTCAGCAGCAGAGACTTATACCCATCGGAGCATCTTCAGTACAAGCACCTTATGTAAAAATTGGCCTAACAAAACCAAAGTTGAAGAAAGTGCCTTCACATCCCAGATGCTGGACAATATCAAATGCCTAAACCTACAACTGGGACTCAATCCAGATGTTGTCTGTCAGAAACTCCAGATGCACAAAACGTGGAGCGGTTTCCTTAAAATGCACATTTGCTTCAGGCCCATAGTTTGACCCAAAGATTGATCGGAACACAAGGAACCTTCTCTGAGGAGGAAGGCTTTCTATCTGTTGTGCATTTGCAGCTAAACTCAATTCATGAAACCAAATGTGCCTGTTAAATACAGGAGGCAAAAGACTTGAGAAATTGTCCCAACTGAACAACATCTCTCTTGGACACTCAACAACAGAATTCCAGCTTCTTTCAGCACACCAACCAGAATCTCTGCCACTGATGCAGCTTCATCCATCTTCCTTAGCAGCTTCCTCCTTTCTTATTCTTTCCTCTTCTTCTTTATTGTAGATAGCATTTAGCTTCCGCTCCAGCTGCAGACAGAAAAGCAATAATGAAAAACTGTGAGGCCTGCTGTGAACTTTTGATCCCTCTGTAAATTTGATGTTTCCCATCATAAAAGATGATGTGGAACCCTGAACCCTAGAGTACTACTGTCTCATGGTAACATGCCATCTTCAGGCTCTAATAAGATTATCCAGGAACTCTCTAGACCTTCAACCTTACCTCTCAACCCTAGCATTGTCCCTGCCATATCAGAATGACACATCATGATGCTGGCCTTGAAACTGGAATCCTTGAACCTCACAAAAACAAAAACATTCCTCTCTTTAACCTTGAACTAAACTAACTTTGGCACATATAGAGTTTTAGTCTTGACATACCCCAACATTTTTCAACTTGACAGTTTGAAGCTCATCCATGAGGATTGCCAACCTCGCTTGCAACTCAGCAACTTGCTGAGTAAGATCTCGTTCCCTATCTGTCAGCACCTCTGTCTGCAAATGTGACAAGCAAAAACAACCAGAAAACAATCAAGGATCCAAACCTGTTCCGCAAAATGTTCCTAAAGTTTCAGATCAGGCCCTCTGTTTGCATCTGTCATGGTGTAGGTGAGTAAAGGATGTGCATGCATTTCCTAAGAGCATGACTGGTCAAGGAGAATAGAAACAGACCAACTCCCAGAACTAGCTAGGGTACAGGCTGGCCAAGTGGACAATTCATTATGTTCTGAATAAAAGTTCTCAAACACCTGGTTTTAATGCTTCAGAACATGTGAAAGAAGATTCTCATGAGAAATCATTTTGAACATGAGAGGCTTGAAGGTAGTCAGAGTGAGACTACACATGAAAACACACATACCGAATAATCTGTGCAAGCACTGAAACTTGAGCTTCTTGAATTCTTTGACGCATTGTATAGACGTTGAGCTGCACAAAACTGTCTGAATCAATACTGAGACAACAAAGCAGAGCCGCCAACTATGAAATCTGTTGAAATCCAAACTCTTGGATTGCTGTTGCATGTGATAAAATTCTTTCATATGAAGCTTCAAACTAAACTCAACAATGAACATGTTACTAATAATCAATTCTTCTCAAAAGTGCCCAACTTGCATCTCCTGAAGGTGCTAAAATCCTGTCACAACACCTCCAGCTGTAATTGTGGTTCTGGATTGCAAAACCAAAGTGAAGTGCAGGTCTTAACTGGCTACTCCAATTCCCCAAAGCTAAATCTTGAATGGACAGCCACCTATGACTAATGCACCTTGCAGAAATGGAGTGCAAATGTTCTGCTGCAATGTATTCTCATCTTTGGAGGGTGGACTGACATTTTGATAGCTGAGTAACAAAAAATTTCTACTTCAGCACACTGCTGCAAGCTACAAGGACAGAGTTGGGGCGACTCACAATTTGTGGCATCACTTGGGCTTATGCCACTCAAGATATGCATCAGAGCCTCCTGCAAACTCAACGCAGAGCCTTAACAGCATACTCTCAAATCAGAAGCATAGATATCCTTGTGAAGCTACAGTTTAGTGAGAGAAGGTAAGACTTGTTGAGGACTCAGAATATGGCAGACTGATCAAAAAGCGTGACCAAACATAGGACATGGTACTCAAAAGTACCTGCTGCATAATCCCAAGGTGAAGGGCATTCTGCAAATGAGGCATTAAGGCCACAACAGGTACTGATGCACTGGTGAGAGCTGCTGCAGACGACAGTGGAAGGTTTGCTGCTGCTTGTTGCTGCTGCTGAAGACCCTGCACTCGTTACTATTAAGAGTCAGCTTCACGTCTCTGTATAAACAGAATGAGAAAACTCATGTTCTTGCTGCTGCAATTCCATTTTGTTGGTTCAAACCTTGCAAGGAATGGACAGAGGGACCTAAAATCCAGTTCTTTGAGATGAGGATCTTTATGAATCCATGTCCTCATGGAGAGACGAAGTATCTGAATTTGTGTCTCCACGAGGACGTGGATTCATAAAGATCCTCATCTCAAGGAACTGGATCTTAGCCAAATTAAGCTGGATCTAACTTTGGCACCATCTCTTATTCTTGCAGACAAAACATATTTCTTCTCAACCTTTTGAATAAAACCTGAGGACCATTCAGCCACACAATTGGCTGAATAATTGGAAGGCATAGGCAGCATAGCATTGCTAAGCAACCTGTGAGCTCACAATTCCAGATGGGCTTTTATGTGGTGAGTCCTACATTCAAACCAGTATTGTAAAATGGTACGTTGCACAAGGACCAACTCAAGGAGAAGTCAGTCATACACATACAAAGGTATGTATAGGACAGAAAGTCTGCACAAAATTTCTGTCTGTTTAGGTTTGGACCAACTTCAGTTATATTATGAACAATTGTGCTTTATAAATGAGCAGGTGAAACAATAACTGCAGTAATCCAGATCTTTGATTGCAGATCATCAGACATGGATAGGTGTGATACTTTCTACTAACAATGGAACAAGAGGCATTATAACTTGTACACTGTATAAACAAAGGGAGTCTGCATATAACTTTGAATAAACTCTTTTGATCAAATGCTTTTCCCAAAACACAAATAGCACACTTTGTCACTACTGGCACAATGCCTGATCAATAGATCCCAACCATTTTAAGACATGGTTCACCTTGGCTCCTTTCAATCATATAGCATGACAACTTTGGGTCATTTCCAGAGAGGAGAATGTATAAGAAGTCAGCAGGGATCCAGATTTTAGAACCAAGGCCACATTCACTTAGTACAGAAATGAGGTTCATGAACTTCATATGTTCCAAAATTATGTCATCCTATCTTTTTCAGCTATAATCAGTTCAAGGAGAGGATGGAGAAATACTCCCCTACCTCCAAATTCCCATCATCTGAGGTGACAGAAAAACGGCCTTTTTGAAGCACTGGTCCCTTCTGAACAGGTGCTTTTGACTTCTCTTCTAGACCATCCTTGCTCCCTGTCAAGACAATTGAGTTGACAAACAACCACATTGACTTACACACTCATAACCACCAGGTGTTGACTGAACTGCATAGGTGAATATTAATGTCTAGGTGGCCATACATCATTGTAGAGTTCATGAATGCATATGGATGTCAGTCAGGGTTCCTGCAACTCCTTGAATCCCTGAATCTCACTAAGAGGTGAAAATGACCAGCTATCTTCAGATAGGATACTTCAGTCCTCAGATTTCAGAGCATGAAATTAATCTGGAGTGTATAAATCAGCCCTAACCACATCATAGTATGTTCAAAATGGCCAAGCATAATCAATGGTTGGCCCAAACTGCTTTTTCTCACACACCTGTCTGGTTTGCTCTTTGGTGCGATTGTTAACTGATCATTACGCAAATCTAGTGTTTAACAGTGCTTGACAGGCTCATTCTAGGGTGATGGCTGTAGGATTCCCCATAAACCAGATCTGCTGTCTTCTGATCCTCTGACTTTAAGATATCAGTTCCCAGTTATTACAATGGACAAAGATTCTGACGTAGGAGTCTTTATTCCTAGGTTTTAAAACTTTTACTCCTGCATCATAATGGAATTAGAAAGTAGAAAATCTTTCACTTTGTATGTAAGAGCAAAGCATTAGAACAAAAGCAGACAACATTGATGCATATATTCAAGCCATCCATATGGGCATTTCAGGTGTGGTCAGTGGGAAATAGGTGAAGAGACATGCCAGGAGCAGGTCTAGCAGGTCCTTGGGCTCCATTGGCTGGACGATTGTCCACAACAGTGCGCTCGCCAGTTGATGTTAAAGGTCCACTTAAAGGCCGTTCTCTATGCCGTGAAGAGTCATCATTGGTCCTTCCACCTTGACGGTGATCTTTGTCCCTGTGAGGGAATGTTACGTAAGAATGTGAGAAGTTAGAACATTTGTTGATATGGGATCTATAGCACATTAAGAGAATCCAAATCACAGACTGCTAAGGACCCGATCAAGGACACCCTTAGTCCATTGCCCCTTTCAGGTGGAAAGATTGAAAATACATAATGCCAATTCTGCTCTATTGCAATGGTAGTCCAACTGAAAGAACAGTGATTTCAATATTGTGTAAGTATTAAAGAATGTTTACCTGTCACTGTCTCGTTCCTCATCTCGAGTTCGGACACTTGAAATGACTTGCTCAGGCAGAAGGGGGCCACTGCCACCACGACGAGACTCCTCCCGATCTCGATCCTCCAGTCGTCGGTGTTCCCTCTCATCATACTTCCGGTGCTCCCGTTCCTCCCGATCCCTATCCTCAGACCATCGATGTTCCCTCTCATCATATTTTCGATGTTCTCGTTCCTCCCGTTCACGTTTCACCTGGTCTCGATCATCACCTCTCCATTGCTCAGCTTTTGGAGACCCATGCCAACCTGGGCTCTCGAAATCCGTATCGTCCTCAAAGACATCAAACCGGCCTCTGCACAGCTGGACCACAATCAACTGCAATACATGGCCAATGAACTCATACAACATTCACTCAAAGCAATCCACATAAGAAGGATAACAAGCAATCCAAAATCAGGAATATGGTAGTCTTCACAGTCCTTTATCTCAAGTGGTGTATAAACTGCATTCACAAATAAAGCTAGACAGTAGAACAGAGGATGCTAATTAACAGATTTTGAGCATCATACATGAGATCTTGAAAATGGAGGAACTAGATTCTGTCTTCATGAAATCAGGTCCAATTGATGACTTACATATGTTTGGGTTCTTTTCTTCCTGCAGATGCTGTAACCCTACAAATGGGCCCAACATAGCAATGATCACCTTCAGAAAACGGTACTGCCACTAGCAATAAATTAACCTTTAATTATTTAGCTGACCATACAGCAGCAACATAGTCTGAAATTTGGAGATGAACACCACTATTGATGATCAGAGCTGGTAGTAACCAATAATTAAGAGTGATTCTTCAAAGAAGCCAAAGATGAAGGGGCTCTAAATAATGTTGTTGAATGCCACTGGCATCTGCTCCACCTATCCTCAGACCTTTTGAACCTACTGGCCCTAATGTCAGAGCAATCAGTGGTCATGAGTGCTCTATGGTCAGATATCAATACTTCTCCTGATCACTGACTGCACAATTACCCACAAGCCATTGGTAATATGGGCCTTCCAACCAAAACGTAGCCAAACGAGATGAGCACATCTATAAATATACATCTGAACCCCTTTCTTCCAAGGTGTTCAGGGTGGCCATCCAAAGGGTTTCTTGTGATAAGGGCCTTGTCTCCAACTATTGGACACCAGAATATGAGAAAGAAATTTTTTGTTAAAGCAAAATAGCTCTGTGAATGAGATCCAGATCCTGTGAAAACTTTTGACTCTGAAGCTCAACCAAAGTGACAAACAGTTGTTTGCAAGACGTGCTTACTTTGGGCCATTTGCAGGCTTGACTTGCAGGGGAGTAGGCAGAGGTCCTGATCGAACCCTTGTTCCTCGGTCCCCAGCCTGAAGATTTCCCACATCCATGAGCATGGACATTTTCCAAAGCAAGAAAGTCAAATCAGAGGTCTCTAGGCACTTCAACTCCTTAAAGCCATGACAACATAGAAGAAAATATGAAATTGACCTTGAATTGATGCATAATTCTGCCATTGATCACAGTAATTTTGGTCAAGACTCAAGTTACCTTGTTGAAAACTGGCATAAAAACAAGAACTGCTAACAAAAAATCTAACCATTCCAATCACTTGTGCATGAACAATTTCCCTGTGTACAATTGTCCCTGAGATGACTTCAAACTACAACAGATCATAGAACTCTGACCCATAGACTCAAGACATTCTTGCCAGACCAACAGTAAGAGTCATCTCCTTCTCTATGAACCAGTTTTTCAAATATCAGGGTTCTTACATCATTTGCTGTTTCAGCATTTATGGAGTGGATGACGACTGGCCCTGAAAACCTGTCAGCTGATGAATCATCACTGCTGGGAAGCTCAGCAGATGGTGAAAAAACATGGGGCAATGCGTCCCCAGCATCGTCACCTCCATCCTGTGCAAGCTGTTTGGAAAGTTCATCATCCCCTTTCACTGTCTGTGGAGGGGAGTCATCATCATCTTGAATCTGTTCATAAATGCTGTGTATATAAGTGAACAAGACAAGGATATACATATCAACAAAATATGCAGAGAAAACTCCACAAAAAGACTTCAAAGTTAACTTTGAGGGTGTCAGTTCTGCCCAAACCAAAACAACCATGACAAGAATGAGGTCGTAACCTCCTAAGTGTCACTCACAAAGTGTCAGGCCATCACCTCCATCACGAATGGCATGAATGGCAGTGACTAGCCACCATCACTTCCCACTGAATTCATCAGCTCCAACAGTGGGTGTTGCTTAGTACACAATATTCTGCTCAAAATTCATTGCAAGCAATTACATAGAAAGCTGCAACATGAGTTTCTGTTACACTTCCAGATGCAAACAGAAGACTCAGTCCTGATGTTGGCTGTTGCCCAAAGAGGCACAGACAATCCAAAAGTCAATAGTATCCTCTTTCAAGTTGTATAATGCTTGTGACAGGCAACATCATTCCATTTTAGCTTGCCCATGTACAGCAAGCATCTAAGCCCACAGCATGGAGAGGTCTACATAGAAGGCAGTGGTTGGGGCCTCCTGCAACCTGAGCATATCCTTTGAACACATCACTGGTAACTACTCAATTGCAGTACATATGCTTTAGCCACTAGAATAAAAATCAATATGATTGAAAAAAAATCTCCACAAAACACTCTGAGGAGAGCCATCAAATCAGTTCTCGCCAACCAAAAACAAACATGGCAAGGATGAGTGGTCATAAACTTGAGTGTCAATCACACAAAGTATCAGACCATCAGCTCCATCATGAATGGCAGTGATTAGGTGCCATTCATCCCCACTGCTTCTGAACCCTGAGCCCTTCATCAGCTCCTGACAGTCAGTGTGGCTAAGTGATAATCTGCTCAAACCTCAGGGAAATAGATATATAGAAAGATGCATCCTGAGTTTCCATCACATATCCAGCAGCAATGGGAAGACTCAATCATGGTGTCAGGTCATACAGAAAGAACTGAAGAGGCATAGCTTATCAAAAAAGTCAATAGTATCCTCATTTGAGCTGCCACAAGGTTGTGGACCAAAATAAAGACATGGTAAACAATGTGTCTGTTAGCCCAAATAGATCTATTTCAGCTCCGTTGAGGTTAAAAATCTGGAATTTACGACTGCTACTCTGCTAGCCTTTGGGATTACTGCATGCTGAAAGTAGATGGCATCACATCCTGTCTATAGTAGGTAACAGTACAGAAAGACACAGTGTGCACTTCTATGGAACTTCAAAAAACATGCATAAATTGAAAGTCAAAGTACACTCACCAAAGCAGCCTGAGCCTTCAAATCTTCAACATTGAAATTCCAGCTGCTAACTCCTCGCTTATACTCTGTCTGTTGGGAAAGGTTACAACATAGTTCATCATGGTGTTCCAGTCACACAAGTTGGCCAAGATAATGCACATTCCCAAAAACCGCATGTTACTAGAATCTTCAGAGAAAACACCAATCCCTGCATTTCTTTTCCAGATATGATATATTTTCACAACTACAACATGAATGACAAATTTAAAAAGTTCATATGGAAAACTATTCACTGGGAGCATTCCCCAAGTGTTGAAAGGACAGCGAACCTGACACTACAATGTAAAATCTACTAGCAGAAAGACAATTGTTGCAAGTAAAGGCTACACAATGAAGTGATCGTGACTAGGCCCCTGTGTCAACTAGCAGCCAGCATGAGCACACTGAATTTTATTGATCTTGACCTGAATTCTCTTGACACATCAATTTTACCTCAAAAAAGGACCAAAAAGCAGGCTTACCTGAGACCTCTCTTCCTGCTCATCAAAGGGCATCTTCTTCTCAGCAAGCCGGGCAGCATCTGTAACCTGTCACATACACCTCACTGATGAAACCTAACAATCCAAAAAAGAATCACCAAGGTGCCAAACTTTTTCAACTTTGTGTTATGGCTGGTGTGTGCCTATAGCCAACCAATAAGCTCAAAGGAAATATCACAAAGTGCTAACAATGGAAATCCATAAAAGTGCAGATATTTTCAACTGAAAAATCTAAGGTCACCTAAATTTCAGCATCAGAAAGCTAGTGTCCCCAGATACATAGACAATCAGTTATGATAGCAAATATAAACACTTGTGTCTGAATAATAGATCAAGTACAACATCAGGCACATGATCTCAGAGGCTTAGATCATTGCCCTATTTCCAGAAGGGTGCTAGACCCAGCAAAGCATTTCACCTCAGAGAAGTTCATCAACCTAGCTTCTAATTTTGAAAATACTCCTTTAGAATTGTGAATGTCACATCCAAAAGCACAGCAAGCTTCTAGATGGCCCTCTGTTTAGATTTGACCAACCTTAAGAGCCTTAACTCGTTCCCAGAGAGGTGCTAGACCATCCAAGACATTGCGGGCAATGTAATCAGGTGTGCGAGCATGCTTGAAAAATGAGTGTCGCAGCAGCTTCTCTGCAGTGGGTCTCTTTGCTGGATCCTTGACCAGGCACATTGCAATCATCTCCTTAAAAGACTGCAAACAGGGGAAATAATCTGTAAAATGCCTTATGAGTAAAAAACCAGCAGCAGAACAGGTAAAACCTTTATGCCAAAGACAAAACTGAAGGTAAGGACCTGTGAAAATTTCCAATGAATCAGGAGTTGCAGAGGTTTTGCACTTGATGTGAAATTGACTGAGACAGAACCTTCATAGCCTGAAAACTTGACCATTATTGATGACGTGACTTCGTAAACTTGTTGCCCAAGGAATAGGAGCAAGAAGAAAAACTACCTTGGAAAATCTTTTGTCTCGGTCATGGTCCAGCCCAGGAGGTGCATTCTGCAACGTCATTAGCAACACCTATTCCCAAACACAAAGCACAGAAGTTCAGTTTCCATCCAGATAACAATTCACAACCAATTTACACATAAGTAACTGTCAAGAGTAACCCCCTAAGACCTACTGTGAATTTCCATAACAACATAGTCTTGTTGAGGAAGTCTATTTTTCAAACTCCAGGAAGCTATCAAATCTGGAGAAAAGATTCATGGGCCTTCAGGACCCATTGGTGCTGCATCCAGGGAAATAAAGAGGTGTTCAAATCCTACTACCTTCATGGGGGGGTACTTGGAGAATGGAGCATGGCCATGGGCAAGCTCCAAAGCAGTTATTCCAAAAGACCATATATCAGCTCTGCAGAAATCACCATCATGTGTACTGCTTGAATAACAGCTCTCATTGGAACAAGGATGCAGTCAAAGGGCATAACCACAACAGTGAGAAACTGATGCAACTCTACTGTCCCAATAAGTAGTGACTTCTGGCCAACATTTAGGGTAAGAGAAACTCAGAGAACTATCAGGTATGCCTGGGAAATCACAGCCAGTGATGGAAAATTCCTCCCTTAGATTATGTAAAGCACACACACCTTAAGCCCAAGCCATATTAGTGACAGGGCTTGTCAGTACAAAGGCAGGCACAATTGTACATTAACATCACAGGAACTCACTTGAAATCATAGCCATGGAGCTGCTCCATAACTTCTGGAGCCATCCTGCAAATTGTTCCAATGCACAAAATAGAACCTACCATCATCAAATTTTTATTTACACTCAACAAGCAGAAGAGCTTCACAAGGATAATAACTTGACCAACTTTTGTGACCACCATCCCTGTAAAGCAAGACTGTCATGACATTGAAGAGATAACGGTCATTGTATGAGGGTGTTATGACCACCTAATCATGCAATGTTGGTATCTAAGGAGTTGTATTGATGACTGGACAATGACTGCTCACCAGCAAGGTGTGCCTGCAAATGTGTTTCTTGATCGCTGTCGATCCCCAGTGTCAAACATGCATGCTGAGACACCAAAATCACTAAGCTTCACCACTCCATTTCCATCAACCAAGATATTCCCAGCCTGCCAAGACTTCCAGGTTGGTTTTGAATGCAAGGATCATGCATGTGTTGGAACACAAATTCATGGTATGTGCAAGAATGTGAGCAAAGCTACATCAAGATAAAGCTTCTGTCAGACTCCAGTACTGTCTGTAATTCACTTCAAAAATTAAAGAAAAGCAAGTTATTTGTGTTGTGTGCCACCAGTATCTGGTCTACTAGTTACTCTCACTTCTCAATTTGGTATAATACCTTTACATCTCGGTGGATATGACCATGGCGGTGAAGATACTCCAAGGCCTTCAAACACTCCCTAAGCACAGTTGCAATCACAGGCTCATCGAAGCCATCGGGAAAGGCTGCTTTCATAATATGGAGACATGACCCACCTGACATGTAGGGCATTACAACCCACAAGTTTTGCTCCACCATGAAGGACACGTGTGCCTTCACTACATTTGGGTGGCTGATCAAGCTCAATGTCATTGCTTCTCGGCATATCTCATCCTAGCAGCACAAAAAAAGAAAAGAAAAAAAAGAACAGATCCTGTTAATGGTCTCCAACCATGAAACCCTGCAGCCCATATTTAGGTTCATCCACTCTGATTCCGCTTCTACTACAACTGATCTTGATTAGCACATCCATGTCTGTGGACATTAGTTTCTCTTACTAAAGGAGGGTTCGAGTTACAATAGTTGGAGTTGAAAGCTACTAAAAAGGAGCTGGCCTTGTCCAGGAAGAAAACATCCCAAAATGATAGTTAACAACCAAGCTATCTATTCCAAACTATTGATTGCAATGGTCCATAATGACTCAAACCATCTATCTGTGCTTGCCCATTGCTAACAAATACCAAATGCATTTAATCAACAGCTAAGAGGCAATGAAATCCACATTTGGTGTGGAGTTGATCAGCTACCAGTGCATATCCTTTGCTGAAGTGTTGTAACTGGTTGACTAAGCAAGGAAGTGGAAATTGCCAGACTAGGCATACAAAGGACAAAGAAAACTGAGCACAAGGAAAATAAATGTCTAGCTTGATGACTACACTTAAGCCCTAAATAATGACCAGGAGTGTGCCTTAAACGGGTTTGATCTCTAAATGGAATATTCAAGCTTATAAGTGGAAAAAAAAATTGACTTGACTACAAGATGAAGGATCAGAAAATGTAGCTCTGCGAGGAAGCCATTCCTAGATGACAGACTCTAAAATCGAAGCACTAAAGGTTAACCTCAAATCCAGAATGTTACACATCTATCAACTTTGAAAAACAAGAGATTGAGGTCTCCAGGCCATTAAGCATTGGCAAGTTCAAAAATACTGGTGTTATGAGATCAAAAAATATGTTTGCTGTGCACTGGAGTTCAGGCTGACCCAAGGAATCTTAAATGAAGGAAAAACAATTTCCACAAAAGAGGAAGCTTACAGAGAGCTCATTCAGATATATAATGCATATAGAATAGGCACCAGCAGAAGCTGGTTTTTGCTCAAATAGACAAAGAATGCTGAAGTACACATGAGCAGGTCACATCAAGATGCAGAGGAAGATGATTAAGATGAGAGAAGATATACCAAATTGCTGTTGCATTTCTCAAGGTCCAGGCTCTTGATGGCAACGATTTCATTGAAGGGAAGACAGATGGCTCTGTAGACTATGGCACTCGCGCCCTGTCCTATTTCCTCCAAAAGATTGTAATCCGCAGCTGTAACTGGAAACCCTCGTTTCTCAATCTGACCTTCCATGGTTCCTTTGTCTCCAAGATCCTGCCTGTGACAACAGCAGCCCCTGACGTTTCTACTGCAGGGCAACGCTGGCTTCTATCTCTCTCCAGCGCTAGTCTCCTTCCTCCTGCTTCTCCAGACCTAAAGGGCTTAGGAAGTTCATAAGAAGGATCTCAGGATTTCAGACCAGTATCCATCTACTAAGCCTCGTATGCCTGTTTCTTCGTCTTCTCTTTCTATCTGTCCTTCCCCTTCCTCCTCCATCTGCTTCAGGACCTTGATAATAGGAAGGAAAAGAAAAAATTACTGCAACGCCACAGCCTTACAAAACCCTGATAACATCTCTTCCTTCTCCTTCCCTGCCTTCCTTTCGCATGTCCCGTCCCCCATCGCCTTCCTCACCGTAAAAGTAGCAGGTCCCTTTCAGCCCAAAAACCCGATCCGGCAATTCTCACAACGATTCCAAATCTCCTCACGATCGTACAATCCTCTTATCCCCCCTTTGCTCTCTTCCCTAGCTTTTGCAGAACCAAAACCTTAAAAGCAAAAACATCCACCATAACTATTTTGCCGATTCTATAAAGAACTCGCCTCTACAGCATCATCTCCATTCCTCCACCCTGCTCTCTACATCTCAATTGCATCGTCTTCGACAAATGGTCCCGTGCCAGCCTAATCTCTATTTCTTCCTTTGCCCCCCCCCCCTTATTCAACAAACCACATTGAGAAACTTACAAGAAGGAAACCTAGACGTCGTGATCCTCCGGAGCAAAGCCATGCGCGAGGATACTGAATGCTCTCTTCTAATGGATGTCGCTTCGCCTCGTAGTGCTCCTGGTCCTGGTCCTCCTCTCCTTATTCCTCTTGCTTCTTCCTCCCTCCATCTTCTTCGTCTAGGCAATTAAAATGAGCGAAATTTTCGGGGGAAATTGGGGGAAAAAAATAAAAGAGAAAGCGAAATCATCAGCGTGATTTTAACGTTATCATAGATCTCGGAAAAGAAAGCGTACACGATCTCTATTGCGATGATCCGCGAGCAAAAGCGCCAACAACGACACACAAAAGCACTGCAGCTGCAACAGAGGAAGGAAGCGCAGAGCGAGGAGGAGACAGAGAACGAGGAAGCGCCACGGGCCGACGCCACGTCTCTCCCAAACCTCTTCCCATACAACGAAAAAAACCCAACGCATTACAAGAGACCAATCGAGCCTTCTCGAACGACAGCACACGATATTTCATCCACAAAACAACAATTATCATCCAAAAACGCACGTCTCTCCCAAACCCAAACCTTCTCACACCGCATAACGAAAGCCCCGAACGCATTTACACGAAATCATCCAAGCGTTCTTCAGACGACGGACACACGATGTTTCATCCAGTAATTCAACTTTTATCATCCACTAAGGCACTTCCCCGTTCTCATAATAACGCTAAGGAATCACGCAGTCACCATATCTGCGACAACTCAACAGAATGGTGAACTCCATCCAACAGGGCTCTCCTTCATCGACGAACTACAACCCTCGATGCCACAATATCTCATCCACAAAGTACATCCTTACCACACCCCCCGCTCAGGGTCGTGGATGATATGTTCCGGCGTAATCGTAATTTTTCATCCACCATGTCAATGGATGAAAATAACAGCATACCGAAGACCACGTTCTATTTGTCGGTAAGTACGTTTGTTAAAAGTTTTTTTAAACCTTCGTGGATGGATGAATGATAAGTAGGAAGGATTTGGCTTTGGCAATGTGTTTCATTTCTTTTTCTGTGTTTTTTCTTTTCCGTTTTTTCCTTGGAAATGGTCACGATTTGTCAAGAGAATGGACTTGACTCCAATTTCTTAGATGCAAATTTTCTTTTGCGTGTACTTTACTAGAGAAAGAAAGGACTAGGCAATTTGACCATTGGTTAAATATTGGGGGTGGTGGAGGGACCACTATTTTTTCCTTTATGGTAAATTCATGCACCGCCGCACTATAATAGAAATAAAAATTTTATTTTTAAAAATTGGAATATTCCGTTGCTCGGATTTTATACCCAAAGAACAAGGAATTTTTTATTCTTATTTTTTGAATTTTTTTATTTTTGTCTTCTTCACTTTGTTGTTGTTTGGAGAAGACTTTGGACAATTGTTTTAAAAAT
>Ga0116228_10002885_pt1 | contig 14990 bp, 19 predicted proteins | sample S1TSphfallax_2_FD_89694 | JGI IMG/M metagenome (GOLD analysis project Ga0116228, IMG submission 89694) | Host-associated microbial communities from peat moss isolated from Minnesota, USA - S1T2_Fc - Sphagnum fallax MG | ecosystem: Host-associated > Plants > Peat moss > Unclassified | place...
AAGTTTTTCGAAGGCGTTGAACGCGCTCACCGGGCGTGGTCACTTGACCGAAGAGAACATCGCCGACACGGTACGGCAGGTGCGTCTCGCGCTGCTCGACGCCGACGTGGCACTGCCCGTCGTCAAGGAATTCACCGACGCGATCAAGGCCCGGGCGGTGGGTGTCGAGGTCGTCAAGAGCCTCACCCCCGGCCAGGCATTCGTCAAGGTGGTGCACGAGGAACTCGTCCGGCTCATGGGCGAGGCCAGCACGGGGCTCAATCTGCGCGCACAGCGGCCGGTGGTGGTGATGCTCGCGGGCTTGCAGGGTGCGGGCAAGACCACCACCGCCGGCAAGCTGGCGCGTTGGTTGATCGAGAAGCAGAACAAGAAGGTGCTGATGGTCAGCACCGACGTGTACCGTCCGGCGGCCATTCTGCAACTCGAGACCCTGGCGGCGCAGGTGGGAGCGGGCTTTGCCAAGGGCGATGCCAGTGAAGCGCCGGTCGCCATCGCGCGGCGCGCGCTCACCCAGGCAACCTTGCAGGCCTATGACATCCTGTTGCTGGACACGGCCGGCCGCTTGCATGTCGATGCCGAGATGATGGCGGAGGTGCGCGAACTCGAAGCCGCCATCAACCCGCACGAACGGCTGTTCGTGGTGGACAGCATGGCCGGCCAGGACGCCGTGAACGCCGCCAAGGCTTTCAACGAGGCGCTGCAGTTGACCGGCGTGATTCTGACCAAGGCGGACGGCGACGCCCGGGGCGGGGCGGCTCTGTCGGTTCGGCAGGTCACGGGCAAGCCGATCCTTTTCGTCGGTACCGGCGAGAAGTCGGAGGCGCTCGAACTCTTCCTGCCGGAGCGGATTGCCTCGCGGATCCTCGGGATGGGCGACGTCCTGTCGCTGGTCGAGCAGGTCCAGAGCCAGGTCGATCAGGACAAGGCTGAAAAGCTCGCCAAGAAGATCAGCAAGGGCAAATCCTTCGATTTGTCGGACCTGCGCGACCAACTTTCCCAGTTGCAGAAAATGGGGGGTATGTCGGCGCTCCTCGATAAATTGCCGGCGCAAATGCAGGCCAATGCCGCCGCGGCCGCCGGCGCGGCGGACCCGAAAACCCTCAAGCGGCAGATGGGGATCATCGATTCGATGACGCCGCGCGAGCGGCGCCGGCCGGAAATGATCGACGGATCGCGCAAACGCCGCATTGCGGCAGGTTCCGGCGTGCCGCTACCGGAGGTCAACCGACTGCTGAAACAGTTCGACCACATGCAAAAAACCATGAAGAAGCTCGCCAAGGGCGGAATGCTCAAGAATATGATGCGTGGCATGGCGGGCGGGCGCCTGCCGCCGGGTTTCGGGCGCTGACCGATACTGGTTGCTCTCGGGGCCCGGTGTTCATATAATTACCGGCTAAGCGGCATAAGGCGAATTTTACGATGGTGACGATCCGTTTAACTCGACGCGGCGGTAAGAAGACTCCCTTCTATCATGTCGTGGTGACCGACAGCCGCAAACGCCAGGGGGGCACGAGCCTCGAGAGCGTCGGCCTTTTCAATCCGGTTGCGCGCGGTGGCGAAGTGAAACTTCGTTTGAATGTTGCCCGGATCGAACACTGGGTGGCGCAAGGTGCGCATCTGTCGGATCGCGTCAAGTTCCTTCTCACCTCGTTCCGTAAACAGGCCGCCTAAGGCCGAAGCGCAAGGTTGATCGCCGATGAGCGACGAAGCTTCCTCGCTCATCGAAATTGGTGTCGTGGGTGCCCCGTATGGGGTGCGCGGTTGGGTCAAGCTTCGGTCGTTCACCGAACCGCCGGATCGATTGCTGGAGCATCGGCGCTTGCAATTGGGCCTGCGCGGCGTTTGGACGCCCTACCGGATCGAATCCAGCGGTAGGAGCGGAGGTCAGCTGACCGCGAAGCTCACCGGGGTCAACGATCGTGACCAGGCCCTCGGGCTGCGCGGCGCCTCGGTATGCGTGCCGCGAAGCGAGCTGCCGAAGCGTGATGACAAGGATTTTTACCGGGCGGACTTGATCGGCTGTACGGTGCTGAACCTTGCCGGAATAGAGCTTGGGCTGATTGCGCACTTCGTCGAGACACCGGCGCAGGTGCTGATGGTGGTGCGTGGCCGGCAGGAATATTGGGTGCCGGCCGTGCCGTTGCATCTCAAGCGCGTCGATTTGGCGGCGCGCCGTGTGATCGTCGATTGGGAGGCTGCGGCCGGCGGGTGACCGCTCAAGGGACGTATGCGTATCGCGGTGGTTTCGCTGTTTCCGGAGATGCTGCGCGATGCATTACGGCATGGGGTGATCGGTCGGGCGATCGAACGCGGACTGCTCGAAGTTCGTTGCGTCGATCCGCGCGATTACGCCGTCGATGTGCACCGGACGGTGGATGACCGGCCCTACGGCGGCGGCCCCGGCATGGTCATGAAGGTCGAGCCGCTGCGCCAGGCACTGCGGGCGGCGGTGGCGATGTCGCCACCCCGGAGCCTGCGCGTTTATCTGGGCGCGGATGGGCGGCGATTCGACCAGGCGTTGGCGCGCGAAGCCAGCGGCTGGGCGGGGTTGATCCTCGTGGCAGGCCGCTACGAAGGAGTCGATGAGCGGTTCATCGATGCCGACATCGATGAGGTCTGGTCGCTCGGCGACTTTGTCGTGTCGGGCGGCGAGCTGCCGGCTTTGATGGTGATCGATGCGGTGGGGCGGCTGCTGCCCGGGGTGTTGGGCAGCGCGGAGTCCGCCGTTCAGGAGTCGTTCACCGACGGTTTGGTGGACTGGCCGCACTACACGCGACCGCCGTCGGTGGATGGCCTTGCGGTGCCGGCGGTGCTGGCATCCGGGGACCATGCGGCGATCGGGCGCTGGCGGTTGCAGCAGGCGCTCGGCCGTACGTGGCTGCGCCGGCCGGAGCTATTGGAACGGCGCGGTATGAGTCCCGAAGAGCGGGAGTTGTTGGAAGAATTCAAGGTCGAACGTGCGGAGCGTTCGCGTAGTCACAGCTAAAGGGCATTGCAATGAACAAAATCATCCAAGCGTTGAACGGCGAACGCGCCACCCGGACTTTTCCGGAATTCAATCCCGGCGACACGGTGGTCGTCCAGGTGAAGGTCGTCGAGGGTGATCGCGAGCGCGTTCAAGCCTATGAGGGCGTGGTCATTGCGAAGAAGAACCGGGGCTTAAATTCCTCGTTTACCGTCCGCAAGATTTCGCACGGCGAAGGGGTGGAGCGCGTGTTCCAAACCCACAGCCCCTCGATCAGCGAGGTGAGTGTGAAACGCCGCGGTGCCGTGCGCCGCGCCAAGCTATATTACCTGCGTGAGCTGTCCGGCAAGGCAGCACGCATCGACGAGAAACTCTGATCGGGCGGTTCATCGGCAATCCATCCGCCGGCCGGCCGGGAGGCATCGAATGACTGTCGGGTCGGCTGTGGCGGGATTCTTCGGCGCGGTGTGGCGGGCCCTGGAAGGGATCCGCAAGTTCCTTCACCTCATCCTGTTGCTGGTGATTTTCGGATTCGTCCTCGCGGCATTGCACACCTCGATTCCTTCGGTTCCGCGGTCGGCGGCACTGGTGGTGGCGCCCGAAGGCGAATTGGTCGAGCAACTCTCGATTGATCCGGTGCGCCGCGCGTTTGGCGAGGCCTCCGGCGGCCCGGCTCCCGAAACCTTGTTGAAGGACGTGATCGATGCCATCGGCTTCGCGAAGACCGATGCGCGCATCAAGCTGATCGTGCTCGATGTGGGCGAACTGGCCCCGTCCGGGTTGTCGAAGCTGCAGGAGATCGGCGCGGCCTTGCGTGATTTTCGTGCCGCCGGCAAGCGGGTGGTGGTGGCGGCCGATTCGATGGATCAGAGCCAGTACTACCTCGCCGCGCAGGCGGGCGAGGTCTATTTGGATCCCTTCGGACTGGTTTTCGTCGACGGCTTCAGCTATTACCGCATGTATCTGAAGGACGCGATCGACAAACTCGGGGTCGACGTCAATGTTTTTCGGGCCGGCACCTTCAAGAGCTTTACCGATGAGTATTCCCGCAGCGACATGGCGCCGAGCGAGCGCGAGGAAAGCTCGGTCTGGCTGAATGCGCTGTGGAAGGCCTACAGCCAGGACGTGACCCGGGCGCGGTCGCTGCCGGAGAACGCCCTCGATGATTTCATCGGCGACGAACCTGCGGCGCTCGCCGCGGTCAACGGGGATGCGGCCCGGCTGGCCTTGCAGAAGGGCCTGGTGACCGCCTTGAAAACCCGGCGCCAGCTCGCTGATGAACTGAAGGGCCTGGTCGGCGAGGATTCCGACAGTCACTCATTCAATTCGATCGGCATCGGTCCGTATCTGGCGGTCATGCGAGACCGGCACGTCATCAAATCGAAATCCGATGCGCGGGTGGGTATCGTGGTCGCCGCCGGTGAGATTCTCGACGGCCATCAGCCGCCGGGAACGATCGGCGGTGAGAGCACCGCGGATGTTCTGCGCCAGGCTCGCTTCGACCCGTCCGTGAAATCGGTGGTGCTGCGGGTCGACAGTCCCGGCGGCAGCATGTTCGCGTCGGAGCAAATTTTGCGCGAGGTGCAGGCATTGCGCAAAGCCGGCAAGCCGGTGGTGGTTTCGATGAGCACCTACGCGGCCTCCGGCGGATATTATATTTCCGCGGCGGCGAATCAGATATTTGCCAGTCCGACGACGCTCACCGGCTCGATCGGCGTGTTCTCCGTTGTGCCCACCTTCGAGCGCACGCTCGCGAAGCTCGGCGTTAAAGTCGACGGCCTCGGCACGACGCCGCTGGCGGGGGACATGCGCATGGATCGCACCCTGGGATCAGGCACCAAGCAAATCCTTCAGGAATCAGTCGACCATGCCTATTCGGTATTTCTGCAGCGGGTGGCGGACGGCCGGAAAAAAAGCGTCGAAGACGTCGACAAGATCGCCCAGGGCCGCGTGTGGGCCGGCGTCGATGCCGAGCGCATCGGCTTGGTGGATCATCTCGGCGGGCTCAAGGACGCCACCGACGCGGCCGCCAAGCTGGCCGAATTGGGCGCCGACTATGAGGTCGACTACATCCAACCCGAGCTCAGCCTGAAGGAAGAGCTGTTGATGCAATTGCGGTCGCAGGCCGTCGAGTTGGGGCGCATGGCCGGCATCATTCCGCCGCCCGGCGACATCGAACGGGTGCTCGACCCGCTGCTCGAACAGGCGCGCGCCATCGCCCGGCTCAACGATCCCCGGGGTCTCTATGCGTATTGCTGGTGCACGCAGCCGCGCGGTGTCAGCCGCCTTATCAGATAACGCCTACAGCGGTTGCGGAGCGCGGAGGACTGGCGGTGTTCACACCGCAGCCACTACTTTCATCGAACGAGCACCATCCATTCGGTCCCTTCGGAGAAAGCATGCCCATCAAATTGCCCGCTCCCGTGACGCTCTACCTCGCGGCGGACGAACAGAACGACCTGGACAAACTCAGCCGCTGCTTCACCAAAAATGCCCGCGTCCAGGACGATCATCGCGAGTACGAAGGGCTCGAGGCAATCAAGTCGTGGAAGGCGCGCACTACGCAATATCGTTTTGTCACCGAACCGCTCCGCGCTGCAGTGACGGAAAAGAACGTCCGGCTGCACGCGCGTCGCACCGGCGATTTTCCGGGCAGCCCGGCGGAACTCGATTACACCTTCGTGTTGACCGACGGCAAGATCGCATCGCTCGACATTCGTTAGCGCTGCGTGAACCGCTACCGGCGCCGCTCCGGCGGGTCGGTCTGCTTCGGCTGAACACCTGAAGGGTTCGGCTCATTGCCCGTGCGCTCGTGGTCGGGCAGCTGGTCGGGTGCGGGATGGGCGGGATTTTCCGTGGCCATGCGAGAACTCCAGTGGCGGCAGTCAGGCAAGGTTAGACGGTCGTCGCTTCAGGCAGTGTCGGCCAAGCTCCGCGAGTCTTGTCAGCCCACCGGCGCATCGAGCTTGCGGCGGTAGCGGTCATCCATCTCGGCGAGCGTTGCGGCAAGCGAATTTTCGGTCTCCTCCAGTTCACGACGCAGCCCGTCGAGGGCGGTCGCGATTCGCTGATCGGAAAGCGCCAGCTCGGTGCGGATGAGGCTGCCCAGTTCCGTGAAGCGCGATGCCTCGGCGCTCTCGGCCAAGGTCCGCTGCGCCTGCAGTTCCTTGGCCTGCCGGCGGAATTCCATCAGGAGTGTGCCCTGCCACACCCCCACGTAGGCGGATAGCACCAGGAGCCCCAAGGCGAAGAGCGCCAGCATGATCAAGCCCAAGGGCGCATCCACCGAGGTCACCGCCAGGCTCACATGGGCCGGCGCGGCGAACACACGCCAATTGAGCACGACGAACACCGCCAGCAGCAATGCCACGCCCAAGGCCAGCAAGGTTCTAAAACGCATTGACACCATCCTCCGGGCTGGGATCAGGCCTTCCGCGCCGGCTGCATGCCCCCTTTAGTTCAGAGCGCCGCCCAGTCCAATATGACCTTGCCCGACTTGCCCGAGTTCATGATCTCGAAGCCCTCGATGTAGTCGTTCACCCCGAGTCGGTGGGTGATGACCGGCCGGACATCCAAGCCGCTTTGCAACATGCTCGACATCTTGTACCAGGTCTCGAACATCTCGCGACCATAGATGCCCTTGATGACCAATCCCTTGAATATCACCTGGTTCCAGTCGATCGCCGTCTCACCGGGGGGGATCCCCAGCATCGAGACGCTCCCGCCATGATTCATGGTCCGCAGCATTTCCTTGAGCGCCAGCGCATTGCCGGACATCTCGAAGCCGACGTCGAATCCTTCCTCCATGGACAGGTCGCGCATGGCATCATCGAGCGATTCGCGCGCGACGTTCAACGCCCTCGAAGCTCCCATGGCCGAGGCGAGCGCGAGCCGATAGTCATTGACGTCGGTGATTACCACATGTCGGGCGCCGCAGTGGCGCGCGATCGCCACCGCCATGATGCCGATCGGTCCGGCGCCGGTGATGAGCACATCCTCGCCCACCACGTTGAAGGCGAGGGCGGTGTGGGTGGCATTACCGAGTGGATCGAGGATCGACGCGATCTCATCGTCGATGGCCGCAGGCAGCTTGAAGACGTTGGACGCCGGGATGGTCAGGTATTCGGCGAAGGAGCCGGCACGGTTGACGCCCACCCCCGAGGTGTTGCGGCACAAATGCCGGCGGCCGGCGCGGCAGTTCCGGCAATGACCGCAGGTGATGTGGCCCTCGCCGGAGACCCGGTCACCGACGGCGAAACCGCGCACTTCACTGCCCATGTCGACGATCTCGCCCGCGTATTCATGACCCACGGCCATCGGTACGGGCACGGTTTTGCGGGCCCATTCGTCCCAGTTGTAGATATGCATGTCGGTGCCGCAGATGGCGGAGCGATGGACCTTGATGAGTACGTCATTGTGGCCCATGGAGGGCTGCGGCACGTCCTGCATCCAGATGCCCGGCTCGGCCCTGGCTTTGACAAGTGCTTTCATATGCCTGCCCTCAATGAATGATACCGAGATCGCGTCCACAGCGAGCGAACGCCTGGACGACCTGCGTCAGCTGCAGGGTGGAGTGCGCAGCATTCATCTGGGTGCGGATCCGGGCCTTGCCGTGCGGGACCACCGGGAACGCGAATGCGACCACGTAGATGCCTTCGGCCTGCATCCGCTCGGCCAGACGCACCGCGAGCGTCGCATCGCCCAACATGATGGGGATGATGGGATGTTCGCCCGGCAGGAGCGAAAGCCCGATTTTTTGCATCTCGCTGCGGAAATAGCGGGCGTTCGCGTGCACGCGCTCGCGCAGCTCCGGCGAACTCTCGAGCAGGTCCAACACCCGGAGCGTACCGGCGGCGACGGTGGGCGCGATGCTGTTCGAAAACAAGTAGGGGCGCGACCGCTGGCGCAGCCAGGCGACGATCTCTTTTCGCGCGGCGATATAACCGCCGCTTGCGCCGCCGAGTGCCTTGCCGAGGGTGCCGCTCATGATGTCGATGCGGCCCATCACGCCACGCAGTTCGTGCGAGCCACGGCCGCGGCCGCCGAGGAAGCCGGTTGCATGGGAGTCGTCCACCATGACCAGGGCGCCATAGCGATCGGCGAGGTCGCAAATTTCAGCGAGCCGGGCGATCGAGCCGTCCATCGAAAAGACGCCGTCGGTGGCGATCAAGCGGACGCGCGAGCCCTGCGAATCCTTCAGTGCCTGTTCGAGTTCGTTCAGATCGCCGTTCGCGTAGCGCAGCCGGCGCGCCTTGCACAGACGGATGCCGTCGATGATGCTGGCGTGGTTCAACGCATCGCTGATGACGGCATCTTGCTCGTCGAGCAGCGTTTCGAACAGTCCGCCGTTGGCGTCGAAGCACGACGAATAGAGAATGGTGTCGTCGAAGCCGAGATAGGAAGAGAGGCGCTCCTCGAGTTCTCGATGCACACTCTGGGTGCCGCAGATGAAGCGCACCGATGCGACGCCGTAGCCGTAGCGCTCGAGGGCCCGTTGCGCCGCTTCGACCACTGCCGGGTGATTGGCGAGCCCGAGGTAATTGTTCGCGCAGAGATTGATCATCTCGCGTCCGTCGGCAAGTCGGACCACCGGTCCCTGGGCGGAGCCGATGATGCGCTCCCGTTTCAGGAGGCCGCCGGCCTCGAGCGCCTGGGTGTCACGGTTCAGGCGATCGAGAAATTCTTGTGCTCCGTTCATCCGGTTAGTATAGCGGCCGTATCTCGACCTTGGGATCTATCGCTCCATGACGGATGAGACGCAAGCTTCCCACCGCCTGGACAAATGGCTGTGGCATTGCCGGTTTTACAAGACGCGTTCGCTCGCGACCGCAGCGATCACCGGCGGTAAGGTGCATTTGAATGCGGAGCGGGTGAAGCCGGCGCATCGAATACGGGTCGGCGATCGCCTGAGCCTGTCGCTGCAGGGCAGCGTTGCCGAGTTCGAGGTGTTGGGCACGCCGGTGCGGCGCGGACCGGCAGCGGAGGCGCAGCAGCACTTCCGTGAGACCCCCGAGAGCGCGAAGCGGCGCGCCCATCTCAAAGATCAGCAGCGGCTCGCGGAAGCGTCGCGGCCGCGCCCCGACGCCCGCCCTGACAAACGCGACCGACGCCGGCTGCTCCGGTTGCAGCGAGAGCAGACGTAGGGTTCTTAAGACCTAAGTCCAAAGATCGGCCATGTTCTGCGGGTCGTCCAGCTCGCATTCGACGGCGGTTTCGGGTTCCAGGTCATGCCAGCGCGCCACGGTCCACGCCGCCGATGCAAAGCCCGCAGTGGCCAGTTCGCGGGGCTCGGGCGCCGGCCCGAAACGGCTCGCGATATGACTCAAACCCGGATTGTGGCCGCAGACGAGCAGATGCACCGCACCCCACTCGACGCCGGTGAGCACTTGCCACGTGGTTTCAGGGGTCGCCAGATAGAGCTCCCGTACACCTTGGATCTTGGTGCCGTCGAGTTCCAGGATGCCGGCGAGAATCGACGCGGTCGCCCAGGTGCGCTCCGCGGGACTTGCCAGGATCAGGTCCGGAATCAGACCTCGGCGCGCGAGCCGGGAGGCCATCTCGCGCGCTTCGTTGACGCCACGCCGGGTGAGGGCGCGCTCGAAGTCCTCGGGGCAGCTATGAACGGGCTGTGCCTGTCCATGGCGGAACAGCGTCAGCCTGAGCGGACCCATACGCGACCATCGACGATCTTGGTCTCGTAGACCGGGATCGGTTCGTAGGCCGGCGGAGTGAGCGCGGCGCCCGTCCGCAGGCAGAATCGCGCGCCATGCCGGGGACAGATGATCTCCCCCTTTTCAACGGCACCACCGGTCAATTCCGCTCCGTCATGCGTGCAGATGTCTTCCACGGCGAAATACTCTTCACCGCTGCGCGCCAGGGCGATGGAGCGGCGACCTGTGCTGAGCGATCGGCTTTCACCGTCCTGCAACGCCGTCGCGAGTCCCCCATCGATCCATTTATCAGCCACTGTCATCGCCTCCTTGACTCCATGCCTCCCTCGCCATCACATCATGCCGGTTTGCAGTCGCGCTTCATCGGACATCATGCTCTGGTTCCAGGGCGGATCGAAGACCAGCTCGACGTTCGCCTGGGCAACCGTCGGCACGATCTCGACCTTGTTGCGCACGTCGTTGACCAGCACTTCGCCCATGCCACAGCCGGGCGCGGTCAAGGTCATCTTCACGTCGACAGCGCGGGTGGCGTCCGCGTTGGTGCTCATTTCACAGGCGTAGATGAGACCCAGATCGACAATGTTCACGGGAATTTCCGGGTCGTAGCAGGTGCGAAGCTGCTGCCAGATGATGGCGAGGATGTCCTCATCCGACGCACCCGGCGGCACCTCGGGCGGCACTGCGGCGGTCTTGCCGATCGCATCGGCATCCACGCCGGCGATTCGGAACAAGTTGCCGTCGATGTAGACGGTGAAACTGCCGCCCAATGCCTGGGTGATGTAACCCACCGAGCCCAGCTTGAGATTGACCTCGACGCCCGCGGGAATTGCCACGGCCTTGACGTCGCGCCCGACGACGATGGGTTCGTTTTCGTATGAATGCATAGCCTCTTCACTCGGTTGAAACGGCGTCAGGCAGACCGGCTTCCGGCGCCTTGAGCGCCGACACGAGGGTATGCCAGCAAAGACTCGCGCATTTGACCCGGGCTGGAAATTCTCGCACGCCCGACAAGGCCGCCAGTTTGCCGAGCTCGTCGCTCGAGGCCGCATCGTCGGTCAGTAATTGATGCACCCGATCGAACAGTGCCAGTGCCGCGGCTCGCGACTGACCCTTGACCGCCTCGGTCATCAGGGAAGCCGAGGCGGTGGAAATGGCGCACCCCTGGCCTTCGAAGCGGATATCGGCGATGCAATCGCCCGACATCTTGAGCCGCACGGTCAGACGGTCGCCGCACATGGGATTGAAACCCTCGACGCTCGCATCGGCCGGGTCCAGGGCACCGAAGTTGCGGGGATGGCGATTGTGGTCGAGGATGACATCGCGATAAAGATCGTTGAGTTCCATGGGCTTTGGCTCGAATCCGCTCAGGCGAAGATCGCTTTCGCGCGCCGTATGGCGGCGCTCAAGTGGTCGATCTCCTCGAAGGTGTTGTAGAACGCGAAGGATGCGCGCGCCGTCGCCGGCACTTTGAAGAAATCCATCACCGGCATGGCGCAGTGATGGCCGGTGCGGATGGCGATCCCTTACTCGTCCAAGATGGTGCCGAGATCGTGGGCATGGACGCCCGCCACGACGAATGATACCAGGCTCGCCTTGTCGCGCGCCGTGCCGACGATGGACAGACCGTCGATCTCGCCGAGCGCCTCGGTGGCAACCTCGAGCAGCGCCTGCTCATGGGCGTGCGCGCCGGCCAGATCGAGCCCGGCGAGATACTCGATGCCGGCGCCCAAGCCGATGGCGCCCGAGATGTTCGGCGTGCCGGCCTCGAACTTGTACGGCAGGCTGTTATAGGTAGTCTTGCCGAAAGTCACCGCCAGAATCATATCGCCGCCGCCCTGCCAGGGCGGCATTCGATCGAGCACCGACTCGCGGCCATACAGAACGCCGATGCCCGTGGGGCCGAAGAGCTTGTGGCCGGAAAAGGCATAAAAATCGCAGCCCAACGCCTGGACGTCCACCGGCATGTGCGGCACCGCCTGGGCGCCGTCGATCAGTGTCGTGATGCCCCGCGCCTTGGCGGCGCCGATCAGCCGCCCGATCGGCAGCACGGTGCCCAGGGCGTTCGACACATGCGCGCACGCAAAAAGCCTGGTGCGTTCGTTCATCAGGGCTTCCACCGCCTCGGCGTGGACCTCACCCTGCGCATCCATGGGCGCGACAACGAGCGTCGCTCCGGTCTGTTCGCAAACCAGCTGCCACGGGACGATGTTGGCGTGATGTTCCAGGTGGGTGATGAGAATTTCATCGCCCGGTACGAGCAGCGGCCGCGCGTAGCTCTGGGCGACCAGATTGATGGCCTCGGTCGTGCCGCGCACGAAAATGATTTCCTGCCGCGAGCGGGCGTTCAGGAAGCCCACGACCCGGTCGCGGGCGGTCTCATAACGTTCCGTCGCCTCCTGACTGAGCGCGTGCACGCCGCGATGAATGTTCGAATGATGATGGCGTTCGTAATCATCGACCGCATCGATCACGGCGAGCGGGCGCTGGGCGGAAGCGCCATTGTCGAAATAGACGAGCGGCTTGCCGTGAATGCTGCGCGCGAGAATGGGAAAGTCGCGGCGCACGGACGCCACATCGAACCGCGGACCGGCATTTTTCAGTGCTGTGTTGTTCATCGGAATTTGTTCAAAACGTGTGAATCGGGCAATTGGGCGATCAACGCACCCTCGATGGCGGTGCGGGCTGACGGCACGGCCATGTCGAGCAATACGTCGGCGAGAAATGCATAGACGAGGAGACTCTGGGCGGTCTCACGGTCGAGGCCGCGGGACAGCATGTAGAAGAGCATGTCCGGATCCAGGCGGCCGATGGTTGCACCATGCGCGCACTTGACCTCGTCGGCGTGTATTTCCAATTGCGGGCGCGTGTCGATCTCCGCGCTCGGCGACAGCAGCAGGCCGCGGCAGGACTGCAGCGAGTCGGCATGCACGGCGCCTGCGTTGACCACGACCTTGGAGTTGAACACCACCCGGCTCGTGCCGCTGGCGATGGCGCGCGCCGTCTGCCGGCTCCGCGTGTCGCGGGCATTGTGGGTGACGATGTTGACGCAGTCCACGTGGCGCGCTTCGTGACCCACCAGCAGCGAATAGCTGTCGTGCACCGCTCCGGGCCGATCCAGGGAAGCTTCGAGCGTCGTGCGAACCAGACCTCCGCCGAGTGCGATCGTGAACTGTTTGCAATGGCTGCCTGCATGCTGCCGGATATTGAGCGAGTCGATGTGCTCGGCCAGAGCGCTGGTGGCAAAAACCCGGTAATGCTCGAGCTGCGAACCCTCTTGGGCCGTGATCTGCGTGGCGGAGTTGCACAGCGGGGGATGCGCACCCTGCTCGACGAAGTGTTCGATGATGGTGGCCTTCGAGCCCGGCGCGGCGTCGATGATGATGCGCGGGTGGGCGATGTTGTCCGCCGCGTCGGCGGTGAGTACATGCAGGATGACGAGCGGGGTCGGCACCGTCTCGGTGATCTTCAGATACAGGCCATCGGTGAAGAGCGCTATGTTGACCAGGCCCCAGCGGGCCTGATCGGCATCGGAAAGCGGCTCGAGATGGGACGCGATCAAGGCCGGGTCCGTCCGCGCCAGATCGCGCAGACTGCGGATCGCGATTCCGTCGAACCAGGCATCCATGTGGCTGGGCAACGACGGATGCCCGTTCACCATCAGAACCGTCGCCGCGCGGGCATCCGCCGAGAGCAGGGAGAGCGAGGCGGTGGTCGCGTATTCACCCGGCGGCCAGGATGGCGCCGGCACGAACGAGTGCGCCGCGATATGCTTCAAATTCGTGTAGCGCCACGTTTCATCCCGCGTCGTCGGCAGGCCCAACCGCAGCAATCGTTGCATGGCCTGGTCTCGCAGCCGCGACAGCGGATCGGCGCCGCGCTCACGCCATTCAGCCTCGAAGGAGCGCAGCGCAGCCGAGACCGGGGGAGGCACCCCCAAGGCACTTGCCGCGCTCATGCGACCTCGCTCTCCGCGACCCAGTCGTAGCCCCGGCGTTCGAGTTCCAGCGCGAGCGAGCGATCCCCGGATTTGCGGATGCGCCCGCCGGAGAGCACATGCACGAAATCCGGCACGATATAGTCGAGGAGGCGCTGGTAATGCGTGACCAGGACCACCGCCCGCGATTGGTCCCGCAAACTGTTCACTCCCATCGACACCACTTTCAAGGCGTCGATGTCGAGTCCGGAGTCCGTCTCGTCGAGAATCGCCAGCTTGGGCTCGAGCACGAGCATCTGCAGGATCTCGTTGCGCTTCTTCTCGCCGCCGGAAAAACCTTCGTTGACCCCGCGGGAGAGAAACGATTCGCTCATCTGCATCAGCTTCATTTTCTGCTTGATGAGCGCCAGAAAATCATAGGCGTCGACCTCCGGCTTGCCGGCCGCCTTACGCTTCGCATTGAGTGCAGCTTTGAGCAGATACACGTTGTTGACGCCGGGGATCTCGACGGGGTACTGAAAGCCCAGGAACAATCCCGCGCGCGCCCGCTCCTCCGCGGGCAACGCCAGCAAATCCTGGCCCGCGAAGGTCACCGTGCCGCCGGTCACCGAGTAATCCTCGCGTCCCGCCAGAACCTGCGCGAGAGTGCTCTTGCCCGAGCCGTTCGGCCCCATGATGGCATGCACTTCGCCCGCCTTCACCTCGAGGTTCACCCCCTTGAGTATGTCCTTGCCCGCGACCCGCGCATGCAGATCCTTGATCTTCAACAACGTCGAATCCTTGAGCATGTTCAACCCACCGCCCCTTCCAAACTCACGCTCAGCAAATTCTGCGCCTCCACCGCGAATTCCATCGGCAGCTCCTTGAAAACCACCTTGCAGAAACCGCTGACGATCATGTTGACCGCATCCTCCGCGGAAATCCCCCGCTGCAGGCAATAAAACAGCTGATCTTCACCGATCCGGGAGGTGCTCGCCTCGTGTTCGACCGTGGCGGTCGGATTCTTGACTTCCATGTACGGGAAGGTGTGCGCCGCGCAGGCCGAGCCCATCAGCAACGAGTCGCACTGGGTGAAGTTCCGCGCGCCGTCGGCGCCCGGCAGGATTTTCACCAAGCCGCGATAGGTGTTCTCGGCATGGCCGGCGGAAATGCCCTTCGAGACGATGGTGCTCTTGGTGTTGCGGCCGACGTGAATCATCTTGGTGCCGGTGTCGGCCTGCTGATAATTGTTGGCAACCGCCACGGAATAGAATTCGCCGACCGAGCCTTCGCCCTTCAGAACGCAGCTCGGGTACTTCCAGGTGATTGCCGAGCCCGTTTCCACCTGAGTCCAGGAAATTTTCGAGTTACGGCCGCGACACTCGCCGCGCTTGGTGACGAAATTATAGATTCCGCCGAGGCTGTTCTCGTCGCCGGGATA
>Ga0116228_10002886_pt1 | contig 14989 bp, 14 predicted proteins | sample S1TSphfallax_2_FD_89694 | JGI IMG/M metagenome (GOLD analysis project Ga0116228, IMG submission 89694) | Host-associated microbial communities from peat moss isolated from Minnesota, USA - S1T2_Fc - Sphagnum fallax MG | ecosystem: Host-associated > Plants > Peat moss > Unclassified | place...
CCAGCTCAACTGAATCGCGTGCCGCGTCGCCTGCGGAGCGTCTATTCGAATTCTGTAACGAACAACTGGCCGGCCGCACCAGCAGCTATAGAAAGCATCTCGACGATTTGCCCAAGGGCCACGCTGCAATGCAGCATGCTCAACTCGAAGTCCTGCTGCTACAGCTTGGTTTGTCCGCCAACCCGGTGGCAATCCAATGTTTCGGACACTTGGATGGCGCAACCGTGCGAGCCATCGCCAACATCACCCGTTGGCTGACTTATCTTCCGCAGGAATGTGTCATCGCCATGGTTCGTGATGGGTGGCACTGGTCCACTTGAGGGCAGAGACGGCATGGCACTCAACGTACTGTTGGTCCAAAGCGATGCGCACGGCGCTCGAACGGTTCGCGAGGCGCTCGCGCCCAGCGCGCACTATGATATCGATTGGGTGGATTGCTGCGCTCTGGGGCTGGCTCGACTGCACGCGCTCGGCCGGCAATCGACAACCCGGCCGAAAGGCATCGCGGTGATGCTGGTGGAATTGTCCCTGACCGATGCCGTCGGCCTCGACATCATCGACCGGCTGCATGCGGCGTCACCGGCGATCCCGATCGTCATACTGACGCCGACCCGCGACGCGGCGATGGCGGAGGCCGGATTGCAGCGTGGCGCACAAGATTTCCTGCTGAAGGAACGGGTCGACGACTATGTGTTGCCCAAGACGCTGGCAGCGGTCATCGCCCGGGCGGCGGCGGCCGATACCCTGGCCGATGCGCGCGAACGTGCGCAGATTACCCTCAACTCAATCGGCGATGCGGTGCTTTGCACGGACATCGCCGGCAACGTCTCCTATCTCAATCTCGTCGCGGAGCGGTTGACCGGCTGGCCGTCGGCCGAGGCGATCGGCCAACCCTGCGATACCGTGCTGCAAATCGTCGACTCAACCACCGGAGCGACGACACCCAACCCGCTGAAGGCCGCCGCTCGTGCTGACAAAACGCTCGGACTGCCGAGCGCCTCGCTGTTGATCCGCCGCGATGGCGTGGCGCTGCCCATCGAGGATTCTTCTGCGCCGATCCATGACCGGGACGGCGCGGTGGTGGGCGCCGTCATGGTGTTCCACGACGTGAGCACGGCCCGCGCGATGACCGATCGATTGGCGCATTTCGCCCAGCACGACAGCCTGACAAACCTGCCGAACCGCTTGCTCCTGCACGATCTCTTTACCCATGAGTTGCTCGCGGCGAAGCGGCACGCGACGGTACTCGCGGTCTTGTATCTGGACCTCGACCGGTTCAAGGAAATCAATGATTCGCTGGGTCACGCGGCCGGCGATCAACTGTTGAAGACGGTTGCCGCGCGATTGCTCGAATGCGTGCGGGCGTCCGACACGGTATGCCGTCTCGGCGGCGATGAGTTCGTGATCGTTCTCTCCGAGGTGGCCCATGCAAGAGATGCCGCCATCTGTGCGGAAAAAGTTCTGCACAGCCTGCGCTTCCCGGTGGTCGTCGACGGTCACGAAGTGCGCATTTCAACGAGCATCGGCATCGCCATCTTTCCGGATGACGGCAACGACGTCGGCAGCCTGCTGCAGAACGCCGATTCCGCCATGTACGCGGCGAAGGGCCTGGGTAGAGACAATTACAATTTTTATCGACGTGAGTTGAACACGGCCGCCAACGAGCGGCGGCTCGTCGATGAGCGCCGACCCGCAGCTTCTATCGCCTAGCGACCGCCCGCATTATCTGAGCTCGATGATGCGGCTGCCCGAGGTGTAGCGCCTGAGACCCCGTTCGAACACCCACCCTGCGAGGCCGGCATAAGCCAGCGCCGCCATGGCGCAGGCCACGAGCTTGCGCGGATCGCCGTCGCGGACCGCTTCGACGGGCATCATGGCAACGAAGCCGGCGGGAAACACGGTGAGCAGCACGAACCTTACCGCGAACCCGAACGGGTGTTCCGGATAATAGGCGACCATCATGAACATCTGAAACAGCTCCTCCGACAACAACCCGGAATTTGGCATCCAGAAGGCGAGGCATTGCAACAGGGTGGCGGTCGCCGCGACGACGACCGCACCCAGAGTCCCAACCAATAACAACATCGGCAGATCCGCCCAGCCTCGATGGCTGAGCACCGTCCAGAACACCAGGGCGCTGCCCATGTCGCCGAGGCCGGAGGGGATGGACTGGCTGAACAACAAAGCCGGCAATGGATGACGTGGCCGGCCGAGATAGGGGTCGAGCCCGCCGCTGCCGATCGTAGTGGCCAGGTCACGGAAGCCACCCGCCAGAAACACGGCCAAACCGAATGCCCAGCAGCATACTCCGATCAGCAAGGCGAGATCCTCACGGACCCAGCCCTTCAGACTCGTGAAGTTGCGGAAATAGATTACAAACGTGATGAAGAAGAGAAAATTGTTGGTCGCCATCAGCAACATCGCGCTCAGCGCGGCGATCGGTCGGGCGAATGCCGAGCCGATGGACATACGCAGCAAGGTCCACGCGTATCTCATGCCTAAGTCCCCCGTTCGAGGAAGCGCGCGATCGCAGCTCGATCGGTCAGCCAGGCCATACCGGCGAGCACGATGAGCCAGATCAATTGCAACCTCAGCACCGCGATCGCGTGCCCCGGCGAAGGATCGAGTGCCAGGGAGGCCGGTGCCGACAACATAGCCGCGAACGGACTGTTCTCGGCAAAGCGCCGAAACGGCGCCGGATACAGACTCAACGGGATGATGAGCCCACCCAACACGAACAATCCCTTCTGCCAAATCCAGTGCAGAGGCGCAGCCGAACCGGTCCAGATCGTGGCGAGCCCGATCATCAGATGACAGAGATGCAGGATGGCGAGTGCCAGGAGCACCGAGGCCAGCCCTGCGAGAAGCATGGCGGGATCGATCGGCACCGTACCACTAAGCCCCAGTGCCGCAACAAAACCGACGAGGGCAAAGATCGGCAGCCGGAAGGCGATGCCACCGCACCATTGCGCGCAGCAGGCGCGCGCATAGTCGATGGGTCGGGTGAGGTTGGTGGCCAGGGCGCCGCTACGAATATCATCTTCGATCTCCCGGTACGGAATGCCCGTCGAAAATACGATCCATTCGGTGACCGCGAGATACCAGATCAGTCTTTCGGGCGTGAGTTCCGGCCGGCGCAGCTCAGCGAGCGGCGTCGCCCGCCAGAAGGCCCAGAAAATTCCGAGAGCCAGGACGTTGAGTCCGCCCCTCGCCGCGGTGGCGAGCGGCTCGGCCGCCGCTCGGCGCCAACCGATGCGGGCGAAGGCGCGAAGCGCGCTCGAATTAGAGCTGAGTTGCACCGGCCGGTCCCTTCGAGGCGCGGGGATCTGCGGTCTCGCCGCGATAAATCGCCTTGATCACATCCTCGAGCGGCGGGTTCTCCACCGACAGGTCGCGAATGGTCAGCCGCTCGAGCGCTGTAGCCACGACCTTCTCGATCGGCACCACCGTTGTATCCACCGACAGGGTGAGCCGATACGGCTCGACGGCCACCGCTGCCACGCCGTCAATCCGCAGCTCCGGAGTCTCCTGGGCGGTCACCAACGTGACGGTTCGGCGGCGCAGGAAATCGCGTTTCAATTGTGCAATCGGCAAGTCCATCAGCAAACTGCCATGATCAATGACGATGACGCGCTCGCAGATCCTTTCGATATCACCGGTATCGTGCGATGTGAGCAGTACCGTCGTGCCGGAGTCGCGGGACAGGCCGTCCAGATGATCGCGCAGCAACGCCTTGCTGGTGACATCCAGTCCGATAGTCGGCTCGTCGAGCAGCAGGATCGATGGCGCATGGATGAGTGCGCCGACGATCTCGCAGCGCAGTCGCTGACCGAGCGACAACTGCGCTACCGGTCGGTCGATGAACGCCCCGATTTCAAAACCATCGATCAAGCGCGCCATGCGTTGTCGCAACACAGTACGGTCCACGTCATAGATCTGTCCGAGCAGGTCGAGGCTCGCACGCACCGGGAGTTGCCACCAGAGTTGCGAGCGCTGGCCGAAGACGATGCCGATATGGCGGGCCAGCTTGCCACGGTCACGCCAGGGCACGAAGCCCGCCACCTCTGCGTGGCCCGAGGTGGGGACGAGGATCCCCGTCAGCATTTTCAGGCTGGTCGACTTACCGGCCCCATTCGGGCCGATGAAAGCGACCCGTTCCGAAGGCTCGATCTGCAGCGACAGATCCTGTACGGCGAGCAGATCGATCGCCGGCGCACGGCGCAGCAGGCGGCGAAGAAGCGCTCCGTCCGCCGGCTCGGGCTGCCTCACGCGGAAGCTTTTCGTCAGATTATCTGTGCGTATCGCGGCCATGCAGCATGAATCTACCCCATATTGCGCTCAAGGCAGCCGTTACCGACGGGCGATCGCATCGCAGCAACACCGAATCGGAACCTTTGCGCTATGATCCGACGTGACCAAGAATCTTGAAACAGAGCAGACGCGAGCATTGCTCGAGGCAATCTTAAAAGGTTGCAGAGAATCCATTATTGCGTGCTCACCCTCGGGCGTCATCCTCGCCTTTAGTGGGGCCGCCGAAAAGACCTTCGGTTATCGTGCCGCCGAAGTGGTCGGCCGGCATCTGTCGATCCTCGTACCCACGGATCGATTCGAGGCGCTCGAGCGCATGATGCAGCAGGTATTCCAAGGCGGCAGGGTCTCCGGATACGACGGGTGGTGCCTGTCCCAGGATGGAATCCGGTTTCCGGTATCGGGTGATGTCTTGCCAATGACGAATCCTGCCGGAGACGCGGTAGGCATCTCCATCATCCTCCGCGACAACTCCAATGACGAGCACCGCCGGATTCTCGGCGCGGCGGGAGACGGCATTTACGGACTCGATGCCAATGGCCTGACCACGTTTGCGAATCCGGCTGCTCTCTCGATGCTCGGATACACCTCTGATGAACTCATTGGGAAAGCCCAGCATGCCATGATTCACCATTCATTTGCGGACGGCAGTCCGGCTCCGCGTGAAACCTGTCTCATCTATCAGGCACTGCATGACGGCCTCGTGCACTACTGCGACACGGAAGTCTTCTGGAAGAAAGACGGCAGCAGCCTGCCCATCGCCTATACCAGCACGCCGATCATACGCAATGGCAAGCCGGATGGCGCCGTCGTTGTTTTCCAGGAGATCGCCGAAAGAAAGCGACGCGAACGGGCGCTGTTCGAGTCCAGCAAGCTCGAGGCGATCGGCACGCTGGCGGCCGGCATCGCTCACGATTTCAACAATATTCTCGCCAGCATCATCAGCTTTGCGGAATTGACCGCCGACGACGTGACCCCTGGGTCGGACGCCGAACGCAACGTCCAGCGGATCATCAATGGCTGTTTTCGCGCGCGCGACCTGGTGAATCGGATGCTCGACTTTGCGCGCGGCCGGCCGGTCAACCCTTTGCAAGTGAACCTTGCATTCCAGATACGGGAAGCGCTGACATTCTTGCGTGCTTCATTGCCGGCATCCGTCGAACTGTCTTTTGAGAGCCAAATGGCGGAGGCCACCACCATCCTGGCCGATCCCACGCAGATCATGCAAATCGTGATGAACCTGTGCATCAACGCTGCACATGCCATGCACAACCAGGGCGTCATCGGCATTCGCATCGATCCTGCCGCAACGATCCAAGATGCGCCGCAGAACCAACGCGATGGACTCTGCATCACGGTGGCCGATACCGGCACCGGCATGACGCCCGAAGTGTCGCAGCGGATATTCGACCCGTTTTTCACCACCAAGGCGCCCGGTGAAGGGAGCGGCTTGGGTCTGTCGGTGGTCTATGGCATCGTCAAGACCATGGGTGGTGTCATTCAAGTGCACAGCAACGCTGTTCTCCCCAGCACCGGGACCCAGTTCAAGGTGTTCCTGCCGGCAGCCCTGGCGTAAGCCCACGTTCGCGCGTCGAAACAGCGAACTTATGGGAAGACTCGCCAGGGTGACGACGGCAATGGGCTTGATGGGCGCGCTCTGCCTTGCCGGCGCCGCAGCAGCCGACGCGCTGCATGAGACCCGATCACAAAAGATCGCTGAACTCACCGCGGACCTGGGCTACGGTGACGACCTCAAGCACCTCGATGCCGCGATCGCCTTGCTCGCCGCCGATGTCGCCCCCGGCGATCCTGAATGGAATCCTACCCATCCCCGCTGGCCGGCGGTGCGCGGCGTCATCAAGACCGACCTGCACGACGATGCGGATCGCATCTTCGGCGAAACCGAGGTCGCGATCCGGGAGGGGGCGCTGCAGGCGCTCGAGGTGGGCGTGGTGGGCGATGACCTCGACTTCGCCCTCGCCTTCTTCCGCTCAGGCACAGGCGGCCATTTCAGGGATCTTCAGTTCGCGCTGACCGATCTCAGCATCCAGATCAGCCTCGAAAGGCAGACGGCCGCGAGCGGTGACGCGGTCGACAATCTCGACGTGCGCAGGCGCATCGTCGAATTGTGGCTGCCCATCGTCTTCATCCGCAGCGTCTACCCGCCGCAAACCGCGGAGCGCACCATCGACACCGCCTACGAGCAATTCAGCAAACTGCGCGGCCCGCAGGTCGACGCGCTGGCCAAGCGCTTTGCCGACGACCTGCCGCAGTTCACAAACTTCGTCCACTCGGCGTCGTTCGGCCGGATCATCGAGGCGGAAAAGCTCGCTTCGCAACGCGCTCCGGCGCCCAATCTGACCGCGTTTCTGACCGCAGAAGAACGGCGCCACGCCGCTGCCTGGCATGCCGCCTACCTCGCGCCTTAATCGCGTTTGGAGCGCACCCAGCGTTGCTCACGCGCAAACAGGAATTTCAGGTACAGCGGCAGCTTGGAGAGCGCATAGAACGGCGCCAGCGCCATGCTGCCGAGCGACACCACGCTGCGCCCATAACGGTTCCAGGACAGGAACACCGACAGCGCCAGCAGCAGCAAGCCGAGCGTCGCCAGATCGACAGGTGCCTGCAATCCGGTGACGGCGAACAGCACGATACCCAATCCCCAGACCGCCAGCAGCTGCAGCAGCAGCAAGGCGAGCGGTGGTACCGCGACATCGAACGCCAGCGCGATCATGCCGGCACTTCGCGCTTTGATACCGGCCCAGAATAACACCGGCGCCTCGCGTACGATGACGGAGAGGTGACCGTGTTCCCAGCGGCGACGCTGGCTCGAGCTGCCCTCGCGGGACACCGGGAACTCGCTCGTGATGAGCGCCTCGGGGCAGAACCGCGTGAATGTGCCGGCGCTTGCCAGCTCGACCCCGAGCTGCAAATCCTCGACGATGTTCGTCGTCGCAAGCTGCGCGGCCTTGATGCGGTGCCAGGGAAAGGCCATGCCGCTGCCCATCAGCCGGCAGGGAAGTCCGAGCCGGTGCATGCCGAGCGCGCGCACCCGGCCTTTGAAGATCCAGGCGAATTCGGCCATGCGCATCAGGGGACTCGCCGCCGGGGGTGAGCGCATCAGGTACAGTCCCTGAACCGGCTGGTCGGTGGCGATGCAGACCCGCGCCAGCGTATCGATCGAGCCTGCGGCCGCCTGGCAATCCGCATCCAAGATGATGACGACCGCCGGCGGCTGCGCGGCTAAATGCAGGATCGCGAAATCAAGTGCGAAGCCCTTGCCCCGGAGGGTGGCATGGGTCCTTTCTATCACCTGCGCACCCGCCGCGGCGGCAAGCGCCGCGGTGCTGTCCGAGCAATTATCAGCCACCACCAACAAGCGGTCCGCGGCGGACAGCTGCGGCACCAGCGTCGCCAGCGAGGCGGCGATGACCGCCGCCTCATCGTGCGCCGGTACGACGATGGCGAGTGGGCACCGCTCGCCGCTGTCGCCCGGATGCTTGGCATCGGCGAGACAGAGGGCCGCGAGCACCTGGACGAACACCACCACGGACGCGAGCAGCGTGGCAATTGCGGCGGCCGTCAGCAGGATGTCGATCAGCAACGGCACCGTGGCGGTCTAGCTCGCCGGCAATTCGAGCACCGGCAGCCTCTCGAGCACCGCCTTCGGCCGCAGCAGCCGTCGGCCGAGTTCGAGCACGAGCAGCAGCGCGATCGCCATGCGAGCCAGCACGAGCCGGCCGATCCCCCGCAGCGTGTACCGCAACCCCTGGCCGTGCCGAGTCCGCCAAAAGGCCTGCAGCGTGATGAGTTCGATGCGCATCGGCAGCAGCACGAGAGTGAGGCAGATGAGCAGCCGCAACGCCGGCCGGGCAAAGGCCGTCGGGCAAGGATAGTCCCAGGCCGCGAAGTCCTCGCGCAGTACCGCATACACCAGCGCACGATCGCGGCGCGGCACGTTGCCGCTGTCACGGACCGCCTGCTCCGGCCGGGCACCCGACCACGTCTTGCCGCCGCTCGTGACCACCCAAGGCTCACCGTTCATGGTGCTCGTGAGCAGTACGGGCGCGAACGGCAGCTCGAGCCACGCCGCCAGCGCGCGCAAGGTCGGCTCGAGCCGGGTGTGCAGATCCTCGAAGCGGATGGCGCGTGACCGCTCGACCATTCCGCTGTGCGGTATGTCGGCATAGGTGAGATGCGAGACCAGCAGTGCCGCGCCCATCACCTTGCCTTGGAAGCGCGCCAGGTGACGGCCCCAGTTCGAGATCGGGTCACGTACCGTGTGAATGAACTTCGCCTGGGGAAAATCGCTCACGAACCGCCGCGACAGCTGCACATCCCAGATGTGCTGCGCATAGACCAGCAGTGGCGAGCGGGTGCCGCGTGGGCGATCGAGCGCCAGGCTGTAGGCGAGATGCAGCATCACGAAAAACGTCCGCGGCGTCTCGGGCACCGCGACCGGCTGCAGGGCATTGGCTTGCAACAAGGCTTCCACGGCCGCCGCGTAGTGACGGCTGCCGCTGCGTCCGCCGCGCGTGGTGAACATCCCCTCGAAACGCGTCAGGCTGTCGGCAGAATAGAACGGGTAGCCAATCAGCTTCTCGCGCAACGACAACGAAGGGTAGGCGTCAAAATAGGGATAAATCCCCTGACTGAACAGCTCAGGCGTCGCAATGACATCGTCGTGGCCATCCAAATAGCTCGCCAGCAACAGCGAGCCGCTGCTGCCGCAGGTGCAGATCGCCACGGCGCGTTGCACCGCCGCGATGTCATAGGCGCGGGCGGGCTCGAGTTTCGCCGCGATCAGGCCGGCAAGCGGCTCGCAAGCCTCGTCCGGCGCCGAGAAATACTCGCGCGCGCTCGCCAAGAGCGCCTGCGGCGTGGGATAGGCCGACCGGTTCGCCAATATCGAGGAATGACTGCCGCGATTGATCCGCTGATAGAAACGGCGGCAGTCCCGAAACAGCTCAGCGGCGCTCATCGCTCACTGCCGCTGTGTGCGCCTGATAGCGCCGCAGGTCCCCGGGCGAATCGACTTCGCCCCAAGGCCGGTCATAACGCACGGCGCTGATCGGCAGACGCCCCGCGTCGATGATCCGCTGCAGCGTGCCCGTCATGTGCATCGAATCGCGCTCCGCAACGGTGAGCGCGCTGCGCAACTGCGCGACTTCGTGCCAACCGGCAGGCGTGAAACGCAGCAGGCCCATGTACTGCCCTTCGATCTCCTCGACGGATTTTGGCTTGTTGCCGATTTCGGCCAGCGCGCCGTCCTGCGCCAAGCGAAAGGTTTCGGCATCGAGCAGCGGATCACCAAACCGCTCCTGCCAGGCGCGCAGCCAGTTCGCATCGTAGGTGATGGCGAGCGGCGCCGCGCAGGCCATCAGCAGCCGCACCGCCACGGCATCGTAGAAGATGTCGGAGTAGCTGACGATGCAGGTATCGGCGTTGAGCCACTCCTCTGCGCACGCCAACGATGCGACCATGTTGGTGCTTGCCCAGCGCGCATTGTGAAACTCCACCAGACCCGCCGGGGCGAGCAGTTCGCGTCGATAGCCGGTCACGATCGCGATCTGCTCGATGCCGGCCTCGCGCAGCGCCGCCAGCTGCCAGGCCAGCAGCGTCTTGCCACCGAGCTCCAGCAGGCATTTGGGTCGCTCGTCGGTCAGATTCTGCATCCGACTGCCGCGACCGGCGGCCAGAATGATGGCTCTCATGACAATGTCATCCGAACAGCGTCTGCAGGCGTTGCTGTTCGTACTCGGCCACGGCCGGCTCACGCTCCGGGTGCCACATCCAACCCTCCCAGGGCAGCGAGCGATGACGGATGGCCTCGATCGATTCGTCCTCGCTGCGGGCGATCACGCCGAACTCGGGCGGGCAGTCGTCTAGCGCAAAGTTGTGATAGCTGTTGACCTCAGCGCAGAGCTCGCCGTGTAGCCGATGGCGCGTGCGCACATGTCCGCTCACCGCTGTGAGCCGGCCGCCGCACGAGGTCGCCATCATCTGCATGCCGCGGCAAATGCCAAGGACCGGCAGTCCATGGCGGCGCGCATGATCGAGCAGTCGCGACTCCGTGCGATCGCGCTCCGCACAGCTGCCAATGTCGTTACCGCCGGACAACACGATGGCCTGCGGGCGCAGGTTCGCCAGCCAATCATCGACCGGATCGCGTGCAGCCTCATCGGTGCGCGCCTGCAGGCCGTTCGGCACCGGCAGCGGCAGGTAACCCAACGATGACAGGAGCGCGCAGAGCCGCTGATCTAGCGCATCGCGGCGCTCGTCGCGCTCAGGATGCACCACGACCGCCTGACTCAGCGCAATGCGCTTCATGCCAGCGCCTCAACCTGGTGAGCGGCGCAGTCAACATACAACCGTGGCGCCTTCGACCAACGCCGATACAGTACCTCACCGGCACCGATGACGGCCGGCAAATCCAGCTCGCCGGCGCGAATCGCCATGTGCGAGTTCGCCCCACCCAAGGCGGTGATGAGACCGGCGATCGGATAGGCGAACAACCAGTCGAAACCCGGATCGGCGTTGGGAATGCAGACGATGGCGCCGGCCAAGGCATCGCGCGCGTCGCTGTTGACCACGGAGCCGACGACCTGCTTCTGGGTGATGAAATTGGGCGCCGTCTCCGGCCACTCGAAGGCCCAGACGTCTTCCGGCCGCACGATCAACGGTGGCAGCGAGAGTCGCACGGTCTCATCGTAGCGCGTTTTGCCCTGCTCGATGCTCGCCGCCAGCAATTGCCGGGGGCGCGTGCCGGCGATATAGAGCTCCTTGAAGGTCGCAATGTCGCAGAACGCCATGTCCTCGCGCGAGAATCCGTGCTCGGCTCCATAACCCTGCAGCAGCGCCAAGGTGTCCGACAGGTTGCGCGTGAAGTGGAACTTCGACAATTCGCGCAACTCGATCGCGGACTGGATGAAATCGAACAGGCCGATGGCATCGGGGAGCAGGCCATGCGCCTCCGCGAGCCGCTCGAGGTCGCGCATCTGCGGCAACGTGATCGAGAACGGTCGCGCGGGCGCCGGCGCCGGCGGCCGCTCGCTCCAGTCGAAGTATAGATTCGGGGCCTCGTCATAACGCGGCGAGAGGATGTCATAGGTACCCGGGCGCAGATGACCGTAGCGGCCGAGGAAGGTCGTGCGATCGAGCAGCGCGCGATCGCGCCCCAATTGGCGGCTGACGGTCGAGACGCTCGACAGAAACGCATCGTGATCGGCTTGGGACAGGATGCCGACGGCTACCAGCGAGCGCAGCATCTGGACTGCGACGAAGCCGGCACGCGCCAGCCCCGCGAAGGGCAGAGTGCCGTAGCGCTTGGCGTCCTCCAGCAGCAGGTAGATGCGCTCGAGTGAGTCGGCACCCGAGCAGAGCAGTTCCTCACGCCGTGCGTTCAGCGTATCGAGTTTGGCGGCATCCTGGCGCCAAAGACCTTCCTTCGGATGGATGATGCGGTTGGTCAGTTCACGCAGACGATCGGCGATCGTCGCGCGCTCGTCCTTCGAAAAACCCGCCTCGGCGAGCCTCTCGATACGCTGCGGCAGGTCGAGCGTGTAGCAGGAGAACACGATCTCGAACTCCACCTTGTCGTGCAAGCTCGGCTGTGCGAGCAGCCGGTCGATGTAGTAGTCCACAAGCCGACCGGCGATCCCATGGTCCAACCCGGACGGAATGAAAGAATTGAACGACAGGCGCACGTCGATGTAAGGCAGCCCGAAGAAATGCAGCATGAGCGGAAAGCCGCGCAGGTTGCGATAACCATAGTTGTGGCGCTGGTAGGCCCAGATCGAGTCGGTGACGAGTTCGCGATAGAGTGACAGCGCCAGCGGCTTGGGCCGCACGCCGATGATCTCGGCCGGATTCCAGTCGGGCATGATGCCGTAGACGGTGCGCGAGCCCATGAGGAATGGGTGCGGCAGAATGCCGCGGGCCACCTTGTCGTCGATGAACTGCAGACGGCTGGCTTGGCTCTCGGCCGATTCCGGCAGGCGCGGCAGAAACAAAGGCCGCACCTGCAACAGCGTCAGCACCGCAGCGCAGGCGTCGCCCGTGACGGCAAATTCCAGATCGAGCGGCGCATCGTCGAACAGCCTGAGCAGCTCCTCGATCAGACTCACGATAGCCGCGAGCTCGGCCGGCGGCGCATGCGGACTGGCGGCGGCCTGTTGCCAGACTCGACCCCCGCGCCCGCCGGTCACGACGGCGGTATCATCGCCGGGCGCCCAGCTGATGGTCCGGTAGGGCGCACAGGTATTCGGATCGTGCGAGAACGCCACCCCCGAGAGCCGCAGCCCGCAGAGCATCGGCTGCACCAGCACCTCATCCGCGTCTTGCGGCTCACCATAGGAAGCGATCACCCGCTCGATCGAGTCCTCGAGAGAGGCGCTGGTCACATTCGCAATCGACAGGAACGCGCCGGCCAGCGACTTGCCGGCCTGGTCCTCGCGAAGGCAGCTCGAGCGCACGATCAACGGCAGCTCACCGAGCGTGAGCCGTACGCTGTCCAGGCACCGCGCGCGGCTCTGCCGCCACTGCTTGACGGTGAAGAAGATCAATGGCGCAATCGTTGCTGACTCGAGTTGTCCCTGCAGCGAGGCCAGAGTGCGCGCCTTGGATGCAAACGAAAGCATGGCTGTCGGATCCTTCTTGTTCAATCCTTCCGCCGAGCCGACCACGCGCGCGTCAGATACGTGGCTTCGATCGACGCCAAGCCGCTGATCCGTTGCTCGACGAAGTTAAGAAACGTCGCGAACGTCTGCTCGCCCAACTGCACGCGCAGGTCGTTCACCGATCGCCATGCGCCCAGATAGCGCTCCGGCGTCATGATGACGGTGTGACGCCCCTCGAGGTAGACGACATCCTCGAAGCACGGCGATCCCCACAGCAGCTCGGTCAATGAGTCGGTGATGCCGGAGCGGCCTGAAGAGACCCGCTTGACGCCGGGCCGCAAGGTCGCGAGGTGAGCCTCGATCTCCACCAGCAGCGGATTGACCTCGATCAGGCGTGGGTTCCATAGCGCCGTGAAGCGGCCGCCCGGGCGCAGCAGCCGATGAAACTCGCGGGTGGCCGCATCGAACTTGGCCCAATGGAACGACGACGCCATCGTCACCCAATCACAGCTGCCATCCGCGGCGCCGGTCTGCTCCGCGCTGCCGGCGCGCCAGCGGATGGAGCGACCAACGCTGTCGGCGATGCCCGCCGTGCGCATATCCTCGTTCGGCTCGACCGCGGTGGCCGAGCGCACACCGGCGTCGTACACCATGCGGGTCCAGATGCCGGTGCCCGCACCGACGTCGATGAAGTCGATTTGCGACACCGGCTTGCCGATCAGGCCGAGCAGCGCGCTCCGCACCGATGGGCTGTAATCCGGGCGATGTTGCGAATAGTCATTGGCGAGCCCGGTGAAATCACCGGCGCGCATCACGTTGTTATGGCCCAATCGTTTCTCCTCGTAGTAATCGATGCGATTATTCGGTCGGCCAGTACGGCCGGCTCTTGACCCGGCGCGAACTCAAACAGCAGTTCGGCGCCCTCCGGCTCATCGACCGGCAGATCGAGTCCGGCCACATGACTCAATTGGCCGGCATCGAAGCGGCGGTATATTCCCTTCGGGTCGCGCCTGCGCAACTCGGCGATCGGCGTCTTGAGATACACCTCGAGATAGCCGGGCAGATGCCGGCGATTCCATGCATGAATTTCCTTGAACATGGAAATCGTCGCAATCACCACCGTCTGTCCCTGCTCGGCGATCACGCGGCACAGTTGCGCGTATTGCATCGCCAGCGCGAGCCGCGCCTCGCGCGTGTGATTCTCGGCAATCGTCGCCGCTGCGCCGAAGACCTCCCGCAGTGCATCCCCGTCGAGCTGCACCACCGGCTCGCCCGCGGCGCGCAGTTTCTCGGTGGTCGCGTTCGCCAGCGTGCTCTTACCAGCCCCTGATAAACCGGTGATCCAGACGACCGTTCCTATCCTGGAAATCATTATTGGCAATCCCGCTATCCCAGCCTGTCACGAGACTGTAATATGCCTATAATGAAATTGTAACGTCATTGGACATATTGATTATCAGTTTGCGGATGCGCCGCCTCATGTCAGTTGCCGTCAGCGGCCCCCCCACCCCCCGCGACGACCCCACCCCGTGCGACGAAGTGCGTTGCGTACGCCTCCTCGAGTCCCGGGTCGCCGGTCTTGGTGAAGCGCAAGCGGGCCTTCGGTCCCCGCCCCCAGCGCCTGTAGACGGTGTGGGAGGGCTTCAAGTTGATCGCCTCCGCGTGGTCACGCAGGATTCGCAGCAGCCGCGCCAGCCGCGGCAGATTGCAGCTGATGACGCGTTCCAAGTACGGGACCCGGCCGCCCCGCCAGGCCTCGAGATGCTCACGGGTCAGCAGACCCATCGCGATCAGCACCTCGACCGGCATGACCACCCCGCCACGCCGCAAAATATCCTCCATGGCCGACGCAATACGCGCCTGGAACGGATCTTGGCGGTAACCCCTGGCGGCTGAGGTGGGCATCGACTCAAAGCATGCCCCGACCTGACCGACGCGGCAAGCTATTATGTTCCGCCAATGCGCGGCGGCGCCTCTCGAGGATGAAGCATGGACGGAGTGACAGCCTTGGACCTGGCCCGATGCCAGTTCGCCTTCACCGTGGCCTTTCACATCTTGTTTCC